>Ga0114951_10004621_pt1 | contig 13253 bp, 2 predicted proteins | sample AM7aDNAmetaG_FD_88677 | JGI IMG/M metagenome (GOLD analysis project Ga0114951, IMG submission 88677) | Freshwater microbial communities from Finland to study Microbial Dark Matter (Phase II) - AM7a DNA metaG | ecosystem: Environmental > Aquatic > Freshwater > Lake | place: Finland: Lake Alinen...
ACATCGCTTGGACAACCCTTTGGGTTGCCCACACTCTCCACAACACTACTACTACCTTATCCAAGAAAGGACTTCAAGTAAACTTCCTCCTCTATTTTATGACACTATAGCAGATTTCCTGGGCAGTAGCATTTCATAATTTAAAAGCCGTGGAGGATATTATCGGACAATACGATGAGTCGATGTCGACGGCTGAGATTGCACGCAGGACGAAGAGAGCTATAGAAATGGTTGAGGGTCCGGCCGAGAAAAGCAAGTATGAGAAAAATACAACTCAAGTGCAATTTATGATGGGGGAGACAGGATTTCTTGTTTGGGAAATACTTAACTATATTAAAGTTAAAATCGGATCTATCCTGGGAAAACTTGCTTATATCATCAGGCCAATATGCGGCGTTAACTATCGTATAGCCTCGTTGTCTATGATCCCCGTAGTAACGATAACAGCCTCCTTCGTATTCGGCGAAATGTATATTTCAGCGATATCTAGCTCGTTTATTATGGCTCTTGTGTTGAAGAGCATGGTTGGTGGCGTAGCTCGCGGTGTGGGCGCTTATATTAATCAGTCGGTGCGAGGTGAACCTATCGATATTGTAAAGATTTGTCGATGGACGATCGTGGGGTTAGTGTATATTGGGCCAATAACTTATGGACTGTGGTTTAGCATATTGTCTACGTACGTTGGTAGCAATCTGCTGAAGGTTGTAATAGACCTAACTCTTTATACTATTATAGTGGCCCTGCCGATGAATTTTATCATCCAAAAATATTTTATTGAAAGAGATGCCGGAAAGATAAGATTAAGAGAGACTCTGAAGCAATTTGCCCGTATTTACATTTATAACACGATCTATTGGGGTGGCGGCTTATATGCTGGGTGGACATTTTGGCCGGAGCATATCGTCCTTATATCTGCTAATATGATGGTTCTCTGGTCGGGCATTCTTATATATTTACTGGATTCATGGTCGAAAGGCGGACGACCTGAGATTTCAGTAGCACAAAGTTCTGAACATGAGGCCAGTAAAGTACGGGCTAAGGCAGGAAGGCCTGGTGGAATACAAAAACCAAGAATAACAAAGTATGATATTACCAATACAGGCAATGCGACAGCTGTTATTATTGGTGCGCCTTTGCCCAAAGATACCATATATGCATTGGAGTCTATGCAGGATAACCTTAAGAAGATATTGCCGAACGGGGAAATATATTTTATCACGCCGGAAACCTTACATATTAGCGTAGAAACGATATCGCATACCAGTGATCCGCCTTTAAGCGATGTGCAAAGGACTAAGCTTTCAGCACTTGTTAAATCATTATCGGAGAGAACAGAGCCGTTTAAGATTGGAATAAAAGAGATCAGGCTTAACGACGATGGCGCTATAATTGCAGAATGTTGCAACGATACCAATGAAATACAGAAGATAAGAGATGAGATAGGTGAAAATTTTGTAATACATCCGAAGAACATGATACACATAACATTGGGGTATGTGATAAAGCCTCTGCAGTCTGAAGAAGTCTCGCGTCTACGTAATGCGATAAGCGCGCCTAGATTGGAGGAGGCAGGTCAATTCACAGCAGGTGAGTTGAGTATTGTATTTGATACCGGGCAGATATTTTCAAGATCTGCAAATAAGAATAAGGTTGAAGTTTACCATTTTAATAATGGCGTAACCGCCACTATTAATGATGAGAGTCGATATATACTGGAACGTTATTATGGCATCAAAAATATTGATTCCGTGCGAGAGCTCGATGGAGGTGAGGCAAGCCAGTTCAAGCCAATCCTTGTTGAGTATAGAGAAGGCGAGAAGGAAGCAAGCGCAGTGCTTAGAAGGTTGGATCAACATAAATCGTTAAAACGGCATATCTTTAGTATTTCTGTAATGGAAAAGCTATACCAATCAGGGATACCAGTGCCAAAAGTATTTGAAAAGCTGTGGGCTAGCTCGGGGGTGGAAGGCCGATACGTAGTAGAGCATAACAGCGTATTTTATATTTTGGAAGAATATATAGAACGCGGAATTGCGGTTCAGTATAAGGATGCCGAACCAAGGGAGCTTGAATCATTAGTCGCTCTGGCGGCTCGGGTAAATAACGCATTGAACGGGTTTGTTCCGGAAGGCGAAGGGCAGTATAAGTCAAGAGAACAGATATTTTACGAGATATGGCCAAAACTTAAAGATTATTATGAAAAATTGTTACCCAAGAAGTTCGAGGATATGACAAAGGAAGAGAAGTTGTTTATTGACAGCTATGGCTTTTTTGAGGATCAGGCAAGAATGTTTACGAAGCGATATACGGGAAACCTTAGAGACAAATGTGTAGTTTCACCGATCCATAATGATATTAATTGTGGCAATGTCAGATTTGATGGCAACGGCGACATAGTCTCGCTTTTTGATTTTGGATTTACACAGCAAGACTACAGGATAGTGGAGTTTATTAATATGATATTTTTTGATTTAATAATTAATAAGTATTATGCGGGCATGCCTAATTACCATGAGAAATTAGCGACGGTGATCGAGGCTTACCAGAAGAATGCTTCTCAGAAGCTGAATAGGCAGGAGATTTATGGAATAATAGAAATTTTGCGTATGAGGTTCTTCGAAGAACTTTATTCAAGGTTTTTAAGACATTATCCGGATAGGAAAGTTAACATATTTGAGCATCCCGAAATGGCACGATATATTCAGACCGACATAGAGGAATTTAAGAAATTTGCCGTAGATTTCAGTTCGGCAGAGGTAATAGAAAAGTTCGCAGATAGATTTATGTCCTCCGAAGCGGAATCTAAAGGGGAGGATGCACCGTCAAAATATTTTGTAAATAATGAAAGAACGAAGTTTATTGAATCTGCGAATGAGCTGATCGATGCGATCGAAATCAAGCCGGGGACCGGATCTGTATCCGGTATAGTGCCTATGGATAAAAATATTTCAACAACCGAGATCGCTCGAAGAGCCGATAAGGCTGTAGAAATAATCGAAGGCCCGGGTGGAAATGGGCTACCGCGGCAATTCAAAACAAAAGCATCTTCATTGGGGAAGTCTATTGATCGGTTCAGATCGGATGGATTAGTCGGCGCGCTTATAGTTCTTGCTCGTAAAGCTCAGCGAGATGGACAGAAGTTAATAATAGGCCTCGAGACAGGTAATTTGCCAGGAATTAATGAGCACGTGCCTGATCCAGAGTATGCCGCATTACAACTTCTTTTGCAGCAGATTAGAGGGATGGGCGGAGAGTTGAGGCGTCTTGGGTTGAATAATTTAGAAATAGTATGCGCAAGTGGCGATCTTTTAGCTCAATCGATAAAAGCGAAGATCGGTGGCTTGCGTGAATCCACTGGAGTAGAGACTAATTTATCGAACGTGGTCGTCTTTGCATCCAGACAAACTATAGATTTAACAGCCTTTAATTCATTTAGAAGTACGCCTGAAAATAAGAGAGCGTTTCTTGCCGGTGTGGATTTCTCAGACATTACACGCTACTATCAAGAGAACAAAGAGCAAATGGATGATAATCACGAACAGTTGGACATTAAGATCATGACGATGCTTCTGGTAACATTGGAACTGGCCATCGGCAAAGATCTGCCACAGCTATCCATGATCCAGTCTTATGATAAGGATAAGAGAATAATTATATTCCTGCCAACACCGGAGCCGAAGGATACGGGTATCCTTGAAGAAAAGTACAGGGCCGAAGCGACTGCGCTGGCCGCAGCGTAACAATGCTAGAATACCAAATGAAAAATAAAATAAATTATACAAATAAATCCGGGATCAGGAAGAGGGCGCTAATGCGCTCTTTGGCTTCAATGCTTATAGGAGCTTTTTTAGTAAATGCACTGATCTGCACCGACTCAAGTGCGTTGGCCCCTGCGGTAGGAAGTCGCGAAACGTTCGACAAATTACGAAACATGATGAGTGCGCAGTTATCCGATGCTGCGCATCGTGAAACGAGAGATTCGACCGATACTAACTGGGCGGATGTTGTCAAAAACGGTCAAATAGTAATGGACTTTTTAGCATCACGAGCTGTATACGATGTCCAATCGCAAAAGTGGAAACCAATAGATAATCTGGATGAGCTGGTAAGCTCCGGGCCGTATGATGTAGTGATGGTTTTCGGCTCAGGCGATTTGCAGGTGCCGGAAAAGGGTGCGGAGGTAGTAAAACGTTTGCGTGAAGGTAATCCGGACATGAAAGTAGTGACCAGCGGCAAATATGGGGGAATTCAACAAGCTGATGCCGGAATGTTTTTTGATGAGACAGGTAGGCGTATGCCGGAAGCAGAACGCTTTAGGCAGGCCTTGGAAGGTTTGAGGGTATGGGATGATAAAAATGATATGATGGAAGTTAAATCAACAAATACCGGCCAGAACATCGAGTACACGCGAAAATTATTATCAGATCATGGGCTCAAACCGAAGAGGATCCTCGTCTTACAACTGCCGGAGGCACAGTTACGAGCAGGCCTGAGCTTAATAAAACAATATCCCGATTCTGCCAAGGGACAAACCTTACTCTCGATGGGGGTAGATAAAGTTGCCAATTATGCACCTCACGTGCGAGATATTTCTAAAATGACCGAAGATGAGCTCGAAAAGCAGATAGGCGATATGCTTCAAGAGCTTAAATGCCTCCGCGAATACCCTGCACTGGGTTTTATGATACCGGTTGAGATCCCTCCACATGTGCTCGAATCCGAAAAAGAATTAAGAACAGCAAAAGAGGTCTTAGCAAAAAAACTATCTGAAAAAAATACCACTGCATTAACATTGCATGCCAGACAACGCCAGAAAATACCCGCCGACGCAATAAAAATACTTACCGTTGCGGTGCCAGTGATGAAAGACATTATGTTAAATGCGGGTGCGCTTGTTAGCAAATGGCGTAACAAAACCAGCATTGGGGTTAGCTATAAACCAGATCAGGAATCTATTGACCAGGCCGTTGTTACGGAAGCCGACTTTGAGGTGCAAACATATATACTGGATCAGCTGGAAAGTAAATTAGGCTTTCCTTTTCGGGTTATGGCGGAGGAAACGGAGGGGGCACTTGGGGAAAAAATCGAAGCCATTAATACGAAAAATGGAGGTTCACCGTTCGAGATAGTTATCGACCCAATTGATGGCACTCGTCAGTTCATAAATCCTGAAAGCACTTATTTTGGAAGCTTACTTTCGCTGATGTATCATGGAGATGTGATTGCAGCGTTCTTTATAGGGCCGGAGTATGAAATGAATAACAGTAAGGGAGTATTTTTTGAGGCCTCGGAGCTGGAGGATGGGACTTTTGTTTCTGGAATTAGGGAAGGAGTTGCCTTTGATAGGCAAAAGCTAAGCTATGATCAGGAAGAAAATAACTTTAAAGATCGAACAGTGGTAGTCCATAGAAATGTTCCGGGACTATTTAATGCGACAGAGTTTCAATTCGATCGTATCGGTAAATCATCAGGCATGGCATTGTCGCTTGTTGCCATGGGAAGAAAAGATAATCCAATAGCTTATGTCGATGCAAGACGTCCAATATGGGATGTCTCGGCGGGAGCATATTTTGTCGAAAAGTCAGGAGGGGTGGCTGTTAACAATAAAGGTGAAAACATATTACCTTTCAGGCCGGAAACATTAAGAGATAGTTGTGTCCTGGAAATAATCGCCGGACACCCGAAAGTTGTGGCCCGGATTTTAAAGAGCGTGCAACAATCGGAAAACAGTACGGAGCCATTAGCCGATCCTCCAGTGGTATTTGCTGGCGTAGAGGCGATTCTGGAAATGCTGCCGCAGGAGTGGCGCGAAAATAATTTAAAAGCTTCCGAATTCCTCAACGAGTTATCGGCCCTCTTACACGATGGTAATGTCCTCGAGGAGGACAAGTCGACATTCATCTTTTCGGAGAGGGTCACATTTGATAACGGACTAGGTGTGCTACTGCCGAAACTCGCGAAATCCGGTATGAGGGTTGCGGTAATAGCTACAAATGATAGGCAGAGGGGTATGGTGTCCGATCTGAATCGAGGTAACCCCGAGAATGAACGAATAATATATGCGGGCACAATAGTCGACGTAATGGCAACAGCGCACACCGCAAGATACTATTATTTTAAGGTAACCGGAGATCCGGATGTGGAGTTGCAAGGCGTCACCACCTTCGATATAACGGGAGTAGTGAAGAAAATTATTGACGCCATCGGCAAAGTCTGCGGCATAGTGAATCGCGAGAGGATCGACCTCCTCCATCAAGCCGCGCGTAGCTTTGCGGAGGCTGCGTAGTTACTATTACCTCAGCAGATTTATATAAGTATTTTCGAAACTATTAATAAAGGAGCTCCAAAATGTCCAGATTAAGAAAATCGGCACACCAAAAAATAGTTTCCGTATTTCTAGTGGTGGCATTTATTCTATTTGATCTATCTTCTGCTTATCCCTATCAGTATTCTTCGCAATATCGTAACTTAGCGGTCCCTTCGGCTCTTCAATCGCGAATTATAGATAGCGAAGCGACTTTCGCCTATTCACTGCTTAACATAGGCAGGTATCTTTTAGGCGATTCAACCGGAAGACCTGGGCTTCCTTTGAAATATTTAGAATACGTGATGAGTATGGAACTTAATGGGGGTATTGCTGGAATTGACCTATCGCATGTTCGGCTTGAGAATGGCGTGGTGATAATACCCTGCGTCAGGGACGGTGTTCGATCCATCGCGAAAATCGCCGATAAGAACTCTGAAGCGGCGGAAACCATGAATGGGGATCCGATAGGATTATCGGATGACTATGTCATAAAGATTGTCCCTGCAGATGAGAAAGATCTACCTAAAATATACTCGAGTGAGAACTCGCGCGGATACCATTTCCGGCCGAAATACAATTTTATACAGGGAAGTCCGTTAGACATGTCAATGATTAAGACCAAACGGGATGCGCGGACTGTGATAGAGCTATTGAAGAAAGCCAAAGGTGAAGGGGTAGCTTTATCCGTTACTGGACATTTAAGGGGATTAGATGGCCCCGGATCCACGCTGGATGCCCCTGCCTTCCAGATGGGCCTTACTAAAAATGGAATAAAAGATTTAGCCGAACTGCCTTTGACTCCTACGATAGCCAGTATATTTGATGCAACGATAAGATTTGAATTAGCCAATGACGAGAACGCGATCGAATATATTGCGCTCGATCATGGTATATCCGGGGACCATCCGTATAAGGTAGTAGTCAATAATACGTGGAGCATTCAAAACGGCCAAAAGGATGCCGCTGCATTTATTTTTGGAAAAGTCTTTGGCCTAAGAGGGATCAGGATCGTCTGTGAAAAAATACCTTCCATGGCATTGGCGGGAGGGATGGAATCGTCCAATGTTTTAAACGTCTCTTTAATTGCCGCGGCGAGCATGTTAAGCGGCGCAGACCTGTCCATGGCCGATATATTTAGCCTGGCAGTTAAACTGGAAAATGATGAATTTGGGGGTCTAACCGGCGGCCAGGGGCATCTCTGCTGCATGCTGGGGGGCGCCTATAAACATATATGGCTTTCGGGCGTAAAAGATCATGATGGAAATCTAGTCAATCCTTATTCGGCTTTATCAGAACCCCTTCTGCCGAGCGACGGTTTCCGGTCGATCGAAAATCATATGATGCTTGTCCAGGCGGGGAAAGAATATAAAGATGGGGGAGCCGTTGTATACAGGACGGCATCGTTAATTAACAATATGTGGACAGATCTCTTAAAGGACGGAGACAAGGTCAGCGCGCCATTGTTTCGGGAAATGATGACTTTAGCTAACCAATATGTTCGTGCATTACAAACCAAAGATTATGAGACCGTAGTGAAAACAATCGATCGGTACGTCGACATAAGAAATCTTTTATGTAAGCGCTGGATGGCTCTAATGTTAGATGCTCACGGCAAGAAAGACGTACCTGAGTATGCGAAAAAATATACTGAAAAGGTATTCGGTACATATAGCGATAATAAGGACTACGCATTTATCAAAAAGATGTACGAAGAATACGGCGATTCCCTTCGATCTGTAAGCCTTTATGAATTAGGGCCGATCAGTGAATTGGTGATGGCAGCAAGAGAAAAAGGAATAGCGATAATGCCTCTCGGCGCCGGTGGGCCTGGCGCAAACCTGATCGCGGTTTCGCCGAAAGGAGCCGAATCACTGAAGTCATTTCTGGAATCGCACGGACTGTCAGAGCTCACCGAAGACAAGGCAAGGGAGACAATAAGCGGTAGCGGTATATTAAAAGGTTATATGCCTTTTAAGGTCGGAGTAGAATCTCTAAGGATCAATGGCTTCAATACAATGGCGGGCGTATCGGAGCCCCAATTGCCTTTTGAAGGCGATTATTCATTGCCGGATGCAATGGAAAATCATTCGGCGTTTACGAGATTAGATGAGAAGATCAATAGGGAAGGATTTTTTGGTGCGGGGGTAAGCGCAACAGATCGGTACGAATATATAAGATCGTTAATGGGTAACGCGTCCTTGGCAGAAAAATCGAAATATCTGTCCGATGAACGCAAAGAAGATATGCGCAAGCTTTCCGATTCAGACAGAAGAAGTTTCGCAAGAGTTGCTAATATAATACTGTTAGATGTATTAGATAGATCGAATGCGACGGAGCCGGGGTATTCATTGCCAAATGTATCCGGCCTGGAGCACATGTCAAATAGCCCCACTATATTACTGGTTGCACCATTTGAAAATAAAGAATTGAAGGCGGGGTCATTTCTTGCCCCTCCGCTTGGAATTTACAGGTTGGCGAATTATTTAAGATTATTTGGTATTAAAGTGGATATATTCGACCCCAATTTAATAGGCGGCAAGTATCATGGGAGTGAAAGACTTCTTGAATTTGTGAAGCAAAAAAAAGAAATGCAGGGAGAATATGATTTCATAGGATTTAGCATATATGAGCCTACGTTAGAAAATGATATGGAGCTTGCAAAAGAAGTAGATAAAATTTCAGGAGGTTCTATTATAATTGCCGGAGGCGAGGGAGCTTTCTACAATACAGAAAAACTCGTAGCTCCCGGTTCGCCTTTCAGTATCATATATAAAGGATTTGGCGAAATTTCTCTACTGGATACGCTAATTACATACATGCAAACAGATAAAAAGAAGTTCCTTGGGAATGGAGAGGCCTTGAAGATTAAAGGCACTATTGTAAAACCTCAAACCGGTGCAATCGTTTCCACGCCTCCTCAGTCCCCCGTATCTAAGAATGACTATCGGGTCATCTCCCTATATTTTGATAGCACAATCGTTCCGTATGAAGATTATTGGCGTTTTATGGAGGGAATGTACACTTACGGATCCGCAGAAGGTGAACAGTCCATAGATCTAAACGCCATAAGGACCGTCAGATTAATAACAAGTAGCCATTGCCCGATGGGATGCACATTTTGTTCTTCTACGCATTTCCTTAAAGACTCGATCGACGGTGAAAAGCAGCCGGTTCTCTCTTTGGCGCCTCAGGAGATAATAAACATTTTAAAAAATATTGATAAATATCATCCTGACGTCAGGAATATTTTCTTTAATGACGATGATTTTATGATAAATCAGGATCGTGTGCGGAAATTATGTGCTTTGATCAAAGAAGAGTTCGTAAGTAACAGGTTTCGATTCATTGCGTTGGGGAGGATAGATAAGGTAGATGCAAAATTGCTCGAAAAGATGAAAGAAGCCGGTTTTGTTCAGCTGAACTATGGTATTGAAAGTTTCTCTGACCAAGTTTTGAAGGAAATGAATAAAGGAGTTACATGCGCTAAAAACTTATCCGGACTTGACCTGACCCTGGATAGCGGAATAGTGCCATTAATAAATCTCATATTATTTTATCCGACGACCACAAAAAAAGATGTATTGTCCGATATGCGAACAGCTGTAGAGTACGCCGCCAGGGGAGCGGAGTTGAGCTATTGGCCGCTTGTGGAAGCGTTTAAGGGTGCTTCTATTGCGAAAGACGTTAGGGATGGTAAACACAAATTATCCGCGAATGGAAAAGATGTTCTACCGGACGATGCGGGAATGAGGGACCTGGCGAAGGCCGCCGTTAATAATAAGGCCGCCGTAATAAAAGAGATAAAAGATCAATACGGAATTAAAGGAAAGGTCCCGCATGTAGTGGACGTGATGGCTTTTTTTATCGCGTTTTATAGGGCCGCCGGTGAGTCTACAGACCGCATCGAAGAAGTTCTGGGGGAAAGATTGAGCGGACATGTAAGGCAGATTAAAACTATTGCGGCTGCCCATACCCGGTTAAATGTAATAACTACGGAGAGAATAGACCCGGGCTTAATTCTGCCGCAGAAAGCTGTGGATGTTAATGCAGTGGACGAAGCGCTGGCTGATAAGGAGTTGGAGGCAGGCCGCATAGGAGTTATTACAGTAGCCGGCGGAATGTCATCGAGAGCAGGCGTGCCGTACCCCAAAGGCTTGCATCCGATCATGCCTATTTCAGATAAAACATTATTTCAGGCACGAGCCGAAGAAATACGGGCCGCAGCCGATCACTATGGTAAGCCTATCCCTTGGGTCATAATGACATCAGATATCACTGATGAAGCCACGCGCAATTACTTTAATGACAGTGACTATTTTGGTTTGAATAGAAATAACATTATTTTTGTAAAGGCCGAAAGCGTGCCAGCCCGTTTGTCGGGCACCCAAGAGCTCACCATGAAAGATCCTAGTACAATATTATTGACCCCAAGTGGTCACGGCGCTATATACAAAGCTATGATGGATCGGAATGCGCGAACCGATGGGGGAAATATAAGCGCATTAGATGAGGCTAAGAGAAGAGGCGTAGAAACATTTATATATTGCCAGGTTGACAACGCTATGCCGGTTATACATAGACAAGTTTTAGGGGCTCACCTTGAAGAAAATTCGGAATTTACCACTGTTTCCGTGCCTAAAAGGGATCGAAATGAAAATCTGGGCATGCCTGTAGTGAGTATTTTAGGCGATAAAAGATTTTATGTCGAATATAATCAACCCGGAAGCGAGACTCTTAAATACAAAGAAGGCTTTGACAGTGGTGCATGTGGCATATTTATTCTTGCGCGTAGCCTCATTGAGAGAGTTGACCAGCCCCCATATCATATTGTCCGTAAGAAAAAATCAGACGTATATAAAGATGGCAGGACCCAGCAAAGCTTTATAGACAAATATGAAAGCTTCATGTTTGATGTAGTGGCGCAGTCGAAAAAATCGATTAACGTGCTGATGCCTAGAGAAGAATGTTTCGCTCCGTTTAAAAATATGGAAGGATTGGATTCTCCCGAGACCGTCGCCGGTGCCGTATCCGATAGATATAAGAGGAAGGTTAAAAAAGTGTTTCCCGAGCTTGAAATCCCTGATACATCGATTATCGAGCTACCGGCATCCGCGGAATATATGACACCGGATAAGCTTAGGGAAGAATTGCTGAAGCTAAATTTTCCGTCCCTATTGGAAAGCAACGCAAGCCTACGCGTACTCCCCGGATTTATCGGGATAGATAAAAAGATCCTGGATCTATCGAAAGATTCCCGCGAGCTTTCCAAAAAATTGATGAGTATGGAATTATCCCAATATGAAAAAACAAGGCTGAAAAGGTCCATTATGGAAAAGTACAGGGAAGATGAAGATACAAGGTCATTTGAGAAGACCCGATATCCGCGAAGCGAAGGTGACTGGAGGATGGCTGATATCGGCCTGGCCAGGGCTAGACAGCTATACAGCGCAACAGGCAGGCCTGTATATCTCGAAGGTGTGACTTTGATATACAGGACTGAAAACAATGAATACGGTTTATCCAGAAAAGCTATCGATATGATACATAGCTGGAACAAGAAGGGTGAGGAGCCGCTGGTTGCCACTATCGCCCTCGGTTCAGAGCATATTACGCTCTATGATCTGGCCTGTATGATCGATTGGGGTGTTAAGTACAAGAATCAATTTAATAGTGTCACAAGAGGCGAGATCGATGAAAAGACCAAGGCTCTTTTATCGGCCGGGCAATTTGGAACTGAGGAATCTGCGCGTGAACAGGCAACATACGAAGTGATAACCATGAAAACATATAATGCGCTGAAGAGATTTACCGCAGAGAGAGCGCCGGTCTTCAGACCGTCCAAGATCCTCATATCCAGGCCTCCCTGTGAGCCCTCTGCGATACTCCTCGGTATGGAGCCAAAGACCGCGGAAGATCTGGCTATCGTTACTAGGGTTCAGGATGCTATTAAGGATGAGACCGGGATTACGAATACGGTTACTTTTAAGGCGCATGTGACTTTGGGGTATATAGTTAATTCCATATATGATAGCGAGGCCTCATTCGACGCATTTATGAGGCATGTGGATGACTTAAATAGATTTATTGCAAGCAAGCGCGATCTGCCGGAGTGCGAATTTTCATCTCCTCAAATGGAGCTATGTTATCTTGACGATCTAGATAATTATTATCCAGTATCGACGTTCGAATGGGACGGGACGGCGAAGCTACCGATAGAAACGGATATAGAGACGAAGCTGGCCCAGACGCAAAGACGCAGTCGTTCAAAGCGCGATCATGCGCATTCATCGAATGATGCGCCACCTATTTCCGGTGCAGTAAAATCATCGACGACTGATGAGAGGACGAAATTTATAGTGGCAGGAAATACGCTTATGAATTTTGCGGCCGCGAAGACAGGTTTGAAATCCGGAGCTGCCATCGCCCATATCGATACCAAGACGTCCGCAGCCGAGATAATACGGAATGTTAATTCTGCTATGGAAGTTGTTGATAGGTTGGGTCGTGAGAACGTTCCACAGCATATAGCCGCAACCGTAGATTACTTATATAAGCATATCGACCAGTTTGAAGCCGACGGCGCTATCGGGACGCTCATCGTACTCGCCCGAAAAGCCCAAAGAGAGGACCAGAAGCTAATAATAGGCCTCGAGACGGACTGGATACCGGGAATGAACGTAAAGGGTAGCCTCCAGAGAAGCGCAATTAGCGCGCTAATGAAAGAGATTGACTCCATAGGTGATACGCTAAGATCTATGGGATTAGATAATGTAGAGATAGTACGCGGAAGCGGCAATGATCTATCCGCTGCCATTATCGATGTGGCAGATAAGACGCATACGAACATGCGCAATGTAGTGGTCATGGCCTCGAGTCGGACGATAAACTCAGAGAGCTTCTCAGCTCTTAGAAATGCCAAGGATGGTGAAAAGCCGTTCCTGGCAGG
>Ga0114951_10004625_pt1 | contig 13248 bp, 8 predicted proteins | sample AM7aDNAmetaG_FD_88677 | JGI IMG/M metagenome (GOLD analysis project Ga0114951, IMG submission 88677) | Freshwater microbial communities from Finland to study Microbial Dark Matter (Phase II) - AM7a DNA metaG | ecosystem: Environmental > Aquatic > Freshwater > Lake | place: Finland: Lake Alinen...
CCGAAAAATTGGTCTTCTAACTGCAGTCTGATGATTGCTAAAAATACAGAAAGATCAAATTGCGATTTGGTCAGAAAAATTTTACTGAAGAATATTGAAAAAACGAATTTTTAGAACCTCCCTTTAGTTAAAACCCAATCATAAAATTTAGAGAACAAGAGGTATTATTTGTGATTTTAGGTACTGTTTGAAAATTTTATTCGAACTTAAGTATCATTTGCTTTTATGAAAAAGATAAATCCCCATGCATTAAAATCCGCTGAAATTCTTCGGATAAAGGCTGAAGAAATGATGAAAACGCATTCGCCCAGGAGCGTTATCTCACTTTCTGAATCTGATTTATTAAAGCTGGTTCATGAACTGGAGGTCCATAAGATCGAACTGCAAATTCAGAACGATGAACTTCTGATCGCCAAGGAGAAGGCGGCAAAGCTTGCAGAGGATAAATATGCTGAGTTGTACGACCTGGCGCCAACAGGATATTTTACAATTTCAAAAGAGGGTGAGATTTTAGAACTGAATCTTTGCGGTGCCCGGATGCTGGGTAAGGAACGGCTGCATCTTATCAACAGTCGATTTGGATTCTTTATTTCGGAGGATACCAAACCTATTTTTAATCACTTCCTGAATGAATTATTTTCCTCTAAAAACCCGAAGATTTGTGAAGTGATTCTGAGAGACTCGAATAATACGACCAAATATGTTCAGTTAACAGGCATAGAATCACATTTAGGAGGGCAGTGCCTGATCACAATGGCAGACATATCCGGTCAAATGGAGGCTCAAGCCAGGATTCGGCATAATGAAGTTTTTTTAAGAACAGCCCAGATGATAGCCGGGCTGGGGACCTTTTCGCTCGATCTGGTTAACAGTTCCTGGGAAAGTTCTGAAGTGCTCGATTTGATTTTTGGCATTGACCCGGATTTTGATAAATCATTTGAAGGGTGGATGGCGATTGTCCATCCTGAATGGCAAAAGAAGATGAGAGCGTATTTCCACCAACTGGTTGTGGAGCACGATTCGATTTTTGAAATCGAATATAAGATTTTACGAATGAATGATCATGCTGAACGTTGGATTCATGTTACAGGTCAAATTGAGTTTGATGCTCGAAAACGGCCTGTGGCACTACTCGGAGCCTTGGCCGACATCACTGCACGCAAATTGATTGAAGAGCGGCTAAGGGAAAGTGAAAAATCCTATCAAAGCCTGATTTCAAACCTGCATATTGGTGTTTTGGTCCAGGGCCCTTTGGCCGAAATATTGTTGAGTAATAACAGGGCACTTGAACTTCTGGGGCTTACCGAAGATCAGCTATTGGGAAAAACTTCATTTGATGCAGACTGGAATGTAATCCATGAAGACGGATCACCCTATCCTGGTCCCTCGCACCCGGTGCCACAATGTATTGCCACGCGTCAACCTGTGCGCAACGCGGTGATGGGAGTCTTTCGACCCACTACCGGAGACAGAGTGTGGTTATTGGTGAATGCCGACCCTGAATTAAATCCTGACGGTAAAGTAAAAGAGATAATATGCACCTTTAAAGATATAACTGACCGTAAAATGGTTGAGGACGAGTTATTTCAAACTACAATCCGGCTGAACCAGGCTCAGGAAATCAGCAATATGGGGAGCTTTAGTTTTGAAATTGCAACAAACACAATAATTGCTACTTCACAGTCAGATCGGATTTTTGGGTTTAATTCGGATCAGACAAATGGTCTCTCAGCTTGGGAACCGCTGATCCATCCCGATGATTGTAAGATTATGCAGGCTTTATTAACTGCCTGCCTTGAGCAGGGGATTCCATTCGAAAAGGATTATCGGATTTACCGGCAATCAGATTATGAGCCGCGTTGGCTCCATGGTATTTACAGGGCCGAGAAGGACTCATCTGGCAAGGTCATCCGGCTCTCAGGTGTTAATATTGATATCACAGAACGTAAAAAACTGGAAGAAACGTTGCTTTCCAGTGAACGGCAATACCGCGATATCTTTCAAAAAAACAATGCAGTAAAATTGGTCATTGATCCGGATTCCGGAACGATTATAACTGCAAATCAGGCCGCCGCTAAGTTTTATGGTTATTCAGTCAGTCAGCTGGAAACAATGAATATCAATGAAATCAATGTCTTGTCACCTGAATTGATCACTACTGAAATGACACTGGCAGTTAATGAAAAACGTAAATATTTTAATTTTCTTCACCGTCTGGCTTCAGGTGAAATCCGTAATGTAGAGGTTTATTCAGGTCCCATAGATTCAGGTGGGCGGATCTTGCTTTATTCAATCATTCATGATATTACAGACAGAAGGCTGGCAGAAGAGAAATTAGCCAGGTCAGAATCCTTTCTGAACAGTATTGTCGATTTTAGCCCCAATTCATTATGGATTTCCGATGAACATGGAACTTTGATTCGGATGAATAATGCATGTCGTGATCTTCTGCAAATACAGGATGACGAAGTCGTTGGAAAATACAATATTTTGAATGATAATCTGATGGAAGATCAGGGGTTTATGCAGGAAGTAATAAATGTTTTTGAGAAAAGTGAAAAAACCAGTTTCACCATGGCATATGATACCTCCAAGGTTAAAAATCTTCAATTAAAGAATACAAAAAAAGCGGATCTCGATATTAATATTTCGCCTGTATTAGACTTAAATGGGAAATTAACCAATGCAATAATACAGCATACCGACATTACTAATCTTAAACAGATTGAAGCGAATTTAAAACTTAACGAAACCCGGTTTCGGACCATCCTTGAAAATTCGTATGATGCAATTGGGGTTCATGTTAACGGTATATGGGATATGTGCAACCCGGCAGCATTGAAACTTTTTGGGGTTGATTCTTACGATGAGCTGTTAGGAACATCGATTCTCAATGTGATAAGTACTGAGGAAAGAACGCGAATCGGAAGCTTTATAAGGAGCCGCATGGAAGATTCTTCTGCTCCAGACAATTATTTGACCCGTGGATTAAGGAAAGATGGTTCAGAATTCGATATGAATGTTAGATTGTCTACCTTTATTTTGGAAAACAAACGACATATTCTGGTGATCTTGCGTGACATAACCGAATCGTTAAAAAATCAGAAGGTTCTTCTGGATAATGATGCTGAAATCAAACGTAAAAATGAGGAACTTCAAAAAGTAAACGCTGAAAAAGACAGGCTCTTTTCGGTTATAGCGCATGATCTGCGTAGTCCGTTTAATGGGTTTTTAGGACTCACTGAGTTGATGTGTAATGAGTTGAAGGATATGTCAACCGAAGATATACAAAAATCTGCCCAATTGATGCGGAATTCTGCGAACAATCTTTTCGATCTGCTTGGAAATCTGTTGGAATGGTCGCGTATGCAAAGAGGGTTGATCACCTTTCTGCCAACATCTGTGTTATTGAAAGTCAAATTTGAAGAATCCTCGAACATGTTGAAGGATTCAATTGTTAAGAAAAAGATTACACTGATCGACGAAATTCCACATGATCTGAAGGTTTGGGCTGAAGAAAATATGCTAAACAGCATTCTCCGAAATTTAGTGAGTAATGCACTAAAATTTACCCCTAAAGGTGGAATTATTGTCGTATCAGCAAAATTACTCCCGGATAAAATGGTTGAGATTTCGGTTCGGGATTCCGGTATTGGAATGAGTAAACAGTTGATTGACAATCTTTTTAAAATTGATGCTCCTGTAGGTAGAAAGGGGACTGATGGCGAATTAAGTACGGGATTGGGATTGATTATATGTAAGGATTTTATTGAGAAAAACGGCGGGGAAATAGAAGTGTTTAGCGAAGTAGGCATTGGAAGTGTCTTTCGTTTTACCATTCCCACGATTGAATGAATGAAACAGAGAAAATAATATAATCTTTTGGTACCTTGCCAAATCTTTTTTTGTATCTTAGTAAACAATGGCATTTACGAAAATTCGTTAATTTTTTAAACCTGGTATATCCTTAAAATTGGTAACAATTTATCATAAAATACTATTAATTGGATATTCTTCAGTACAGAAAAATGTCCGGTTTTATTCTTCTAAATAGTCGCATGATGGAAAAAGCTAATAAATCTGTAGCTGGTTTACTTCGCCAAAAGGCGGAAGAAGATGTTAAAAGGAAATCCCTGAATCCGGAAGTGAAATATTTATCTGATGATATTCAGCTGATTATTCATGAGCTTCAGGTTCATCAAATTGAATTGGAGATGCAGAACGAGGAACTTATCCGTGCACGAGAGGAGTCTGAGAATGCCCATAGAAAATATAAGGAGCTTTATGATTTTGCACCATCGGGGTATTTTAGATTGTCGCAGGAGGATGAAATTGTCGAATTAAACCTATGTGCTTCTCAAATGGTTGGGAAAGAACGTTTGAATCTTAAAAAAAGCAGATTGGGTTTTTTTATTTCAGAACGAACGAAGCATATTTATAATGATTTTCTTGTGCAGGTAGTAAATAGTGATAGACAACAGAGTTGTGAAGTGGAATTTGTCAGTTCCGGGAATGTTCCAATTGTGGTTCAACTTAGTGGTATTGCCTCAGATAATCGGGAAAATTGTCTTGTGACCGCAGTCGATATTACACAGCGTAAAGTAACGGAAATTGAGTTGAGAGAGAGCCGTGAACTTTATGAGGATTTGGTGGCCAGCCAGGTAGCCGGAATTTATCGCGTCCATGTTCAGAATCCGAAAGCGGGGAAATCAATAATGGAACTCACTTCATTGGAATTTGCCAGTAATCGTTTCTGTGAACTTTTTGAGGTGAATAATTCCGGGGATCTTTATGATATATTGGCCCGGAGTATTGGAAAAATTAATCCTGACTGTTTGCAGGGATTTATTCATTCACAAGAGGTTGCCTTAAATACGCTCGAGCCTTATAAATATGAGATGCAAATATTGGTTGAATCGGGTATGAAATGGATCCGGTTAGAGGCAAATCCTCATCTGCTTGCGGATGGATGTACGCGATGGACTGGTTTAGTCATTGATATTACGAAGCAAAAGCTGGCTGAGGAGGCAATGCGGAGAAGTGAGGAAAAATACAGGATGCTGCTTGAACTTGCCTCTGATGCATTTTTTCAGGGAAGTGAAAAGGGTGATTTTATTATAGTTAATACCGCGGCCAAGGAACTGACCGGTTATTCGAAAGATGAGCTGTTAAAAATGAATATGAAGGACCTGTTTTCTGCTGTTACACTTCAGGAAAATCCTCCTAAATATGAGCAGCTCAGGAAAGGGGAAACCGTTTATTCGGAGCGTGATCTTGTCCGTAAAGATGGGACTATAATTAACATTGAAATGAACTCCCGGATGATGCCTGATCAAACCTATCAGGCATTTATCAGGAATATCACTGAGCGTAAGCGGATTGAGAAAGCGTTAAAACAAAAATTAGGTGAGATGGAGATCTATTATGAGCTGGCGATTACCCGGGAACGCAAAATGATTGCACTGAAGAGCGAAATTAACATTTTGCTCGGTAGGTTAGGGGAGATGCCAAAATATTAAATAATTCGAAAAAACTTGTCAAACTACTAATTCGGCCTGAATGGGAAATTGTCTGCATGTTTTATTTTTTAGTGATTCACCTGATGATGCCGCATTCATCGTACAAAATCTTGAACAAGCCGGTCTGACAATTAATCACGAATGTATAGGAAACCCTGAGAAGTTTAAAATTGCATTATTGAAACAATACTGGGATTTGATTCTTGCTGAAAACAAGGCTTCTCATTTTGATCCTTATTTTGCACTGACGGTCCGGAATGAATTTGCCTTGGATATTCCACTTATTATTTTGGCAGATAAATATTCAGATCATATCGCCCTTGGTCTGTTGAATGCCGGGGCATCAGATTATATATCCAGAGACCAGATATCCAGACTTTTACCATCAATTATTCGTGAACTGGACAGACCAAAGATTAGAAAGGACAACTACTATACAGATAATATTGAAGGTATAGGAGCCGAAGCTTTACTGATTCAAACCAACGAGCGCTTAGTCAGGGCCGCTTTAGTTTCAAAATCAGGTAATTGGGAATACAATCTTGAGACAGGCATCATTTCAAGTTCTGTTGGGGCCCAAAAATTGTATGGGCTGGAGGGTGAGTACTGGAATATTTGTGATATAAAAATGATGCCATTGCCTGAGTACCGGGAATTATTGGATAATGGCCTTTTAGCACTGATCAATTCCGGAAAACCTTACGATTATGAATTTAAAATCAGACAAAGGAATACTGGTCAGATCATCGATATTCATTCTATTGCAGAGTATGATTCATCCAAAAGAATAGTTTTCGGAGTAATTCAGGATATTACCGAACGAAAAAAAATTGAAGTCGCATTGCTTAAAAGTGAGGAGCAGTACCGTGTATTAATTGAAAATCAGGGCGAAGGGGTTGCAACTGTTGATTTGAATGAAATATTTGTTTTCGCTAATCCTGCTGCAGACCAGATGTTTGGTGTTCCTGGAGGAACTCTGGTTAACCGGTGTTTACTCGATTTTATTGCCCCGGATCATCAGACAAGAGTTAGGGAACAATCGGACAAAAGGGCAAAGCTTGAGATGAGTACTTACGAGCTTGAGATTATTACATTCAAGGGCGAAAAACGTCATTTGTTGGTAACAGCCACACCGCAAACCAACGAAAGGGGAGAAATTACCGGAACTTTTGGCATTTTCAGGGATATGACTGCGCACAAAAATGCTGAAAGGGAATTGATTAACAGTGAAAGAAAGTATCGTGAATTGGCCAATTCCTTACCGGTTGGCATATTCGAATCTGATCTGACCGGAATCATAACATTTGCCAATGAGACTTTGATGAATTGGCTTAATTATTCTGAGGATGAGGTGATTGTTGGTGCTAATATGTTGCAGTTCATCCTTGAAAGCCAACGTGTCAGGGCTTTTGAGCGATTTTCAGAACTCATTGGAAAAGAGTTGCAAACAGCCAGTGAATACAATGCAATTCGAAAAGATGGTTCATCATTTCCGGTTGTAGCTTCTGTTTGTGTCATAAAAAGTAGTGGAGTAGTAACCGGAATAAGGGGTACTTTAACTGACATTACTGAACAAAAGCAGATTGAGGAGGCTTTAAATGCAAGCGATAAGCTTTTCAGTAATTTGGTAGAGAAGATGCCCGACGGAGTCTATAAAAGCACCTCCGACGGAAAATTCGTTTCCGTAAATCCTGCAATGGTTAGCATGCTGGGCTATTCAAGTAAGGCAGAGCTCATGGCAATTGACATTAAAAAAGAGCTGTATTTCGATCCTGATGAACGAAGTCAGGTGGTTTTAACTACTAATACCGGAGGAACTGAAATTTTCAGGTTGAAAAAGAAGGATAGGTCTGAGATCTGGGTGGAAGATCATGGATGGTTTAATTTTGATGAAAAAAGGAACATCCTTTTTCACGAAGGTATTCTTAGGGATATCACTGAACGAAAGAGTGTTGAGGATAAATTGAGAATACTGTCCCAGACGGTGGAGCAAAATCCCTCTTCAACTATAATTACCGATGCGAAAGGAAACATAGAATATGTAAATAATGCCTTTACTTCCTTAACACAATATACGCTTGAAGAGGTTGTGTATAAACCTCCCCGGATCTTTAACCCCGGCCACATCCCGGAAGTTGATTTTGATTTAATGTGGAAGACCTTGTCTGATAGAAAGATATGGAAAGGGGAATACCGGAATCGAAGGAAAGATAAATCGACCTATTGGGAAAATGTTACCATATCCTCACTTACCAATAATGCCGGGGTGATCAGCAATTTTATCCTGATCATGGAGGATATCTCTGAAAAAAAGAAGATGCTCGATGATCTGATCCGGGCAAAGGAGAGTGCTGAAGAGAGTGACAGGCTCAAATCGGCATTTCTGGCAATGATGAATCATGAATTGCGAACCCCGCTAACTCACATCCTGGGTTTTAGCGAATTGATTATGTCCGGAGTATCTGCAGAGGATAATATCAGTTTTGCATCAAGTATTCAGTCAAGCGGCCAGAATCTCCTTTCTATTATTGAAGGGGTATTTGACCTGGCCATTATGGACCATTCAAAAGTAAAACCGAGTAATCAAACTTTCAACCTGATGGACCATTATATGGAAAACAGGGCTTCCTTCGATCATATCCTGAGAACTTCTGGCAAACATGAACTGATAAATCTGATTTTCAGACCCGATACACACTGGCTTTCCAGTTACGTCACTGCCGACCGCGGCAAAATCAACCAGGTATTAACCAATCTGTTTAAGAATGCTGTAAAATTCACGCACGAAGGGACCATTGAATTTGGCTTTCATATTGAAAATGATTCTATAATTAATTTTTATATAAAGGATAGTGGGATAGGCATTGCGGAGGAGAAACAAAGTGTTATCTTTGACTATTTCAGGCAGGTTGATGATTCCTATACCCGGGTTTATGGAGGGATAGGGGTTGGATTGGCTATCTCGAAAAAAATAGCCAATATCCTCCAGGGTGAATTAAAAGTTATTTCAAAACCAGGTGAAGGGAGCATTTTTTCACTTTCTCTTCCGGTTGAATTATCCTATATCAAAGATTGATCATCTTAAATCGTAGCCAAAGGGGTAAATGGCCAGCCGCATTAGCTTAAAGTGCTGTAAACCAAAGGGTATTCCTATAATGGTTATACAAAGTAAAACTCCAAAAAAGAGCTCAGCAAGGGCTATCCATATTCCTGCAAAGATTATCCAGACCACGTTAAAAAGAAATGAAATTACGGGAATTGATCCCCCTGATGGAACCACTTTCCGCCCAAATGGCATCAGATGTGCTAATCCGATCTTCATTGCCTGAAATCCCCAGGGTATTCCAACAATAGTCAAACATAAGAGAAAACCGCCCCACAGATATCCCAGACACGTTAACAATCCGCCGCAAATCAACCAGATGACATTCCCAATTAGTCGCATAACAACAGCTATTTAAAGATTATTTGATCTTTGAAAGCTACCAAATATTTACCAATTTTCAAAATGTAATTCAGGCCACCCTGTCATCCAAGACGCATAGTTGTGGGTTTCTCCATCTCTCTGTCTTTTCGTCTCTCTTAATTCGTCTTCTTTCCCTCAATCCAGCTTATAATTTTTTCAGAATCGGGTTTCTCCTTTGGCGATACAAAACCGACCATCTGACCTTGTTCATCAATCATGAATTTTTGAAAATTCCATTGTACTTCAGCATCAACTACGCCATTCAGTGATTTTGATGTCAGCCATTGATATAACGGATCGATATCATTACCCTTCACTGAAATTTTTGACATCATCGGAAAGGTTACTCCATAATTTTTGGTGCAAAATTCTTTGATTTCGGAATTTGATCCAGGTTCCTGGCTCATGAAGTTGTTTGCCGGAAAACCAATAATCACGAAATTTTGATCCTTGTAGGAATTATAGAGCTTTTGAAGTAAGGCATATTGCGGGGTCAAACCACACTTGGAAGCTGTGTTAACCACCAATACTTTCTTCCCTTTTAGCGAAGATAAATCAAATGGCTGTCCATCAAGAGTGGTTGCCTTAAAATCATAAAGTGTTTTTTGCTGGGCCATTGCTCCTGCGATGATCGTCAGCATAAAAATTGAAAGAAATAATTTTTTCATATTGCGAAGTTTTTAATTGTTTAACGTTAACTGTCTGAATACGGTAGTATAACAGATATAATTACGAAATGTTCTGCAGATTGCAATTTCGTTGATAACTTCTGATCCAGTCCGGTTGGGCGGTTTTTAAAAAATCTTATATTTGACTCCAAAATACGCCTTGTCAGTTTTATGGAAAACTATGTAGTTTCTGCACGAAAATACCGTCCTGATACATTTGGTTCGGTGGTTGGTCAGCCTTCGATTACTTCGACCCTGAAAAATGCGATCCGAAGCAACCATCTTGCTCATGCTTATCTTTTTTGTGGTCCCAGGGGGGTGGGTAAAACCACTTCAGCCCGTATTTTTGCCAAAACTATAAATTGTTTGAATCTTGATAACCATACCGAACCCTGTAATCGTTGCGAATCGTGTTTGTCGTTCTCCGAAAACCGCTCCTATAATATACATGAGCTTGATGCAGCCTCCAATAATTCAGTGGATGATATCCGATCGCTGGTTGATAAAGTGAGAATACCACCTCAGATCGGCAAATACAGCGTCTACATTATCGATGAGGTTCATATGTTATCCCAATCGGCTTTCAATGCATTTTTAAAAACGCTTGAAGAACCGCCGGCTCATGCTATCTTTATCCTGGCAACAACCGAAAAGCACAAAATCCTGCCGACTATTCTTTCGCGGTGTCAAATCTACGATTTTAACAGGATCACTATTCCTGATATTGAGAAGTATCTTTTGGAAGTTGCTCAAAAAGAGCATATTATTGCTGAACCTGAAGCTTTGAATGTCATTGCCCAGAAAGCTGACGGTGCCATGCGCGATGCCCTTTCAATCTTTGATCAGGTCGTGAGCTTCTGTGGAGCAAATGTTACCTACAAAGACACTATTGCCAATTTGAATGTACTCGATTACGATTACTATTTTAAGTTAACCGATTGTTTTCAGGCTGGTGAAATTCCGGGTACATTAATGATATTCAGTGAGATATTGGACAAAGGATTCAATGCTCATCATTTTATTATGGGCCTGGGCCAGCATTTCCGCGATCTTTTGATCTGTAAAGATGCTGTTACGGTTCAATTACTGGAAGTGGGTGGGGAGATTCGTGAAAGGTATAAAAAGCAGGCAGCAACTTGTTCCATCAATTTCCTGATCGGTGCACTTCAATTGGCAACAGATTGCGATATCCAATACAAATCATCCTCCAATAAACGATTCCTGGTCGAATTGACGTTGGTCAGAATTGATCAGTTGGAGGAAATGTTAAAAAAAAAACAATTGACGATGCCATAGCGACCTTATCGCTCTTACCTATTTTTGCAACGATCGATCCGAATAAGAAAACTGCCCTTTTAAATGTTGTTAATAATCAGCTGGTTAGTCATCTTACGCAGCCGGTTGTCCCAAGTCCCGGAGTTGAAAAACATATCCCGCGCAAGATCGTAAATCGGGGAGCCTTTTCTACACCTTCTATTTTGGATGCCTTAAAAGACGACCCAAAATCGGGAAAATCTGATTGGGTCGCTCAGGAGGATGGAGTCAGGTATTCGTCTGATGACGTGGTAAAAACATTTACTGAGGCCGAACTCATTGACGCATGGAAAAGTTTCGTGAGTACGATAGAAGCGCCACAATTAAAATCAGCCCTCAGTGCCCGCGAGCCAATTTTATCCGGCCAGTGTAATATTGGCTATGAACTTGATACAGAGCTTCAATATAATAGAATTACCCTTGAGCTCAAACCGAAATTATTGGGCTATTTGCGTCGCAAATTTGATAAAGAAGCAATTGAAATTCATTTTAAAGTATCTGAAGGAACCAGTATTCAATCGGGTATTCCATACACTGATGAGGAGAGATGGAATTTGCTCGTAACCAAATATCCTGCTCTGGCAACGTTAAAGTCAAAATTTGGTTTAGATTTTGAGCATTATTAAGTTGTAGTGATTATTTTTGCACCATCAACTTAAATCGAAAAAATAATTTATAATTAATTTAAATATAAAATCTTTTCAATGCAAAAAATTAAAGTACTGAATCCGGTAGTGGAACTCGATGGGGATGAGATGACCCGAATCATCTGGAAAATGATCAGGGAGCAATTGATCCTTCCTTTTCTGGACATTGACATTAAATATTATGATCTTGGGATTGAACACCGTGATGCTACAGATGATCAGGTGACTATAGATGCTGCTTATGCCATTAAAAAATACAAGGTGGGCATCAAATGTGCAACCATTACCCCTGACGAAGCCCGGATGACTGAGTTTGGACTGAAGAAAATGTACAAATCACCTAATGGAACTATCCGAAATATTCTGGATGGAACAATCTTCAGGGAACCGATCGTGGTCCAAAATGTTCCGAGACTCATACCACAATGGACAGCTCCGATTGTCATTGGCCGTCATGCTTTTGGCGATCAGTATCGTGCTACCGACATTGTGGTTGATCGTCCTGGAAAATTAACGATGACCTTCATCCCTGATGATGGCACCGGTGCAGAGGAACACGATGTGTATCATTTTGCAGGTCCCGGAGTCGCACTCTCGATGTACAATACAGAAGCCTCAATCCGCGGTTTTGCCCATAGTTGCTTTAAAATGGCCCTGACTAAAAAATGGCCACTCTACCTCTCCACAAAAAACACAATTCTGAAAAAGTACGACGGCTTCTTCAAGGATATTTTTGAGGAGATCTTCCAATATGATTATAAAGATCAGTTTAAAGCTGCAGGTATTACCTATGAACACCGTCTGATTGATGACATGGTGGCCTCAGCCTTGAAATGGAATGGCAACTTCATTTGGGCATGTAAAAACTATGATGGTGATGTTCAATCTGATACTGTAGCCCAGGGTTTTGGCTCTCTGGGTTTAATGACCTCTGTTTTAATGACTCCCGATGGGGATGTTATGGAAGCTGAGGCAGCTCACGGTACAGTAACCCGCCATTACAGGGAATACCAGAAGGGACGCCCAACTTCGACCAACCCTATTGCATCGATTTATGCATGGACCCGTGGACTCGCTTTTCGCGGGAAATTGGATAACAACCAGCCGTTGATTGATTTTGCACTGTTGCTTGAAAATGTTTGTATCGATACCGTTGAGGCTGGGAAAATGACCAAAGATTTAGCCCTCTCTATCTACGGTGAGAATTTAAAACCTGAACATTATTTAACCACTGAACTATTTATGGCCGAATTGTCCAGGCTTATCAATCAAAGAATGGGAAATTAAAGGGAATTGTTAAATCAACGTTCAATTAAATTTGATATTTTTAAATGATTTAATTAAAACCATAAAATCATGATAAAAAAGTCGTTGGAAAATGCGTTGAATGAGCAAATCAATGCTGAATTTCATTCTGCGTATATTTACTTGTCGATGTCTTCCTATTTTTTGTCTGTAGGTCTTGGCGGTTATGCCAACTGGATGCGCGTCCAGTATCAGGAAGAGCTGGCCCACACTACCCGTTTTTTTGATTATGTAAATGAACGTGGCGGCAGGGTCAAACTGTCTCCTATCCAGGAAGTTCAGGTTGATTTTTCGGGAATAGTTGATGTTTTTGAAAAGACCCTCGAACA
>Ga0114951_10004626_pt1 | contig 13233 bp, 7 predicted proteins | sample AM7aDNAmetaG_FD_88677 | JGI IMG/M metagenome (GOLD analysis project Ga0114951, IMG submission 88677) | Freshwater microbial communities from Finland to study Microbial Dark Matter (Phase II) - AM7a DNA metaG | ecosystem: Environmental > Aquatic > Freshwater > Lake | place: Finland: Lake Alinen...
AGTCTCTGACGATCAAATGCGCGAGCTGGATTTACTCAAACACCCAATCTTGCCCGCCTGGAATTACACCCTCATTCCGAGGACAATCCGGAATTAGTTTTTGCATGGGTGCTATGCCTAGAGAAATCTCGATCGAGGATGAGTTTGCGCATTCGGTCTGGTGTGGCAACCTTGATTCCACCCTGTTTTTATGGAAGTACTCGCTCGCCAAGAGGGGCTCCCTCACGCGGTTTCGAAGGTCGTTGCGCGAACAGCATCTTACCGCCAGCGAATTGGACACTCTCAACTGGGCGCGGACGAAAGAACTGCTGCATTACGTGTACGCGAAGGTCCCTTTCTACCAAAATCGTTTCGATTCGATCGGGCTTCATCCGTCCGACATAGTCGCTCCGGAACACTATTTGCAGGTGCCGGTACTGAGGAAGCAAGAGGTGCGAGAAAACCTCAAGACCTTGATCTCGCTCGACGCGAAACCGGGGGATCTTCGGCTCTCGACCACCGGTGGGAGTACCGGGGAACCCCTCGGTGTGTATCACGAGAAACGGGTCGCGCGCGCGGCCATGGAGTGGCGGATGCTTCTTTGGTGGGGGTTGCGGCCCGGGCTCACCTACGCGTCCGTGTACCGCCAGCAATTTGTAACCCTTCGAGATCGCGCGGGCAATTGGCTCATGAATTGGCCCGGGAAGCGCTTACATTTGGACGCCTCGGATCTTACGCCGGAAAGCATGCGAACGTTTCTCGGGAGTTTTGCCGCGCATCGACCCAAGCTGCTGCATGGGTATGCCGGCGCGATCGACCGTCTGGCGGAGTTTGTACTGGACGAATCTATCCCGCTGCCGCCGCCGAAGGTCGTGTGGGTGACCTCATCGCCGACAACCGGCGTCCAGCGGCAGCGAATCGAGAAGGCTTTTGGAGCTCCGGTGTGCGATCAATACGGTTGTTGTGAGATCTACTGGCTGGCGGCGCAATGCCCGGTTCGCCAGGGTCTTCACATGTTTACCGATGCCAGGCGAATCGAATTCCTGAACGCCCTGGGTCAACCCACTCCCGCCGACGAGATGGGGGAGATCGTCATTACCGACCTGGAGAATTCACTCTTCCCTCTCATACGGTACGCGGTCGGCGACTATGGACGGAAATTAAGCTCCGCCTGTTCGTGCGGTGTTACTCTTCCGTTGATGGGCCAAGTTCAGGGCCGGGTTACGGACATGGTGACGAGCTCGACCGGTCGATGCGTGAGCGGAGACTTTCTTACCACAGTTTTCGATGAGTATCCCGAAGCGATCCGAAGATTTCAGGTTTATCAACATTCTGATTTCAGAATCGAATTGCGCGTGGTGCCCAATCCCCATTTCGATCGTTCGGAGGTGGTTATCGAAAAGGTGAGAAGAAAGATCATCGATAAATTTCATGGTGAAGTTGAGGTCAAAACCGTACACTGTCCATACATACCGGACGTAAGAGGCAAAATCCGATTTGTGGTCAGTGAGGTGAAGCGTTTAGCTTCCTAAGCATCCATGCGCGTCCGTCTCCCCCTTATGAGATCATATGAACCCTAACGCGATATTGCCGGCGCGGTGGCATATGCCGCATTGGCGTATTCTGTGCTATCACGGGGTGCCTGACGGGTGCACCGATAACTTCAATGATCAGCTCAAATGCATGAGCGATCTGGGATTTCACTTTGTCAGCCTCAGCGAAGGGCTCAAGCAGCTAAACGGGAGGGCCCTGAGTGAGCGAATGGTGACGCTTACGTTCGATGATGTTGAGGCGACCACGTTCACGAACGCGATACCGATCTTGAATCGCTTGCACATTCAAGCCACGCTTTACATAACAGCGGACTTTGTTCGAACCAGATCGTGCTACAGAACCAGCGGGAAACCTCCGGCCATCTCGATAGAACAAGTGAGAGAAGCAATAAAAATGGGTCATGAGGTGGGGAGTCACACCTTAACGCACGCTCCTCTGAGGTATTGCAGCCGGGAACGCGCCCAGCAAGAGCTGGTGACGAGCAAGGAGGTCCTGGAACTATGGTGTCAAGTGAAGGTCAAGCACTTTTCCTACCCTTGGGGGCAGCACTCGAGCGGAACCCGGAAGCTCATCGTCGAAACGGGGCTTTATGACAGCGCCGCAACCATCGAAAGAGGCCGAATGTTCGCCGCTCAAGATCCATTCTCCTTGAAGCGCGATACGGTTTGTCCCCATTTGATGTCTCCCTCGGCGATGGTAAGGATCATGAAGTTGGCGGACCATTGGTACTGGGTGGCGCGACTGATGCGGATCTTTAAAAAGCGAACTTGGCGGAATGTGGAGCGATGGGAACGGCTCACGGACCCGCAGATGGCGGAGTGTTGTGAGCCGCCCGAACCTAAAACGCGCGAGGCGGATTTATCCTGAAGAGCACCGTGCGGATTCTCTTTGTTCATAACGAATACGCCAGGCCCAGCGGCGAAGAGCACGCCGTACGGTCATTGGCAGACTTGGTGGCAAAACACGGGCACCGGGTGGATTGGTTTGTGCGCTCTTCGGCCGAGATCCGGTCGGTCGCGGAGCGTTGGCTGGCGTTTTGCTCGGGAGTGTATAGCTTCCGCGCCAAGCGCAAGATGCTTAAAACGCTCCGTCTTGCAAGGCCTCACCTAGTGCAAGCGCAGAATCTATATCCCTTGCTGTCACCGTCGGTCTTAAGGGCATGCCGGGAGAGCTCTGTCCCGGTGGTGATGCGGTGTCCCAATTACCGGCTGTTCTGTCCCAATGGATTGCACTTGAGCCATGGCGAGGTTTGTGAGCGCTGCTTGGATGGAAAGGAGTATTGGTGTCTCCTACGGAATTGTGAGCGCGACTATTGCAAGAGTTTGGGATATGCGTTGCGAAACTCGTTCGCTCGGATCAGCAAAAACATACTCGACTGCGTCAACATATTCATGGTGCTGTCGGAATTCCAAAAGAAACGCTTTATTGCTGGCGGTGTCGATCCCGAGAAAATAGAAATCCTGCCCAATATGTCACCCGAAATGAACGGGGGCTTGTCGGGGGATAATCCTGGCCACTTCATTACTTTTGTCGGACGGGCAAGTCCGGAAAAGGGCATCGAGCAATTCGTCGAGGCAGCTCGGTTGTTGCCCGATCTTCCTTTCGCGGTGGCGGGGGCAACGGACAGAATGCCCCAACTCGCCGCCAACGGTCCGAAGAATATTCAATGGTTGGGCTTTCTCGCGGGACACTCTCTAACCGAGCTCTATGATCGCTCACGAATCCTGGTAGTGCCGAGCATATGCTTTGAGGGTTTCCCCAATTCGATCACACAGGCGATGGCTCGGGCGAGGCCGGTTATCGCCTCTCGCATAGGCGGGGTTCCGGAAATCGTAACGGATGGCACAACCGGCCTGCTCGTTAAGGCGGGCGACGTGCAGGATATGGTCGCTCGGATTGACGAATTGTACCACAACCCGGACCGCTGTCGCAAGATGGGTGACGCGGGCCGTGTCAAGGCGGAAGCCCAGTACAGCGCCGAAGTGGTGTATCGACGTCTGATGGAGATCTACTCGAAGGCTATGGGACACGCTGTGTGACTCCTTCTTTCCGGACGGAAATGACTAAATCGCTTTGGTTTGGAATCATCGTCATAGGGTGGCGTCCTGGCGCTGGGAATGGCCGACTAGATCGAATCGAGAAATCCGGTCATATAGCCGGAAGTGATGAGGGATAGGCTTTATGAAGAAAAAACAGCTGACCGAAGAGCATAGCAGGGCAAACAAGAACGACCTGATTGTTATCGCGGGCGCAGGTGGATTCATCGGGGGTTCGCTGGCGCGCTATTTTAGCAAGAGGGGCTGGAAACGAATCCGGTGCGTGGATAAGAAGCCCCTGCCGGAATGGTATCAGCGTGTGCCGGGCACGGAGGGTCTTAATTTGGACCTCTGCGACGAAAACAACTGTCGACGGGCTTGCGAGGGAGCAGACGAGGTCTATAATTTGGCGGCTGATATGGGAGGCATGGGATTTATTGAGCGTTTTCGCGTCGCCTGCCTGCGCAGCATCCTCATCAATACCCACATGATCGAATCGGCGTACCGTGCCGGCGCGAGCCGCTATCTGTTTTCCTCCTCCGCCTGCGCTTACAACACGACGCTGCAGCGAGATCCTAAAGTGCGCGCGCTGAAGGAATCCGACGCCTACCCCGCCATGGCCGAGCGCGGCTACGGCTGGGAAAAACTCATGTCGGAAATGTTTTGCCAGGAATATTGGGCTGAGCGCGGCCTCAAAACCGCCATCCCTCGTTTTCACAACGTGTATGGCCCCTTGGGTACCTGGGCCGGAGGCCGCGAAAAGGCTCCCGCCGCCATTTGCCGAAAAGTCATCGAAGCCATCGACGCCGGGAAGAAATCGATTAGCATATGGGGTGACGGCCAGCAAACCCGCAGCTTCATGTTCATCGACGATTGTACTCGGGGCATCGACATGATCATGCACTGCGAGGATCTGATCGCCACGCCCATCAATCTGGGGTCCAGCGAGCTGGTTTCCATCAATGAATTGGTCTCTAAAGTCGAAAAGATTGCGGGTGTTCAACTCAAGCGAGAATATGATTTGAGCGCCCCGCGCGGCGTGGGCGGACGCAATAGCGACAATACCTTTATTCAAAAGGTATTGGGTTGGGAACCAAACACGACGCTCGACGAGGGCTTGCTTATCACCTACAAGTGGATCGGGCAACAGTATTATGCCCGCAAGGCGGGCCAACGCACGGTTGAATAGTGGTTCGAATGAGAAACGTCATTGAACTCGAGTTTCCGAACCGGCAGCGGGTGCCGGTGGATTGTGCCGATAGTCCAAGCGCGTTGCTTCAGCTTGAGACCATGATCGGTGATGGCGGAAACCATTACGTTCTCTTTCCAGACGCGTGGAATATGTACAACGCGGTGCGGGATGAGGAATTGAGACGTATTTACCGCGCCGCCAGCGGGGTCTTTCCAGACGGGATCTCCTGGCTGATGCTGGCGAGACTGCAGGGCGCGCGTGTGCCACATCGACTTCCTGGGCCTAGCTTTATGGGGCTTGCCTGCGAGCATGGTCTTAAACGGCACTGGGGACATTATTTTTACGGGGGCGGGCCTGGTGTGCCCGAAAAACTCGCCTCCGCGCTGGTGAAGAGATATCCCGGACTCAACGTCGTGGGAGTCTTCAGCCCGCCTTTCCGGCCTCTGACGGGAGTCGAGGAGGCCAAAATGAAAGAGGAGATCGAGCAATCCCGCGCGCACCTGCTTTGGGTCGCGTTAGGAGCGCCAAAGCAGGAATATTGGATGGCCAAACACTTGGGCGAAATTGACGTGCCGGTAATGCTGGGCGTCGGGGCCGCGTTTGATTTTTATTCGGGCGCTCGGCCTTGGGCGCCCGCGTGGATTCGCAACGCCGGAATGGAATGGGCCTTTCGTTCGTTGACCGGCGGCAGAAAAACTTTTGTGCGGAATGTTCGGTGTGTTTCCGCAATATCTCTCTTGCTAACACAAATGGCAATCAGGAGGATGCTTGGACCAAAGAGCAAAGAGCAAAGAGCAAAGGGCTGATATCCAAGGTTCCGAGCCCTCAGCCCTTCGCTTGACTTATCACTAACCATGCCCTCCGACCCTTGCTTAAAGCCCTCTGTGCAGGGTTCATTTTCGTCCGTGCCTGTCCCTTCGCATCCCGCCCCGCATTCGTTAGCCGGTGGTCGTCGCCTCGGGATTCTTCCGTTTTTCGCCCTGGGCTATCTTTGGTACATGTTGATCGATCAACTCCGGATCGAGTGGACTGTGAATCCGCAATACAGTTACGGGTGGGCGGTCCCGTTTGTGTGCCTGGGGTTGGCGTGGAAGAAGTGGAAAGAAGCGGAAGGGACCGAGCGAAGCGCAAAGGGCGAAGGGCCGGGGAGAGCTGGCAGGGAGCAGGGGGAACGATGTCGTTATCTGTTGTCTCTTGTCAGCTATTGGTTGGAGCGCAAAGGGCTGGGCCTGTTCGCCCTTTGCGCTTTGCTCATTCTTCCCGTTCGACTCATCCTCGAGGCGAACCCGAATTGGCGCACCATGGAACATATCTTTGGGTGCTCGGTAGTGGGCCTGACCTTGATTGTCATTTATTGGGCAGCTGGCCTTTCGCGGCTTCGATTATTCGCCTTTCCGGTTTGCCTGATTTTGGCCGCAGTGGCTTGGCCGCCATCGATTGAGATTCCCATCGTCCAGGGTTTTGCCCGCACCAATGTCACAACATCAATCGAACTGCTGAGTTTGTTTGGGATCCCGGGGATACAATATGGAAATGTGATCCAGATCGGAGCCGGAATGGTCGGAGTTAACGATGCTTGCAGTGGCGTCCGATCCTTCCAATCCAGCCTTCTCGTCGCCCTGTTCCTGGGCGAATTATATGGGTTTGGCGTGATCCGACGGCTCGTGCTTTGCCTCGCCGGAGCGATCATGGCGTTCGTGTTCAATGTCTGCCGAATTTCTGTGCTGGTTTGGGTGGCTTCAAGGCAAGGCGTGGACGCCATCAATAAATGGCATGATCCCGCTGGTTTGACCATCACCATGGTTTGTCTGATTGGTCTTTGGGCGGTGGGGCTCGTGATGGCGCACAGGCCAAAGCGGGGCCCGGCGGCAGAGGGCGGAAAGGCCCTGGCTCCGGCTATGCCTGCCCCAAACTCCTCCGCTTTCGCCCCATGCGCTTCGCCTCGCCTTTTGGGCCCTTCGCGCCGTACGCTTCGCAACTCGCTCGTGGCCCTTTTAGTTTGGCTCATTTTGGTACAGGCCGGCGTCGAGGGGTGGTATCGCGCTCACGAATCTCGGGAATCGGGAAGTTCTCAGTGGTCGCTCGCATGGCCTCCGCGGGAGGCCGGATTTCGCGAGCTTCAAATTCCGGACCTGTCGAGAGCGATGTTGCGTTACGACGAAGGGCATGGCGGGGCTTGGCGCTTCGATAACAAGGAATTCGTGCTCTATTACTTCAAATGGCTGCCAGGCAAATTAGCCCTCTCTTCGGCGAGGAGCCATTCCCCCAATGTATGCCTGGCCGCCTCAGGCAAGAAGCTCCGGAGGATTCCGGATAACCGATGCCCTTTGACGATCCACTCCGTCGTTTTTCCTTTCCGACGCTATGAATATGAAGAATTCGGGCAAGTCATCTATGTCTTCCATTGTCTGTGGGAGGAGTTGTCGCCAATTAACTATTACGAGCATAATCACGAATCGAGCATGATGGCCCTGCGGATGAACGCAGTGATCGAGGGACGGCGCAATCGCGGCCAACGCTCCCTCGAGTTCGTGGTATCCGGAGCTGACGACGCCAAAGCGGCAAGAGATGCCGTTGAGAGCCGACTCCGGAAGCTAGTCACGGTTCACGCCCAGCCCCAATGATTTAAACTCGCCTCCCCGTATTAATTGTTTCCAGCTGCGTAACCTTCGGCTCCTCTCCGTTGCCTCGGTTCCAGGTGCAAGCGCCAACAAACACGCCTTCAATTCCCCTAGCGCGCGCGAAATAAACGGCTGAAGACCCGCCTTGTTTTCCGCCAATCCTAGCGATCGGCGCTCCCGAACCTCCCGTCCGGCACTCCTTTAATTTTCCGTTGGAGGGTCCGCTCCACGCTTCGGACGCGGCCGTCGCGCCCGCATCACGATGCTCATGCTCGACGGTTTGACAACGCCGCGGAAAAGCCGCACCCGCGGAGGTGGAACGGGAGGATTTCAACCGGCTGATCGTCGGGGGCCTCTTGGGCAAGCGATCTGGGAATCTCCGTGCGCGCGGGCGAGTATGCCATGGCTTCGGAGAAACTTTGAAAACTGATTCGCAATATTATCGACCGGACATTGACGGGGTACGCGGCATTGCGGTGCTTTTCGTGCTCGCCTACCATTGTTACTCACCGCTTTTGCGCGGCGGTTTCGTCGGCGTTGACGTTTTCTTTGTCATCTCGGGATATTTGATTTCATCAATTATCTTCAAGGACATCCTGGATAACCGATTTAGCATTGCTAAATTCTATGAAAGGCGAATTAAACGCATTTTCCCAGCTCTAATCACCGTGTTGGCTTCCACTCTAGCGCTGGGGTGGTTCTTCTTATTACCCAGCGAATTCAAAAACCTGGGAAAGCACATAGTCGGGGGCGCAACGTTCACGTCAAATATCATTCTGTGGCGAGAAACGGGGTACTTTGAAACTGCCGCCGAACTTAAACCGTTGCTTCATTTGTGGTCCTTGGGAGTTGAAGAGCAGTTCTATATCTTCTTTCCTATCTCGATGTGGCTGATCTACCGAATGGGCATTGCCACCACCAAATTCCTGGGGATTGTCCTAGTCCTCTCCCTGGCGGTTTCCACTTATGGCACATTTACGCGTCCCACGGCAACGTTCTATTTGCCTGTAACGAGGCTCTGGGAACTTCTCGTTGGGTGTATTTTAGCCTCAATCGAAAGCGAGTGTATGAGGCTTCCTGGTGATAAATCCTCCGTGGCGAGGTATTTTACCAACCACGAGACGAATCTCTTCCTAAGGAATATGGTTTCCTGGCTTGGGATGGCAATGATCGTCGGAGCCGCGATTTTCCTTACCGAAGCACGCCCGTTTCCGGGTGGGTGGGCGCTGCTGCCAACCGTAGGCACAGCACTGGTGATTTCCTCAGGTCGACAGCCTTTTCTCAATCGATGGATTCTTGGCAACAAAATCCTTGTGGGCGTGGGTTTAATCAGTTATCCGCTTTACCTCTGGCATTGGCCTCTGCTATCCATGGCCCGAATCGTCGATCAAGAAAAGGGCTTTGCTATCTCCATTTGGGGAATTGTAATAATCTCCGGATTGCTTGCTTGGTTAACCTATTGGTGCATCGAGCGCCCGATACGATTTGGAGGTGTGCCAGCGACGAGGAGAGTGCGGCAACTTTGCGCTGGCATGACAGGGCTTCTGGTGGTGGGTGGTCTCACCATGGTCAAAAGGATGCCCTCGCGATTGGGCATGAGTCCTGTCAGCCAACAAATCGACACCGCCGTAAGCGACTGGAATTACCCCTTTTACGACAATTTTATGCTCCTGAGCGACTTCAAGAAAGATATGGACACCGGGCGAGGGAATGGGGATCCGGCTACTTTGTTCGTTGGCGATTCTCACATGCAACAGTACTGGCCTCGCATTGAAACGCTGTTAAACGGCCATCAAAGCGGTACTCGTCCGGTGATTTTAATCACCGCCAGTGGCACTCCAGCCTTGCCCAACGTGAATAAAGTAAAGCCGGGCTACGCCTGCGATAAGTTCTTTGAATTCGTCATGCGCGAGGCAACTAAGCCAACCGTAGGTACGGTTGTCTTCGGTTGTTTCTGGGAGAATTATTTCATTGGAAGTTTTCCCGGTGGTAGCAGGGTGGCGGCCATCTATCGCGTTGGCGACCGGGACAAAGTTCCCTTACGTTTAGATAGTCCGGCGGCAAGTCAAGTGTTTGCCGAATTTGGCCAGGCCATCGCCAGATTAGTGAGCATGCGTAAAGAGGTTGTCGTCATCTTGTCTAGTCCCTCTTGTGAAAGATGGAACCCAATGAGTCTGGCCAAGGCCTTAAGAGTCGCTTTTTTCGATAATGTGAGTGTTACGAATGAGTTTAGGGTTGCACGGAGAGACTTCGAAGCCTTTGTTCAGCCGGTTAAGAGGAAGATTATTGATGTGGTCGTCGCGAACGGAGGAAAGGTTATTGATCCACTGGACTACTTCGAGCGTGACGGGTTTCTCTACGGCAGAACCGATGAAGGCGCTTTTCTTTACAAAGATTCTAACCATATGCGAGCGGGCTACGTGAAAGAAAAGGCGACGTTCCTGGATTCCCTGATCGAATCCAAAGGGCTAAAGCCGTGAGACGCTGGGGATGCTTTGGTTGGTTGCTCGGCTTTTAAACTCCGATTCAAACGCGTTACAGGCCTTCCGATGATTGAGGGTCACGGTGGTCCTCCAAGTAAGAGCGCTTTGGATGCGCACAGAAGAGCGAAAAGAATACGAAGGCAAAGGTTGCGGAGGAGTCTGGCTGTTGTTCTCATCCACCTTAGCGGTGAAGGGCTGAAATTCGCCTAATCATCCGGAATCGGTCCTCCTGGAGCTGAATATCCTCTGTTTTCATCGTTTTGTTCGGTTCAACCGGCGTTTTTGGCGTCAAGCCGTTGGACGGCATCCGCCCAAACATACCCGTTCTCGCAAATCGCGGTCGCGTGCGCCAAGAGTGAATTGTCACTTGTGGTGTTTCCGAGCCCGGCGCCCAATCCGGGCCATAGTGATGCCCCCATTCGAGGGGCCCGCAAATGTCCAGGTTCGCGCGCCGCTATGGGCTGCTGGGAGCCCGTTCTACTTTAGGATGAAACGCGGCAGCGGGGAAGGCAACGATTGAAGAGCTCCAATGTCGGGTGAGTTGGTTGGCACCAGGTTGCCCGCAAAATCATACGCTAAACCGACAACGAGGCCATTTTTAATGGCTTTGCTCGAGCCGCTGAGCTGGAAATCCAGCGCGACGGCGGGTGCGTTAGTTATGAAGCGTGGATCGGCATAAACGGAATGTTGGTTATTTGGAGAATCGGAATTGATGACGAATTTGGTGTTCATATTCACCGCGGGATAATACAGATTATTATCAATCAATAAGTTCGTGGGATTACCTAGTCCAAATATGACCATATAATTGTATTGTGGATTAACAATGATATTGTTGACCACGCGCGCTTGAACCGGTGTCACGTCAACCGTAAGGCGCATTCCGCTCGCGCAGTTGTACATCACATTATTGTAGATATCCACAAAATCCTTGCAATTTGAGGAGACACCCGCCCCTTGATAGGAATCGGCGCCTCCCAATCCCGTGTTCATGATAATGTTGCCGTAGATTTTGAAACCGGTTCGCAGCCCCAGCACCGAAGAGGGCGGATCATCTCCGGAGACCACAACTCCGCTGCCGGAAGTCACGGGCGTGACGTGGATGTTTTTGATGAAATTATAGGAAATGGTATGATTTCTCATCGGTTGAGTGTAGGTCCAAAACTCGATCGCCGAGCCCGTGTCTTCGATTCGATTATGATCGATGAAATGGCCGTCCCCTCCTTGGACCCCGACCCCGTGGGCATCCTGATCGGGAAACCAGACGGTTCCCATGTCGTGGATATAATTGCTCTGCACCGTAAGATAACTGGCCCCGGTGTCACGCTTGTTCAGAAAAGTATAGATGCCCCACCGGCCATAGGACAATTCCGAGTTTCTAACGGTCCAGTGGTCGTGTCCCGGCGTGAGCGTAAGCTCGCAGCCGTAACGTAGATTGCATCCGTCGAACGTGATGTGGGAAGAGTATGGCAACGCGCTTTGTGTATCCACGCTGGGGTCCCAGTTGGCCGCGTCCACCAGCGCGGGAATGTCGCGTAATTGGCAGTTCAGAAAACGAATGCAACTGGATCTGCCCAGATTGAACCGGTAACCTAGGCGGGAGGAAAGGACCTTCCCGGCGGGGCTGCCGCCGTCCGGGGTCTTGACGTACCAGACTCCATTGGTGGCGAAGACGGCCCCGTTGTGGCCGGTCCAGGTGGTGGATGTTGCGAGCTCGAGCAGCACGATGTTGGTGCCATTGAGACAGTAGGTGGCGTCGCCCTGAAGATTGGAACTTTTGTAAACGCCGTTGGCGTCCGGGCCAGACCAAGTCGCTCCACCGCCAACCAAGTTGAATGCGGCTCCCCACACCAAACCCGGCTCTTGTGGGGCGTCCATCCGAATCGTGATCGGAAAATCGTCCGAATAGCCGGATTCGGAAATGTAATTGAGGGCTTGGTTGTCCGAGTAGTTTTCATTGCGGACCGTATAGAGATGAGTGCCACAAATGTAAACCGTGTCCCCGGGCTCGACCGCGCCCTCGCCCCACTTGATCGAAAAAATGCCGTTCCAGGCATTGTTATAGGATGTGCCATCCTGAGTGCCGTAGACTCCGGCGGTGGGAATGGGCACGCCGGTCGAGGGATCGAAACTGGCATAGACCCCGGGTCGGGCGTACCAAGTTGCCGCGGGCTTGGTGACAAAGCTGTTGGTGGAGACAAATCCGGACGGGCTCGGACTGGCGGACGAGTCCTTTACCCTGACCCGCCAATAGTAGGAGGTCGACGATTTCAGGATCGGTTTCCAAGTTCCCGAACCGGCCAGCCAGCCCGAGGTTTTGAACGCCGCGGAATTAAACGCGCTGGTTTCGTCCACGTCAAAGGAATATTGCAGGGGCCGCACGGGGCTGCCACCCAAGGTGCCCAGGCCTCCCGCGGCTTTAAGAACCGCGGATTTCGAAACTCCCGTCGCGCCGGCGGCCGGGAATTGAGGAGTCAATACGCCGAAGCCTTGGCAGAGGGTAGCGGTTCCACGAAGCTGCAAATGGTTTGAGTTTTGTGTATCCTTAAGATGCGTTGCATCGTTCAGGTCATACAGCAACCACTCGGAAACCAGGGAGGTTTTATCGAAATTGGCGGGTAAACCATGCTGACCGGAGGTGTTAAAATTGTTCCACACAGAAGCAACCTCGTTAGAGCTCAGAACCCGATTCCAAAGCCGCGCAAATAACATATCCCGCTGTAACGTTTGTTGATAATCCGATGCTCCGCCTCCTCCTAATTTCAAGTCATAAGTATTTTGCATGTTGGCGGTCACGAGCGAATTCGTCGCTGAAGCTTCGAGAACACCGTTGACGTAGAGATTGAGGACTTTGGCTCCAACATCCCACGTCATGATCGCATGCACCGTGCCTTGATAGTTGCGCGAATCCATTGAAATCTGTTGAGTGCCATCCGAAACAGTCGCACGAATCGATTGTCCAACCGTCGGGACTTGGTCGTCACCCATCGCGAGGGCGAAGCCGGGATCCGAATAGGGTGGGGAATACATCTTACCCAAGAGGAACGACCATTGTCCGCCGACTTGGTTCGCCCGGATGATCAGGGCTGCTTCAACCGAGAAATTAGTCCGGCTATTGAAACCTTTAAGCAGGGTATCGGTAATCGAGGCGTAACCTGTCGCACCGAGGTTAAGCACCCCGTCGCCGTTTCCCACCGACTGAGCCGACGCCTGTATGGGCGCAAACAACGCCAGTTGAACCCCCAGGAGCCACATCCAGAAACCCAGCCTAATCGAACACCAATTTTTCATAGTGAGAATCCTCTAAGCGGATTTTGTGCCATCCGGCATAGATTAACGATAAAGACGGACAAGTATGCCATTTTCAC
>Ga0114951_10004628_pt1 | contig 13228 bp, 12 predicted proteins | sample AM7aDNAmetaG_FD_88677 | JGI IMG/M metagenome (GOLD analysis project Ga0114951, IMG submission 88677) | Freshwater microbial communities from Finland to study Microbial Dark Matter (Phase II) - AM7a DNA metaG | ecosystem: Environmental > Aquatic > Freshwater > Lake | place: Finland: Lake Alinen...
AACAACTGGCATACACTGGATACCTTGATGTTCGACGACGTCAGCAACGTCCGTCTTTTCCTGAAATCAAACGGCATGCTCGAAGTAGCGGCACCCTCAAGTCAGGGTGACTGTAATTCATTTGATTACGATCCCCGCGATCCTTCCCCTACACACGGAGGCGCAACACTGAGGTCTGACCTGCTCCAGGGCCCCTGTGACCAGGCTGCTGCAGTTGAATCAAGAAACGATATCATCACATTCAGCACTCCTGCTCTGGTGGCAAATACCGTTCTCAAAGGAAAAGTAAAGGTTCATCTGTTTGTTTCCTCCGACAGGCCAGATACGGATTTTGGCATCCGCCTTACCGATGTGTATCCTGACAACAGCTCCTACCTCCTTGTCGACGGTATATCAAGGATGAGATTCAGGAATGGCTTTGCACCTTCAGACACCGCTGTAATGACGCCTGATGTGGTCTATCCTGCCGACATCGAACTGCCGCTTACCTGCAATACCTTTCTTCCCGGTCATAAAATCCGTATCGATGTCACTTCTTCCAACTTTCCCCGCTTCGACCGCAATCTCAATAATGGATTGAGGATGTACGTTCCCGGTGATACACTCATCGCCAACAATAAAGTGTACACCAATTCCGATAATGCCTCATACATTGACCTGCCTGTGATCTCATATACTGAAAACACAACAGGCATTGCTTCCGTTGAGCCCCTGAAGGTTTCTCTCTATCCCAGCCCCGCTTCCGGTAACATCAATTGTTTTGTCAGCTCAGAGCATGCGTTTGTGATGAAAGTCACCGTTCTGGATATGAACGGGAAAGAGCTCATGAAAACCACGCAGGCTGTTGAAAAGGGCAATAACCATTTCAGATTGAATATAGCTGCATTGCAATCGGGGGTATATATGCTGAAACTTACCGGTGAAAAGGACATCTCATGCATCAGGAAATTCACTGTCCTGAAATAAACCGCCTTAATTCATTATTCTGAAACTGTCGTTTTCAGGCGAAAAAAGCCGGCAGACTGTAAGTCAGTGGTTTCTGCATTTTGTTCAGCCCGGGATAGCGGAATGGTGATCAGGCTCAGTTTATCCTGAGCAGGCATTTTATTTTTTTTATTTTCAGGATGAGTTAAAACATAAATACTTTATATTTGTTTTTTGTAATAAATCATTAATACCTATTCATATGTCTGACAAAATCTTATTAAATCCGAAACATCATTCCCGTTATTATCCTGACGAATCATCCAAAGAGATCATGCTGAAAACCATTGACTTTTTCGAGACGAGAGGTCTGGCCATTTTAAAGAAAGATGACCATGAGAGGGTATGGTACAGGGAGTTCCTTGACTTCATCAGGGACAATAAAATATTCTACCGTTTACTTACGCCCGAACAATATGGTGACGGAACTACGCGCTGGGACACCTGGCGTAACCAGGAATTCAGCGAGATACTGGCGTTTTACGGGCTGCAGTACTGGTACACCTGGCAGGTCAGCATACTGGGTCTGGGCCCGGTGTGGATGACGAAAAACGAAACCGTGAAGATAAAAGCAGCTCAGGCACTGAAAGAAGGGGCCATCTTCGCATTCGGCTTATCCGAACGCACTCACGGCGCAGATATCTATTCAACGGAAATGACACTGACACCCCTGGGCGATGGCAAATATGTCGCCAATGGTTCAAAGTACTATATCGGTAACGCCAATGAGGCTAAGATGGTCTCCACCTTAGGGAAGATTGCCGGTACAGGCGAGTTTGTGTTCTTCATCGCAAACTATCAGAACCCTCATTATGAATTGGTGAAAAATGTAGTTAACAGCCAGAACTATGTGGGAGAATATGCCCTGAAAGATTATCCTGTCAGCGAAGAAGATATCCTTGCCCGTGGACCGGATGCCTGGGATATGGCACTGAACACCGTAAACGTGGGTAAGTATAACCTTGGATGGGCTTCGACAGGAATATGTACCCATGCTTTTTACGAAGCCATCAATCATGCTTCCAAAAGAAGGCTGTACAATATGTTCGTCACCGACTTCCCTCATGTAAAACGTATGTTTACCGAAGCATATGCCAGGCTGGTCGCCATGAAACTATACGGCGGCAGGGTGGCAGATTATATGCGCAGTGCCGGTGTTGACGACAGAAGATACCTGCTCTATGACCCGATCATGAAGATGAAGGTCACTACCCAGGGCGAAGAAGTGATCAATTTATTATGGGATGTTATTGCCGCCAAAGGATTTGAAAAGGATACCTACTTCGAAATGGCTGCAAGGGATATCAGGGCGTTGCCAAAACTTGAAGGCACTGTCCACGTGAATATTGCCCTGATCGTGAAATTCATGCCGAACTACCTGTTCAACCCGAAACAGTATCCCGGTATACCCCGGATGGACCAGCCTGCCAACGATACTTTCCTCTTTAACCAGGGCCCGGCCAAAGGACTTGGAAAGACACAGTTCCACGACTACAGCCCGGCATACGACCTCTTCGATACTCCTAACCTGAAGATATTCAAGGAACAGATAGCTACCCTGAAAAAAACACTTTTTGCAGCACCTCCCAGCGAATTCCAGCAGAAAGATATTGATTTTGTACTGACCGTCGGAGAAATGTTTACCCTTATCGTTTACGGGCAGCTTATCCTCGAAAATGCTAAAATCTATGAATTAGATACCGATCTGATTGATCAGATATTTGATTTTATGGTCAGGGACTTCTCCAAGTTTGCACTTGAAATTCATAATAAACCTTCCAGCACCGAAGCACAGATGGAATTCTGCCGTAAGATGATGAGAAAACCGGATACCAATGATGTGAGAAACAATAAAATCTGGAATGAGTATGCCTATGCCATGAAAGATCAGTATGAAATGAATCCGTGATCATGTTTCGCTGCTGACCTTCAATGATTTTAAAATAATTATATTATGACAAGCGAATATTACGAGCAAAAGATCAGTTCACTGATTGAAACCGGCTATACTTTTGAAACCGGCAGATACATCAGCGAAGGATGGGATATTTTTCAGAAAAATGCTGGCAGCTTTATCGGTTACTGCGCCCTGAAGATTTTTATCAACATGGCGGTCGGCATATTTGGCGGCTTAGGCCGTTTGCTGGTGATCAAACCCCTCGACCTGGGTTATTACATCGTTGCGGGGAAAACGGATACCCGTGAGAAAACCGAATTTGGTGACTTTTTTAAAGGGTTCGATTATTTCGGACAGATCGTGCTTGCCAAGCTGATCAGCGGGGTTTTCATTGTTTTCGGGTTTCTCTTTTTGATCATCCCGGGTATATATTTTGCCGTGGCCTATGGTTTTTCAAGCTTAATGGTCGTGTTCACCGGATCAGAATTCTGGCCTGCACTCGAAAACAGCCGCAGGCTGATCTCTAAAAAGTGGTTTTCTTTCTTTGGTTTCTTTCTTCTTCTGGGACTGATCAATCTGCTGGGGTTGCTTGCCTTGGGTCTCGGCCTGCTGGTGACCATCCCGTTTACATATTGTACGGTATATGCCGCTTTCAAAAACATTGTAGGCTTTGAATTATCCGGGACTGCTGTCGTAAATGCTGCAGAAACCATGCAAACGTCATCATTCTAAAAAAAAGTTATAGTGTTCTATTCATTTATTCATTTAAAATATTAAAAAGATGGCAAGCGAATATCATGAAAAAAAAGTAAGTGAACTGATCGCCGGTGGTTATCAGTTCGATATGGGAAAATACATCAGCGAAGGCTGGGATCTGTTCCAGAAAAATGCAGGAGCTTTTATAGGCTTTACAGCTCTTGTTCTTGTAATAACCGGCGTATTTGCCTTTATCCCTTTTATCGGATCTGTCGGGCAGATGCTTCTCGTGGTTCCACTCAATGCCGGCTTTTACATTGTTGCTGGAAAAATAAACAGGGGAGAGCATACCGAATTTGGCGACTTCTTTAAAGGATTTGACCATTTCGGAAGCCTTGTTCTTGCTTCCCTCATCAGCGGTGTGCTGATCGTTATCGGTTGCATACTGCTGATCATACCCGGTATATACCTGGCGATTGCCTATAGCCTCATGGTACCTATGGTTGTTTTTGGCCGCATGGAGTTCTGGCCTGCTCTCGAAGCCAGCCGGAAGATAATTTCGAAAAACTGGTTCTCCTTTTTTGGATTTGCCATAGTCCTGGGCCTGATCAACCTTTTGGGGATTATTTGCCTGGGAGTGGGCATACTGGTTACCATCCCCCTGACATACTGTGCCGTTTTTTCTGCATTCAATCATATTGTGGGTGTTGATCCTCCTGAAGAAGGTGCGATGAATCAACAGGCATCCGAACATTATACATCAGGCGATCAGACTCACGTGGTGTAATATTTTTCAGGGAATAAATAATCAGGTAAATCATTATGGAAACATCTCATGTAGTTTATCAGGGCAGGCTGATCACTGAAGCTGTTCACCTTGCATCCGGTACCAAGATCATTACCGACGCTCCTGTTGATAATCATGGCAAAGGCAGTGCTTTTTCACCTTCCGATCTGCTGGCGACATCGCTGGCTTCATGCATGTTCACGGTTTTGGGGATAGCTTCCGAAGCACATGGCTTCACCATCGACGGGGCATCGGCAAAAGTGACCAAGATCATGACAGGCGATCCGCGGAGAGTTGGAGAGATCAGGGTGGAAATGACCTTCCCCGAAATAAACTATACGGAAAAAGAAAAAGAGCTCATACGCCGCATTGCCTTAACATGCCCTGTGGCTAAAAGCCTGCACCCGGATATTAAGCAGGATATTGAATTTATATTTCCTTAGTACAGGATTCAGCGTAAAAAAAAGAGGCTGTCACAATTTGCGCGACAGCCTCTTTCTTTATACAATTTAAAGCCTTAAAACTAATTGATGATAAGCCTTTTTGTAAGAGGTTTGTTGTTCTGTGAACTCAGTTTAATGAAGTAGACTCCTTTTTCAAGGTCTTCCGCATTATATTGTATCTGATGTATTCCAGTTGCCAGATCCCCTTTGTAAATGACAGCAACTTTTTCTCCAACAATATTGAACAGTTCGATGTTCACATCTTCCTGTACGAGGAATGACAGGTCAATACTGACAATATTCTGAGCAGGGTTGGGATAAACATTCATCGCTGAACTCATATCGTTTTCACTGATGCCCAGATATCTGTCATTGTCAATGTACTGAACTTTGTATGACATACTGCCGTTAGCTTCACTTTCCAGTATCCTCATAACAGGTTCGTGATGCTGTTTGGTCAGCCAGATGTACTCATTGGTTGTACGGTTAATGGCAGAATCGATAAAACCGGGTACGGAAATACTGTCGTGAATGGTGCAGAAAGATTTCATACGGATGCAGTTGAAGGTTCCCAGTGGTGTGGAAATACTTCCCCAGCCGTCAACAAAATTAACCCTTTTCTTATGCTCGAATATCTGAGCATTGTAAATGCCCATATTTAAAGCAAAAAGGTAATAAGAGGTCGATGAGTCCCTGTTATTATAAGTCAGTGGAAATTTGTAAAGGACATCAACAGTGTCGTATACAGAAAAAGTAGCATAATAAGTTGTGCCCAGCATAGGGACGTTGATGTCACCACCGAGTCCAACCTGGGTGAATTGTGAGGCTGTGGTATTCATGTATGCAAATCCGGCTTTCAGGTTAACAGAAATAGGAAGACCCGGAGGGATAGGCAGGTCATCTTTGGTAATGTTATAGGCAACATTAGATATACCGGCATAATGTGAAGCAAAACGGGTTTCGTCCACATTCACAAAAGTGTCCACTTTCTGTTTGAACCAGCCGGCGTTGGTGAAATTCCATGTAACATTGTCGCCGTTATTGGTGTAGCTCACTCCGCGAAGAGAATCCAATCCGTTGAAAATGCTGTTGCGGATGATGTCGCCGGGAACAGCCATATCGGACGCATCAACAACAATGGGTGTCTGGGCATAAATGACAGACATGAATGCCAGAAAAACAAAAAAAGTAATAATTGATTTTTTCATTTTGGTATTTATTGGTTAAACATTATTTTTAGCAAACCTACATATTTTTTATATAATCTCAATGGTTTTTTTTGAAAAAAATATTGGGAAAACAGAGATAAAATAACTTATTTCCTCCCGATCATGTCTGCCTTTTGCAGGAGATGAACCGAACATTTCCTGCCTTCGATAGAGAGGTATGCCCTGCCATCGAGGTAATAGGCAAAATCACCTGTTAAAACTTTCTGGAATGCCGAAATCATCATGCTGACATTTCGTATGCTGACAACTACAGGAATTGTTTCGGTCTGCCCGGCATGGATTACCTCCGTTTTAACTGATTTCCAGCTTCCCACCACCTTCCTGCTCCTTAAATCGCTCAGCACATTTACTGCAAGTGAATCAAGGGTGATGCTGACAGGAAGGAAGTTTTTAAAATCAAAATCAACACTGATCTCTGATTTTTCAGGTGTAAGCGATTTTAATTCAACTTTCCTTATCTGAAGTAATTCCTTCAGGTCCGGCTTGATGATCAGTGAATCCAGTATCTTTTTCCATTTCACATACACAGTGAATTCTCTTGTTTTGCTTATCCTGAGAAAAGTGAACCGGCCGGAAAGGTAAAAAGTAACAGGGATACTATCCTTTGAGAATATACTGTCAGGTAACTGGGATACCTTCCTGAGGTTTATGGCTGGATAAAACTGCACGGCAGTCACAGCATTCTTATTCAGCACGATCTGTTCATCTACTCTTCCCTGACCGATGGTATCATTCAGAACACCAAAACGATAGCTGAAATCCCTTATGCAGAGGTTATAGAAATTGTCGTTTTTTATTTCAACAGAGATACTGGCACTGACCAGTGAATCGGAGAAACCGGTGACAGAAGCATGTTTTATCCCGACGATAGAAGGTGTTTTATAACAGCCACAAAGGATAAAGAGAGGTAAAATACCAACCCATACTAATTTTCTGATGCAGAACATTCAGCCTTATAATTGATTTTTATATGATTTTTAAGGCATGTAAACCTGACAGCTGAATAAGGATGTGAACGCAGGAAGTTCAGTAACAGATTGTAGTTTCCTTCGTCCTTCGACATTCTGTTCCAGACCTGTATCCCTTTGCAGGGGCTGTAACCGGCAGCATAAGCAAGGTCAGCTCCGTAAAAATCAACCTCGGTCTCGTTATGCTGGTTAAACATAGGGAACATAAATTTCTCAATGGCAATGGCATAATCGCCCAGATCACCGGCAACACCACGTGCAATCTTAAGTTGCTTGATCATCAGTTTAATATGACCTTTTTCATCATGACCTATCTCGTGTCCGATAATAAAAGCAAGTTCGCTTTCTGTCTTCAGATACTTTATCAGTCCTGTATATACATAGATATGTCCCCCGCAGGTAAATGCATTCACCTCATCCTTTTCTATCAGGTGCATGGTGTATTTTAACCCGGACGTGCTGTTGCGGCAGCTGAGCAGGTTGTTCATGATCCTTTTCAGTGCTTCCAGTTCTTTGCCGGGAGTAATGAATTTGGTTTTATTTTCCTTAATGAGTTCTGCATAATACTGATCTCCGAAATCGTTCTCATCTTTAGCCGTTACTTCCGTTCCCATCGAATTAATCGTGGAGTTTTTCATCGAGTTGATGAAGTCAATGCCCTGGTTAATGCCACTGCCGTCGTCCATGCAGCTGTAATCTTCCTTAATGGTAGAAGGCACTCTTGTGGTTCTGGCAGAAATTTTATCATTTTCCAGCCCCAGATCATCCGTTTTCTGACATTTTAACTGGGAACCTGAAATAAAAATGACAAAACTTAAAAAGAGAAATTTAATTTTCATAGATTTGGATTTTAAAATTGTTCATAGTGTAAAAATAAAAAAATATATGATAGGACATATAATATTTACTCATAACGAAGAAATTGTCAAGAAGGTTGCTGTTTTTATTAACTGTCCGTTTCAGCTAACTGTTGGCAACGGAAAATCTGCAGAACCTGTTGATATTGTTTATGACTCGACTTTTGTATCGCGTAAGCATGCCCTGATCGAGGTGGATGAAAATGGCCGGGTTTTCATCAGCGACAGCGGAAGCTCCAACGGAACTTTTCTGAATGGTGACAGGCTTGAGTCGGAGAAAAAATACTCATTAAATGAAAAGGACGAGGTCATTTTTGCCAATCAGCCGGGTGCACGGATGAGATGTATAGGGCAGGACCTGGCATCCACCGTTTTCGGAGCTTCGGCTGTGCCGGGTTCGGTTGATATGGTTAAACTGCTTGATCAGAAAGGATTGATAAAAATTGGCAGAAAAGGATTTGGCAATGATATTGAATTTGATGATCCGCTTGTTTCAAGAAATCATGCCGGCATAAGAAAACTGGCTGAAGGGAAGTACATGGTTATGGATACCTCATCCAACGGTACCTATGTGAATGGAAACCTGATTACAGGAGAAGTGGAAGCAGGTTCCGGCGATGTGATAGGGATAGCTGGACATAAATTCAGCATAGCTAAAGGATTGGCTAAAAGTGAATTCAAAGGGGTTGAAGCACTCAGTCTGAAGCAGAAACTCCTGAAGAAAAATAAGATCATTGCCGGGCGTAATCCTGACTGCGACATTTTTATTGACGATCAGCTGGTTTCGCGAAACCATGCAGAAATATCCAAAGAAGACGGGGCCTATTTTATTACCGACCTCAACTCGACCAACGGGACATTCATCAATAACCAGCAGATTAAAGGAAAGGTCAGGTTTACGGAGAATGATACCATCTTCATCGGATTACAGGCCTTAAAGCTGGATGAAGTCATCCGCGACCTTACTTTAGAAACAGCCATCCGTGCCGAAAATGTGGAGAAGACTTATCCTGGCGGGTATGTAGGTCTTAAAAAAATGTCAGTCCATATTCCTCACAGGGCTTTTGTCGCCCTCATGGGCCCCTCGGGCTGCGGTAAAACCACATTCATGAATGCCCTGAACGGAAACAACCCGGCTACGGGAGGTAAGGTTTTTATTCACGGACTGGAGCTGACTGCCAATTACAACGTTCTGAAACGAAAGATAGGCTACGTCCCGCAGGACGATATCGTTCATCACGGGCTTAGCGTGGAGAAATCACTTTACTTTGCCGCCAAGCTCAGGCTCCCCAACGACACCACAGAGCAGGAGATCAATGAACGTATTGACGAAGTGCTCAGTAATCTGAATATCAACGATCCTGAAATAAGAAAGAACAAAGTAGGGTCACTGTCAGGAGGACAGAGAAAACGCGTTTCCATTGCCGTCGAACTTCTCAATAAACCATCTATACTTTTCCTTGATGAACCTACTTCACCCCTTGACCCGGAGACCATCGAGGAGTTCTTAAACAATATCAGGAAACTCACTGAAAAAGGCACTACGGTTGTCATGGTGACACATAAACCCGAAGACCTGAACTATGTAGACCGTGTGATTTTTCTTGCCACGAAAGGATATCATGCGTTTTACGGCGACAAGAAGGATCTGCTCGCTTATTTCGGTTGTAAAAACATCATTGGCGTTTATTCACTGCTGAGTAAGAAGAATGAAGTTGAGAAATGGTACAGCAAATGGTATGCGCAGCAAACCGGGCTTGCGACACCTGAGTCTGCCGGGAAAATAAATAAAGAAAGAAGCGAATCACTGTTGCTCCAGCTTTTCTGGCTTACACGCAGGTATTTCCGTCTTAAACTCAGCGACACGGGGAATATAGTACTGCTCATGGCTCAGCCAGTTATCATAGCACTGCTCCTGATATTTATTTTCGAAAAGCTTCAGATGGGCGTCCTCTTCCTGATGGCTATCTCTGCCATCTGGTTTGGCGTGAGTAATGCAGCGAAGGAAATTGTAGGCGAAATACCCATTTATAAAAGGGAACGTATGTTTAACCTGAACATCTTCACCTATCTCATCTCCAAAATGGTTGTTCTCTCTGCCATAGCGCTGGTTCAGGTCATCCTGTTTGTGACCATCGTCAAACTCAGGTATATTTCCGACCCGGTTGATCTTGTTTTTCCGGTACAATATACCGTCTTCATGTTTTACCTTGCTTTTTCAGCCACATTACTCGGACTGTTGCTCTCAGCAGTTTTCAGCAATACAGAGAAAGTGATGACGGTTGTCCCGATAGCGCTGATGCCTCAGATCATGCTTGCAGGTGTGGTCACACGTATCGATAATGTTGCCAAGGAACTCCTCAGCTATATAACACTGGGACGCTGGGGGACAGAGGGATTTGCACGTATCCAGGACAATTTTGCGGATTACCGGGTTGTCGACAAGCTGATCACGCATCAGCATATCGATACCAACATGAATGTGATGCCGCCGACGTTTACCGTGAGGTTCGACACCATTCCAGATACGGTGTCAAAAAGCCTTTATGCATCTATACCCCGGACAACCACCGACACATTAATGATAAAAGACTCACTGAATATTCCGTATACCACGTCCATCATGATCGACAACAAAGTGAATGCCCTTGGTCAGCTCGGATTTTATGATCATAAGCTGCTCGGCCTTTTCGGCAGTCTGCATATGAACATGCTTGTCATCACAGCCCTGAATGTAATCGTATTTATAGGACTGTATTTTGCCCTGAAAAGGAAAGATACGTTATAATTTCTTGTTGTTACTGCTCTGAATAATTCAGCAGCTTACCCTTTTTCATTATCAGTTCGTCATCGAAATAAACATCGGGTTCATTTACGAGGCCGTCGAGATGACTCTTTACGTCGATGATGCCACCCATCGATTTATTGTTTCCAAAGGCAATATGTATGGTTCCGAACACCTTTTCATCTTCCAGTATTTCACCTATAAGCTTTGCGAGGTAATTGGTTCCCATACCGAATTCGGCTACAGCCCTGGCTTCTCTTCCTGATTGATCCAGGAGGTCAGCCAGCTTGTGCGCTTCTTCACCTTCAATATTTTCAGCATAACCGTTGATGACCTCAATAGTTAACGGACTTTTTAACATGCCCAAACCGGCCATGGAACCGTCAATCACAACAATGCCGTTTGTTTTGCCTTCCCAGGGAGCAAGATAAACTTCACCTGAGGGAAGGTTGCCACTTTCGCCCCTGTTTCGCAGCACACCTGTACTTTTGAGTACTTTCCTGCCTTTCATGGGCATAGTGATCAGGGTGCCCTTTTCTGTGACTATGCGGATGGCTGATGCTTTGTTTAATTTTCCGGCAATAAAACGGGTCAGGTCGATCACCTTTTTATAATCGGCGTTCAGGCAGCGAACCATGGTTTCTTTACTGATGCCGGGCATGGTGGCCACGCGCACCCCTGCAGCAGCCGCTTCAATGCGTGCACGAGTATGCGTCAGGGATTTGTCGGTGGGGCAGATCACCACATCGACCATCTTCATGAGCTGCGCTACCGGCGCAGGAGGTTCCTGTCCGTTAATTTCACCGGGTTTCATCTCAATCAGAAACGCATCCCGGCACAACTCTTTCCCCGCTTTTAGCAATGAACGGGAAATCTCGTCTTTTGTTCCGTCGGTGACAATCAGCAGGCTTTCTGTCGAAGCTAAGCCCATGTAATCCTTTAGTGCTTTATGTGATGCCAGATCTAATTCATTCATGGAATAAGTGTTTTAATTTTATGTCAAAATTAATGGTTTATATCATAAAAATGGTGTCCTTTCCGAAAAGTACTTTGCTGCCGACAATCAGTGAAGCATAGCGGCTCTCGGATATATATCTTCCGTAAGGCATCTTCTGCATCATTTGATGGATTCTGCAGGGGACGGAAAATTCATTGAGAATTTTCATTTAAAAATATTGTTGTTTAAATTTATTTTTATAATTTAGCATAATTATATTTTCTATAAATCAAATACAGTAAAGGCTTTCACGCTTTCAAAATCTTATTAGGTAAAACATTATTAAAACAAGCCGATTCAAATTAAAATAAACCAAGCTTAGACTAAGCGCAGCCTAAGCCTTAAATATGGTGATTAGCTGCTGCCCATCCTTCTGTCCTTGTCAAAATTGTTACTCAATTGTCGAATTAACTAACGTTTTTGGGTTCTTCTTTTCGGACAGGTTCCGCAAAGCTTCCCAAATTATGCTATTTTTCTTTAGTTTAATATTTCTTACTGCCTTCTCCCACCTGAAAGCAAGCTTTGTGTTATCGTCTGACTTTCTCATTCAATGTAATTCGTCACACGTTGTCTTAAATAAGCTAAATCACCAAGGTCACAATTTTTCGCAAGCCTGTAAGTGAACGATTCTAATGTCATTTGTGATAGACTAAATAGATGCTCAATTCGATATTTTAGAAAATTCAAAATATATTTGCCAGGAATGTGTTTAAGGGATTCTTGTGTTGTTCTTAAATATTTTTTGAAAAATTTAAGTTGAGCATTCAATTTTAGTCTTGCATTCTTGGCTCTTAATGCAGTTTCTATTTGAAAGTGATAAAGGTTGACTTGGGCAGGTTTTAATGTGGCAGGAATAGTATTAAAGCTACAAAAGCGTGCTGTGTCACATTTAACATTTTCAATACCCAAATCGTGTTTTTGAATTGTTAGATAATAACAAATCAAGTCAGAAAAAAGAGAATGACACTCATTATAGAAAGAATTGATGTCAAAAGTATTTTCAATTTCTTGATGTTTAATTTTTGGCTTTTGCTCAATTACAATTTCTTTAACTGCACAGAAGTCCAGTAAGTAATTTTCGATACTATACTTTTCTAAGTAAAAAATATTATTCTGAGTATTTTTAATATTTAATATTTCGTCAAAATCAAGGTCAACAAAATATACCTTCTTTTTATTTCCAATGTTAGCAGCAGCGTCAGAAAATATGTTTGGCTTTCCTCCCAATGGAAATATTTTATCAAACTTAATGTCAGGGAATAACTTTTTTAGTATCTCAAAATAGAAATTTTCTTGCTCAATATCTTCAACATAAAATTCAATATCGTTAAATTGAGTATAGACAATATCTTGACCTTTTAGGAATGAATCTGTTATTTCAGGAAAACCAAATTCCATATTAATCTATATTATAAGGTAATAAAACTTTAGCTTTTTCTTTCTTCTTACCCGCTAATACTGGCGAGTGCGTTGCAAGTATTAATTGTGTTGATTTTGGAGTTATTTTCTCCAAATAGTCAAGAAAATCTTCCTGCCATTTAATATGGAGAGAAAGCTCTGGTTCATCTATAATGAAAATACGACA
>Ga0114951_10004631_pt1 | contig 13220 bp, 8 predicted proteins | sample AM7aDNAmetaG_FD_88677 | JGI IMG/M metagenome (GOLD analysis project Ga0114951, IMG submission 88677) | Freshwater microbial communities from Finland to study Microbial Dark Matter (Phase II) - AM7a DNA metaG | ecosystem: Environmental > Aquatic > Freshwater > Lake | place: Finland: Lake Alinen...
CCGGACTGGAGGGGTTGGTGGGAATCCCCGGCACCGTCGGCGGCGCCATCCGGATGAATGCGGGCGGGCGCAACGGCTGCATCGGCGAGCGCGTCGCGCGACTCTGGTCCGCCGACCGCTCCGGGCGAATTTGCGAGAAAGCGACGTCCGACGTGGCCTGGGCCTACCGCTCCAGCGACATCAGCGATCCCGTGCTGGCGGTCGAGTTCCAACTGCGCAGCGAGCCCGGCGACGCGGTCAGCCGCCGCCGCCGCGAATACCTCCAGGCCAAGAGCGCCGCGCAGCCGATCCGCAGCCACAGCGCCGGATGCTTCTTCAAGAACCCGGAGGGTGCATCGGCCGGGCGGCTCATCGAAATGGCGGGCCTCAAGGGGCGGCGTCTGGGCGACGCCTGCGTCTCCGCCAAACATGCGAACTTCATCGTGAATGTCGGTCGCGCCCGCGCGGCGGATGTCCTGCGCCTCGCGCAGACCGTCCGCGAACGCGTGCGCGACCTCTACGGAATTGGCCTTGAAAGCGAAGTCCATTGCTGGCCGCAAACCTCTCTTTAGAAGGGACCTGACATGCGCAGAAAAGTGGCGGTACTGATGGGGGGAGTCTCCTCCGAAGTGGAAGTCTCGATTCAGTCCGGAAGAGCGATCGCCGAAGGGCTTCGCCAGAAGGGGCACGACGTGCACGAGGTGGTGCTGACCGAGGAGAGCATCGCCCCGGTCGCCGCCGTCCGCCCCGACGTGGCGTTCATCGCCCTGCATGGGCGGTTCGGCGAGGACGGCGGCGCGCAGGCGCTGCTGGAGGAGGCGAAGATTCCCTTCACCGGCTCCGACGCCCAGTCCAGCCGCGCGGGGATGGACAAGATGGCCTCCAAGTGCTTCTTCATCACGCATGACGTCCCCACCCCGCCGTTCCGGCTGGTGACGACGACCCAGCGCTGGGACCAGATCGACGCGGCCATCCGCGAGGCGGGGCTCCCTCTGGTCATCAAGCCGCTGCGCCAGGGTTCGAGCATCGGCGTCTCCATCGCGCGCGACCAGGAAGAGGTCGCCATCGGCCTGGCCAAGGCATTCAAGTACGGCCACCAGGCGCTGCTGGAGCGCTACATCCCCGGGCGCGAGTTCACCGTGGGCGTGCTGGACAACAGCGCGCTGCCGGTGATCGAGTTGAAGCACTCGCACGGCTTCTTCGACTACGAGGCGAAGTACCAGGATAACGAGACCAAGCGCGATGTGCAGCCGGATCTGCCGCGCGAGCTCTACGAGAAGCTGCAGGAGATGGCCGTCGCGGCGCATCGCGCGCTGGGCTGCCGCCACCTCAGCCGCGTGGACATCATGCTGGAAGCGGATGGCTGCCCCTACGTGCTGGAGGTAAACACGATCCCGGGTTTCACCGACCACAGCCTCTTCCCGCTCGCCGCGCGCAGCGCGGGGATCGAGTTCCCGGACCTGTGCGAACGGATCATGGAACTGGCGCTGGCTCCGGTGAACGCCGCCCAGTTGCCGGTGTAAGCGGTAGTTAGAGGAGGGCTGTTGTTGCCGTCGTTGTCCTTGCAGTCGTTGCAGTCCTTCATGTCCCTTCGTCAGTTTTGCCGAGGCCGCCGCATGGCGAAAGCCGCCAAAAGAGCATCAGATTCCTCGTCGCCTGGCGGCGCATCTGAACGCCGCCCAGTTGCCGGTGTAAGCGGTAGTTAGAGGAGGGCCGTTGTTGTTGCCGTCGTTGTCCTTGCAGTCGTTGCAGTCCTTTATGTCCCTTCGTTAGTTTTGCCGAGGCCGCCGCATGGCAAAAGCCGCCAAAAAAGCATCAGATTCCTCGGAGCGCGCGCTGACGATCACGGGGATCATTGTGATCTGCGCGGCGGCGCTGACCGCCGGGGCCATCTTCGGCATCGGCGTCGCCTGGCGGCGCATCGCTGCGCGCCCGGAGTTCCAGGTGCAGCCCGGCGGCGTAGCGCTGGACGCCAGTTGGGTGCGCGTGGAGGAGATGAAGAAGGACTTCGTGCTGACCTCCCGCGACCGGAGCGGGCGCTCCATTCTCGGCGGCACGGTCAGCATCTTCGAGCCGCGCCTGGCCGAGCGCGTGGCGGCGGCGTACAAGGCCAGTCCCTGGGTGCGCGACGTGCTGGGCGTGCGCAAGGAGTTCCCCAACCGGCTGGAGGTGAGCCTCGACCTGCGCGCGCCGTACGCCGTCATCAAACGCGGGCCGGTCTACACCTGCATCAGCGACGACGGAACGGTGCTCGACCCGAAGGTCTACGTGCTCACCCCCGATCAGACCGCCGGCCTCCTGCCGGTGGTCGAGATCCCCTCGGACTCCAGACTGCCCACGCTGCGCAAGGTGTGGGATGACCCGGCGGTGGCCGGCGGGCTGGAAATGCTGCATCTCTGCCGCGGCGTGCTCTCGAAACTCCCCGTCGCGCTGATTTCGATAGAGATGCAGAAAGCGGTTCCTCCCAAGCCCGCCGTTTCGATGGCCTGGCTCAGCCTGGGCCCGGACGCCACGAAGGGGCCGCTCGTGCAATGGGGCCGCACTCCCAACTGCGGCGTCTCCGACTTCGAAGTGCCCACCCAGACGAAAGTGAACTCGATCCTGGCCGTCCTCGCGCGTGAGAAACAGCAGGGCTACATGCGCTTCAAGCAAATCGACGTGCGCGACGCGCAGGTCCGGTGCGAGGAGTAACGGCTGACGGGCGCCTTGTTCACCGCGGAGACACCGAGAGCGCGGAGAACGAAACCGAAAACCAGCCTGCGGCGCTGCCGATAATCCCGGACGAGGAAGGGGAGTTGGCGTGTTTGTCCGCTGGGGCTGCGAGCGGAGTTGAGCGGCAAGTCCGCGCTATGTTTATCGTGGGTTTGACCCACTCGACCACGCTCAGGGCAAGTCACCCACGCCACAGTTTTGAAACAGCTTTGCTCTGTTGAAATCATCCAGCGAACCCCCGCAGGGGGTGATGGACAGTAGCCCACGGCGAGCGAAGCGAGTCGTGGGGAACGACACGACTTGAGAGGGAAGAGAGCCCCCGAAGGGGGCGACGGAACCTTGGCGGGAGGCTCCGTCGCCCCCTTCGGGGGCTCTGGGGTTGGGGACGACTTGACCCCACGACTCGCTTCGCTCGCCGTGGGCTAAAGTCCGACGGCTGCTTCGCGGCCTGACGAACGGAACAGGATAATTCCAACAGGGAATGACGGCGGCCTTCGCCGCAGGGCGCGGCAGGCGCTCCGAAATGGGGAGTTAAAACGACCGGGGCCGGGCGTTTTGCCACGCCCGGCCCCGGTTCACGGCTTCACGTCCTTCCGCATTACAGCTTAGATCTCGCCCCAGAACGAGGTGTTGTTGTTCTCGAACGTCTCCGGGACGGTCTGCTTGGGGTCAACGAAGCCCATGATCTGCCTCTGGCCCATCCCCGACTTGCCGAGAGAGTACTTGAACGGCAGATCCACGGAGGAGCCGGGCGCCAGGTACTTGATGGTGACGGACTTGCCGAGAATGCTCATGGACTGGCCGTCGTCGGACATGCCCATGAAGACCCGGAAGTTCCGCGCCATCGCCGTGCCCTGGTTCGTCACGTGCAACGTGCCATAAACCGAGGCGCCCTTCTTGCCGAAACCACAGTCCCACCATTCGGCCACGAGGTCCGGCAGGTTAGCCGTTCCCACCAGCACGCTCGCGATAGCGGTGTTGTTGAGTACGTTGGGGTCGAAGGCGTAGCCCGGGTACAGCTCAATCTTTGGCCCGAAGCCTTTGCCCTTGATCGCCGGGGCCGGCAGTCCGCCCTCCCCTTCCAGATAGACCTGCGCCTCATTGATAATCGTGGTGCCCACGAGGGCCGGGTCGCTCGTGACGGAGGCTTGAAGCTGAATCGTGGCCGTTTCCCCCTTGCGCAGCACGAGGAGTCCCCACCACAGGCCGCCTTCGCCGTAGTTGAGGAACTCCGTCTGGTTCGTCGTGACGCCTGTCAGCGTCATCCCGTACGGCATTTCGTCGACCGTGGTGACTTCGAACCCGTCGGAAGGCCCGGCGTTCGTCACGGTGATCGTGTACACCACCTGGCCGCCCGGAAGCACGGTGGCGACATTGGCGGTCTTCGTGATCGATGCGTCAACCTCCCCGATGAGCCCTGCCGTCAGAGACGCCGTGTTGTTGTCCAGGAAGGGATCGTAGGTAAGGTCAACGAAGTCCAGATCGCCGCTGCGGACCGTTGCGGAACTCGAAACCGATTGCTGCGTGAAATAGGCGTCCGGCAGGACGAGCATGTCCACGGTGACCACGCGTTCGCCGGCGTCCATTCCCGCCGCCAGCGCGCCATTGGGCGGTGCATTGGGCCGCTTCTCCGTGAACGGAGCAATGTCTCCCAGGTCGCAGACCACGAAGTCGCCTTCTGCGGCCATGTTGAGAACGGTGGCCGTGCCGTCGCCGCCGATAATGTGGGCGCCTTGGATGCGCATCCCGTCGGTCACGAAGTTCGACAGAATAACGTCGCGCGCGACGGAAGGCCCGAAGTTCCTCACCCGGATGGCATACGTCACCAGGGTGCCTGAAACCAGGTCGCCGTCATAAACATCCAGGGCGGGGCCGCTGATGTCGCCGCCATCGACCGCGCCGGCTATGTCGACTTCCAAGTCGGCTTCCGTGGTAACGTACACGCTGGCCGTCGCCAGGTTGTTCGCGTTGTTGACGTCGTAGTCCAGGGGACTTGCGTCGAAGACCGCCGCATCATTCCACAGGGTCGTTTGATCGGCGACGGCGGGGTCCACTTGCACCGTGAGATACAGATCCAGCGGTTCGTTGTTGGCCACTACATAGCCGACGTTCCAGGTGAAGGGGCGGGCGGGATTGCCCGCTTCGCCCATCAGGTACGACCCCTGGTCCGCTGAGACGTAGAGGGGGGTCACCCCGGCGGGCAGGAAATCTTCGACCACGACGTTGGAGGCGCTGTCCACTTCGCCCAAATTAGCCACAGACAGATGAATCACCGCCGTTTCCCCCGCGATAACGGAGGAGAGCGGCCCCTCGGAGAAGTCCTGCCAGTCCTTGCTGATGGACAGGTCGACAAAGCTCTGTTGCGCCAACGCCACGCCGCTCACGAGCAGGAACGCTCCCACCACCGTCGCAATAAATTCACGCCTCATCGTTTTCTCCATACAGGTGACCTTTCTGAACAAGATACCGACTCCACTTTCAGCGAACCGCGCGGGGGTTGAATTGACTGCGACGCACTCCCCTGCGACCTGCTGCTTACGGCGCCACGGGAGATACATTGAGCGAATTTCAGGCTTTCGCCCGGCGCGCGCCACATCCGCCGCCCGCGAGGCGAATCGCGCGCCCGGCCGTCCTCCCACATGACGGCCCGCTATTCAGACATAACTTGTAGTGTCTGCACGCTGTTATGTCAAGTTATTTTTTTTCTGGCGATTGGACGCAGAAGATGCGCATTGCGCGGTGTCAACGCTCTTCCACGGCCCTGCGTCACGCGAGACGCGCCGGATGCGCTATTCTCCCCCCTTGACGACCCTGCGCAGCGTGACGTCCCTGATCCCCACCGGCCCCTTCGCGCGGGAGAGGACCAGCAGCACGCGCTCAGGCTTTCCCCTGCGACCCTGCTCAGTGCCAGCGGCGACGGCGCTGGTGATTTCCACCTCGAAATGCTGCCAGCCGCTCGCGCCGGTGGAGGGGATTGAGTAGTCCGGCTTGCGGTCGAACTCTCCTCGTCCGTGGTCGGAATGGATCTGCCAGAGGTGGTTTCCTTCGGCGTACAGCTCCGCGCAGAGCAGATAGCGCGCTCCGGCGGGCAGCGCCAGCCCCACCGGCAGCGCGACACTCGGCAGGTCATCCAGCGCGTTCCCCTCGATGCAGGTCGACGTGCGCGAAGTCACCGCGATCTCCTGAAGCGCCGACTTCGTGAGGTCCATCGGGCCGAAGAGGGGTTCGCTCTTCAGGCGAACTCCGGCGGGCGGATGCGGCTGCGCGACCACCTCAAACTCGACGGGCGCCGTCATCACGGTTGCCCAGAGCCCCGCGTCGCCGAAGCCGTGGAAGCTCTCCTCGGTGAGAACCAGAAACGCGTTGTACCGGCCCGCCGGCAGCAGCGCCGCGCCGACCGGCTTGCGGTTGTCGGTAGCGCGGTTGTGCTGCTCCGATTCGGCGAAGAGGCGCACGGGGGAGAGTTCCGCCTTCGGGTGCGCGTAGAACGCGCGATCGCCCCCGTCGCGGAAGAACCTCTGCGGGTACGTGTCCCCCGGCTGGTAGCTGCGTTGCGAATCGTAATTCCACACGACGTGCAGGGAGCTGTCCAGGTAGAACGGCTTGTCCACGCGCCCGGCGGGGTCGGTGACGAAGAAATCGAACAGCACGTACGCCTCCACCAACTCCTTGTGCGGGAAGGACTCGTAGTCCTTGTCGGAATAATTGGTCTCGCGCCCGGGCAGCCGCCAGCGGCCGGTGTAGCCGATCCGCTCGAATCCCGGGCGGTCGGCCCAGAGGCCGCGCAATTTCATCTGGTAGGCGAAGTTCGGCTTCAGGCCCGAGCCGACGATGCGTCCGATGAACGTCTCGCCGCGCCGGAGGTAATCGACGCGCACGTCGGGGCGGTTGGCGTCGGGGGCGGTGTAGCTGAAATCCTGCAGCAGCTCGCGCGAGTAGCCGCGCCCGGCGATGTCCATGAAGCGTTCGTTCTCCGGGAAGCGCCTGTCGTCCTCAGTGGCGACGCCGCCGAACGGCGCGGTGGCCAGGTTCGCCGCGTCGCGATACTGCTCCGGGTGCTTTTTCATGCTCCAGGCGAGGCCGGAAGAGGCGTAGCTTTCCAGCGCCTGAATCGCCGGCCCCTGCCCGCGCAGCGGAAGCGGCACCTGCGGCTTGGGCTTCCTGAAATGCCCGAACGGGTCCGCGACGAGCAGGTAGGAGAGGACGCAGGCGAGCAGGCAGACCATCAGCGCGGCGGCGAGCGTCAGTTTGTCCGGCATGGCGGCGGCTCCTGTCCAACAGGGTTGCGAGGCAGCCACACTTTACCATTTCTGCGGGAGAAAGCCATGAGAAGGGGGAGAGTGCAGCTTGCCCGCCGAAGCCTTGGCGAAGGTGGGAGTGCAGAGTGCAGAGTGCAGAGTGAACAACGACTGTGTCTATGGCCCGACGGCGTCTTGGACTTACGTGGCCTCTCCCGGCATGTCCCTTAAGCGTTTTGCCTCAGACTCTTCAGTCGGGAGATCCTCATACCTGATATCGAGGGGGTTAAGTACGCCCGGCCCCATGTTGAACCGTGTCCTATCTACAACCCACGCGGCAGAAATGGGCAGCACCAGAAGTACACTGACGCCACTTCGCTTGCGCAAGTCATCCTGCATTTTGTCGGAGGCGATGATGTCAGAGGCGACGCTTTCACTGAGAAACAATGAGTGCCAAGGCGCAAAATCTTCGAGGCTTTCACGCTTCGATCGGGCGTCGTGCCGAAGTTTTTCCCACGTACGATCACAGATGTATCGAAGCACCATGCTGCGTTGTACATTGAGAACCCAAAGCCGTCGTACCTCCCATTGGGCCCAGTGCTCGTAGAGCGGGGAACACCAAATGAAATTGTCAGTGCCAATCGTCTGAAATAGCTTGGCATATAAGGGTTTGAGTTCCCCGGCCAGTTCATTGCCCCATGCGTCACACAGCCTTTCAGGATCGCGGCGTTCGCAAGTCAAATCCCAGTTGGGAAGCTGCCAAGTCCACAGACGTAGGGGCGGATTTGTCATCGTCGTGTTCGCATCGGCTTGGTGTTCAGGAATGCGGCGGATACACGACTTATCGCGCATGGCGGCACCTCCAACTATCATATAACGGCTGGCATAGTCTCACGCCCGCCCGTTTCTGTCAAGACTCCGACATGCTTGGAAATAACGTATGAAGAAGGCCGAAGTGGCGCGGGTTATCCGACCCGCGAATGTCGCGCGTTCCCTCCGCTTTCGCTTTTCTCGCGCCTGTGGCGCGAGACGCGGACTGGATAGTCCGCGCCACTTCCGGCGCGCACACGCCCGTTTCCATGCGCCCGACGCCCGCGCTCCGCCTGCGATCATCATTCATCAATTCGCACTCAACAATCGACAATTTCCGTCTACTTGCACCCCCCAACTCTTTCTTGTAACATCGGTAACGGCCTTTTCACGCAAAGACGCAAAGGCGCAAAGCACGGCTAAAGCGAGACCGAGGGTAACGGATGCTGCATTGAGGCGGCAGGCGGTTGATGTCTTGACCGGTTGTCGTTGTTCTTTGCGGCTTTGCGTCTTTGCGTGAAACCCGTTGTGCGTAATGCAGATTAATCGCGGGGGATATCATCATGCCGATCAAACCGGACCGGTTCACGCTCAAGTCACAAGAAGCCATTCAGGCCGCGCAGGATTTGGCGCGGGAGAAGCAGCATCAGGAGCTTCAGCCGGAGCATCTGCTGATGGCGCTGCTGCGGCAGGCGGATGGCGTCGTGCCGCCGATCCTTCAGCGCGGCAGGGTGCGCCCAGCGCAGGTCGAGGGGAAGCTTCAGGAAGCGCTTGACCGCCTGCCGAAGGTCTCCGGCGCGGAGGTGTATGCCTCGCCGCGTCTGGGCAAGTTGTTCGACGCCGCATGGCGCGAGGCGCAGGCGCTCAAGGATGAGTACGTCAGCACGGAGCATCTGCTGCTGGCCGCCGCCGAGGAGCGCGAGGGGCAGGCGGGCCGCATTCTTCGCGATGCCGGGCTGACCAAGGAGAATATCCTCATTCTGCTCCAGTCCATCCGCGGGACGAACCGCGTGACCGACCAGGAGCCGGAGAACAAGTATCAGGCGCTGGAGAAGTACACGCGCGACCTGACCGCCGCCGCGCGCGCCGGGAAGCTCGATCCCGTGATCGGCCGCGACGAGGAAATCCGCCGCGTGATGCAGGTGCTCTCCCGCCGCACGAAGAACAACCCCGTGCTCATCGGCGATCCCGGCGTCGGCAAGACGGCCATCGCGGAAGGGCTCGCGCGCCGCATTGTGGAGGGGGATGTGCCGGAGGGGCTGAAGAACAAGCGCGTGCTTTCGCTGGACCTGGGAGCGCTGATCGCCGGGGCGAAGTACCGCGGCGAGTTCGAGGACCGCCTCAAGGCCGTCCTCAAGGAGATCACCGAGGCGCAGGGGGAGGTGATCCTTTTCATCGACGAGTTGCACATGGTCGTCGGCGCGGGCGCGGCGGAGGGGGCGGCGGACGCGGCGAATATGCTGAAGCCCGCCCTGGCGCGCGGCGATCTGCGCGCCATCGGCGCGACGACGCTGAATGAGTACCGCAAGCACATCGAGAAGGATGCCGCGCTGGAGCGGCGCTTCCAGCCGATCCTGGTTGGGGAGCCCTCCATCGAGGACACCGTGGCCATCCTGCGCGGCCTGAAGGAGCGCTACGAGGTGCACCACGGCGTGCGCATCAAGGATAGCGCGCTGGTCGCGGCCGCGACGCTCTCCGAGCGCTACATCGCCGACCGCTTCCTGCCGGACAAGGCGATTGACCTGGTGGACGAGGCCGCGTCGCGCCTGCGGCTGCAGATCGACAGCCTTCCGGTGGAGTTGGACCAGGTCGAGCGCCGCCGGATGCAGCTCGAGATCGAGCGCCAGGCGCTGACCAAGGAGAAGGACCCGGCGTCGCAGGAGCGCATGAAGAAGGTGGAGGAGGAGCTCGCGCGCCTGAAGGAGGAAGCCACCGGTCTGCGCGCGCACTGGGAGAATGAGAAGTCGGCGATCCGCCGCATCCGCGAGGCGAAAGAGAAGCTGGAAGCCGTCCGCCTCGACGCCGAGCGCGAGCAGCGCGTCGGCAACCTGCAGCGCGTCAGCGAGATCCGCTACGGCATCATCCCCTCGCTCGAGCAGGAAATCCAGAAGGAGAACGCGCGCCTCGCCGAACTTCAGAAGGACAAGCGGATGCTCAAGGAGGAGGTGGACTCCGAGGACATCGCGCAAGTCGTCAGCAGTTGGACGCACATCCCCGTCAGCCGGATGCTCGAGAGCGAGCGCGACCGGCTGGTGCACATGGAGGAGCGGCTGGGGCGGCGCGTCATCGGGCAGGAAGAGGCGATCCGCGCCGTCAGCAACGCCATCCGCCGCGCCCGCGCCGGCCTGCAGGACCCGAACCGCCCGCTCGGCTCCTTCATCTTCCTGGGCCCGACCGGCGTCGGCAAGACGGAACTGGCCCGCGCGCTGGCGGAGTTCCTCTTCGACACCGAGCAGGCGATGGTGCGGCTCGACATGTCGGAGTACATGGAGAAGCACACCGTGTCGCGGCTGATCGGCGCGCCGCCGGGGTACGTCGGCTACGAGGAGGGGGGGCAGCTCACCGAGGCCGTCCGCCGCCGCCCGTACACCGTGCTGCTGCTGGATGAAATCGAGAAGGCGCACCATGACGTCTTCAACGTCCTGCTTCAGGTGCTGGACGAGGGGCGGCTCACCGACGGTCACGGGCGCACGGTGGATTTCCGCAACACGCTCATCATCATGACCAGCAACATCGGCGGCGGGCGGATTCAGGAAGCGGGCGGGCAGATGAGCGAGCAGTTGGAGGCGACGGTGCGCGAGATGGTGCGCGCGCAGTTCCGTCCGGAGTTCCTGAACCGCGTGGATGAGATCATCATTTTCCACGCGCTCACCATGCCGCAGATCGCCCGCATTGTGGATATCCAGATCGACCGGCTGCGCCGCATTCTGGCGGACCGCAAGCTGGAGATCGAGCTGACCCCCGAGGCCAAGGATCTGATCGCCGCCGAGGGGTTCGACCCGGTCTATGGCGCGCGGCCGCTCAAGCGCGTGATCCAGCAGCGCATCCAGAACGAGCTGGCGCTGCGCCTGCTGCGCGGCGAGCTGGGCAACGGCGATGTGGTGCAAATCGACGTAAAGGACGGCCAGTTGACGTTTCAGCGGAAGTAGCGGACAATCAGCGAATGGCGAACAGCGAATTGCGAAATGGGAATGAATCGCTCGACTTCAGCGGACTCTGCGGTCCGTGCGAATTGTCCGAGCCGCTGCGCCGCGCGCTGGCGGAGGCCGCTCAATCGTCTGCGGGGGATGCGGAGGGCGCGGCCCTGGAGTTGCGGCGGCGCGCCGCCGAAGCGTATGGTCTCCTGCCCGAGCAGCTGCTCGCCTCGGGCGACGCAAGCGAATTGATCTACGCCATCCCGCGCGCGCTTCGCCCGCGGCGCGCGGTGATCCTGGCCCCCTGTTCGCAGGATTATTGGCGCGCCTGCGACGGCGTGGGGGTCGAGGCGGAGGGACTGCCCGCCTCCGAGGCGCAGGAGTTCATTCCGGATCTGGAGGCGATGGGGGCGAGTCTCGGCGGGACGGAAATGCTTTTTATCGGCAACCCGAACGACCCGACCGGCGCGGCGCTCCCCGCCGAAGCGTTGCGCGGCCTGGCGGCGCGCTTCCCAGGGCTCCTTCTGGTGGTGGACGAGCGTTTTGGCGAGCTCGTTCCGGACGCGGCGGGCCTCTCCCTGCTGGGCGGGCCCCTGCCCCCCAACCTCCTGCTCGTGCGCGCGCTCCCCTGCGCCCGTGAACCGGCCGGCCCGGGAGTGGGATTCATCGTCGCTTCCGCCTCCTTGTGCGACCGGGTGAAGGGGGCGCTCCAGCCGCATGCTGCGGATGCGGCGGCGATGCGGACGGGGCTGGCGCTGATCCAGGCTTCAGAAGAGCTTCGCGCGTTGCGCGAACCGAGGATCGCGGAGCGGGAACGCGTGCGCGAGGCGCTCAGCCGCCTGCCGGGTCTGCGTGTGTTCCGAAGCCAGGCCAACTTCCTTCTCCTCAAAAGCACGAAGCCGGGGCTGACCTCCGCCATGCTCTGCGAGCGGCTCCTGTCGCGCCATCTGCTGGCGCGCAACGTGGCGGGCTTCCGCGGGCTGGATGGCCGGTTCCTCCGCCTCTGCATCCGCCGCCCGAAGGAGAACGATCTGCTTCTGGACGCCATGCGCGATGCGCTGGAGAACGCGAAGTGGAAATAAACGCGCAGAAAGATGGCTTCGCTTGCAATGACGGCCGGGGCCGGTGGGGACACAATACTTTCCGTAGGAAGGTTTTGTGTCCCCACCTCGACCACGGGAAGAACGACACGCTGTCACGAGGGTTTCAACAGAGCAAAACAGCTTCTATTTCTTAAGACAAGGAGGTCGGTCATGCCGGAGTTGAAAGGAAGCAAGACGGAGAAGAACCTGCAGGAAGCGTTCGCCGGGGAGTCGCAGGCGCGCAACAAATACACCTTCTTCGCCTCAGCGGCAAAGAAGGAGGGATTCGAGCAGATCGCAGCCATCTTCCTCGAAACCGCGGAGAACGAGAAGGAGCACGCCAAGCTGCACTTCAGGGCGCTGAGCGGCATGGGGGACACCACCGCCAACCTGGCGGCCGCCGCGGGAGGGGAGAACGAGGAGACGGCGTCGATGTACCCGCGCATGGCGCGTGAGGCGCGCGCCGAGGGGTTCGAGGACCTCGCGATGCAGTTCGAGCGGATCGGGGCCATCGAGGCGACGCATCGCGACCGCTACAAGGCGCTGCTGAAGGCCGTCAAGGGCGACGCCGTGTTCAAGCGCTCCAAGCCCACCGCGTGGCGCTGCCGCAACTGCGGCCATATCCACACCGGCGTCGAAGCGCCCAAGGTCTGCCCGGTCTGCAAGCACCCCCAGGCGTACTTCGAGGAAGCATAAGCGGAAATCCGGTTGGACGTCCGCTTCCGGGCCGGCTGCGTGAGGCGGCGCGAAAGGACAAAAAAAGACGGGAGGCTCGAAAGCCTCCCGTCTTTTCGTTTAACCTCTGTGCGTCTGCGTCAGTTCAGCGGAACCACGACAATGCTGCGGTCGGAGAAGGTCTGCGACCGCGATGCGTTGCTGGTCTTGTACTGGAGCGTGAACGTGTTCTCGCCGCTGTTCACGGTGACGACGAACATCGCGCTTGCGGTGAGCCGGACGATGTTGTTGTCGGCGCCGACACGGAGCGCGCGGGAGTCGCTCGCCGCCTGGGTGGTGTCGCCGGACACCGTGAAGCTCATGAACGCTTCCGAGTTCGCGTGCGTTACGGCATGAGCGGTCAGAATCACCAGGACGCGCGTGCCGGTCGCGATCGACACGGAGGGATTCTCCCCGCCGCCGCTGAGGGCGGCATAGGTCGTGCTGCTCGTCGTGCCACTCGTTGCGCTTTCTTCATCAATGGCTTCGACCGCGCCAGCCGCGCCGGTCGGGCCGGTAGCGCCGGTTGCGCCCGTCAGACCGGTGGGACC
>Ga0114951_10004632_pt1 | contig 13219 bp, 8 predicted proteins | sample AM7aDNAmetaG_FD_88677 | JGI IMG/M metagenome (GOLD analysis project Ga0114951, IMG submission 88677) | Freshwater microbial communities from Finland to study Microbial Dark Matter (Phase II) - AM7a DNA metaG | ecosystem: Environmental > Aquatic > Freshwater > Lake | place: Finland: Lake Alinen...
CCGACAACAACCACGACCAGCGTCGAGCCGACAACAACCACGACCAGCGTCGAGCCGACAACAACCACGACCAGCGTCGAGCCGACAACAACCACGACCAGCGTCGAGCCGACAACAACTACCACTACGAGCGTCGTACCAACCACAACTACAACAAGCGTCATACCAACTACAACTACGACCAGCGTTGAGCCGACCACAACTACAACAAGCGTCGAGCCGACAACAACTACAACCAGCATTGCACCGACCACAACTACAACAAGCGTCGAGCCGACAACAACCACGACCAGCGTCGCACCAACTACAACGACAACCAACATTGCACCGACCACAACTACGACCAGCGTCGAGCCGACCACAACTACAACCAGCGTTGAGCCGACCACAACTACAACAAGCGTCGCACCAACTACAACTACGACCAGCATTGCGCCGACCACAACTACAACCAGCATTGCGCCGACCACAACGACTATTGCACCAACGACAACAACCGTTGGACCAACCACAACAGTAGTGTCGAGCACAACGACAACAGCAGTTACATCAACCACTACCACGGCTCCCGGGCAAACGACCACCACGACAACCGTTCCGGCCTGCTCGGTGCGGATAATCCCCAAGAACATCGGCTGGCTTATCGGCGAAAAAGAAAAGATCAGATTTCTGTTGGTAATTGGAGATAGATGTGCGGCATTCAATGCGCGCACGAAAGTATCCTGGAACAGCGATGCAATTGAGACGCTGAACACTCGGGCGTTTCTGAAGCGGTTTATGCTCATAAAAGTGCGCATGGACGGTGCCAGGCTTGACAAAGGAGACTATAGCGTGTCAGTCGGCGGTTGCACGGGGTCAGTGCATATGGTGCGGTAATAATTATAACTAGAGTTTATATGCTGGCCCCTGAGCAAACGGGCGCAGACTTCCCAGGCCGAATCAGTGCTGGTGTTGGGATATCAGTTATTTAAAGACGGATGTGCGGCGTGTATTCTGGTATTTGTATGTGATGCTTGATGAGTGGTAAAGAAAGGTTGTTGTCTGGAGCCATTTGCGCTCGTGGTGCCAGGTTGATGAAAAAAGCCATGCCTTACTAGAGCGCGCCATAAACAAGCTCGGGTTGTCTGCCCGCGCCATCGCCGATCTTAAAGCATCAGAGCATCTCCGCGCCGAGCACATCTCAGAGGCCGTGCAGTACCGCAGCCTTGACCGGCAGTTCAGGTCATAAAGGAAATATTTGCTCTGGAGTTTGATGTGTCGCAGGTGAGAAAACGAATTGCTTAAAAAACTGTTTGACTATGGTATCCCTCTGACAGAAATTGTACGGCGAGCAGGATTTTCGATCTCAGCTATTTCAAAGGCGCTGGCTGCAACATAAATAATGCAAGTAATTCAACAGCGATCCCTAAATGTTCCAAAAACCATTTTAAGCCCCGCTTTGTTCCTGCTGTGTCACATACTCCTTGAGCTCCAGCAGCAGCTCATGCATGGAGACTTTCAATGCAACAAACTCGACGGCATCTTTTTTGGTATTCGATACCAGGGTCTGTTCCAGCTGATATGCTGTAGCGGCAAGAGCCTGCGCGCCGATACTTTTCACTGATGATTTTATCCCATGGGCGATGCGTGCAGCAGATTTAAAATCATTGTCCTGCAGTGCCCGGTCGATTTTTTCCAGCTCTTCGGGAAATTTTTGAATCATTGCACCGCATACGCCAAGAAGTATCTTTCTATCACCTCCCATAAGCTCCAGGGCATACGTTTCATTGAGATAGTGCGCAGGCTCAGCGTGCGTGCCGTTCCGGTGCGACCGGCTTTCCGCAGCGTTGCGGGTGAGTTTTGCTATAAAGCAGAAAAGCTCTTCAGGTCTAACCGGCTTGGGAAGGTATTCATCCATTCCTGCATCAAGGCATTTTTCTCGGTCGCCCTTAATGGCATGGGCGGTGAGCGCGATGATGGGGAGATGTGCGAATCCGGATTCTTTTGCAGTGTGCATGGAGCATTCCCGGCGCCGTATTTCCCTGGTTGCCTCCAGTCCGTCCATTTCAGGCATTTGCACATCCATGAGCACGAGGTCAAACCCGTTGTGCTGTACAGCTTCAACCGCCTGATTCCCGGTTTCTACCACGGAAACCGTGTGCCCCTGCTTTTCCAGCAGCGCCCTGATCATTTGCTGGTTGACATAAAAATCCTCGGCAAGCAGGATACGCAGGGGGCGCACCGGCGATTGCAGATCAAAATCCTTTGGAATGGCGGTGCACGCTTCGCGTTCTGCAATCTCCTCACGGGTTGCAGCTTTCATGGCCACGAAAAAATGAAAGGTGCTTCCCTTGTCGGGCTCGCTTTCAACCCAGATTTTTCCTCCCATAATCTCGACAAGCTGCCTGCTGATGGACAAGCCCAGGCCTGTGCCGCCATACCTGCGCCGATAGGAGCTGTCCACCTGGGAGAAGCCTTCAAAAATTGTTTCAAGTTTGTCCCCGGGTATCCCGATGCCGGTGTCGGTGATGGAAACCAGGATAAAACTTTCACCCTGCGCGGATTGCGGACCCCGGGTAGGGGAAGTGACGGCGGCAGAATGGGCAGAGGCTTCAGTGGCCAGGCGTGTCCGTACGCGTATGCTGCCCCCCTCGTGGGTAAACTTAATGGCATTTCCGATAAGGTTGACAAACACCTGCCGCAGCCGGTGCGGGTCGCCTTTCAGGCAGCAGGGCACATCAGCATCAACGCTGCAGGACAGCGCAATGCCTTTTCGCTCCGCCTGGTAGGCAAGGATCGCCACCGTATCGTTGATCAGCTTGTTCAGGTCAAAAGGTATCTCTTCAAGCTCAAGCCTGCCGGCTTCAATCTTGGAAAAATCGAGAATATCGTTGATGAGGTTCAGCAGGTGGTCTGATGCGCTGCGAACGGCTTCGACATAGCCGCGCTGCTCGCGGCTGAGCGGCGTGTCCAGGGCAAGGCCGGTCATGCCGATGATTGCGTTCATGGGCGTTCGTATTTCATGGCTCATGATTGTAAGGAAATCGCTTTTTGCCCTGTTTGCCCCTTCTGCTTCAGTTCGGGCCTTTTGCAGCTCCATTGTCCGGGATTCAACCTGCTGCTCGAGCGTGGCATCCCGGCTCTGAATTTCAGAAAGCATTTCGTTGAACCCGTCGATGAGAATGCCGATTTCATCCACGCTTCTCTTTTCAGCGCGGATTGAATAATCCTTGTCGCGTGAAATGCAGCGGGCCGTTTCGGCAAGGCTCAGGATGGGGGCGGATATGACGCGCTGAAAAATCAGCGAAAGCAGCAGCGCAACGCAGAAGGTGGCCGATATTATAACAAGGCTGATTATCAGATACTGGCTCATCTGCGCCCGTATTTCCCTGCGGTCATACTGGATATAGACGGTGCCGTATGGCCTGTTGTTAAAACTGATTTTTTTGAAAAGCAGCAGGTTGCCGCTTTCTAACCAGTGCCGGTCCTCCTGCGGGAGCGGCGGCTGCAGGATGGTGGTGCTTCCCGGGCGGCGGTACTGGGCAAAAAGCGCACCCTTTGAGTCGTAAATGCAGGCATATACGACATGCTCTTTTATGGATAGCGCAGCAAGCGCATTTTCAGCAAATTTCGGATCATCAAACATCAGGGCCGACCTACTGTTAAGGCCGGTTATCAGCGCCAGGGTTTCAAGATCGCCTGTCATCTTTTTCTGAAATGCAAAATAGTCATTCACATGAAAGGCAAGGGAGGCGAGCACCAGCGCCACAACCGTCGTGGTCATGATGATAAGCTTCAGCTTGCCTTTAATTGACAGGTTTCTAAAAATGTTCATAGGCTATTTTTCCGCAACAATTCTTGCAACCTTCAGTATCTCCGAGCTGAGCTTAAGCCCCGCCCTTTTTGCAGCTTCCGGGTTTATTTCAAAGCGAAGTCTGTTCTCGGCGGTGAAAAAATTGATAATGCAGCCAAGCCGTGCGCACCCGTCAGCCTCTCCTATCGTCAGGATGCTGCGGCCGGTCGCCCTGGCGGAAATGTCAGCCAGCGCTTTTCTGTCCTGCGTGTTGATAAAAAGGATGTGGCAGTCAAGGCCCGCCTGCATATCGTCGTAATTTCTGAACACGAGCTGCCTGTTCCTGATTTTTTCACTGCGGTAGGAATCAAAGGCGCTGCCTGCGGCCTTGTCGTCATAGATACAGATGACAAGCGGACTGCCGGCATCTTTAAATGCCTGTTCAGGCCACTCAATAAACTGCAGCAGGTTGTAGAGAAAGGCTGCTTTCAGCTGATACTCGGGCGCAGCCTTGGGCTGGGCGCAGCATACGGGTACAGCCAGCCACATGGAGCAGGTTGCCGCCAGCAGGCACAGAAAGATAGTACGAATTATGGTATTTAATTGAAAGCGCACAGCTGTTTGCCATGAATATTTTTGTTTTATTTAGATAAAATCCGCAATCCGTATTCCAAAATCCGAATTTAAAAAGTCCACGTAACCTTTCCAATCACGCTTCTTCTGATTTCATTCTTTCGGTCGGCCATCATCAGTTCCGTGTGGCCCTCCCGTAGAAGGTTCGCACCCACAAGCGACAGTTCAACGCCCTTCACGGGCCTCCAGCCGAGCCTCACCATGAGATCGGTATAGCTGCGCAGGTCCTGCCCGCTGATGCGGTCGGTAAAATATAAGTTCGCGTCAAGCTCAATGTCACGCGTGATATCTATGAGCGAGCGCAGGGTACACTGGTTTTTGGGGTTGAGCTCTTTTAAACCCTCATTAGTGGCATCATGGGGGCCGGGATGAAGATTGAAGTGCAGGTGCGTATAGGATGACTGCAGCTTCCACCACGGGGCTGCCTGCCAGGTGGCAACAGCCTCAATGCCGCAGGACTTTCCATCCATGTTGTTCACATAGTCGTAATGGGGCACAAAGTACCGGGGATGCCTTTCTACATAGACCCTATCTCCAGTTGTCAGGAACTGGTCGTAATGATTGACAAAGGCGGTAATATCCAGCGTAAACGCGCTTGCCGGCTGCACTCGGTAGCCCGCCTCATAGGAGGTGAGCTTTTCCGGGTCTATGCTTCCGTAGTTGCGTGCCTGAAGGAGCATGGTCCGCAGGATGTGAAACTGGCCCGGCTTGGGCAGGGTTCCTGCGGTGAAGTTTAGATCATGGTCGCCCCTGAGATCTGTTCGCGCGGTCCGGGATACGGCGAGCCAGAAGGTATGCTGGTGATGCGGCGTCCAGAGCAGCCGCGCGCTGGGGTCGGCCTGAAAATGACAGAAGCTGTTATACTCGAACTTCGACCCCACGGTAAGAGAAAGCCTGTTTTCAACGATGGTTATTTCATCCTGCATAAATCCGCTGTAATACTTTTCGGTCCTGCTTGCAGGCGCGAAGGAAATCATGGGGAACCCTCCCATCGTGTCATCTTCTATCCTGAGCTCAGCGCCCCAGACAATATCGTTGCGGCTCATCAGGTTGAACTTGTGCTGGAAATCGATATCATAATACCGGTACCGGTTATGCGAATCATCCGGGTCGACGGGCTCTCCCTGATAATTATACGTGAAGTTCCCCTGGTCATAATACACCTTCAGGGCCATGTCCGAGGTCGGCGAAAAGGTGTGCTCCCATCTTCCCATCAGGTGCAGGGCTTCAGCATCCGTCCTGGCCGTATAGCGCTCCATGGTCGGCAGGTAAAAAGAACCGACGAGCAAATTCTCAAAACTGCCGCCGAGGTTGTTCGTATACGATCCCTCGAACATCAGCCGGTCGGCTGCCGACAGGTCCCAGTCAAGCCTGAAGGAGCCCTGTTTGTATTGCGGGTCCCGAAGGTGCACGGCGCTGTCGACGGCGCCGAACTGCTGGTACTTGGCGCCCGCGGTAAGATACATGCCCTCCTGCAGTTTAAGGCCGTACCGGCCGCCGCCGAATCCCTCTTCCCCGCTTCCCGCCGCCGCGGTCACGAGGCCGCCCTGTGTGTCTTTTGCATGTTTGGTGATGATATTGATGACGCCGCTCACGGCCTTGGTGCCCCAGACCGTGGCGCCGGGCCCGCGTATGACCTCGATGCGTTCGATATTCCCCAGAACGATATCCACGGTCTGCACGGACGTGGCAGGCAAATAGGCGCCGTCGACGCGCAGGTCGATCATGTCCGCCCCCTCGCGGGCTCCCAGAAGGCCCCGCGTGCTTATGCTCCAGGTATTTGGCCCCTTGCGCGCGACCTGAAGTCCCGGCACCATGCGCAGCAGCTCCGGCAGGCTGGTGGCGCCCGACCGGCGTATGTCTTCCTGCGTTATGACGAATATGGCGGCTGGAGCGCGCGAAAGCTTTTCCAGTTTTTTTGACACGGAAATAACCTCGATATCCATGAGCTGGCTGAGGTCGAGCTTCTTAAGCTCGGTAGAGAGGTCGACGGGCTGATCGCCGTCGTTGGCGCGACTTTCATTGTGAACCGGCAGCAGCAGCAAAGCGAATATCATGAAAGGCAAGAGAAAAGATGCATGCAAAAGTCTCGGTGCCTGCAGCGTCATAGTATACCCCCACGTACTATACAGGTTGTTTGGTGTGTACGGCCGAAAGCCGGCAATGCTGCGCCGATTCTAATTATTATTGAGGGCAGATGCAATAACTTTAAAACATGAGCGCATCTCCCGGCACGCCGGGACATGCGCTCACCGGACCACTGCTTATTGCATCACTCAGGGATAGCTCACGCCGTTAATTGATTGTCATGGATACCAGCTCGTTTACCATACCGGTTTGAACCGTATTGAATGGGTAGAAGTTAAATTCATTTGCCATCATCATGGCATCCCACTGGGTTTTCACCTCGCCTATGCCCTTTGCCGACCAGGTGGTCATCTCCATGCCCGCATTGCTTTCCGGGCTCTTTGCATAGGTGACGGAAACGATGATCTTGGTTTTCATGCAGTTGGTGAATGTGCCGGCAGGCACCGTCACATCTTCAAAGCCCAGATTTTTTATGGTCAGCATCGTGGTGGCCGTATCGTTTGCCATTTTCAGCCCGAACAGATTCACCTTATCATCAAAACAGGTTGCGGCACTCACGAGCTGATACCCGTCCAATCCCGGGTTAACGTAGCGTACGGATTTTGAAAACGGCGTAGGAAGCTGATAGGATCCTTTCGTCCCGTAGGTAGTGTTGCCGGGGAAGTATTTTTTCATGGTCATCCGGTATTCGGAAAGGTCCGGGAAAATGACCTCATAGGCGCCTTTTCTAAGGTTGCCCTGTGGATAATTGCTGTCGGTAACCACCCACTTCACCCCTTCTATTCCTTTTACCGTTTCTTTGCCCTGCACGGTCTGCGTGCAGTGGTAGGGCTCCTTGGTTGCGGGGTCTAGCCAGTTTTTTGCCACAAAGGTTTTGGTGTTGCCTTCGGTGAGCGGCATCCAGTACGCGCCGACATCAAAAAGTTCGTCATCACTGCAGCGGGCGTTGCTGCCGGCAAACATAACAAAACCGAGTGCTGCAAGAAGAATTGTTGCGATTTTAAAATTTTTCATGGTTTTCTCCTTTCATAAAGTTTTTTTAAATTTCAGACAACCTGTTTTTTTTGACTGCCCTGCTATTTTTTTCATACCCCCTTTCCTGTAAGACAGCAGCCAGTGCTTTTTGTAATCTCTTGTATTTCAAGATAAATGCCAACCCCGTGGAAAACTAAAAAATGAAGTATTTATAGATAATTAGGATAAATAACGGCAAAAAATGGGCAGCTTAAGGGGCATAAAAAGTCTCACTTTTTAAGACAGCAGAAAATACAAAAAAGAGTGCAATGTCTTAACTTTACTTTGTTTTATTGGTAATTGCGAAAAAAGACTGTTGTTGCATAAGATTAGACAAAATGCAGAAAAACGCTTATGATATGGGCTCTGGCATAAGAAATTATTATCTTCAGAAAACCGTTGCCTGCGGCGATGGTTCCTGAAGAAGGCAACTGAAAACTCTGCGAGTTTTCGATTTCGCCCTTTCAGGGCAAAATCAGGCCACACGCTATGTGTGTGGCCGTTGACTACAGGAAGGCGCCCCATGTCCCGAATTTTAATTGTTGACGATGATGAGGTGTTCTGCACGCAATTGTCGCTTTATGTCAAGCGCATCGGCCCTGCATGCGACATCGTAGGAACACTCAAAGACGGCCTGACAAAAGCCGGAGAAAACAGCTATGACATAGTGTTTCTTGACAGGGTGCTTCCTGATGCCAGCGGGCTTGATGGAATTGCGGGTTTCAGGGAAACAGCTTCGCAGCCTGAAATTATCATAATCACCGGTCAGGGAGATCCGGACGGTGCAGCCATGGCCATGCAGAACGGCGCATGGTATTTTCTTGAAAAGCCGCCTTCCTTTGATACCATCAGCTTACTGGTTAACCGGGCTCTTGAATACCGCCAGCAAAAGCTGCAGTTTGCAGAGCGCAAAGTTTTGCAGAGGGATTATATCATTGGCAACAGCCCGAAACTGCTTGAGAGCCTTGCTGTTGCTGCCAAAGCAACGGAAAGCGACGGCAGTGTCCTGATCACCGGCGAAACAGGCACGGGCAAAGAGCTGTTTGCCCGGGTTATCCATCAGAACAGCTGCAGGGCAAAAAAGCCGCTTGTCACTATCGACTGCACAAACATCCCCCCTAATCTAGCTGAAAGCCTTCTTTTTGGGCATGTAAAAGGCGCCTTCACGGGCGCCGACCAGGAGCGTGAAGGGCTCATCGCGCAGGCAGAGGGGGGCACGCTGCACATTGATGAAGTCGGCGACCTTGCCCCTTCAGTGCAGAAATCGTTCCTGCGGGTGCTGCAGGAAAAATCGTTTCGCCCACTGGGTGCAAAAAAAGAGGTGCCCTGCAGCTTTCGCGTTATTGCATCGACAAACAGGGATATAAAAAAAATGGTGCAGGAGGAGCAGTTCCGCCAGGACCTGTACTTCCGCCTTGTGGCATTTCATGTGCATCTGCCGCCGCTACGGGACCGGCGCGATGATATCAAGCTGCTTGTCAACCATTTTGTCTATAAGATCTGCGAGGATTCGGGATCCGGCACAAAAGGAGTCTCAAAGGATTTCATGGACTGCATGATGCAGTATGACTGGCCCGGCAATATCCGCGAGCTGATCAACGTGCTGCAGACTGCCATTGCAGAGGCGACTAACGAGCAGGTTCTGTACCCGCATCATCTGCCGCAGACGGTGCGCATTAATTTTTATAAAAAAACAACCCTGAACAAGCAGACCGCTGTGTCGGACGATATGAGGTTTGAGCTAAAGCAGATCAGCGGCTTTGAAGGGTTCCCGACATTCAAGCAGTTCCGCACTGCGGCAACTGCTGTTGCCGAATCAGCCTATCTTGATGAGGTTATAAAAAGATCCGCCGACAAAGCAGGTGAGGCGATCCGCCTTGCGGGGGTCTCCCGGGCAAATCTCTACCGGCTGCTGAAGAAGCACAAAAAATCTCTGGATAGATGATGCATCCCTTCCGTGTTTGCATCCCCCAGAGCTGCTGCATTTTCCGAGGGCCACTCGCCGAAGGTTTTGGCTGGAGCTAAAACGTATTCTGCCGGGGCAAAAAAAGACGCCTTTTTTATACAGGCGGCCCTAAAAGGCCGGCATATATTTTCTGCTTAAACACCAGATGCATGGTGACCGGAATCGCCTTCTGAGCCATAAGACTTTCAGCACAATTTCTTATACTATTGCTTCCCGCCTCCACATTACTGCTCGCAACTTACATAAGAACGAAAGATCATATCTGTATCCCTTTATGTGATGCCTTTCGACTTCCCAGTTGCGTATAGTCTCTTTAGCCCCCCCGGATTTTCCGCCAGATGCACTTGATATAGCAGATTAACCTTCCGGTATTTTTTGACCATTTCCCCGGTGCTGGTTATAGTATGTTTTGAGGTAATTAAATACTACTTGGATAATCATGGTGTTGTTGAAAGTCCGCATGGGTGCATGTGCGGTTATTACGGCGATGCCAAGCACGACTGCACCGGCTCAGCAGTCAAGCATCCAATGCAGCTATATTTAATCCCACCAAAATCTACTGCAATGAGCAAATGGCCTCGTGCCATTTGCTCACATAGTTTCCGGTTGATGAAAAAAGCCGAATACTTAAAGTCGCCCGCACAATCCATGATCTTTGAAGCATGCAATAACATCCTCCGCCGGGCATATCTCCGAAGCCGTTCAGTACCGCAGCCTCGCCCAGCAGTTCGGGTCATAAGCACACACAAAACAAATTAATGCCTTTAAGAGAACCACACCTGTGGCTATGCCCATTTGAAGAAGGCACTATTAACAGCTCTGTTTCGGTGTAATAATTCTTTCTGGTTATCTCCAAAGCTGCAGTTGTCTGCGGTAGCAATTCCCTTCCGCTGTCTAGATTCCCGCATGCGCGGAAATGGCAAGTTTTTTCAGTGTATTTTTTCTCTCTCTGTCATCCTCGCGAAGCTTGTCCTCTACCTGATCGGGGAGCGGGGATCCGGATTTTGGTGTTACTTCAGCTTTGGAGATAAATATCTAATATTTTTTCAAGTTAAAACAGCAAGTTGTATGATTTCCAAATTTTTCACCCCCCATAAATCTGTCAAAAATAAATTATTTAATTTTTAAAACACGGGCAATAAATTCTAGTTTTATACTAGTATTATATATAAAAAAAATCAGTATTGAATCTCTGGATGGGCATGGTATGATTAAACTGTAGAAAGAATAAGCCTCACGAAAAGTCAAAAATCGATATCTTCTCAAAAACCAAACAAGGAGGGTACCATGAAAAGAGTTATCGTAACACTGGCCGTCGTTTTGGGGTTTTTAGTTTCGTCAACAGTTGTCTTTGCGAGTGCTTCACCCCCTTCGCCTCCTGGACAGCCTTCAACCGGCTACGGCTCAACGCAAAACTATATCTGTTCTACACTCTATAATGGCAAAGCGATAGACTACAACAATGCCATCTCCTTCGGCGATGAACTCGCCGGTACCAAGTGCTGGGTCTACATTCCCTCCAAGCTGAAAAATGGTACGACAGCTCCCGTGGTGGTATATCTACACGGCATGTTTATGATCGTGCCGCCGATCTACGACGGACAGATTGCGCACCTTGTGAAACAGGGCTATATCGTTATTTTTCCGGAGTACAACAAGGGTTGGACCGGTTTGCTGAGTGACATGGACCAATATCAAATGCTTGACAGGGCTATTGCGGCAGTTGACACAGCCCTTGACCTTTCTGCGGTTGCCTCACGCGCCGACATGGGCAATATTAATCTTGCCGGGCACTCAAACGGCGGCAATCTGAGCCTGTGCTGGGCTAGCAGGGGTGGCGTTCCCGTCAAATCCATCACCCTGCAGCATCCCTGCTACTCCATGGAAGCAATTCCGAGCGTTGTACGCAGCCTGTTCATGGGCGGCACGGTAGAGCTTGATTATAGAAACATGGCAGCGGGCATCACCTGCCCGATAACTTTTATCGGCGGTACTGCCGACAGTATAGCGCGGCCCAATCAGCTGAGCAGCGCCTACCGCGCTTGTGTGAATGCCCCTACCAAGGTCCACTATATATATTCCACCGATTCGCATGGAGATCCCTCCCTGCAGTCAGACCATGTAGCCCCCTGCCAGAATGACGGCTTACTGCCAGCTTCGATTCTTAACCTGTTGTCGAGCATGGGCATCTCCGGATTTGAGCAGGATTCCGTTGATTACCGCATCATGTATGCCGCTCTTGATGCCGCTCTTGACGGCAAGACCCGTGTGCCGTTTGATCGCGGCAAATGGAGCGACGGCGTGGCGGTATCCCCCGTAATGACAGCAGCAGATTCCACGGTAACCGCTGTGACGATTTACCAGGACTGCGGTTTCGAAGGCACCATGGCGCAGCTGCCGGTGGGCTCCTATACTCTGGCTGCCCTACAGGCGTTTGGAATCAACAACGACGACCTTTCCTCCATCAAAGTGCCCGCGGGCCGGAAAGCCATCGTGTATGTTGATGACAATTTCAAGGGCTCCTCAAAGGTATACACCGCTGATCAGAGCTGTTTTGTGGCCGACGGCCTCAACGATAAAATTTCTTCCATAATCGTGCAGTAAGTTTCAGCATAGCAATAACACTCATAAAAAAAGCGGCCGCACAGGCCGCTTTTTTTATGGGCTCGAAGTTAAGGGCATAAACCACAATAAAGCTTTTTTTGCTTGCGCAGGGGATTGAAATGCGCAGAGTTATATCCTATATTTTATTCGTATTCCTAAACAATCTGCCAAATCACTCAAACAAGGGGGTGCCGTCATGAATGAGGGGACCACAATCAACGCTAGTCTTTTGACGGAAATTGTCGAAATGAAGAGGGTCTATAGCGCTCTTGAAGCGGCGATGCAGCATCGCAAAAACGTCTGCATTGCAATTACCAGCGCCGAACAGGGAGAAGGCAAAACAACCATGCTTGTCGGTCTTGCGGCGCTTGCTGCAAAAGAAAACGGCAAACACGTGCTTGCAATGGATCTCAACTGGCATGCACCTTCGCTGCACACATACTTTGGCGCAGAACTGCTGGATCCTGAAAAGGTGCAAAATGGTGCATCAATACATAAAATTGTTCACCATGTGCCGGAAGCCAACCTGGATGTACTGCCCGCGGTGAAGGAAGCGCTAATGGAGGAACTGCACAACGGAGAGGAAGAAACGCTGGCGGAAAAGCTGTTAAAAAAAGCACGTGAGGAATATGATATGGTGTTTATTGATACCTCAAAAATGTTCCCCACCAACCGGCACATGATTGATCCCCTGGTTATTGCTCAAAAAGTCGACGGCGTCGCCCTGGTTGTCGCCTCCGGCAAGACCTCGCGCCATGTGGTAAAGAGGGCACACTTCGAATTGGAAACAGTAAAGGCTCCCATTATGGGGGTCATCATAAACGACTGGCAAAATCCTCTGTCATAAAAACTTTAGAAAGGGGGCCACAGCCATGTTTAGCTTTTTTTTAAAACGCTATCTTTATAAGATCTCTACCATGCAGGGCCTTTTTATTCTTGCCCTCATCCCGGCATTTATCTATGTGAGCCTAGCCGCCATTCAAACGGACCGTTTCACGATTTACCAAAAAATAAAAATCCTCCCAGATACACCGCTGGCATTGTCAAACAGCCCGTCGGACTTCATCATGATGGACTGGTTTCTGTTTCATCCGGATGAGCTATTCCAGGATGCCTATGCCATTCAGTCATTAAACCGTGAG
>Ga0114951_10004634_pt1 | contig 13214 bp, 11 predicted proteins | sample AM7aDNAmetaG_FD_88677 | JGI IMG/M metagenome (GOLD analysis project Ga0114951, IMG submission 88677) | Freshwater microbial communities from Finland to study Microbial Dark Matter (Phase II) - AM7a DNA metaG | ecosystem: Environmental > Aquatic > Freshwater > Lake | place: Finland: Lake Alinen...
GAAGGGATCTGCATTGGCTTTGGCATCCAATGGATCATATGGGAAGAAATCTGCAATTATCTGAATATTTTGATCGATAATGTAGTCAGCATAGTTACATGTTTTCACATTGGCAGTAAATTCTGGGGTATTCACGAGCCCGTCTAGGTTGATTACCTTGTATTTACTATAGAATCCTAGTGTTCCGGCCCACCAGGAAGCAATTCTCAAGTCCTTGTCAAAGTCTTTTGAGTTTAAAAATTCTGTAGCATTGATACGATCATATCGCCACGAGGAGATGGGCCAGTTTGCTTTAGCTGTGGAGTGAACAGATACTGTTCCAGCCATACCACAAATGAGGAAAATCGCGGTGGCACTTATTGACCGTAGTTTTGGTTTAAATATTGCAAGATTTTCAATACATTTGCCCAAAAGGATGCCCATCGACCAAGTAATTGAGAGCGTGAGGGGAAGAAAATAGTAACATTGCCCAGATCCCTGCAAGGCCAGGTACCCGATTGCATGCACCCACCCCATTGAAACGAGAATAAGATCTTTATTTTTTTCACTTTTCCAAAGTTGGCCAATGTAAATCGCTGCGCCGGATACGAGTGGCCCTAGTGCAAAGAACAACTTATACTTATATAGAATCTCGGGTCCTATGAGCTTGAGACTAAGTGGCCATAAGCCTATTCCTATTGCCATTACTGGATAGCTCAGAAGATTTTTTGAAATCAAGGCTACAAAGAGTTGCGCCCCCTTCAGTTGTCCAGATACTGGGGTTAGAATTCCAAAGTATGAATAATTCAAAAGACAATAGATTCCTAAGGTTGCTAGTAAAATGCACGCGGAAATGATTATACCCCTATCAATAGATTTGGTCCTTCGATAGGTATTTATGCAGGTAACCCCCATTGAGAATAACAAGATCATGACATAGTCAAGTCTGCATAACATAGTCAGTATTGCCAGCAGTGTAGACGTAACAACGATGTGCTTGTCTATTGTGTGTGAACGCTTACTGCCATTTATAAGTAAAAAATATGCAATTAACAAAGCAATAGCCAGCGAAGTTTCAAGTCCATTAACCATATAGAAGAGAAGAAATGGATTAGATGCAAATAATACTGCTGATATTGAGTCATGTGAACTGAATTGACGCTGGAGCGCTGATACCCTCGACGACTGGTTAGCCAACATCAATGCTGAAATCGTAAGACATCCCAAACTGAAATAAAGCGCTACCCAAATAAACACATTGCCTTTCAGACCAGAAAGTTTGAATAAGGAAAGTACTGCTAACCATAAGGGATGATATCCATTAGTTGTATGAATTCCATCAAAGCTACTCTTCCCTAGTTCAACAATATTCTCTGCAATTTTAAAATAATAGAAAGCATCGTCATAAATAATATAGCGAGCCAGTAATTCACTGAGCGAAAGCAGCCCATAAAGATATATAAATATTAAATTTATTGACAATAGGAACGCATAATAAATAAAAAGTGAGTATCGTTCTGAAAAAATTGATAAAATTACTTTAGGGGGTATCTGCTCCGGTAAACTATCAAGAATTCGTACAAGTATAGTTTGCTTATTATTGAATATTTTCATTATCAATATGTTTTTTCTAAATCGTTTTTGATGTCGAGCGAAAAGAAACAGTACAAACTATATACACAAGGGGACGTTGTTGAAATAGTTGAATTGCTCAGCAATGAAAGTGCGGAACAGGGTCAGGTCTTAAATATTACGGATTTGAAATTCAAGATAAATTATGATTCTTCCAACAATACAGATTTGATTTTGTTATAAATGTAAATCGCCAAATCACTAAACGCAATTGCCTCTTCAACTGTCGGCTTGCCGTTCGGTAAAAGTCCAAAATCGGCAGGATATCTGGCGTCGACATACAATTTATCTAAATCCTCAAGCATATCCAAATCTGTATCAATAACAGCATATCGTGATATCTTGGCAAGCAGAGTTTCAAGAGTATGAATTCTTGGTACAACACATTCGCGCTCTTCAAGTAAAGCCTTAAAGCTCTTTTCGATAGCCTGCTGTGCATGAAACGCTACCATGTGGGTCAAGGTTCCATTACTTATGATTTCCTGAATCAAAACCAGATCATCATTGGCAACAGAAAGCCATGCAGCGGATATTGACTTCATATCAAACGCTCACCGTTTCTCATAATCTCGCGTGCAAAGGAACTATTGCCATCTTCAAACAATTTGTTCATTGCACGGGTATGAACAATCACATCTAAAGAGACATCCTGTTTTAAAGCTTTCAGCGGCTTGGAATATTTTTTATAATGCCGCATATTTTCTGCATAACTAGCCGGGATGTAATCTTCATTACTGACGATGTATATATCAACATCGCTATCATCTTTGGCTTTGCCGCTTGCATATGAACCAAAAAGAATTACTTTTTCAGGTATCAACGGTACTAAAGCTGAGATAATGCTTTTTTTTATCCAATCTCTATCCATAAATACCTCCAATTGCAGAGTTAGAGAGATCAACAGGGCAAACTAGGGGACGTTGTTGAATTAGTTGAATTACTTAAGGTCAAGAAGGTCAAGGGGTCAGATCTTCATATGTCATATCATGAAAATTAAGGACACCTCTATGTTTAAAATCAAACACTGACACTGACACCGTCACTGTTTCCACGACCGCATATTGTCTCGTATTTCAGATTGCCAGTGCAACTGGATTCGGAGAAGGTCAAGTGCATCAACCTTCCTTGACCTTGTACAAAGTCGGATGCGCCTCCGTATCCCGCCGATGAGCGGCAAGATCTGCGGCAACGGCATCGATCTTTCGACTAAGGCTGGCTTCTACATTGTCAATCTTCTGATTCAGTACCCCTACCTTGAAATCAACTAAATTGATTTTCTCACAGAGTTCTTCTCGTGTATCCCTGATTTCCTTATGAAGGACATCATGGCCTTCCAGAACCAAATCGAACTTTCCTCGAATGTCTTCAAGCAGAATCCCCAGTTGATCTTTTTCCATGCAGCACCTCGATTTGATTGCATGTTTACTTAAAGAAATCAGTCGGCCCCTTTATGTGCTAACCACAGAAGCCAAAACTGTTGGACAGCGACTATAGAATATAGTCCCATGAGTCACAAAACCTTTGCGCAAGCAGGTAGTGCGTTTAATTTTTTTTACAAGTGGAGGCATACCACCTCATCATTGTAAGCTTTTTATTGTAGGATAAATAAAATTCTTTAGGTCTTCAATATTGATGTTCCCGTAAAAAGTCGCCACCCGGTGAAAACCGGGGTCCAGTAGGGGCAGACCTGCTTGTCTGCCTATAACAAGGGCGCATACACAGGTGCGCCCCTACGGATGCCGGCTTTCGCCGGCATGACGATTTAGTTGAATTTTCGACTTTTTACGAGCGTGTCAATATTTGAAAATTTCTACGATCTATCGGCACTTCAAGGTGTCCATGATGTCTTGGCACTTGCCAGTTAATAGTTGGTAGTTTAGAATCAAAACGAAAATCATTGCCAGATTTCGATGATCAGCTGTTAGAAATCCGCCCCGGCGAACTAATCTTCTAAACATCTAACCTTCCAAACCCCTAATTTTCTGCCACAGCAGATACAGCTCCGCCCTCTCGGTCACAGATTCATGGCAAACCTGGCCTAAAGGGTTTACAGCAAATCCTAGAAAAAAAAAGCAATCCGCCGCAGCGGACATGACTAAATATGACACTCTCGTAAAAAGTCGAGTGTTCAACAAAATAATCACACCGGCGAAAGCCGGTATCCAAGAATTTTATGTTGTAGGGGCGTATGGCCATACGCCCCTACAGTGGACCCCGGTTTTCACCGGGGAGACGACTTTTTACGAAAACATCAAATATAGATGCTGAAATTATTGATTGATGTTGGTTGTTTCAAACCATAAAACATAAATAGATGATTAGCTATTAGCAAAACCTCTCCAACCGGTCCAAACTTCCAACACTCTAACCCTCCGATCTCCGACCCCTGCCTTCACGCCTTCCTGTTTAAAAAAGGAATTTTACTCAGAAAACTTTTGTGTTGTTTCACCTTCTGCGCTTCGCTGTCTGCACCGTAGGTATAGCCATAGTAATGCCGCGAGTAATAGTATCCGTCAGTGGTTATATCATAACAATTCAGCACAGCGCCAAGCACTTTGGCTCCGATCCCCTGAAGGCTTTCTACGGCGCTGCCAACTATGCTGCGGGGGGTTTTGCCCGCGCGCACAACAAGCACAACGCCGTCGACGGCTTTTGCCGTTACCAGAGAGTCCGTCACGCCGGCAATGGGCGGAGAATCAATGATTATTTTATCAAAATCCTGTTTCAGCTTTGCCAGCAGAAAATGCATTCTCTTAGATCCGAGTATTTCAGAAGGGTTCGGAGGATTGCGACCTGAGGGAATCACCTTCAGGTTAGGAATTTCCGTTTCAAACAATGCGTCTTTCAACTCCTTATTTCCGACCAGCAAATTGGTCATTCCTTCATCCTGTTTAATGCCGAACAGCAAGCGCAGTTGAGGCCGGTGAAAATCGCAATCAACCAAAACAACTTTATAGCCATATTGAGCCATGACTATGGCAAGATTGACAGCGGTTGTAGTCTTTCCCTCCTGCGCCACGGTGCTTGAAACAAGTATCACCTGCGGTTCGGCTTCGGCCAAAGAGAACAGAATATTTGTCCGCATGGCCCGGTACGACCCGCTGATATTTGAACGGGGCGCATGAGAGGCCTCCAGCGCCGAAACAACAACCCCTTGCTGGAAAGCAGCATTTTTTGCCGCATGAAGGGGCACAATGCCCAGGAAGGGAATGTGCAAATGCCGCTTGATGTCTTCAGGCGAATTGAGCGTATTGTTCAGGAATTCCAGAAAAAACGCTGCGCCCAGTGAAAAAATAAGGCCGAGCATAATGGTAATAAAAATATTGCGCGCCTTTTGGGGCTTGACCGGGGCACGCGGCAGCTCGGCTTTATCAACCATACGGATATTGTCTGACTTGAGGTTTTCCGATACGGATTTTTCCTTAAACCTTCGCAGCAGCAGGGAATACATTTCATTGGCGCTTTGCGCCTGGCGGTGCAGATTTGTGTACTCGACGGATTTCTGGTTGAGATTGAGGGATTCATTTTTTTGCGCCGTAAGGGCATCTTTGAGCGATTTTTCTTTGGCAAGAGCGATCTTATAGTTGTTGTCAAGGGAATTGACAATGCGGCTTATTTCCTGCTCCTTTTTGGACTGCAGGTTTTTCAACTCGGACTGCAGGGTAACAATGTGCGGATGATTTGGCCCGTATTTTTTCGACAACTCGGATTTGCGCTGCGAAAGCTCGACCTCCATGGTCTTGATCTGATGAATGCTGGCATTGCTTAGTACCTCGGGAATGGAATCGAGCATTGCCGGATTTTGCGCAAAAGCAACGGCCTGATTATAGCGGGTTTCGGTCTCCACGCGTGCGGTTTCGGCTTCGACAACCTGACCATTAAGCTGCGCTAGTTTTTGCGCTGTTATCGTTTCCGTATCGCCGGTAAAATCCGTAACAATGTCATTTTTCTGCTTATAGCGCAGCAGGGCCGCCTCCGCGGCATCAACTTTTTTCCGCTCAGCCGCCATGTTTTCATCAAGCCACTGCACCGAATACTTAACAGCCTCAACCTTGTTTTCAAAAGTATAGTCGATATAGGTCTGGACAATGCCATTTGCTATTTCGGTTGCAAGGGCAGGGTCGGGTGACTGATATTTTACAAAAACAATACGGGTGTTGCGCAGCGGCTCGATCTGCAGGCCGCCAAGAAATAAACCAACCAAATCATCGACAGTAGGCCTTTTTTGCTCCGCGGTATTCGGGGTAGCTGCTTTCGTTTCTGGCATATGAAAAAATTTTTCGTTTTTTTCCAAGCCCAGCTGCTGAATAACCTTACGCGCTAAAACACGGCTTTCAAGAATTTTGAACTGAGTCTGGTAATACTCCTCGCTGAAGGGGTTAGAGTACATGAAATCCTGAAGTGTCAGCATGTTTCCGGTTTCTTTTTCTATGATGAGGCTTGCCGTTGCTTCATAAATGGGGGTTGCGGTAAAAGTGACCAGAAGCCCCAGAAGAAAGATTACGCTAAAAATGGCGATGATCAAACGCCGCCGCTTAACCAGCACACGCACATAGTCGCGGATATCTATAGAGTCCTCTGGTTCAATGAAATCGCGGCTATCGATCGGCTCTTGGATATTATCCATGTGTTAATTCCTTAAAACTTTCAACAATAAATAGTTGCTTAGCAAGTCTTGATGATTGGAGGTTTGGAAGATTAGATGATTAGCAAACCCTTCAAATCCCCTAAACCACCAAGCATCTTATGCTTTTACCAATTTTGCTTTTAAAGAACTCAGCATTTTGCCAAGTATTTCGATCTTCTCATAAACATCTTCTGGGGTTTGTAAATATTTTAACTCTTCACATATCAACAATACTGCTTCTGTTTCAGCTAGAGCCATTTAACTAAATCATGTAGCCGGGTGTCATTTCGAATCCCGCAACAGGCGGGATTCGAAATCCTTAAAGATCTCTCCCTTCGGTCGAGATGACAGTAAAAGAATAGTCTACAGAAAAAAGTTAAATGCTCTAGTGAGCCATGACATTTAAAATTATCAGTTAGGCGTCCTCCCCTTTATCCCCAATACATGTGAATGAAGAGCTCCTTCTCCCCTTGCGGGAGAGGGTCGGGATGAGGGGTGATATAAAATGCCCCCTCACCTCTAATCCTCTCCCCCTCGCGGGGGCGAGGAAGAAATACGATGCTATTAATTCACATGTATTGCCCTTTATCCCCTCCCATCAAGGGGGAAAAACAGGATCCCTCTCCCCTAAGAGGGTCGGGGTGAGGGGTGCCAAAATGAATTGTCATGGCCTACTAGTGAGCCTGTAGCAATGTTCAAAAAATGGGCGAAATCCTTGGCTGTTTTTCTGTTTTTTCCTTCAGCGATATTCAGAGATACTGAAACAACAGCTCTTTTTAGTTGCTGCTTCAGGTTATAGTCTTCCGATCTTGGAAGGGCTTCAGATAATCTGTAGATGTCCTTAATTAGCCCGATACTTTTCTGCCAGACCACCAAATCCCGATATGCGTTTTTTGCCATTGCCCCTCTAATAAGGTGATTAGATTATATAGACGCTTAGATGACTGGCAATCCACCGCGGCGGAGCAAACCTCTAAACTTCCAAGCCTCTAATCCTCCAATCTTCTAATTCCTAAAAAAAGCTTTCTGGAACTATAATTATATCGTTTGGCTGTATAATAACATCGCGTATTTTCCTGCCGGCCTGGGTAATTGCATCGACCTTGACCTCGATTATTTTTTCCTGCCCATTTTCAACGCGGATGATTCTCGTGCTGTTGCGGGCGGCGCTATCTTTAAAGCCGCCGGCGATGCCGATGCCCTCCACAAGAGTAAGCTCCCTGTCGATCAAAGGATACGACCCGGGTTTATTGACATGCCCGATGATGTAGAAGCTTTCGGCCGTGGGAATAAAAAGGGTGTCCTTATCAGCTAAGAACATATTTGCATGCTGGTCCGTTCCATGCAGAATGCCCTGCAGATCAACATCGATGACTATCTGCTCTTCCTGCGCTGTGCCGGATTTTTCAGTGCGCACGATTTTTGCACTTTTGCCTGCGCCTGTTTCCTTTATGCCTCCGGCTTTTGAAATGGCGTTTAAAATTCTCTCATGGGCTGTCAGGGGATAACTGCCCGGCGAATTTACTGCCCCTAGAACAAGCACCCATTTGCTATTATTTGCAGTAACAGTAATCGAAACATGGGCATTATACAGATACTGACCCTCGGCGAGCTTTCTTGTTATGAGCTCTCCTATTGCTGCTGTTGAGAGGCCGTCAACCTTAAGACGTGAAATCAGCGGAAACGAGATATACCCGTCAGCTGAAACGCACACAGCTTCACGGGAGAGGTCGGGCTCTTCATAAACTTTAATATTCAAAACGTCATTGCCCCCGACGATATAGTCCCGAGAGCCTTTGCCATCGGCTTCAGGGTGGAGCTGTAGATATTCGGCAACGCTCAGATTGCGGGTTTTACTGGAAATGACCTTGCTTATGTCGCTATCGGCGCCGTCTTTTTTACCGGAGGTTTTTTTGATTTCCTCCAGCATTGCCCGGTCTTCATCCTTCAGTCCTGACAGGGTTGTTTTTTCAGCATCAACTATTGTAATTTTAACGATATCGCCACCTGTTGTGCTGCAGCCGGCAAGAAGAAAAACTAAAGCTAGAGCAAATATCAAAATGCTCTGGCCCTTTTGGTCGTTTCGACCGCAGGGAGAAATCCGAACCTTGTGGGCCTGTTGCATATATAAGATCTCTCCCTTCGGTCGAGATGACAGATAACTAAAGTGGCCACATGTTTTTGCCAAATGCTCTATACCGCACAAAAATAACGGGTAGAAACCCCTCATATGATTTGCCTTATCTTCCAGGAAAAAGTTGAGCGTAAAAAATAAATTCAAGCGATTCAAGACTAAAGAAGAAACTCTAAATTTGTTGATTATTACCTGTTGGTTGTTTAGAACCGTAGATCTATAACTGTACTGTGCAATTTTATTTTTTGTTGAAACCTATTAAAAAAATTCGTCACTCCCGCCTTTGGACGCTCCTTTTGTTGAATTGCACAGTACAGACAAACAAAAAACGGCAAGCGATCAACGATCAATAAATAAACAATTTTGATGGCTTCGTAAAAAAACGTCACGCCGGTGAAAACCGGTTTCAAGTAGGGGCAGACCTGCGTGTCTGCCTATAACAAGGGCGCACACACAGATGCACACGTACGGATACCGGCTTTCGCCAAGACTATTTTGTTAAATATTTGACTTTTTACGAGACCAGCAATCTTGAATTTTGAATCAAAAATTTTGAATTTTTATCTTCAAACCCGCACTTTATTAATGATACGCTGCGGGTCTAAACTCCAGGGAAATGCCAAACCGGTTGATCTGATATTCATCCAGGGATTCGTTTGAGGTTCTATTAAAATAATTATATTCAACACCGGCGGTAAGCCATTCTTTTATGGTGTATTGAAGGCCTGTATGCACATGGTGGGTATTACTTTTTCCGTTTGAGGAAGAATTTCTATTATTGCCAGAGTTGCTGTAATAATACGAGTCGCCGTTGTATTTATCTATCGAAAACTCATAGCCCAGATTCAGAAAAAATTTTGACCGAATCTTTTGCCGGACGCCGATGCCGAAAACCGTATTCAAATAATTGCCGCTAACACCTGCCCCCAGCTGGTGCAGTTCCCGGCGAATAGTAAATTTAAAAGCCCTGGCCTCGGTCTGTCTATACGTAACACTTGTTGCAGCGATCCAGTTATCTTCATCCTTATAGGGGGTACCGTATTGGTCGCGGCTGTTTTTGTAGCTGTTCCACTGATAGCCGAAATTAATTTCGCCGCCAAACCGCCCACCATCGTCCCACCCCAAGCCGGTATTGACCCGGCGCCAGTCATAGGCGGCATCATTAGAACTCGTAATACCGTCGCGATGGGTGAAATACTTCTGGCTGCCATAATAATAACGCAGAAAGGCCCAGGTTTTATGCGTAATCTTTGTTTCAAAGCCAAGGCCTTCTTCATTATAGTAGTAGTCCTGAGTAAAGTCTCCGCCCCCATAGTAGTTTGAGTTGGCATTGTAGTTTAAATTTGCGCTTCCCCCCGGAGTGTTCTTATAATCCTGCCGATAGTAATTATAATAGGCGAGGACCTTGAACCTGTTGCTGAATTTGAACCCGAATTCAGTCTTCAAATCATCTGTCCACCGCTCTGTTTTCACGCCGAGATTATATTCACTCAGATCGCCGTAGGGGTCTTCGGAATTTATCAGATCATTTTTTATTTTTGCAATCAGACCACCCGGAGACAGGTAATCAAGATCAAACAAAATCTCGTGGCTTTTCCAGTTATTGTCTTTGTTGTTTGCATAATAGGCATAGTTACCCGCATAGCCAAGCTTGACCTTGCCCCTGCCCTCGATGGTATAGTCAAGCAGCAGGCCCGGTTTAAAATGGGTTATCCAGTCAGAGACCGTGTTGGTTTTATCGTAATAAATATTATCATCATAGACTTCCTCAACGCCCATGCTGGGAACCACAGCGAGATTGCCGAAGCGGATTTTGCCGCCCTCTGCCAGAACATGAGACGAGATGAGCGCCGGCAGAAACATGGCCAGCGTTATAATGATCAGGGTTTTTTTCATGGTCCTTGTACTTCCCAGCTATTTTTTCAGCAGCCCTTGCAGCCACGCCTGTATTTTAGGCAAATCCGGCAGCAAAGAGTTTTCGGGCCCGGGGGTTGTCATGTCGGGCGTAAGCGTATGAAAAGTGATATTGGCCCGGGGCACCTGGCTCAGCATGCAGGTCAGGCTTGCAATACGCACCGGACTTAAATCGGTGACTATGCTATCCTGCAACTGATACACAATACCGGGAAGTTTAACCATGTTGGCCGGCTCGATCATCCTGGCAAAAACCGCTTTAATGAACGGCAGCTGCCGCGAGTTTCGACCAAGATCCCCCACTCCGAATTGTTCAACCAAACGAATGTAGGCCAGAGCCTGCTGCCCGTTGAGATTCTGTTTGCCGGTCAGGAGCACATGTTTGTAAGCGTCCTGATCCTGCGGCACCTCAACCTCAATGCCGCCGAGGCCGTCAACCAAATTTGCAAAGCTTGACTGGGGAACGGTCAGATAGCGGTCAGGCGCAACTCCGAAGTTGTCAAAGATGGTCTGTGTAAGAATTGTTGTGGCTGCCAGGTATTGCTCTTTAAGAGTGCCTTTGGTGCTCATCTGCACAACATCAAACACCTCACCTAAACGCTTTTCCTTAATATGCTTATCCGCCAATGCCGGAGTTTTAACCCACAGGTCACGCGAAAGGGCAACACAAACGACAGTCAGATTCGTGAAATCGACTTTAAGAAACCTGATAACATCAGCGCCATAGGGCATTTCATCACGCTCGTCGGTTCCGAGAAACAAAATGATCGACGTACCGCTATAGCCGCAATGCGATGAGTCGGTAAAAATCGACCAGCTGCTTTCGGGCAGGGCGGGTTCGGCCTGCTGGGCTGTTTTTTGCGGGGGGTTCTCCACAGCAACGGGACCGGGCGATATGGACGGGGCGGGACCCTTTTCTGCAGGTGCCTCTATGTCGGTCTGCAGCGCTGGAGCTTTTTCGGAAACGGGCTGCTGTAATAATGCCTGGTCGCTAGTGTTCCCTGCCGACGATGACGGGACTTGCAGGGCGTTGAACTCTAAGGCAGGGAACATTGACCGATTGAATGATTCGGTGCCAGAATAGGCTGCAGATCCCAATGTTAGTCCCAGCAAGCTGCAAAAGACGATCCATATCTTTTTTTTTCTGGCCATTCCGAAACCCCCGTTATTTTAGGCGCCCAGGTTACGGGCAAGCCGCTGAGGCACTTTAAATGCCTCTATCTAGCAATAAGTCTAGCATTTTTTCCTTTTAATTCCAATACAACAGACTATCATATTTTTTTTATTTAATGCAACGATATTGGCTATAACTATACTTGTCATTTAGAAAAAAACCTCCTAAAACATCATTTCTGCGAAGCTTGTCCTCGACCAGATCGGGGAGCAGGAATCCATACAAGGCCCAAAACCATGGAACCTTCCCTCGCGGGAGTGACGGATTTTTTATAAATAAGATTTCAAAAAACACCAAAATGGCGCAGTACGGATAAGAGCTCTCAAGTTTATTTTTTTATCGCCGCTGTTTGAATATCCAAAAGAAGCCTGTCTTTCAGTTTATTCCTCCTGTTTTCAATCTGTGCATATTCCTGCATTTTTTTATCACGCAGCAATAAAAGCCAGGCGATGCTGCCCTGCATTTTAAAGAGTCCTTTAATGCGAAAAAAATACTGGGCAAAAAGGGCAATCCTGTTCCGTACCTGCGGGTGAACAACCCGCATCGCCTCCCCGGGTGGAAAAATCTGCCTCAGGCAGTATCTCAGCTTGGCGGCAATGCTTTCACTGCCGAATAAACGTGCAATATCCGGGGCTACGGGCGTGCTTCCTGCAAACACCAATTCCTCGGCAGAGGCCAGCTCCCGGACAAAAGAAGAATCCGGCAAGCCGCCAGCAAGCCGCTGCTCAGGCAGAGACAGGCCGACCATTTTTTTCGACAAAGACAGCATTAATAACACACAGCTGCGCAGGCCCCACTGCCCGGCCCTTTGCAGCAGCCTGTCCCATTCAATTTCGTCCCGGTAATGCTCTATGGTTCGGGCTATGTCAAAAAAAGTCATAACCCCGTTTTCAAAGCCATGGTCGATGGCGGTGTGAACGCATAGATGCAGCAGCAGATCCTCAGGGCAGAGGGTCAGGGCATCGACACCCTGAATCGTGACAGGCCGAGCCCGCTCCCAGAGTTCTTCAACGGCAAATTTTAGTGAAAAAGGTGGGGAAACAATATTGTAATGAATTTCAATGGTTGGCGAATTTGTTTTGTTATAGGGAGGCAAATGCCCAAGGGCATTGCCTGTATTTTTTGAGGGGGCGTTATAGCCCTGCGCAACCAGCAGCTCATGCGCCCGGAGCAGGTCTGTGCGCTGGACCAGCAGATCCACATCGCCCATGGGCCGCAGGGCGATATTGCCGTAGACGACTTCAGCCAGATGCGCGCCTTTGAGTAGTATAACAGGCACATCGGCTGCATTGAAAGCTTGCAGTATCTTTAATAATTCCCTATAGATTCGCATATTGCGCCCGGCAGAAATAAAATAAGCTTCTTTAAGACACTGCTGCAAGGCCTGCGGAATAATACTATCTGCAAAAAATGGGCGCAGTCGGTTATACAAAATTGGCGCCAGGTTATTGCTGAGTCCGGCCTGCACCAGATCCTCCCAGTCGCGATCAGCAAGCCCGCGCAGTTGATCACGAGCCGCTTCAGGCAAAGCATTTCTGAGACAGCTCAATAGTAATTGGTTTGCATGATCCATAGGGGTAAGAGGTTCAAGGTTCAAGGTTTAACGTTCTTTTAATGCTTTTCAAGATTCACGGACCCTAAACGTTTCACATCCCTACTTATAATGCCGCGCCTGCAGGTCAAAAAGACGGGCATACTTTCCACCCTTTTTGACCAATTCATCATGGGTGCCGGACTCTATTATACTGCCATTA
>Ga0114951_10004636_pt1 | contig 13201 bp, 7 predicted proteins | sample AM7aDNAmetaG_FD_88677 | JGI IMG/M metagenome (GOLD analysis project Ga0114951, IMG submission 88677) | Freshwater microbial communities from Finland to study Microbial Dark Matter (Phase II) - AM7a DNA metaG | ecosystem: Environmental > Aquatic > Freshwater > Lake | place: Finland: Lake Alinen...
GCATCTGGTTCTTCGAGAACTGGTTCAACATTGCCCGGTACATGGCGGACGCCCGGGCGCTGGAACTGCCGCTGGTGGGGGGCGGCGATCATGATTGGAACACGATTCTCAACCGCTGGGACCTCTTGCAATACGACGTCCGCATCGCGGCCGCCTTAAAGCTCGCCGGCTGGATCGGCATTGCGGGGGTTTGTGTCTGGGTGCTTTGGCGGGCCTGGCAAGACCGCCACCGCGTGCCGGTTCAAACCGATTGCATCGCCGCCTTCTAATCCCTCTCGCGCCTTTGGCGCCACCGCGGCGGCAATGCCGAAGCGACGGTTTTGAGACATGGCGCAGACGCGGTGCTCGCTCACCCAACGTTGCCGCGGCTCAAGCATGGCTTGTTTCCGGGCTTGAGAGCTACCATGCTCGTGAAAACACACCGATATGCACGCAAAGCATCGCAGCCGAGGATGGCTATGGGCAAGGACCGGAACCTGCCCGCCCCCTTCAGGCAGGCGTCTGTTCTTCACACTCTGGGCGATCCTGGCATGCAGTTCCATCCTCGCTGAATCCAAGGCCTCCCGGAAACTCACGGTTCGCGTCGAGCCTCGTTCCGGCGCGCCACGCCTGGTGGTAAATGGCCGACCGGTGCGCCCGCGCATGTTCTTCGGCGGACCGGGCTCTTCGCCCATCAGGATCGAGCCCGTTGGCCGTACCTTCGAATTCGAATTTGTCGCCGAGGAGGATGCGCCAGCCAACGGCACCCTGCACTTCCGATTCGGCCAGATTCCCGGTGATGTGTTTCTAGATAACATTCGTATCGGGGACACGGCCTCGGACAAAGTGGTGGCGCCGGCGGACGACTTCGAGAGCGGGCCGGACGCATTCTCTCGCGACTGGGCTTCCTGGCCGCCCGGCGCGGCAAATACCGTGGGCTCCGTCTCGGTGGAACCATCTGTCGGAGCCGGCGGGACCGCCGGCCTGCAGATCAAGCTGCGCCAACCTTCGACCGGACCGTGGCCCGACTGGCACATCTACCATCTGCCCAACCTGGCCATCAAACGGGGCAAACATTACCGCGTCTCCTTCTGGGCCCGGGCCGAGCCGGCGCGGGACCTGACCGTGGGTCTTTATCGCCCCGGCGATCCCTACGTGCATTTGGGGGGCCCACCCGGTCCCTTCGCAGCGCAAATCCGGATGGCGGCTGCAACGGGCGTTGACTTTGTCAGCTTTCCCATCGACATGCCCTGGCCGGAGCCGGGCACGGCAGCGGACTGGCGGACCGTCGACAACCTTTGCGCGCAAGTGCTCGAGGCGAATCCGCGGGCTCTCCTCCTGCCGCGATTCGGGGCCGATCCGCCGGACTGGTGGCGCAGGGACCACCCGGATGAAGTCATGACCTGGGAGGACGGCTCCCGGCAGCATTATGCGGTAGTGGCATCGCCTGTGTATCGCCGCGCCGCCGCCGCTCGGGTAGCCGCACTGGTCGAGCATCTGGAGAGCCAATTTGGCGAGCACATGGCGGGCTATCATCCCTGCGGCCAAAACACCGGCGAATGGTTTTACCAGGACACCTGGGAGGCTCGCTTGAACGGCTATGCCCCGGCCGACACGACCGGCTGGCGCACCTGGCTCCGCGCGCGTTACGGCAGCGATGCGGCTCTCCGGGCTGCGTGGCACGACCAGACTGCGTCACTGAACAGCGCGAAGGTGCCAACTCCGGCCCAGCGCCGCGCAGCGCCCACCGGCAGCCTGCGCGATCCGTCGAACCAGAAGCCCCTGATCGATTTCGCGGAATTCCAACAGCAAGCGATGGCTGACCTGGTCTGCGAACTGGCGCATGCGGCCCGTCAGGCTTCCCACGGGCGGAAGCTGGTTCTGTTCTTCTACGGTTATCTGTTCGAGTTCGGCCCGATTCGGTTGGGTCCCGCCACCTGTGGCCATTACGCCCTGCGCCGCGTGCTCGACTGCCCGGACATCGACATGCTTTGCTCGCCTATCTCCTACTTCGACCGCGGAATTGGCGGCAGCGCGCCCGCCATGACCGCGGCCGAAAGCGTCGCCCTCGCCGGCAAAATGTGGCTGTTGGAAGATGACACCCGCACCTGCCTGGGCACCGGGGAGTTTCCAGGCCAGGTCGACGGGGCACGGGACCTGGCCGAAACCCGCACGATGCTGCGGCGCAATGTTGCCGAGGAAGCGACGCGCAACTTCGCCACCTGGTGGATGGACCTCGCCATGACCGGCTGGTTCAATGACGCACGCATGTGGGAGGAGATGACCGGCCTCGATGCCGTGGACCGCATCTTCCTGAACAAGGCCTTCCCTTATCGGCCGGAGGTCGCCGCCGTGATCGACGAAGCCTCAATGCTCGAAACCTCCGGCAGTGCCTGGACAGTAACCGACCCGGCCATCTACCAGGTGCGCCGGCCGCTGGCGCGCCTGGGCGCCCCGTACGGCCAATACCTGCTGGATGATGTCCTGCGGGGCCGCGTTCACTCGAAGCTATACGTATTCCTGAACGCCTGGCAGCTTTCAGCCGCCCAGCGCCAGACCGTGCGCAGCCGCACCCACGGGACGTTCCGCATATGGTGCTATGCGCCCGGCCTGCACGACGGAGACCGGACCTCACCGGAAGCCATGCGCGAACTCACCGGCTTTCGCCTGGTTCCGGCCTCGCCCGCCCGCGCCTGGGCCACGCCGACAGACCTCGGCAAGCAACTCGGCCTGCAGACAGGGTTTGGGGTCGATACGCCAGTCACCCCCTTGTTTGCTGCCGCAGATGCGTCTCCCACGGAAACCCTGGCGACTTACCCCGACGGATCACCAGCGGTCGCGCTGCGCCGGACGGCGGGAGGCTGGTCAATGTTCGTGGGGCCGCCGGGGCTGACCTCTGAACTGCTGCGGCTCGCCGCCCAGAAGGCGCGAATCCATCTCTACACGCAGACCGACTGCAACGTCTACGCGAATGGCCCGATTGTGGCGCTTCACGCTTCCGGCGAAGGTCCGGCCACGCTGGATACCGGGCATCCCGGACCGGTGCTCGATGCTCTCAGCGGTGATCTGGTTGGGACTGGACCACGGGTAATCCTGCCGCTAAGAAAGGGCGAAACCCGCGTGCTGCGCCACTAGCCGGAACTCGGCCAACCTGATGCCACCGCGAAGTCCGGCCCCTGGACCGTCTCCGCTGACCCGGGCAGTTCAGCAAATCTTTTCGATTAATGCTTCGATCAATGTTCCTTGATACAGGCGGGAGGCCCGATTAGAATCTCCCCATCCGATTAAGAGTGCAATCGAGAATTGTGACGATCATGGTTCAAAACAGCGCAGCATGGGAGTTCGGCGGGCTTAACAGCCGCCGGTAACGACCGGGTGATCTATTTTCCAACACGGAGCCTGCCATAACTTCATGAAATATTTTATGCCGTTGCTGGGTCTTTTCGCGGGCAGTGTCATGACGGCGACGGTGCTGCCGGCGGCTCAACCCGGCCTGGTAAAGTCCGAGTTCATTTTCAAATCTGCCCCGTTTCCCTCGTGCCACGCCTCCACGATTGTCCAGGCCAATGGCAAATTGGTGGCCGCATGGTTCGGCGGCACACGCGAGAAGGATCCGGATGTCGGTATCTGGCTGTCGCGCCGCCGCTTCGGTGGCTGGACGACCCCGGTCGAAGTGGCGAACGGCATCCAGTCGCCGACGCTTCGCTACCCGTGCTGGAACCCGGTTCTATTCCAGCCCACCACCGGCCCTTTGCTGCTCTTTTACAAAGTCGGCCCCAGCCCCTCCTCCTGGTGGGGCATGCTGAAGACCTCCGATGACGGCGGAAGCACCTGGTCCGCGCCCCGGCGCCTGCCAGCTGGTTTCCTGGGGCCGATCAAGAACAAGCCCGTGCAGCTTCCCAACGGTGACATCCTCAGCCCGAGCAGCGGCGAGGATAACGGGTGCCGGGTACATTTCGAACGATCGCGAGACCTGGGCGAGACCTGGGAGAAGATCGGTCCGGTGAATGATGGCGTGGAGATTGCCGCCATCCAGCCGAGCATTCTGTTTCACAAGGATCGTCGCCTCCAAGCCGTGGGCCGGACGGTGCAAGGCCGGATATTTCAGGTGTGGTCCGAAGATAATGGCGCAACCTGGGGCAAAATGACGTTGTCGGATTTGCCCAATCCGAACTCCGGAATCGACGCGCTCACGCTAAAGGATGGACGCCAGCTCCTCGTGTACAACCATACGACCAACGGCCGCACCCCACTCAATGTGGCGGTGTCCGAGGACGGGCAGGTCTGGCAGGCGGCGCTGGTCCTCGAAACCCTGCCTGGGGAGTACTCCTACCCCGCCGTGATCCAGTCCAGTGATGGCCTCGTGCACGTTACCTACACGTGGAAGCGCCAGCGAATCAAGCATGCTGTAATCAACCCGGCCGCGCTCCGCCCGCGGGCCATGCCCGGCGGCGATTGGCCCCAATAATCCGCCTGGCTGCGCAAGAACTGCCTGCGGCCAGGCCGCTACTGACTAACTACAGCTCGAAGAGCATGATTGCGTTCCCCAGCAGCAACCTTGACCTCAACCACCCTAAACAATGAAGCAATGGATTTCTAATTACCTCACGGCCCATAAGGCCACCCTCGATTCCATCCCCACGGCTGCCGTCGCCGCGCTCATCGATCAAGTGCGCTCAGCGCTCAAGGAAGACCGGCAGGTGCTGGTGTTCGGCAACGGCGGCAGCGCCGCCAACGCCTCCCACTTCGCGACGGACCTTGGCAAAGGCGCGTCCGACAAGCTCGGCAAGCGGTTCCGCGTCCTCTCGCTCAATGACAACGTGAGCTGGATGACGGCCCTGGCGAACGATTACGCCTACGAAGACGTGTTCGCAGGGCAATTGCAGAACTACGGCCGGCCCGGCGATCTTGCCCTGGCCATGAGCGTGAGCGGCAACTCGCCCAACTGTGTGAAGGCGCTGGAATGGGCGAAGCAGCACGGGCTGCGAACGATCGCCCTGGTGGGTGGCAAGCGCGGCCGCATGGCGGAGATCGCCGAGCGGGTCATTGTGATCAATGACACCCATTATGGCCGGGTCGAAGACGCGCACATGGGCATCTGCCATATGCTCTGCTACGCCTTCATGGAGAACGAGGCGCCCCGCGAATCGGGCTCGAAGCCGGCCGGGTTCAAGGGGCGGGTCGAATTCAGCGCGCAATTTGCGCCCCGGCCAACCGCCAGCCATGTGCTGTTTGATTTTGACGGAACGCTGTCGCTTATCCGGCAGGGCTGGCCGGAAGTGATGGTGCCGATGTTCGTCGAGATGTTGCCGCCGGTCGCGGGCGAAACGGATGACCTGCGGCGGCAGCTCTGCCTCGACGACATCATGCGGCTCAACGGCAAACAAACCATCTACCAGATGATCCAGTTGGCCGAGCGCATCAAGGAACGTGGCGGCGTGCCGCGAGAGCCGCTTTGGTACAAGCACGAATACCTGCGCCGGCTCAACGAGAAGATTCATCGCCGCCAGGAGGACCTGCGCAGCAGCGCGCTCCGCCCGGACGACCTGCTCGTTTACGGGGCCCGGGAGTTTCTCGAACTCCTGCAAAGCCGGGGCCTGCCGCTCTACCTGGCCAGCGGAACGGACGAGGTGTTTGTCAAACAGGAGGTGGAACTGCTCCAGCTCACTCATTTCTTTGGACGCCATATCTATGGAGCCGTCGATGACTACAAGCAGTTCTCCAAGAAGATGGTGATCGAGCGCATCCTGCGCGAGAACCGCATCCCGGGCGACCAGTTGCTTTCGTTCGGTGATGGCTACGTCGAAATCCAGAACACCAAGGAAGTCGGCGGCCTGGGGGTGGCGGTAGCCAGCGATGAGGCCAACAACGGCTCCGGCCAGTTCGACGATTGGAAATACCGCCGCCTGTTCGGGGTTGGGGCGGACATTGCGATCCCGGATTTCCGCGACGGCAAACCGCTCCTGGAGTGCATCCTGGCCAGTTAAGCGCAACCCGCCGCCGCGCCTTACGGCACGAAGCTCCGGATCGGCGCGGCGTTAGAGCTTGAGGCGGGCCGCCAGGATCTCGGCCACATCCAAAACTTGCGCCGCATCGGTCTGCGCCGCAACCCCGTCCGTTAACATGGTGAGACAGAAGGGGCAGCCAACCGCCACCGTGGTCGCACCCGTCGCGAGGGCCTCCTTGGCGCGCACCGTCGAAACACGCTGGCTGGGGGTCTCCTCCATCCACATGCGCCCCCCCCCTGCCCCGCAGCAGAAGGTTTTTTCTCGGCGGCGCGGCATCTCGCGGAAATCAACGGGCGACGAGGATGCCGTGTGCGAGACCAGGTTCAAAAGGTTACGCGGCGGCTGGTGAACCCCGTTGACGCGCGCCAAATAGCATGGGTCGTGATAGGTCATCGCCTTCTCCGGCGGCGCATCGCCGGTCACCGCGAGCCGGCCCGCACCCACGAGTTGTTCCAGGAATTGGGTGTGATGCACGACCTCATAGCTCCCGCCGAACTGCGGATAGTCCCTGACCAGCGAATTCAGGCAGTGGGGGCAGTGCGTGACAATTCGCCGGACATTGTAACGGGCCAGGGTGGCGATGTTGGCCTGCGCCAGCTCCTGAAACAGGAATTCGTCGCCGAGCCTGCGCGCGGAATCACCGGTGCACTTCTCCTCCCGGCCCAGAATGGCGAAGTTCACGCCCGCGTGCTTCAGCAATTTCACAAAAGCCCGCGCTACGCGCTGGGCCCGGCGGTCATACGATCCGGCGCAGCCCACCCAGTAAAGCACCTCAAAGTTCGGGTTTTCCCTGGCCGTCGGCACGCCGATGCCTTCGGCCCAGTTGGCGCGCTCGGCGGCAGGCAGCCCCCAGGGGTTGCCGCTCGATTGCATCCGCCGCAGCGCGGTCGCCGCCGTGCCGCTCAGGGCGCTTTCGCCCACCCGGTTCCGGCGCATGTCGGTCAGCAAGGTCAGCGGATCGACGCGTACCGGGCAGACGCGCACACACGCGCTGCAAGCCGTGCAGGACCAAAGTGTATCTGCCGCGATGGTCTCGTCATGGAGCAGCCGGGCCGGCTGCGACGCGGCCGGGCCCTGGCCTTCCGGGAGGCCCGGCCCGCGGGACGAAAGCGTGCAGCTCATGTGGCGCTTGAGATCCTGGACCACCTTCTTGGGCGACAAAGGCTTGCTGGTCGCAAAGGCGGGACACGCTTCCTCGCATCGGCCGCACTCCATGCAGGCATCGAGGCTGAGCAATTGCTGCTGGGTGAAATGGTTGATCGCCGCGACCCCGATCCGCTCGGTCTGCTCCACTTCCTCCATCGTAACCGGAACCATGCGGCCAAGCTCCGGCCGGACGAGGAAGAGATTGAGTGACCCGGCGATGGTGTGCAGGAGGCGCGTGTAGGGAATCGACCCGATGAAACCAAACACGAACAGCGCGTGGACCCACCACAGGGCCAGGTGCGCGGACCGGGCGCCGGCTTCGGTCATGCCGGAGAACTGCTGGGAGATCAGCAGCCCGACGGGGGAACAGGCGGCGGCGATCCCGGCCGGCCGCTGCCAGACTATGCGCAAACCCTCGACCAGGTAGCCGGTGGCGCCAATGGCCAGGAAGGAGCCGATCACATACCAGTCCGTGGCGCGGTGGCCCACGCTGGCCGGTCGGCGGAGCCGGCGCCAGAAGAACAACAGACAGCCCGCCAGGAAGAGCAGCCCGAACACATCGAGCGTGAACTCGTACAGGATGTAGTAAACTCCCTGGTGGAACTTCAGCGCCGGCGAAACGCCCGCTGCCAGGTGGTCGATCTCCAGCAGCGTGGTGCCGAGGAGCAGCATCATGAAGCCGGCAAACAGCCAAATATGCGCCCAGCTCGCCAACCCGCGCCCGCGCACGCGCGCCTGACCCAGCCCTTCCGCCAGCAAACGCCGAATGCCGGGTCGGAGGTTGTTCCAGATCTGCCGGATGTTCCCGGCCAGAAGTTGGCGCACGGAAATCGAGGCGCCCTGCCGCCACAGCTTGACCCGCCGCCAGACGCCGCCGGCGAACACGGCCATCGTCACGACTGTCAGACCATAAAAGAGGATTACCGACCCGTGAGGAATATTGCCAAAGGTCTCGCGGGTCGGGATCATGTGCTGCGCGCTACTTCTTGAGTTTCTCCACCAGCTCCGGCACCACCTGGTAAACGTCTCCCACCAGGCCGAAATCGGCCACCTCAAAGATAGGCGCCTCAAGGTCCTTGTTAATCGCGACGATCACCTTCGTATCCTTCATGCCGGCAAGGTGCTGGATCGCGCCCGAGATGCCAACCGCAATATACAGGTCCGGTGCCACGATCTTGCCGGTTTGACCTACTTGCAGCGAGTTGGGCGTGACGCCCGCGTCCACCAGCGCCCGGGAAGAGCCAACCGCCCCGCCGAGCGCATCGGCCAGCCCGCCGATGAGCCTTTCAAAATCCTCGGCGTTCTTGATGGCCCGACCGCCCGAAACCACTACTCGCGCCTCAGTCGAGTCCGGCCGCCCCGTCTCCTTGGCCTCGCGCTTTTCATATTCAATGAATCCCGGCAGCTGCCCGGCTTCGACCGGCACGCCCTGGATCGGCGAAACCTCGCCCCCCTTCGGCGAGTGGGCGAACGCGGTGGCGCGCACCGTCAGGAACTTCACCACCCCGTCCAGCTTCACGGTGGCGATGACATTGCCCGCGAACATCACCCGCTTGAAGGTGAAATCGTCCCCCGCCCGCTGCACGTCGATGACATCGCTCAGCATGCCGGCATCGAGCAACGCGGCGGCGCGCGGCAGGATGTCCTTGGAGAAAGTGGAAGCCGCCCCCACCGTCATCGTCGACCCGCGCTCTTTTGCCACGCCGGCAATCACCTGGGCATATTTGTCGCCGACCGGGTGCCGGAGTTCCGCATGGTCAGCGGCCAGCACCGCGGACGCGCCATAGGGGCGGAGGAGTTCGGCGGCGGCGGCGATGTTCTCGCCGAGCACGAGGATGTCAAACGTGCCGCCAGCCTCCGCGACCACCTTGCGCGCGAAGGCGACCGCCGAGAGCGTCGCCTGTTTCAACTGGCCGTGGTCGAGTTCGGCGATAACCAATATGTTAGCCATGTTCGTCTGTGTTCTTTAATTCGCGAGTTCGGGCGCGGCGCCGCAGCGCCCGGGAGCTTCAAAGCACTTTTGCGTCGTGCTTGAGCTTTTCCAGCAACTCATCCACCGTCTTGACCCGCAGGCCGGCCTTGCGCGCGGCGGGGGGCTCAAGTTTCAGGACGCGGGTTCGGGAAGCGACTGTTAGACCCAATTCCGGCAAGCCGAGTTCTTCCAGCGGCTTCTTCTTGGCCTTCATGATTCCCGGCAGGGAAGCGTAGCGCGGCTCATTCAGGCGCAGATCGCTGGTGATGATGGCGGGCAGCCGGACGGTGACCGTCTCAATCCCGCCATCCGTTTCGCGCCCGCAGCGGGCCTTCTGATTGTTCTCCAGCAATTCCAGCCGGGAGACAAAGGTGGCCTGCCCGATTCCCAGCAGCGCCGCCAACATCTGCCCGACCTGATTCGAGTCGTCGTCAATCGCTTGCTTGCCCATCAGCACGAAAGCCGGCTGCTCACGGCCATAAAGCGCGGCCAGCACCTTCGCAATCGCCAAGGAGTCCAGGGGATCCGCGGTCTTGACCAGCAGCGCGCGATCGGCCCCCATCGCCAGCCCCACCCGAAGCTGCTCCACGCACTCTTCACCCCCAACGGCTGCGACCACGACCTCGACGTCGCCCAGCTTCTCCTTGATCCGCAACGCCTCCTCGAGCGCGATGGCATCAAACGGATTCACGGCAAACTTCACCCCGTCCAAGTCCACGGCCGAGCCGTCGGGCTTGAGACGAATTCGGGTGTCCGGATCGGGCACCCGTTTAAGCGGCACTAGAATTTTCAACCATTCCTCCTCTGGTTTAGCGGCACAATTCAATAATTCCCGCGGCCCCCATGCCGCCGCCCACGCACATGCTCACCAGCCCGTAGCGGCCCTTGCGCCGCTGCAGCTCGTGCAGGATGGAGACGGTCAGCTTGGCGCCCGTCGCGCCGAGCGGATGGCCCAGGGCCAGCGCGCCGCCATTGACGTTCACCCGCTCGGGCGGCAGCTGCGCCTGCCGGATGACGGCGAGCGCCTGGCAGGCGAACGCCTCGTTGAGTTCGATAACATCGATGTCCGAGAGCTTCAGGCCGGCCAGCTTCAACGCTTTGGGAATCGCCTCGACCGGCCCGATGCCCATGATGCCCGGCGGCACCCCGGCGACCGCGTAGGACACAAACCGCGCAAGCGGTTTGACGCCCAGCTCTTTGACCTTTTCACCGGACATCACCACCACCGCCGCCGCCCCGTCGCTGCGCTGGGACGCATTGCCGGCGGTAACCGACCCCTTAGGATTGAAGACCGCTTTCAGCGTGCCGAGCTTATCCAGCGAAGTATCGCGACGAGGGCCTTCATCCATCTCGAAACTGAACTCGCTGACCTGGCGCTTGCCTTTGGCGTCAAGGTTGACCTCGCGGACGGGCACCGGGACGCACTCCGCCTTGAACCGTCCGGCGTCGAGCGCGGCCACGGCTTTTTGGTGGCTCTCGTAAGCGAAGGTGTCGGCGTCCAAACGGGAGACCCCGAACTTGGCGGCAACATTTTCAGCCGTCAGCCCCATCGACAGGTAAGCGTCGGGCATTTGATCCACCAGGCAGGGGCTGGGCGACATCTTGAATCCACCGAGCGGCACATGGCTCATGCTCTCCGCGCCGCCGGCCATGATCACCTCCGCCATGCCGCTGAGAATCCGCTGGGCCGCCATCGCAATGGCCTCCAGGCCGGAGGCGCAGAACCGGTTGACTGTGACGCCCGGGACGGAGTCAGGCCAGCCCGCGCGCTGGCAGGCGATTCGCGCCAGGTTCATCCCCTGAGCGGACTCAGGCATGGCGCAGCCCAGGATGATATCCTCCAGCTGCCCGGGTGACAGCTGCGGCACGCGGGCCAGCGCGCCCCGCAGGGCCAGCGCGGCCAAATCATCGGGCCGCACCGTGCGGAGTTTACCGCCGGGGGCCTTCCCCACCGGGGTACGGGCCGCCGCCACAATAAAAGCTTCTCTCATATCCTCAATTCCTCAGTGGTTTGCCCGTCTTGAGCGTGTGTTTGATGCGCTCCATCGTCTTGGCTTCGCCGCACAGGCTCAGGAACACCTCCCGCTCCAGGTCCATAATATATTGCTCGGACACAAAGTGCAGCGAAGTCAGATCGCCGCCGCACAGAATGTAGGCGAGCTTCGTGCCCACCTGCTCGTCGTGCGCGCTGATCTGTCCGCCCGTGCGCATCTGGTGCAGGGCCAGCTTGAACAGCGACAGCCCGCCTTGCCCGATGGCCGGAATGTCGGTGCGCTGCGGACGCGGCCGGTAACCTCGCGCCGCCATGTGCAGCACCTGCGCTTTGGCCTCGCCGATGACCCAGTCGCGGTTCAGCACCGTGGTGGTTTCACCCGCCCGCAGGTAGCGGAGCTTCGCCGCGTCGGCCGCACTGGTGGAAACCTTGGCCAGGCCAATCGTCTCCCAGGCGTGCCGCACGCCGGAGAAATAATCCGCCTCCTCGTTCCGGATAATGTGCTCGGTGCAGCGGATCAGCATCTCCTTCGTCCCGTGCGCTCCGGGGATCAGCCCCACCCCCACCTCGGGCAGGCCCATGTAGGTCTCCGCCGCCATGACGATGTGATCGCAGCCCAGCGAAAGCTCGCAGCCGCCGCCCAGGGTGTAGCCGTGGCAGGCCGCCACCACCGGCTTCTCGAATTGGCGCAGCGTGCTCGTGGCCTGCTGGAAGGTGCGGATCATCAGGTCGATCTCCTCCCACTCCTGGTTCTGTATCTGCGTGGTCAGCAGCATCAGGTTCGCGCCGGCGGAGAAGTGCGGACCCTGGTTGCCGATGACGAGGCCCGCAAAATTCTTGCGCACTTCCTCCAGCGATTCCCGCAGCATGCCCAGTTGATCGCCGCCGATCACGTTCATCTTCGTGTGAAACTCCAGGCAGGCCACGCCATCGCCCAGATCCACCACGCTCGCCCCCGGATTGTGCCGCACCACCCGGTTCGCTTTGTGGAGGCGCGGCAGATGGATGGCTTTCGGCGACTCAACCTCCGCCGCATACTTGTGCTGGGCGAGGTCAAAATAGGAGCGTGATCCATCCCGCTCGTCGTAGAACGAAGTCTTGCCGCTCGCGAGCAGGTCGCGCACCACCGCGGGGACCTCGCGCCCTTCCTTGGTCAACCGATTGGCCGCGTCGCGCACCCCCAGCGCGTCCCAGGCTTCGAAGGGGCCAAGCTCCCAGTTGTAGCCCCACTTCATCGCATTGTCCACGGTGACGACGTCGTCGGCGATTTCCGTAAGCCGGTCCGCCGCGTAGCACAGGACCGAACTCAGGTGTTTCCAGGCAAAGACGCCCGCCCGGTCCGTCGCCGCGCACAGCATCCGAATGCTCGCCGCCGGATCGCCCAATTTGCCGGCGGCCTCAAGGGAAGGCAGCTTCGCCTTCTGCTGCGGCCGGTACTCCATGGTCCTGTAATCCAGCGTGAGGATCTCGCGCCCCTTGTCCGTCTTCACCCGCTGGTAGAACCCCTGCCCTTTCTTCTCGCCCCACCAGCCGCGCTTGACCATGTCCTCGATGAAGTCCACCGGCCGAAAGACCCCGGCCTGCGGATCGTGCTGCAGCGATCCGCGCAGGTTCCGCCCCATCTGTGCCAGAAGGTCCACCCCGACGATGTCGCCGAGCCGGAACGTCGCGCTCTTCGGGCGGCCCAGGGCGGGACCCGTGATCGCGTCCACCTCGTCAATGCTCATCCCTTCCTCGATCATGAGCCAGACCACCTGCTGCATGTCGAAGCAGCCGATGCGGTTGGCGATAAACCCCGGCGTGTCCTTGGCGCGAACGATGCCTTTGCCAAGGGCTGCTTCGCCAAAATCGGCGAAGGACTTGACCAGCCCGGGGTCGGTGTCGGGCGTCGGGATGAGTTCGAGCAGCCGCATGTAGCGCGGCGGATTGAAGAAGTGCGTGCCGAAGAAGCGGCGCCGGTATTCCTCCGGCAACCCCTGTGTCATGCCCGCGATCGACAGGCCGGACGTGTTGGTGGTCACCAGCGCATCGGGCCGCGCGCAGGCGGCGATCTTCGCGTGCAGCGCCAACTTCAGTTCCATGCGCTCCAGCACCGCCTCCACC
>Ga0114951_10004640_pt1 | contig 13197 bp, 10 predicted proteins | sample AM7aDNAmetaG_FD_88677 | JGI IMG/M metagenome (GOLD analysis project Ga0114951, IMG submission 88677) | Freshwater microbial communities from Finland to study Microbial Dark Matter (Phase II) - AM7a DNA metaG | ecosystem: Environmental > Aquatic > Freshwater > Lake | place: Finland: Lake Alinen...
CATCGGCGTGCGTTATGACGCCACGGAAATCGCGCCGGGCATCACCGAGGTGCTCTGCTACGGCACGGCGGTGTTTGTGGAAAAGACCGCGTGAAGGCGCTCCGTCCAGACAGTGTCATGGGTCGGCTGCTGGGGCGGCTGGCGGCGGCGGTGTGCCGTTATCCGCACTGGTTCTTCTGGCCGCAGGTGGGGCTCTTCATCCTCTGCGTGCTCTACACCGTCTTCTTCCTGAAGGCGGACATGAACCGCGACAATCTGGTCGGCCCGAACCAGAAATACCACCAGAACTATCTCGCGCTGGAAAAGGAATTTCCCCAGCCGGACGATTTGGTGGTGGTGGTGGAAAGCGACGACCTCGAAAAAAACCGGCAGTTCGTCGAGCGCATCGCCGCGAAAATGCAGGCGCAGACAAATCTCTTCTGCGATGTGTTTTACCAGCAGAGCCTCGGCATGATGGGCAACAAGGCGCTGCATTACGCCACCGAGACGAACCTCGTGGAAATGCGCGATACGTTGCGCGCGGCGCGGCCGTTCATCACGCAGTTCGCGCAGACGACGAATCTCGTCTCGCTCTTTGACCAGATCAACCTCGCCTTCCGCTCGGCGTCGCAGGTGGACAACGCGGAAAACCGGTCGCTGGCGAAATCGTTGCCGGCGCTGACGCGCATCGTGTCGCAGGCCGGCGACGCCTTGCATCGCAGCGGCCTGCCGCCGTCGCCCAACGTGGTCACGCTCCTCGGCGGCAGCGACGACGCGGTGCTGGACAGCTACCTGACGTTTGCGCACGGGAAAATTTTCGTGGTCACCACGCACGCGCCGACCGATGACCAGACCGGCGACGCGGTGGACCGGTTGCGCGAACTGGTGGGGCAGACCAAGGCCGAGGTGCCGGGCGTGAACGTGGGCATCACCGGCGAGCCGGTGCTGGATTACGACGAGATGATGCAGTCGCAACGGGACACAACGGTGGCCAGCGTGGTGGCGATGCTGGTGTGCGCGCTGATTTTCATCTACGGCTATCACGAAACCGGCCGGCCGGTGAAGGCGACCATCTGCCTCGTCGTCGGCCTCGGCTACACGCTGGCGTTCACGACGGTGACCATCGGGCACCTGAACATTTTGACCATCACCTTCGTGCCGATGCTCATCGGGCTGGCGATTGATTTCGGCGTGCACCTCATCACGCGCTACGAGGAGGAATTGCACCACGGCAAAACCGAGCAGGAAGCCATCACCAAGGCGATGGTGTTCACCGGCCAGGGCATTTTCATCGGCGCACTGACGACGGCCGGCGCGTTTCTGTCGATGTATTTCACGAATTTTCAGGGCATCAAGGAAATGGGCATCATCTGCGGCGGCGGCCTGCTGGTGTGTTTCATTCCCATGATGACGATGCTGCCGGTGCTGCTGCTGCGCGGCCGGCAAAATGTGCTCGACCACGCCATCCGCGAGGACGACCGGCGGGCGCGGCTGGAAAACTTCTGGCTGCAACGGCCGGTGCTGGTGCTAAGCATCACGCTGGCGCTCTGCGCGGCGGCGGCGTGGGAGGCGCGGAAGGTTTATTTCGATTACAACCTCATCAAGATGCAAAGCCCGAGTTTGTCGTCGGTGGTCTTCGAGCAGAAGCTGCTCAACTCCGCGGAAAAGTCGCTGCTCTACGGCGCGGTCGTCGCCGATTCGCTCACGAACGCGGTGGCGTTGCAGGAAAAAATCGAGCAGCTGCCCACGGTGGCGGAAACCCAGCCGCCGTTCTACCGGGATTTTCTGGAGCCGGCGTCGCCGGCAAAACTCCGGCTCATCGAGGAAGTTAAAGGCGAGGTGGCCGCGCTGAAATTCAGTCCGCCGGACGCGCAGCCGGTGGACGTGGAGCAGTTGAGCGGCACGCTGTTCTACACTTCCTGCTATCTCGGCCTGGCCGAGCGCGCCGTCGGCACCAACGATCCGGTGCTGGTCGCGCAATTGAATGATTTGAGCGAAGCCATCACGAGCCTGCGCAAGGACGCGCTGGCCGGCGACGCGACGGTCCGCGCGGATCACGCGTTGAAGCTGGGGCAGTTCCAGCAGATGCTGCTCGGCGATTTGCGCGACACGTTTGAATTGTTGCAGCGGCAGGACAGCCAGGCGCCGCTGGGCGTGGACGATTTGCCGCCCGCCCTGCGCCACCGGTTTGTCGGCGTGAACGGGAAATTTCTCATCCAGGTTTATCCCAAGGAAGACGTCTGGCAACGCGCGCCGCAGGAGCGTTTCGTGGCGGATTTGCGGACGGTGGATCCGAACGTCACCGGCACGCCGGTGCAGCTTCTGGAATACGAGACGCTGTTGAAGAACAGCTACATCCAGGCGGCGTGGTATTCGCTGACGGCCATCGCGCTAATGGTGCTGTTCCATTTCCGCAGCTTGGTCGCGGTGATTTTATCGCTGATTCCGGTCGCCATCGGGACGCTGTGGCTGGCGGGCATCATGGGCTGGGCGGGCATTCCGGTGAACCTGGCGAACATCATGACGCTGCCGCTGGTCATCGGCATCGGCGTGACCAACGGCATCCATATTTTGAACCGCTACGCCGAGGAGCGCACCGCGAGCATTCTGGCGCGCAGCACGGGTAAGGCGGTGCTGGTGTCGGGATTGACGGCCATCGCGGGATTCGGCAGCCTGATGCTTGCGCAGCATCGCGGCATCTATAGCCTTGGCTGTATGATGGCCACGGGCATCGCGACGTGCATGATTGCGGGCCTGACATTTTTGCCGGCGCTGCTGAATTTGGTAGGCCGGCGGTTTCCGCTGATCAAAGAAAAACCCAGTGCCAACAAATCAATGCCAGCACCGGGTCAGGAGGAACCGAGGTAAAACCTCAATTGTTTGGAACAATAAACCAAAGACCAACAAAGTCAATGTCAATGTTAAACTCGGCGTGAAAAACGCCGAAAGCGCAATGATTCGAAAGCCAATAACGATACCGAAAAAAGGTGAACCCGGCCAAAACCGGTGCCTTTTGGTCATGGCTTTTGTCATCGGTCTGGCTTTTGCCGTTTCCGCCGCTGAGGAGAAATGGGATTCCGCCGGTTTTGCGTTTGATCATTTTTCCCTGACGCTCGAAGCTGGCTGGCGCACCGAAGCCGGCGGGCCGTTTTATTATTCGCAGCAAAGCGGTTCGGAAAAAACCTGGGCGTTGCCGCCGTTCTTTTCCTGCGACCAAAATCCAGAGGTGGAATCGCACGAGGATGATTTCCTGTATCCGCTGCTGTCGCGCATCCGCTACGGCGAGGAACGGCGCTGGCAATTGTTCCAGCTCATCAGCACCGCTGGCGGCCAGCAGGCGGACGGCACGGAGGTGAGCCGCGTTACCATCTACCCGCTGTATTTTCAGCAACGAGCCACGGACACCAATTTAAATTACACCGCGCTTATGCCGTTTTATGGCCGGCTCAAAAACCGCCTGTTTCACGACGAAATCTTTTTCGTGATGTTCCCGTTTTACAGCGAGACGCGCAAAAATGATGTCATCACGGAAAACTATCTGTATCCGTTTGGCGCGACCAGCCGTGGTGACCATCTGCGCGGCTGGCAGGTCTGGCCGTTTGTCGGGCACGAACAGCAGGGCGTGACCACGCACACCAACGGCTTCGGTGACGTCGAGACCACCGGCGGCCATGAAAAATCCTTTTACGTCTGGCCGCTGTATCTGCGGCAGACCACCGGCCTGGGCACGACCAACGAGGAGAAATTTCGCGCCTCGATTCCGTTTTTTGCCACCACGCGCTCGCCGCAACTGGAGGTCACCACCGTGCTCTGGCCGTTTTTCACCTGGCTGGACAATCGCGAAAAAAACTATCGCGAATGGCAGATGCCGTGGCCGTTTATTATCATCGCGCGCGGCGAGGGCAAGACCACCACGCGCGTCTTCCCGCTATTCAGCCGCTCACACAATGCCACGCAGGAAGCCGATTCGTATCTGTGGCCACTCTGGCAGTCCCACTGGTTTCACTCTGGAATTTTGGACCAGCGGCGGACGCAGGTGCTGTTTTATTTATATTCCAAACTCGAGGAAAAAAACACCGAGACCGGACTGGGAAAAGTTCGGCTGGAAATGTGGCCGTTCTTTGAATGGCATCTTGGCCAGCACGGCGAACAACGCCTGCAGGTGCTCGCGTTGGCGGAGCCGTTCACCCCGGACAATCGCGGCGTCGAACGCAACTGGTCGCCGCTGTGGTCGCTCTGGCGCGCGGCGGACAATCCGCTGACCGGCGCTTCCAGCCGCTCGCTGTTGTGGAATTTATATCGTCGCGAGACTGCGCCGGCGCACAAAAAAGTCTCGCTCCTGTTCGGCCTTTTCCAGTATCAATTGGATGGGGAAAGCAGCCGGACGCAGTGGTTCTATTTCCACCGGGCCGCCGAAAAGACGGCCGCCCAATAATTTTGCACCATGTTTGAAAATGTCGGACAAGTCATGCTGTTGTTCTGGCGCACGCTGCTGGCGTTGCCGCTCGCGTGGCGTCATCGGCAGAAGGTGAAAGAACAGTTTTTTGAAATCGGCAACGCCAGTTTGCTGATGGTCTGCATGCTGTCATTCTTCATCGGTGGCGTCATCGCGCTGAACTTTGGCCCACCACTGGTGGAGCGCAGCTTCACCAATGCCGTCGGCGGCGTGGTCGGCCTCGGCATCGCCAAGGAACTCGCGCCGGTGATGATGGCGATTCTCATCGCCGGCCGCATCGGCTCGGCGATGGCGGCGGAAATCGGCTCGATGCGCGTGTATCAGGAAATTGATGCGCTGCGGACGATGAACATCAACCCGGTTCATTACCTTGTGCTGCCCCGCGTGCTGGCGATTTCGGTGGCGCTGCCGATGCTGGTGGTTTTTTCCATTCTCACCGGCTGGTTCGGCGGTGCGATGGTGGCGAATTACAATCACCTCATGGACATTCCCTTCAAGGTTTTCTTCGCCGACTTGAAGGACATCGTCGAGCTGTCGGACGTGGCTAACGGCGTGTTCAAGAGCTTTTGCTTCGCGGTCATCGTCGGCGTGGTTTCGTGCCACCAGGGGCTGACGACCATCGGCGGCCCGCGCGGCATCGGGCGCTCGGTTACGAAGGCCGTGGTGAACTCCATCGTGCTCATCGTGATTTTCGACTACATCCTCACCCGCTTTCTGTTGAAATGAACGGCGCGAACGAAAAAATTTCCGGCGGCGTTGGCCTCGCGGTGCGCGGCCTGTGCAAGAGCTTTGACGGGCAGGAAGTGCTCAAGGGTATTGATTTTACCGTCCAGCCCGGCGAAATTTTTGTCATCATGGGGCCGAGCGGCAGCGGCAAGAGTGTCCTGCTCAAGCATCTCATCGGTCTCGAAGAGCCCGATGCGGGCGAAATCCTCATCAACGGCGAGCCCATCACCACGCCGGAAATCGCCGCGAAATACCGCATGGCGCTGGTTTTTCAATCCGGCGCGCTGCTGAATTCACTGACCGTCGGTGAAAACGTCGGTCTGTATCTCGCCGAACACCGGTTGAAATCACCGGCGGAAATCGAAAAGATTGTCAGCGAAAAGCTGACGGACGTCGGCCTGAAAAACGTCATGGACAAGATGCCGTCCGAACTTTCCGGCGGCATGAAAAAGCGCGTTGCCATTGCGCGCGCGCTGGTCATCGAGCCACAGTTGATTCTTTACGATGAACCGACGAGCGAGCTGGATCCGGTTTCATCCGTCGTCATCGGCAACGAGATTCTCGATTTACAGCGCCGCATCGGCGTGACCTCGCTGGTGGTGTCGCACGACCGCGACCTCGCGTTCGGCGTGGCTGACCGCATTGCGGTGATTGCCGAGGGCCGCATCCTGACCATCGGGACGCCGGACGAGGTGAAAAATTTCAACGACCCGCTGGTGCAGAGTTTTCTGCACGCCGATTTTAAACGAGAAAAATAAACCGTTCCGCCTATGAAAAATTCCCTCGAAACCAAACTTGGCCTCTTCGTCGCCATCACGCTTATCGCCGCGTGGGCGCTCGTCGAGACGCTCGGCAGCGTGGATTTGTTTGGCCACGGTTACCGGGTTTCCGCGCAGTTCCAGACCGTGCAGGATTTGAAGCCGGGCGACCGCGTGAAAATGGCCGGCGTCGAAATCGGCCGCGTCGAGAGTATCGAACTGACCACGAACCGCGTCCGCGTGACGCTAAAACTGCGCCAGACGGCGGTCGTGAAAACCAGCAGCATCGCCAGCATCCGGTTCACCGGCCTGATGGGGCAGAATTTTGTGGCGCTGGATTTTGGCGCGCCGTCGGACAACACGCTGGCCGTGGACGGCACCGAGTTGGCGAGTGTCGAGCAGACGGATTTGAACGCCATCATGGCCAAGCTGGACAACGCCGCTGGCGGTATCCAGAACATCACGAAAAATTTTGCCGGCGACGAGATCAAGCACATGTTCGGTGCGCTGGATGACGTCATCACCTCCAAAAAGGAAAGCATCAAGAACACGCTCGACAACATCGAAAATATTTCCGGCGAAATCCGCAGCGGCAAGGGCACGGTCGGCAAGCTGATCTATGACGACACACTTTATGCGTCGGCGCTGGACACCGTGAGCAACCTTCAGGATACCATTGGCTCCATCAGGCTGACGGTTGAAGACGCGCGTGCCGGCAAGGGCACCATCGGCAAGCTGCTGACGGACGAGGCACTTTATAATTCCGCCACCAGTTCGATGACCAACCTGAATTCAATTCTGCTGAAGGTGAACCAGGGCGACGGCACCATCGGCAAACTGGTGAACGAACAGGATTTTTACAAGAGCGCCAAGCTCTCGCTGCAAAAGCTGGACAAGGCGGCCGACGGCTTGGAGGACACTGGGCCGTTGAGCGTCATCGGCATCATGGCAAACCAGTTCGGGCTGTAATCAGGCCAGTCCGAGATTTTTCAAAATCTGCACCGTGGAGTGCGCCTTGTTAAGCGTGTAGAAATGGAGGCCGGGCGCACCGGCGCGGAGCAGCTCCTCGCACTGGTGCGTCGCATATTCGATACCGAACTTCGCCGCCGCTTCATCGTCCGTGCCGATTTCATCCAGCTTTTTACGCAAGGTCGGCGGGATTTTCGCGCCGCACATCTGCGTGAACTTTGTGATTTGCGTCGCGCTTAAAATCGCCACCACACCCGGCACCAGCGGCACATTCACGCCAAGCTTCTGCGTGACGTGGTCGCGGAACGCAAAATAATCCGCGTTGTCGAAAAACAACTGGGTGACGATAAAGTCGGCCCCGGCATCCACCTTTTCCTTTAAGTGCTGCCAGTCCGCGAGCTTGCCGGCCTTGCAAGCGATGTGGCCTTCGGGAAACCCGGCCACGCCGATGGAGAAATCACTGGCCTCGCGGATGAATTTCACGAGCTGCGCTGAAAATTCAAAGCCGTCAGGCGTAGTCTGGAAATCGCCGCCGCCGGGCGGATCGCCGCGCAGCGCAAGAATGTTTTGGCAGCCGAGCGCGCGAAACTTTTCGAGCAACACACTGATTTCCGCACGGGTGTGATTCACGCAAGTGAGGTGCGCGAGCGCGGGCAGGCTGTGTTCGCGCTGGATGCGGTCCACAATCATAAGGGTCTTGTCACGCGTGCTGCCGCCGGCACCGTAGGTCACGGAGCAAAAATCCGGTCGCCCGGCGAGCAGCGCGGGGATATGTTTTTCCAGCAGCGCACGTTCGCCTTCGTCGGTCTTGGGCGGGAAAAATTCAAAGGAGACGACGGGTTGGCCGGCGGCCTTTTTCGCTGCCAGTATGTCGCGGATGAATTTCATAAGCGTTAATTCAGTTTGGTGTGGAAAAACTACTGGGGAGCGTAGGGTTTTGCAAATATAAAATCAACATATCTTGATTTGATGATATGTTGTATGTAAGCAAACGGATTTTTCCAACAAAAAGCCCCTGCCGGCGAACCGGCAGGGGCGAAGGATTCTAATTCAGATTAGAATTTGTAAACCACGTTGGCGTAGAGGCCAACGGAGGTGCGGGTCACACTCGCGCCCGAGGGAGCGAAGTAACCAACCGCGCCAGCCCAAGTGCCACCGAGGACGTGGTCATAACGCGCTTCGAGGCGGGTGGTGACGTTGTTCCACAGGTTATAGGCAACGGTTTCAGTGAGCGCCACGCCGTTGTCGCTGCCGGTGAGGGCAGAAACGGTTGAACCGGCGGCGTCGATTTCCCAGTATTCAGCACGGGAGTTGAAGCTCAACTTGTCCGTGACTTGAACGGTGTTGTAGAGGCCGCCAATGATTTCGTCGGCATGAATGCTCAACGGATTGTTGAAAGCAGCGCCGCCGCCGAAGTTCTGAACGTAGTCCAAGGCTGCGCCAAAGCTAACGCTCTTCCACGGGGTGTTGAGCGTCGCGCCAGCATAGTAGTTGGCTTGGTTGCCGCCTTGTTTGCCGCCGTTGCCAAACGTGCTAAAGCCGCTGTTGGCAAAACCATAAACCACGCCCGCAGTGAGTGAGGAGCCAGAGGCCCAACCCCAGTTGCTGGGAGCGGTCAGGGTAACAGAACCCAAGAAGGTTTTATTCCAAGCGCCTTTGTTCACGTCGGCACTGGTTGATTTATAGAGATTGCGGGAATTGATGCCAGCGCTGAGCGTGTTAGCCACACCAGCCGAGAACGACAATTCGTTGTTGACCTGATAGGTGCCGAGGATACCGGTGTGCTCGGTCGGCTCAACCGCCCAACCCCAAGAACGGGTGTAGTTCGGATTGCTGACGGCGTCGAAGCCTTCGTATCCAATCGGGGTGTTGAACACGCCGATTTTCCAGTCAATGCCATTGCCCACCGGCGTGCGGAGGGAGACGTAGGCCTGCTGGATGGAAACTTCGGAATTGGCCGCGCCCGGAGACGGGTTCCAACCGACAGCGTCAGGTCCGAAGAGCAAGTCGGCTTCATAGCCGGCCGCCCAAGGGGTTTCATCTTCCGCCTTGGCGATCGAGAGCTTCACGACGTCAAGGTTGAAGCCGTTGGCTTTGCCGGCTTGCAACGGAATGTTGCCACCGATCGAGCCGCCGACTGCGCTGGGGCTGGCTTCGTAGTTCGCAGAAGCGCTGACGTAGCCGCTGATGACGGTGCTGGAAAGCGCCGTTTCAACCGGGCTCAATTTCGGTGCGTCGTCTGCACGGACGGCGGAAGCCATGCTGACGGCTCCGACGGCGGCGAGACCCAATGTCCATTTATTGATATTAAACTTCATCTGTTCCTCCGATGTTGTTTGGTTTTTGTTTTACTGTTTAAGCGGGGTAAAAACAGTTTACCCCAAGCACCCTGCAGGTGCGATTGACTTCAAACGTAGGGAAATCCAAACCAGTTGACAACAAAAATTTTTCTTAAATTTTGCCTAAAGTAACTAGGACACAACCGGAAACAAAAATGATTTATGCACATTTTACATGCACCTAATGTCACATTTCGGGTATTGCCGCATGATTTTACCAGTCGGCAAGCGGGGAAACACCCACAACCTTTGGTCTTTTCGCCGTCAGCCCACTTTGGAACAAATCGTGCTAATATGTCTTTGGTGGGAATAATTGCGCTTGCAATTCCACCATATTAAATTATTCACGAACACAGGTATGCCATTATTTGCCTACACCGCCAGAGAAACGGCCACCGGCCGCGAAATTCGCAACACCGTTGAGGCAATCACCGAGCAGGCTGCCATTGCCGCGTTGCTCAACCGCAATCTGCTGGTGGTGGAGATTCGTGAAAAGACAGCCAAACGCGGCCAGACCAAGGGCGGCGCGGTCAGCCTGAACGATCTGGTGGTCTTCACCCGCCAGCTCGCCACCATGATTGACGCCGGTATTGCCATTGTCCAAGCCCTGCAGGCATTGGCGGAGCAGACGCCTAACAAGGTCATGCGCGACACCATCCGCGATATTTGCACCCGCGTCGAAAGCGGTGAAAGTTTTTCCGAGGCGTTGACCCGCCATCCCAAGGCCTTTAACCGACTTTATGTTTCCATGGTCAGTGCCGGTGAAAAGGGCGGCTTGCTGGCGGAAATTCTGGCCCGCCTCGCAACCTACTTGGAAAACAGCGAGCGCCTCCGTAAAAAAGTAAAGACGGCCCTCATGTATCCAACCGTCGTGACCGTCGTCGCCATTACCATCACGATTTTCCTGCTCGTCAAAGTCATCCCTACTTTCAAAGACGTTTATTCCGGATTCGGCGCCAAGCTGCCCGCCCCCACCGAATTCATGATCGGAGTGAGCGAAATAATGCAGCACTATTTTGTCTATTTGATCGTGTTGGCCGGTGCTGGTGTCTGGGGCTGGCTTTATTTTATCAAAACCAAGCAAGGTCGGGATTTTTGGGACCGCCAACGCATCAAGCTACCCATTTTCGGCAGCATCGCTCACAAGATCTGCCTCGCGCGGTTCACCCGCACGCTGTCTTCGCTCATCCGCAGCGGCGTGCCGATTCTCGAAGTTCTGCAAATCGTCTCCGCTACCGTCGGCAACACCGTGATGGAAAAAGCCATCAAGACTTCCGCCACCGACATCGAACGCGGCGAGGGCATTTCGCAAGCGTTGTCCAAACACCCGGTCTTCCCCAGCATGATTATCCGCATGTTGAGCGCCGGCGAGCAGACCGGTAACATCGACAACATGCTCGAACGCGTCGCCAACTTCCTCGATGAAGAAATCGAGACGACGCTTTCTGGCCTTATGTCGCTCATCGAACCGCTCCTCATCGTGTTTCTCGGCGTGGTCATCGGCGGCATGGTGATTTGTATGTTCCTGCCCATTTTCAACCTCGCCAACATCGTCAACGGCGGCCACTAAAAATCTTAAAACACAAAACCGCCGGAAGAATTTGTTCTTCCGGCGGTTTTCGTTTGTGGAAGTCTTTGAGTCCGACTTCGGCTAAACCGAAACCATCTTTGCCGGTTGCGGCTGGAAAACTTTTATTTTCGGCCAGCGCAGATTGATTTGCTCCTCGAACCATTTTCGGGCCGCGTCATCGCCGTGGCCCAGCAATACCGCGCGCGGCGATACCTGCCCGACAAACTCCAGCAAATCCTGCCGGTTCGCGTGCGCCGTCAGGTCAAAATCCTGCACGTCGCAACGCTTCGTCACCTGGCCCGCGCTCGGACTGAACACAAACGTCTCGCCTTGCTTTGCCGCTTTGAGGTGTCCCGCCGGCGAATCTGGATCCGCGTAGCCGACGAAGAAAATACTCTGCTTCTCGTCGCCGATCATGCGCGTCGCCAGCGTGTGTGCTGCCGTGTTCTCGCTCATCATGCCGGCGGTGATGACGAAAATTTTTCCGCCGCTCAACTTAATGTTGTCCGCCGCGCCTTTTTCCAGAACGACCAATTGCAGCGCCTCGTTCAAATTCAAGTTCGTGTGCTGCCGGTGCATCCGGTGCGCCTCGATGTCGTAAATCTCCGTGAATACGCGTCCCAGCCCGCCGATATAAATTGGCTGTTTTTTCAATTTTCCCTCGCGCATCAACAGTGCCAGCAGCGCCAGGATTTCCTGCGTGCGGCCGAGTGCGAACGACGGAATCATAATCGCGCCCTTCTTTTTTTCCGCCGCGTGAATTGCTTCGACGAGCCGTTCAATTTCTTTTTCGCGCGTGAACGCCGCCGGCACCTCGCGGTTGCCGCGCGTTGTTTCCATGATCAGCACATCCGCCTTCACGTCCTCAAAGCGCGCGCTTTTCAAAATCGTCTGGTCGTGGAAACACACATCACCCGTGTAAAACAAAGTTTCCTTTTTACCGCGCAGCAAAATGCCCGCCGAGCCGAGCGTATGGCCCGCGTCGAAGAATTCCAGCGTCGGCGACGGCAGGCCCGCCCGCGCCTTGTGATAAGCCTGCCATTCCACCTCGCGGTTGTATTTGAAGCCTTGGAAGTGCGGCGCAATCTCGTCCAGCTCATCATGCGTGTAGAGCGGATATTCGCGGATGCCCAGTTCGTCGCGCTGGCGCGTCATTACGTTCACCGAATTGTGCAACACGCGTTCCACCAGCAGGTAGCTCAGCTCCGTCATCAAGACGTGTGCCTTGGGAAATTTCCGGCACGCCAGCGGCAGCGCACCGACGTGATCATGGTGGCAATGCGACAGCGCAATAGCATCCACATCGTGCGTGCCGGACTTGTTGAAAAGCGGCGTTGCCTCGCGACCCTCGCGTTTCGGGTGCATTCCCGCGTCGAGCAAAATGCGGTGGTCATCCAGCTCCACCAGCCACGCGCTGGCGCCGATGTCGGAGTCCGGGTTCAAATTCAAAATGTTCACGGACTAATTAAACCACGGATGGACGAAGATGGACACCGATAAAATTCTAAAGATAAATCTTTGCCGCGCAAATTGCCTCCGCGACGGCGGTAGGAACCAAGTTTTCAATGGGCAAACCAGCCTTCACACGCGCGCGGATTTCCGACGAAGAAACGGCGAAGGGGAAACCGCGCAGCCGCCGCCCGCGAAACGGCGGCGGAAAAACTGGCGCAATTCCTCCCGGACGCGGAATCGCCACGAACTCCGCTAGCCGCGCGAGTTCCGCCGGCTCGCGCCAGGCGTTCAGCTTCGGCACGTTGTCCGCGCCGACAAGATAAAACAGTTCCGCGCCGGCAAATCGTTTTGCGTAGTCGCGCAGCGTGTCCACCGTGTAGGAGATGCCGCCGCGCCGGACTTCCTGGGCGTCAATTTCGCAGTTGGATTTTCCGGCGAGCGCGAGGCGGAGCCATTGCAGCCGCACGGCGTCCGGCGCGGGTTTGGTTTCCGGCTTGAACGGCGATTGGGCCGCCGGAATAAAATGCAACCGGTCCAACCCCAGCTCCTCAATTGCCGCCTGCGCTACGAGCAGATGGCCGAGGTGAACCGGGTCAAACGAGCCGCCAAAAATACCGAGCTTCATCAGTTTTAAGTTTTGAGTTTCGGAAAATGAAATCCAACTAAAAACTTATAATTTAAAACTCGAAGAAAGGGGAAACCGGCAATTTCCTTAATTCGGCTCCAGATAATCGAGTTCCTTGTCGTAGGTTTCATCCAGACCGCGCAGCGCCCAGAGCGCGATGAACACACAGGCAAAGGCAATCGCCGCTGCCGAGGTGACGATGCCGCACATTGGCTTGAGGTGGTTGAAGGCCAGCGTCAGCGGGACGGTCGCGCCGCGCACAAAATTTGGCACGGTGGTGGCCACGGTGGCGCGGATGTTGGTGCCGAACTGTTCGGCGGCGA
>Ga0114951_10004641_pt1 | contig 13191 bp, 6 predicted proteins | sample AM7aDNAmetaG_FD_88677 | JGI IMG/M metagenome (GOLD analysis project Ga0114951, IMG submission 88677) | Freshwater microbial communities from Finland to study Microbial Dark Matter (Phase II) - AM7a DNA metaG | ecosystem: Environmental > Aquatic > Freshwater > Lake | place: Finland: Lake Alinen...
AAAAAGTGAAGTGTGACAAACGCGATGGAAAGGCTGAGCCACCGGTCCACCGGCGCCATACTCGCGGTGGCGACCGCGCCGAGAACGATCGCCAGGATGTCGCGCATCGAGATGCGAAAACCGGGAGCGAACTTCGGTTGGTCCATGCTTAGTCCCGCGCATCAATCCGCACGCAGCGCCTTGCCCGCCCCCGAAATCGGCGTGACTTCCACCGCTTCGAAAGTCACCGCTGCGTTATGCGCGCCCAGTCCGCATCGCTTCTCATCGTCCAGCTTCCACGGCGTGTACCGCGAAAGATCTTTGTAATCCGTCTTATATTCAATCAGCGGCTTGTCATCGAATACCACGCGGATCACGTCCTTGCGGATCTGCACCAGCGCCACATGCCGCTTGCCGTTGGCCAGGGTGATCGGGGTGATGGTGGGATTGTCCTTGGCGATCTTGTTGCGCACGCGCTCCAGGCGTGCTTCGCCCTTGGTGTCCAGTGAGACGCCGAACGATTCGCCGCGGACGTGCAGGAGAATCGCCACCGGCCCGTCGCCTTCGGTGCGGGTGAACGCCACGCGCAGGTCGAACTCCTCCGGCGGGTCGTAGGGAAGTAGAATCCGCGCGTATTTGGTTGAATCACACGCCAGTGCTCCATTGGCCAGCCGCCATCTCCCAGCCACGGAATCCTTCGAGGGATCGATCGCCGAAAGTAGGTTGTCCGCGGGCGCCGTCGCCGCGGTAGACCTGCCGGACGCAGGACCGGTAGTGGCCCCGACGGCGTTCGTGTGAACCGTTGCCGCGGTCGCGGAATTGTTAGGCACTGTCAGTCGCGACTGAATCCGTGTCAGTGTGATTCCTGAAATGTTGGCCTGTGCGACGGCATACCAGTGCCGGGCGCGGATCAACGCCGACGCCTGCCCCCGCCCCGAAAGCTTCTCCGCATACCCCCACCACAGATCCGCTAACTCCACCTGCCTGAGCGGATCGGTCGGTGCCAGCATTTCGCGCTCGGCCAAGATCCGCAGCGCCGCATCATCCGACTTGGCCAAGTGCGCCAGCCCCGCATCAAAGTCGCCTTTGCTTAAGCAGCAGTAGCGGCCGACGACCAGGTGTGCTGCCGCATCGTCTGGGGATTTTTCCAACCGGCCTAGTGCTATCTGAGCCTGCCCAATCTCCCCCGCCACGGCCCGCAAATCCGCCAGCCGCGGTTGCAGCGCCGCCACCAGCGCCACCCGCCGCGTCTTGTTTGCCGCCGCTTCCGCCAGATTGACCAGAGCGCTCAATGCTTCGCCGTTGTCGGCGGCGATCGCCGACTCCGCCAAGTCCAACGACAGTCGCGCCAGCGTCTCCTGCTGGCTGACCGTCGTCGCGGAAATTGACACCGCCACCAGCGCCTTGCGTTTGAATTCCAATACGTCGATACGAAACCCTGCACCCAGAATATCCACGGCCCGACAGGCGGTATCGCCGTCTCCCACCCCCGCCGCCAGGTCGCCAGCTTCGATCAGCAGCACGAATCGTGCGGCCAGATCATCGTGCGTCGCCAGCGCCTCCTGTAACAGCCGGCGCGCCAGCGCCTGCCGATCCTCCGCGGACTTTTTGGCGAAATCTTCTTTGAACAGCGAGTGGATCAAATCCTTGGCGTGGCCCTGGGCCGCCGCATCAGGCAGCGGTTGAAGCGCGGGCTGCGAAGCGGCTACGGACGTTGGCATCGATGCCGGAGGAGCTTCTGCATAAAGTGGTATTGCATACGCGAGCAGGGCAAGCACGATCACATAGCGCGTCGCTTTCACCGGTGAACATCTCATCGATGCATTCCTTTGGACAAACCGCGTTGACGGGACCATGGTAATGGCGCGCCAATTATTCGAGCAAGCGGAAAGCGCCACTAATATTCAAGATCGGAAGTGTGGCCGCCGTTTCCTACGCCGCTTGGCGTTGGACGGCAGGATGATAGAATAGAAAATGCACAGGCGACGCAGGGAACGCGTTGCGGATTGCGTACGGTCCGGCCGGGAAGAATTGCCGGAGCGCACGCCACGGAGTCACCTGCTGGTGAGTGAAGTAGAAAAAGCTGTGGGAGCGGTAAAACCTTCGTTACCGTTGGTGCGCCTTCCCATCGAGAAACCGCAATTGGCAGTGGACTTTCTCCATGCCCGTTCCCATGGCGTGATGGATCTCATCGCCCATTTCTGGGAACGCCTTCCGCAGACCCCCCCCCTGCAGCGCGGCGACCTGCATCTCGTGGCCGCGCTGGACCGGGTTGATGAATCGACTATTAAAGATATAACGCTACAAACATTAGATATCGACCGGTTGTCCGGAGTGATGCTCTACGTGCCGAAGGCCTACCGGGCTGACGTGCTGGCGCTGAACCAGGAAACCGCCGAGGCATTCGTCGGTTATATCCGCCAACTCGGCGCCGGTAATGGGGGGGCCACGGGCAGCAATGGTTCACCTTCCACCAATGACGGCAAACCAGACCCAGAGAGCCCACCCGCAACAGAGTCCGGAGCCGCCACGGGTGATCGATCTGCAGACAATGGGCGAGAGAAGAATTATAATATATTGTCAATAATAGACTTATGTGGATCTCGCCCCACTGTTGATCTCGATGCGGCGAGAATGTCTCCGGACGCCCCGGCAACGGCGGCAATCGATTTTCTCAGCGGCACCGCCGAGGGCCTCGGCTGGATGGTGCCGGCGCTCTTGCCGCTGGTGCGTAAACGTGCGCCGGTTCGTCAGTTGATCAACGTCGTCATGCAACTTCCCGCCCAGGTATCCGCGGCGACGGATCCTCAGGTGCGTATCGCGCGGACCGAAGACTTACCGGCACTCAACCGCTGGCGGCGTCAATACAACGATGAGCGCGGGATTCTCTTCGATGCAGATCTGGATGCCGCAGTTGAGACCCAACGGGTGTTCGTCTACGAGTACGACAAGCAGGTCGTGGCGCTGGCGAAGTTCGATCTGGAATTGCAAAATCTCATTGAAATTGGGGGGGTATACACGTTCCCGGAGTTCCGCAAGAAGGGCTTTGGTGTCAGGATCGTTGGGGATTTGGCGTGTCGAATTCGGGCCAAGGGGAAGATTCCGACGCTCCAGGTGGATCAGGAAAACGCTCCGGCCCTCAAGCTCTATGGCGGTGCGGGTTGGAAGACAAAGGGTAAACTCGCCCGCGTCTGGTTGACCGGCTAACTCCGCCGCGTTCCCTTCAGGCCCGCTCCTGTTCACCCCACGTTCAATGAATCGCCGCCCCCGAAAGCGATCCCCATCATGTTCCACGTGGAACAATTCTCGAAATGAATTGAATACACTATTGACGCCGGCGCGAGCGAAGCGTAAAAGGGTTCCACGTAGAACATGTTCGAGAAAGGAGTCTCACGATGGCTGTCAAAGATCGTCCGCGTCTGGGCCGGGGTCTCAAGAGTCTGATTTCCTCGCCCGTGGTGATCGATGCCTCTTCCTCCCCTGCCGGGCATAACGGTGATGGACGGGCGGTCATCGGAAGCATCTCCGAGGGTGGGGTCGCCATTGTCGACGAAGGGGCGGCGAATGAACGTCTGATTCAACTCTCCTTAGACCTGATCGACGCCAACCCGCACCAGCCGCGGGAAAAGATGGACCCGCTCCAGCTTCAGGAACTCGCCGCCTCGATCAAAGCCTCTGGCATTCTTCAACCTATTATTGTCCGCCCGGAAGCCGGCGGAAGATTCCAACTGGTCGCCGGGCATCGGCGAACCGAGGCCGCCCGACAAGCCGGCCTCACGACAATTCCCGCGATTGTGCGGGTCGATTCCACCGATGAACTCCAAGCCGAGTGGGCGCTGATCGAGAACATTCACCGCGAGGATCTCAACGCCATCGAGCGTGCCCGGGCCTTTCGCAGCTTCATCGACACCTTTAACCTCACCCACGCCAAGGCTGCCGAACGCCTGGGACTCGACCGCGCCACAGTCTCCAATTTCCTCCGCCTGCTGGAACTGAACCCCGGCGTCCAAGACCTCGTCTCCCGCGGCATTCTTTCTGCAGGTCATGCCAAGGTGCTGGCCGGCGTGACGGACTCCTCACTCCAGGACCGTCTCGCCAATCAGGTTGTTACCGAGAGCCTAAGCGTGCGGAAACTAGAAGAGCTTATCGCAACCCCCGATCAAATGGGTGGAACCAAAGGATCGTTGGATGGACAACAAACAACCACGGACGTGGCTGGCCACAAACGCACCCTCGTCGCCAAATCTCCGCATATCCTCGACCTGGAACAGGAGCTCTCACGAAAGCTGGGCACCAAGCTCAGGATCTTCCCCAGCAAAAAGAAAAATACCGGCAAGATCGTCATCCAATACTTCAGCCTCGATGAGTTCGATCGCATCGTGGAAAAATTTAACTGAGAGCGGCTTCATTCCCCCAAGCAGCTGGACTCAACCCGCTTTCGATGCGCAATCGGCGGCTTGAAAACCGCTTGGTCACGTTTGTCGGCCGCAATACCCACACAAGTCGAAATTCCTGCATGAAATACTGAATGATGAACGGAATAGGGGGGCACTATGCACTTGGACCCAGCAACATGGCTTTGCAATCCCGATTCTATATTAGTATAATAGTTGGTTCATCCGCTGTTTGTCGCCATCGCGTCGTATTCTCCCACCCTTTATCAGGCGTGAGGGAATTATGGATCTTAAGGTCAGGAAAGAATCAGACGACTTGTATAACACGCTGGTCGTACTAAAGCAGCAGTAAGCGGCTGACTTAGACGCTTCGTTCCAAGGACCGATCAAGCGCCGCGCTAGAAGTCCGCGGCTACGTCTTTGCGGGTGGTGCGGATTTGCCACCAAGACATAATGGAGAGCAACAAAGTGGTCAAACAGATACGACATTGGATTACCAAACCTACTGCGTCGTCGAGACGCACCGCTACTCTGCCCCCAACCTACGAAAATTTGCAGACCATCGCAGGCATCGCCAGTTCGTGCCGTGATGTGAATGCTCACCCGCCGGTCTCCGCCGCTTCACCCCCGTCGCAGGCCTTACGAGATCATCCGAGGATGACTCTCCTGTTGCACTACGTCTTTGCCCTCCTGGTGGTAACGGCCACACTGGGACTTCGCTGGACCTTGAATCCGCTGATCGGCGACAACACCCCTCTGATCGCGCTCTACCTGGCGCCAACCATCATCGCGGCATGGTACGCCGGACTCGGCCCCGCCATCCTGTGCATCGGTCTCGGCCTGTTGCTGGGTGACAAAGTACTTGCCGATCCGAACGTCCCACTGCTCGGCAAGATCGTACGTGACTTCGTGTTTGTCATCGAGTCCCTGCTCATCGCCTGGTTCATCTGCAATCGCCGCAGCGCAGAAGAAACCGTGCGGCGACTTTTCGAAACACCTGAACTCCACTCCGACGATCTGGCCAAGTGGGTCAGGAAGAACGGCCTTCTGGGACGCTGGGGTCTGCTGATAGGAGTCGTATTTATCACCGCGATATTTACGGCCTACGAAATCATCCAGGAATTCTCTCGCCCGGGTTTGTCCAAATGGCAATCGCACTGCCTCAGTATCGTGATGGTTTCTCTTATCAGCGGCATCATACTGTTTCGACTGCGCAGCATGATTCAACAGCAGTTTTCGGTCATCGTAAGAATGGTCCGCGAGCTGCAGCAGCGCAAAGCGGAAGCGGCCAAGCTGGCCCTCGTGGCCAGCTACACCGATCACGCCGTGATGATCATCAACAACGCGGGAGCCATCGAATGGGTCAATACGGCATTTGAAGGCATAACGGGGATCCCCGCGGTCGACACGACGGGTCGCCGAGTCTTCGCCCTGCTGGAGAGTCTGCAGGTTGAGACGTCTGTTATACACGCCATTCGCGACTCTTTTGCCGGCGGCGAGCGGCTCAAAGTGGAAGCCATCACCCTGACACCCTCCCAACGCCAGGTCTGGCTTTCCTTTGAAGTTCTGCCGATTCCCGCCGCCGCCGGCGATGCGCCGACGCTCGCCGTGATCGCCGAGGACATCACGGAACTCAAGCGTTCCGAAGCAGCGCTGCGGGACAGTGAGCAGCGCTTTCGCCGGTTGATTGAGCAATCCGTCGATGCCGTGTTCGTACACGATTTCGACGGACGTTTCGTGGAGGCCAACCCGCGCGCCTGCGAATGGCTTGGGTATTCGCGCGCCGAATTACTGACGATGCAGGTCAGCGACATCGAAGTCTGCAACACCGCCGAGCAGGTCCGAACCCAGCTCGCGGAACTGCAGAACTCGCCCCTCGATACACCGCCCATAAACCTCGACTGCATCAGCCGGCGGAAGGATGGTTCCACGTTCCCCTCCGAAGTCCGGATCGGCATAATCGAAACCGGCGGTCAGCGGCTGGTGCTCGCCACCGTTCGCGACGTCACTGCGCGCCGCCAGGTCGAAGCCCAATTGCGCTTGGCCCACGATGAACTCGAGCGACGCGTCACCGAGCGCACCTCCCAGCTGGCCCTGTCCAATATCCATCTCCAGGGAGAAATCGACGAACGCTCGCGCGTCGAGGAAGACCTGCATCATTCGCGGCAGATGCTGCAGATCGTGCTCGATCATATCCCGCAGCGCGTCTTCTGGAAGGACCGTGACTTACGCTACCTTGGTTGCAACCGGCGGTTCGCACAGGATGCCGGCGTGGAGGATCCCCAGGCCATCGTGGGCAAGACCGATTACGACCTCGCCTGGAAGATCTCCGCCGACCAGTATCGCGCGGATGATCGATCGGTGATTCAAACCGGCGTGTCCAAACTCCATTTCGAGGAGCCCCTGGTCAACCGGCAGGGGGCGCATCGCTGGCTGCAGACCTGCAAAGTCCCGCTGCGCGGCAGCGCCGGAAATATCATCGGCATGATCGGCACCTTCGAGGACATCACCGATCGTAAGAGCGCCGAAGAGTCGCTGCGCCAGGCACGCCGGGATGCAGAGCAGGCCAACCGCGCCAAGAGCGAATTCCTCGCCCGGATGAGCCATGAGATTCGCACGCCGCTCAACGGCGTGATCGGCATGACCGGCCTCCTGCAGGATACGACGCTGAATCGAGAGCAAACCGAATACGCACGCCTCGCCCAGTCCTCCGCCGAAGCGCTGCTGGAACTGGTCAATGACATTCTAGATTTTTCCAAAATCGAGGCCGGAAAAATGGAACTGGATTACACCGATTTTGATTTGCATCTCGCGGTCGAACAACCGATCTCCCTGCTCATCTCCAAAGCCCGCGCCAAAGGTGTCGATCTGAAATGCTTCGTGGAGGCCCCCGTGCCCACTCTTCTCCGCGGCGATGTCCACCGCCTCCAACAGATTCTCCTCAACCTGATCAGCAATGCGGTCAAGTTCACCAGGCAAGGCGAAATTGTCGTCCGCTGCGCCGTCGAAAAAGAAGATGCCGAGCGCACCACGGTGAGATTCTCGGTCACCGATACCGGCATGGGCATCCCGGAAGATCGCGTCGAACGCCTCTTCAAGAGCTTCTCCCAGGTCGATTCCTCAACCACGCGACAGTACGGCGGGACCGGCCTTGGTCTGGTCATTTCCAAACAGTTGACCGAATTGATGGGCGGCCAGATCGGCGTCAACAGCCGCTTGAACCACGGCTCAACGTTCTGGTTCGTCGTCCCCTTCGAACGCACTCGTGCCCATGAGGAGGCCGCCATGACTCACCTTGATCCGACTGAATCCAGCGCACCGGCCGGGTACAGCGGTAACGCCTGTGACGCTGCCGCTTCGCCGCAGAATCCGTCGCCGTCCGTCACCGGGGGCAAGCGAATTCTGCTGGTGGAGGACAATCTGGTGAATCAAAAGGTTGCCGCAAAATACTTGGAACGCGCCGGCTACATTTACACGATCGCCAGCAACGGGCAGGAAGCCCTCGATGTCCTGATCCGGGAATATTTCGACCTGGTGTTGATGGACTGCCAGATGCCTGTGATGGATGGTTTCGAGGCCACGCGCTGCATTCGCGATTTGCAGGCTCATGGTCGCCTGGCCGGGCGTATGCCCGAACAGCACCTGCCGATCATCGCGCTGACCGCCAGCGCCGTATTTGGCGACCGCGAAGCCTGCCTCAACGCCGGCATGGATGATTACCTCACTAAACCGCTCAGCCGGGAAGCCATGTTGCAGACGATGGACCCTCTCCTGGAGAAGTATTCTCCAGCCGTCATGGACCAATCCGCCAGGCCTGCACCCGTGGATTTCGCCACGATTCTTGGAAATTGCTCGGGGGATTTCTCCTTCATCACGGAGTTGCTCGACTCTTTCAAAGTTCAGGCGGATCGGGATCTGGACGCGATGCAACAGGCTCTGGCCGCGCAGGACGCCGCCGCCCTGGGCAGCGCGGCACACAGCCTCAAAGGCGCGGCGGCCTATCTGGCTGCCGAACCGTTGCGCAAGATGGCGGAGAGTTTGGAAAGATCCGGGCGAAACGCCGCCCTCGCCGGAACAGAACAAGCGGTCGTCCAAATGCAGAATGAGATCGACCACTGTCTCGAATACATCCGGAATTGTGTGAATCAGGCTACTGACGCCGATCGGTTGAGAAATGCATGACGCCGTTGAACCCGGCGCGGAAATATAAAGTGAGGCATTGGAGTTTGATGGGGACGCAATGAGTACGATTTTGGTGGTCGATGATTCTGTATTTTGCCGGGAAGTGGTTTCGCACGCACTGCGCTACGAAGGATACGAAGTGTACGTCGCGGCCAACGGGCGCGAGGCCCTCGAATTGGTGCAACGTCAGGCCGTGGATTTTATGATCGTGGACAACGAAATGCCGGAGATGGACGGACTCACCTTTCTGCGATTTGCCAATAAGCTCCCGCAGTGGTGTCAGATTCCCGTCATCATGCTCACGGCCATCTCGGATGAACAAAAGGTGGTTACGGCGCTGCAGTTGGGCGCGGTCGACTATCTGCTCAAACCGGCGTTCTCGGTCCCGAAACTGCTGGAGCGGCTTCGCAAATGGCTGCCCCTCAAGGAACTCCGGGCATTGTCTCCGGCAGAGCGGGCTGCCGTCGAGGTATGCACGGCCGTCCATGCACCGCCTGCGGTGATGGCGCCGCCTACGGTCGTCTCCTCCCCAGTCCCTGCGCAAGCTGCCGGAACATCGGCCGGCGTTCCCGCCTGGCCAAAACTCCTGACCCGAAAAGAAACACTGGATCGGGCCGATCGCATCACCGCCGCCAAGACCATCGCCGGCGTCGTTTCGGAAATTATGGCCCTGGCCAACTCCCCGCGTGCCGCCCTGTCAGACATGGTCCGCATCATCGAGAGTGACCCCATCCTGGCGACACGCATATTGCACCTGGCCAACTCCGCGGCTTACTCCGGCGCACGCACACGCATCACCTCGCTGGAAGATGCCGCGCGCAACATTGGCTCGCGCGGCATCCTGGACATGGCCATGTCCGTCGGCATCTTCAATGAGTTTCCCCCCGACGAATCCGACGGCTTCAACAGCATACGCTGCTGGCAACATTCGTTTGCCGTCGCCGACCTGATGACCCTCCTGGCTCCCAAGCAGGAATCGCAGCACGGCGCCGCGCAACGCCTCACCGGCTTGTGCCACGACCTCGGAGAAATTCTCCTGCGCCAGCATTTCACCCCGATGTACGACCAGATCCTCGAATTTTCGGCCATCCACCGCCTGCCGCTGCACGAGGTCGAAGCGACGGCGCTGGGCGTGCGCCATCCGGAACTGCTGGGCCGTCTGCTGGCGCACATGGGTTTGCCGGCGACGGTGATGCAGTCCATCCGCGAGTTCCATGAAGCACAATTCTCCGGCCAATATGCCGACCTGCGCCCGCAGGCCATGGCGCTGCACGTCGCCAATCAGCTTGCCCACGGATTGCTTCTGGCCGCTTCCACGCACGAAACCGTTTCCCCGATCAGCCGCACCCAATGGCGCTCGCTCGCCGGCGATGGCCCGCCGCCGCTGCTCGATATCGTCAGCAAACGCTCTGAAATCATTGCCTCTACCAACGTCCTCACGCGTCTGCCCGCCATCGAGGAAAAACGTCTGCTGACACCGATCCTTCCCCGCGCCAGCATGCGCCTCTGGTATTACCGCCCGGAAAATTACGTGGAACTCGATCCTCTCGGATGTGCACTGTCGTTCCTAAGCGATGTCACGATCTCGCCGCGGCTTCCGCATGAGGGCGAATGGGCCGAACTGGATGGTCTGGTCGTCGTGGGCGTCCGCGCCGGCGTCGCACCGCTCATTCCCGCAGCGCTCGCACAGGCTTGTGCCGATGCCCAGCGCCCGGAGCTTCCAATTCTCGCACTCTCCGGCCAGGGCGATCCCCCGGAATCAGACGGCCCCCTCACGTTCCGCAGCTACCCCATCAGCTTGCGCGATGTGTACGAGTGGATCAAAAACTCAATCGAAGAAATCTGATCGCCCCGTCGCGCAGCGTGTTGGCGTCTGTCGAGGCGCGCGTTCATTCAAGGCCCCTTGCCTGGCGCAGTAATGCCGCCGTCGCTCGGTGCGGGACCGGCTCCACCGCCCCGAGTTGCCGGCGGTGGCATCATCATGTTCATCATCGCCATTTGCCCAGCCTCTGTGAACAGCACAAACGGAGTGCCGACATCCACGTAAAGATACTTCGCCTCGGCATTAGCCTTGGCGCTCCACGTGATCGCCTGTCCCGCGAGGCTCGTGTGAAGCTGTTTCATTTTTTCCGGTGGCAGCGGCGGCATCTGGCCCGAACTTTCCGCCGCGCTCAGGCATGCATCCAGATCAATCGACCCGGTGCACAATTTTGAAATTTCACCCTTGGCCGGAAGCGCCGCGACCGCATCGACGTGCTGTCCGTCATCATCTGCAATGGAAAACGTCAGTATTCGTCCGTGCTGTACCACATCAATCGTCGTGAGCTGCTTTCCCTTTACGAGTTGGGTGAGCCGTGAAATTGCCTGGCCCGCGGCATTCTTATAGCTGGTGAACGCCATCACGTCGCCGTCGCCGCTGTCTTTATTGGCGGCATTGAGTTCGGTGGCGATTTCCTGCATTTCCTTTGCCGCGTCCACATCATGCCCATACTGATTGACCAGGTAGAGTACGGGTTTTCTGGCGGTGATTTGCACGGCCATCGACTGGGCATCCGCCCCAGTGAAAAGCTGGACGAATCGAGTCATCGCTGCTCGAATCTTCGGGTTCGCTGCCGCACCGGGCTTCTTGTCCGCAACTGCATCATCGGGAATCTTGGCCATGAGGGTACTGGCCCAGTTGGCCGCTTCGGCATTGGGATAGGCGATGTGCATCTGTGCCACCACATCAGCCGGAAACGTCGGACAGGGAAATCTGCGGGCTTCTGCCAGTTCCACCGGCATCAACCAGAGTTCCATGTGAACATTCTTCTCATCTCTGCCGATGGCCAGAGAAAAGCGATCAAATTTGTTCGCGCAAGATTCAAAAAATTCGATTCCCATCTTCTCGCCCGCGGCCTCGGCGGCGCTGGTCGGGGATTTCTTTGGTCTGGATTCTTCAAACATTGCCTTCAATTTCGTCGGCGCGACTTTCCGTGCCGCGGCCAAATCCAGCGAGAGCAGCGCCAACCGCCCCGGACGTGTATAGTCCTTCGCGAAAATGTCATCCTTGATCGCTGCCAGTAAATCCGTCGCGCCCTGGTACATCATCAGATAATTAGCTGTGCGGCGGAATTTGACATTTCCCAGCGAAACCATGTCCGCATGCCCATCCGTCACTACGCCGCCCATCTTGGCAAAAGATTCCACCCCGGCCTTGCCCTCCGCCACCGGGAACATGAGCACCGCGCCGTCCTGCGTGGTGATCTTCTCGCCGCCAATGAAAACCAGGCCGATCGGCTTGTCGCCCTGCAATCCGCCGGGCCCGATGAACGGAAAATTTCCCTCGATCATCGCCCGCGGATCCAGCGGAATCGGTATGCCCAGATCTGCAATCAGTTTCTTGAGTTCATTGAAGGACGCCACTGAAACGCGTCCGATCGGCGCCGCGCTGGGCGCCGGCCCGGATGCGGAAGCCTTCGGCTCCTCGGCCCGAGCGGCCAGTGTCCCCGCACCCGCCAGACAGAGCATGATTGCCAGTGAAGTCTTGCGGAAGAGTTTCATGGTGGGCTCCTTTCGTGAAACCTGTTGTTGGAGAAATGTTTGTGGCCATGGTAATCCGCGCGCGAATAAATGACGAGAACTCTCTGCTGAATTCTGCCGACAGCCATGACTGGAGATGAGTAGTTTGCCGTTCTACTTCCGGCTAAAGCTGGGGGACTAGGATTCGAACCTAGACAAACAGAACCAAAATCTGCTGTGCTACCATTACACCATCCCCCAGTGGATGGATGACCGGCGGAAAACGTCTGACACTTGCCGCCGGTCTGTATCGCCTGCATATCGGGGCTTTCCCGTTACTGCAGCCAAGACTCCAGATCGTACCCGACACCGCACGCGAGGGTCAATCCGTCACAATCATCACTTTCAACGCCCCCATTCTTCGCCCTCGTGGGAATTACCGGACCTCCCAGCATAAACCACAAAGTTGAAGAATTTCATTACTCGCCTGCCGAGATCGGAGTATCCTAATAGTGTCGCTCGCATCTCTTCTCGACCAGCCTCGTAGGCTATAGTGAGTGGTTTGCCGCATCCTCGCACTCTTGGGCTTCGGAGTCGGTTACCCCATGACCTTGCTTCCTTCCAGCCTCTCGTCCCATGTACCCCATGATTCCTCCGGGTCAACCGCCGGCATGGCAGGCATGGATCGCGAAACCGCGGCCCTTCGCTGGGCCGATGACGGGCGGCACGTCCTCAAAAATTCCGGCGCCTACGAATGGTGGTACTTTGAAGCCATCAGCCCCTCCGGCGACGGCATCGTCTTCGCCCTCTTCGAAGGTCTTCCTTTCCATCCCCAATATCTCGCCCGCATCCACCGCCATTCACACCGCCCCGGCGCAACACCGTTCGATCGTCTCGGCCCCGAACTGCTCGCCGCGTATTACCCCGCCGCCTACATCGCCGTCTACCAGGGCGGCAAACGCGTCGCCCAGTCCCTCAACCTTTTCCCGCCCGGCTCCATCGTCGGCGAACCGCAAATGCCCGATATCCGCATCGGCCCCAACCGCATGACCCTCCGTCAGGACGGCACCTTCGGCATCATCGCCCGCGGCTATCCCTTCGATATCGTTCGTGCCCAGCCGCGGCCTTCGCGCGACCA
>Ga0114951_10004643_pt1 | contig 13189 bp, 14 predicted proteins | sample AM7aDNAmetaG_FD_88677 | JGI IMG/M metagenome (GOLD analysis project Ga0114951, IMG submission 88677) | Freshwater microbial communities from Finland to study Microbial Dark Matter (Phase II) - AM7a DNA metaG | ecosystem: Environmental > Aquatic > Freshwater > Lake | place: Finland: Lake Alinen...
AGCCGAGCTTTTCGGTTATGAAAAAGGCGCTTTTACCGGCGCTATCAGCCGGAGGGAAGGCCGTTTTGAGCTTGCTCACGGCGGCACGCTTTTTCTTGATGAGGTCGGCGATATAAACCCTTCAGTACAGGTGAAGCTTTTGCGCGTGCTGCAGAGCGGCGAGTTTGAGCGGCTGGGCGGCGGGAAGACATTTGTGGCCGATGTCAGGGTGATTGCCGCAACCAATGCACATCTTAAAAAACTTGTTGAGAAGAAACAGTTCCGCGAGGATCTCTATTATCGGCTCAATGTCATCAATATTCAGTTGCCTGCGCTTCGGGAGCGTAAAGACGATATCCCGCTGCTTGCAAACTATTTTTTACGCATGTACTGCGCCAAGAACGGACGGGCTATAGAGGGTATTGCAAAGGATACCATGGAGGTTCTCATGAAGTATCCCTGGCCGGGCAATGTCAGGGAGCTTGAAAACACCATCGAGCGGGCCGTTGTGCTTACCCGCGACTCATGTATTGCACCGGCCGATCTTCCTGAAGATATTCTGAATATATCAAAGAACGCGGAAGATATCTCATCCGGCTTGCGGGTTCTCAATATCCCCATCGGCAGAATTCCCCTGAAAGATATTGAAAAGATCGTCATGGAGGAAACACTGAAACAGTCAAAGGGCAATAAGAATATCGCTTCAAAGATACTGGGCATCTCCACCCGTACGCTCTATCGCAAGATGGATGGTGAGGAATGCCCGGGGGGCGATGAGCAGCCGGATACCTGAAGCGCTGGCGGACTGATAGACGGGCATAACAGCCCTGTTGCCGGTGGCTCCACGATGAGTTTCAATATTGCTGAATGAAGGAAATAGTCTGAAGCATGTGGCACGCCACTGGCGAATCCGAAGGCTTGTCAGTGGCGCGCTAAAAAATTACTTGCTACCTGTCCGCGGCGGCGGACGTCACCCTTGGAAGAGTCCTTCAAACGCCCTATTTCGGTCTGCGTTATGTCTCATCACCGGTACAACACATCCACTAAAATCGGGCTGGTCTATGATTAAAAAAATAAATACGGGCTGCTTAAGTAACAGCATCCCTTATTTATTATTAACCGTTTCTGCTGTTTTTTTTGTTGTGCTATCATTTATTTCCGAAGATAGTTGTGGCGGTGCCGACAGCATTGTCCATTACCGCATCTCGCGTTACGCTTTTAAATACCCATCCTTGTTTCTCGACCTTTGGGGAAAACCGCTGTTTACTATTCTGAGTTCTCCGTTTTCGCAATTTGGCTTTATTGGCATTAAAATATTCAATGTTTGTGTGGCAGGTCTTACGGCCTATTTTGCTTTACGAATCACGCAGCATCTTCGGTGGGGCAATGGCTATCTTACCGTTGCGGCATGCCTGTTTGCACCGGTTTATTTTATCCTGATACCATCGGCAATGACCGAATTGTTATTTGGTTTGGTGCTGGTGCTTGCGGTTTTCCTGTTTTTTAAAGAAAAGTATGTTTGGTCTGCGGTTGTCATATCATGTCTGCCTTTTGCACGTAACGAAGGAATAGTCGTTTTCCCCTTCTTTTTCCTGGCCTATCTGTTAAAAAGAAATTACCAGAGTATCCCTGTTATGGGGGCAGCATTTTTGTTTTTCAGTTTGATCGGCTGGAAACATTTTGGGAATTTTTTTTGGGTCACTGCCAACAACCCATATAACGGCGCGTCGGAAATTTACGGACATGGAAGCTTACTTCATTTTGCTGAAAAATCGGGAGAAACTTTTGGTTGGCCTTTAACACTTGGATTGCTGGTTGGATTGATAGCCATCGGCTTTGGCTGCCAAAATAAAAAAATGAAGGACAACTGGAAATTTGTTTTGCTGTTGATTGTTTTGCCGGCCCTGAGCTATTTCGCAGCGCATTCGTATTTTTGGTGGAAAGGCATTGGAGGTTCGTTGGGATTAACTCGCGTAATGGCAGGAATTGTGCCGCTTGTAGCCATCATCAGTACTTCATTCTTTTCCGAAAAAATTTGGCGATTTTACCTCGGCATTTTGATGACTATTGCAATTATTGTGACGCCTTTTTTTCAATACAATCTGCCGATTGAACTCGATGCAACCCAAAAGCTGACTAAACAGGCCAGCCAATGGATTAAGGATAACAAACTCGACGATCGGTTAATCTATTACTATGACCCGATGGTTTGCCATTACCTGAACAAAGACCCATATAACAACGATGCTGTCAGGGAACAAATTCCTGACCGGGAGCATCCGGAAAAAGCCGTAGCCAAGGGCTCGTTGGTGGTTTGGGATGCACATTTCGGCCCTAATGAAGGCCGGATGCCCAGCGACCGTTTGTTGCAAAACAAGGGATTTCAACTGTTGAAAAAGATTGAACCGGACAAACCTTTTAAGGTGCTGAACAATTACAATTACGAGATTTATATTTTTGAAAAGGTTCATGATATTCAATGAAACGGTCAGTATCATTTTACGCGCTCGTTCTTATGGTGTTTGTTGCCGCCTTTATGGGTGAAAACCTGAAAAAATGGAGGGACAACAAGATCATCGAAAACGATGTGATATCCTACTATGCTTACCTTCCTGCAACTTTTATTTACCGCGACCTGACTTTTGAATTTACAAAAAACCCACCCCTTGATTTTGAAGTGAAAATATGGACACACCAGGCCAATAACGGCGCACAAACATTAAAAATGACCATGGGCCTTTCGGTATTGTGGGTGCCATTTTTTATGCTTGCCCATGGGTTTGCACATTTAGCCGGCTTTACACCGAATGGGTACTCAACACCATACAGCATTGCTGTTTTAGCAGCAGCAATTCTCTATCTATTTATTGGACTGTGGTTCCTGCGCAAAATTTTGTTAAGCTATTTTGGAGAATGGCCAACAGCAATAACGCTAGTCGCCATTGTTTTGGGCACGAACCTGCTTCATTACGTGGTTGCCGAACCAGGCATGTCACATGTGTATAGCTTTGCACTGTTTAACCTTTTTCTTTTCCTATGCCAGAATTGGATGCAAAAGCCAACATATCGGACGGCTGTTTTAGCCGGATTGATTGCCGGATTGTTAGCGCTTATTCGACCTTCAAACGGCATTGTAGTCATGATCCCTGTGCTTTTGCTTGTATTCAACCAAAAAACCTTCAATGTTAAAAACATCGGTTCACAAAAGTTGCTAACAATGGCCGTGTTAGCGGGATTTTTATTTTTTCTCATGCTCATGCCCCAACTTGTGTACTGGAAATTGATCACCGGTCATTGGCTGTATTATTCATACAACAATGAAGGCTTTTTTTTTAGTAACCCACAAATTATTAACGGATTATTTAGCTACCGGAAAGGTTGGCTGGTTTACAATCCGGTGATGGTTTTTGCCTTGCTTGGCTTTGCATTCGTAAAAAAAGAAATGACTCCTTTGCGAAACTCACTGACAATCTTCCTGGTGGTGTTTATTTATATTGTTTTCAGTTGGTGGTGCTGGTGGTATGGCGGTAGCTATGGTGCCCGCCCAATGATTGATGTTTACGGAATTATGGCTATCGGATTGGCGGCATTCATTTATAAAATAGCCCAAACACCGCTATGGTCTAAATGCGGGATGGCAATATGTTTTGCACTTCTAATCTATCTCAATATCTTTCAAATGGGACAATACCAAACTTCACTGTTGCACTGGGATAGCATGACAGAACAAGTATATTGGGAAATTTTTTTTAAAAAGCAATGGCCAACTGATTATGCCGAAAAGATCAAAACCCCTGACTACGAAAAAGCAATTCGGGGTGAAAAAGAAGACCTGTATCTGTTCCCCTAATCCCGGTTTTTCACGGAAACTCCAACACGCTAATAGTGCGAGCCTCTACCAACAGGGGCTTGAGTCAATTTTTGTTGTGTTTGGTTGCGGCAGAATGCCTTGATAAGCCATGTTCGCATCCCCCTGTCAGTTTTTTGCTATTCCTTGAGTGGATTTCCATTGTTTTGCCAAATTGTCACTTTGTTAAACAAAAACGATTGTCCGTCAGGAAAGCTGTATCTGTACAATATAAAAATAAATAAAGTTTTTACGGTTGCTTAAAACGTCAAAAGCTTCTTTTTCTGCTGTGGCATAAGGATTGCATTAACAATAACTAGCTGGCAATCAAAAACCGATGATGGTATCCCCCTTTGAATGCATGTACTTTTGATTGCCAGCTCCCCCCTAAAAAGGGGTGGAGAGTACATATCTATAAATTAATTAATGTGAATACAGTTTTGGCAGCCGGTTTCGATCGCCCCAACAAAAAACAACCTCAAATATCCCCCTCATTGTTACCCTTAGCAATTGACCGGGACCGGCTGCCAAATCCCCCCTTCATGAAGACGTTTTGTGAATTTTTTACATAGAAGCGTCGGTGATATATGCCTGACCGAAAATTTGCTTGACCGCCAAAATCGACTATGTTAATTGTAAATCCTTTAAATTGCCATTGAAGCTTGAAGTTTTAGGCTTATTGTTAACAATCTAGCTTTAGGGAGGACGACGTGAACAGTATTGTATGTATGAAACAAGTGCCTGACACAGAAGCACAGATCCGGGTTAAATCCGATGGTACAGATGTCGTACTGGACGGCGTGAAGTTTATCATCAGCCCCTATGATGAGTACGGCATTGAAGAAGCCTTGCGCATCAAGGAAAAGATGGGCGCCGGCAAGGTTTCCCTTATGTGTATGGGGCCTGCACGCTGCGTTGAGTCTATCAGAACAGGTCTCGCAATGGGTGCCGACGATGCTTTCCATCTCGACGATGCAGCCTTTGAAGGCAGCGATCCTCTGGCCACTGCCAAGGCCCTTGCAGCTCAGATCAAGAAGCTGGAGTATGATGTAATATTCTGCGGCAAGCAGGCCATAGACGACGATCAGAGTCAGGTCGGCGTTGCTCTTGCCGAAAATCTGGGTATTCCTCATGTTTCTCTCGTAACCAAGGTTGAAGTTGCCGCCGATAAGAAGAGCGCCAAGGTCAGTCGCCAGATCGTGGGCGGTGAGGAAATCATCGAAGTGCCTCTGCCCGCAGTGCTGACGACACAGAAGGGCCTCAATGAGCCCCGTTATGCATCCCTGCCCGGCATTATGAAGGCAAAGAAAAAGCCTCTTGCCCCGGTTAAAGCAGCTGATATCGGCATCGATGCAGCCACGGTTGGCGCAGCAGGCGCAAAGACCAAGGGCATCAACTTCTCGTTGCCTCCGGCTCGCACAGCAGCCAAGATCATTGCGGGCGCAAGCCCCGAAGAGAAGGCTGCAACCCTTGCCAAGGCTCTTCGCGAAGATGCCAAGGCTATCTAATCCGGCGACATTAACTATATTGACATAAAGGAGAATGAAACAATGGGAAAAGGAATTTGGGTTTTTGCCGAGCAGGAAGACGGTAAGGTAAGAAAGGTTACCTTTGAAATATTGAGCAATATGCGCAAGATCGCCGATGCCAAGGGCGAGCAGCTTTCTGCCGTATGCCTGGGCAAAGATATCGCAGCACTTGCAGACAAGTTTGCACCCTATGGCGCAGACAAGGCCTACATAGTGAGCCATGACCTTCTTGCGCAGTACACAACCGACGGCTATGCCAAGGCACTTGCCGACCTTATCGTCAAAGAGCAGCCCTCAATGGTGTTTTTTGGCGCAACCGTGATGGGCAAGGATCTTGCCCCGAAAGTAGCGGTCCGGGTCAATGCAGGTCTTGCTGCAGACTGTGTCAGCATGAAGCTTGAGGGCGACAAGTTTGTCGTCCGTCGCCCCATGTTTTCCGGCAAGGTCTATGCTGAAGTAGCTTTTCAAAACACCGATATCATGATGGCTTCTTTCCGGCCCAACGTGCTTGTGGCTACGGCTCCTGATGCGGCCCGTACGGCTGAAGTCGTGAATGTGACACCTGAAATAGCAGCTTCTGATATCCGGGTGAAAGTGGTTGAAGTGGTTAAAACCGCAGCCGGCAAGGTTGATCTTACCGAGGCCGAACGTATTGTATCAGGCGGCCGCGGCATGAAGGGACCTGAGAATTATGCAATGATTGAAGAGTTGGCGGGTGTTATCGGCGCTACTGTTGGAGCATCTCGCGCCGCAGTTGATGCAGGCTGGCGGCCCGTGTCCGATCAGGTCGGCCAGACCGGCAAGGTCGTTTCCCCCAATCTTTATATTGCCTGCGGTATTTCCGGCGCAATCCAGCACTATGCCGGTATGGGTACCTCCAAGATGATTGTTGCCATCAACAAGGATTCCGAGGCGCCTATTTTCACCAAATGCGATTACGGCATTGTCGATGATCTGTTTAAGGTCGTGCCTGCCCTGACCGCTGAAGTCAAAAAGCTTATGGCTGAATAAATAAAGCTTCTTTTTTAAAACAGAAAGCCCCTTCTCATGCAGAAGGGGCTTTCTGTTTTTTGTGGATTGATCGGGTGGGTGATGGGCATCAAAGGAACGGCAGAACGACGATGAAGAAGTAAAAACATCAATAGGAAAGTCTCAAAATACTCCCCCTGAATACTCTCTGTCCGATACCGCCTCGGGCATTGCAACGGTTTCCGGACAGGATCTTATTGCTCCCATGAAGCGGGTGTAGCCACACAATATGCATAAATTGTATTGACAATGCATACGAATAGATTATATTTTCATTATATGCTCTGTTGCACATGGGAGAAACCTTTATGAGAACAACACTTGATCTACCTGAAGACCTTCTCTGCGAAGCGCTGAAAATATCTCACTGTCGCACAAAAACAGAAGTTATTAAAAAAGCCCTGAAAAGCCTGATTCAACATGAAAGAGTCCAGGGCCTGAAAAAATATAAAGGCAAAGTTGATCTCAATATTGACCTTGGCAGCTTGAGGAAAAGATGAGCCGCGTGCTGGTCGATTCTTCAGTCTGGATAGATTATTTCAGCAGCGGCCGCAATTCAGACGCTTTATCCGGCCTTCTCGACCATAACCGTATTTGCATAAATGATATAATACTGGCCGAGTTGATTCCCCCACTGATGATCAAAAAAGAAAACGATATCATTGCCCTTTTGCACGTGATCGAAAAGGTGACACTTGATATTGGCTGGTCCTCCATAATCGACATGCAGACAGCAAATTTGAAAAACGGCATCAACAGGGTCGGCATTGCCGATTTGCTGGTGCTGCAGAACGCGCTGCAAAATGATCTTGTATTGTATTCTCTTGATAAGCATTTTCGCCTGATGCAGAAACTGTTCAAGTTCAATATGCTATAATTACCCCGCTCTCAAACTCCCGCATCAACTCCGCCATTTAATATTTGACGACATACATCTGTCGCCTGACAGTTTTAATTCCAGCATTGTACGAGTATAGTTTGTTTGTAGGCTGGATTAACAACATCAAAATTCAGGTGGCGCAATGAATAGCAGAAGAAATTTTCTAAAAGCATCTTTGATTGGCGGGGCGCTGGCAGCCGTGGGTGATTGGGGTATCCCCCGTACCGCAAAGTCGAACCCTGGCAACAAAGCTTTAAACTATGAGCCTCAATGGTGTACAACTATCTTCTGTCAGTTTCATCATTCGGCTTTGCGAGATGCCATTGAAAAATATGCCTGTGAAGTAGGTTGTCAGGTCATTTTCGGGGAAGTGGGCTCTTCTGATGTCTATGCTGTGCCGGCATTCATACAAATTATCGACAGAAGCACCTTTGACCCTGATTATTGGAATGATTATGTTGCCTTTTCCGATGATGTCCATGACGACACGCCCTGTGTTTTAGTTGATGAAGCGGTAGGCCTTGCCATGCCGGGTACAAAATATGTAGTACGCTTTGATCTGATGCAGCCAGATGACATTAATGATATTATCGATATTATAAAAAATGCTCGGGCAACCGTTCCAATCAGGAAAATGTTGCAGTGGAGTGAACATCAAACATTATTAAAGGAATCATATGCCAATAAGCAGTAATTCTACGATGCCCTACCTCAGCAAAACGCTTTTTATCAAAGGGCTGCAATGTCACAAATACCTGTGGCTTGAAAAGAACCGGCCCGAACTGAAAGACGAACAAAGCGATTCGCAGGAAGCGCTGTTTCAGTCCGGCACTGATGTGGGCATGCTTGCCCGTGATCTTTTCCCCGGCGGGGTCGAAATTCCCTATGAAGGGCTCACGCATAGCCAGCAAATTGAACGCACGGCACAAGCCATTGCTGACGGCGCTGACACTCTGTACGAGGCTGCTTTTTCATATGACGGCATTTTTATGAAGGCAGACATCCTGCACAGGGACGCACAAGGATGGAAACTCTATGAGGTGAAATCTTCAACCCAAATGAAGGCCGTCTATCTCAATGACATTTCGGTGCAGAACTATATCATGAACGGCGCTGGCATCTCAGTTAATAAGGCATATTTTGTTCATATCAATAACCAGTATGTGCGCCAAGGTGAAATTGATGTGCAGGTGCTTTTTACCATGGAGGATATTACAAACGATGTGATCGGCAATCAGATCTTTGTTACAGAACAAGCGGCCAAAATGCGCCTAATGCTGCAGGGCGACATGCCGGTTATTGACATCGGCCCGTATTGCTCTGACCCGTATGATTGCCAGTTTAAGGGAACGTGCTGGCAGCATGTGCCTGAAAATTCAGTCTTCAGCATTGGTGGAAGGCTTGACAGGTTTAACCTATACAAGCAGGGCATTATTCATCTCGGTGATGTGCCATTAGATATACTTTCAGACAGGCAGCGATTGCAGGTTGAGGGTGTTTTAAACCAAAAGAATTTTATCAATAAAGAGGCTGTGCAGGAGTTTCTCAGCACGCTTCGGTATCCTCTCTGCTTCCTCGATTTTGAAACCACTTACATGACGCCGGTGCCTTTGTATGACGGAACAAGGCCATACCAACAGGTGCCATTCCAGTATTCAGCCCATGTGATTGAGAATGAAAGCTCAGAGATGCAGCACCATGAATTTCTTGCTCCGGCAGGCATTGACCCCCGCAAGCCGTTTATCGAAAGCCTGCTTGCTGCAGTGCCGGAGAATGCCTGTGTGGTGGCGTATAATAAAAACTTTGAAACACAACGGTTGCAGGATCTTAAGGTGTGGTTTCCTGAACATGGCCCAAGGATAGACGGCATTATTGAAAATATGGTCGATCTCATGGTGCCGTTCAGGCGCAAAGATGTGTACCTCTGGCAGATGGAAGGATCATACTCAATAAAATACGTGCTGCCTGCACTTGTTCCCGAGTTGACATATGATGCCCTCAATATCAGCAATGGCGAGATGGCCTCAAGTGCATGGCTTGCACTTGCACAGGAAAATGATCCGCAGAAAAGTCAAAACATCCGCGCAAATCTGCTTGCCTATTGCGGCCTTGATACGCTGGCCATGGTGCGGATTCTTGAGAAGCTTAAAGAGATTGTTGCATGCTAAACAAAAGCACCCATGTTTTATAAGTGTAAATTGGAAGCATATTAAGAATGTAAACAAACCTATGAATTATTATCTCAATTCCGATTTTGTATTTGAAAATTTTATCGTAGGCTCAGGAAACGAATTTGCTTTCACTGTTTGCAGGGATGTGGCCTCTAAACTCGGTGTTTTGTACAATCCGCTCATTATCTGTGGCAGAATTGGTTGTGGGAAAACCCATCTTATGCATGCTATTGGCAATTACTGCATGACACAAAATAACAACTTAAAAATCAAGGCAACAACTTCAGAGTTTTTTGTTCATGAATTCATAACGGCAATCAGAAACAGCTGTCTAGATAAGTTTCGGGCATCTTTTGCAAATATTGACCTGATGCTCATGGATTCGATAGAATTTATAGCTAACAAAGTCCAATCGCCCGAGGAATTTCTGCATATATACGACTCACTGATGCATGAAGGCCGCACGCAGATTATATGCACATCGGATAAAGAACCCGCGCTGTTAAATTTTAATGAAGCGCTTACGTCACGGCTTTCAAGCGGCCTTACCGTAAGAGTTAATGAGCCAGACAGGAAGAGCAAAGTCGACATTCTAATGCACTATGCCCGTAAGAATGAGTTTGGACTCAACCCTGATGCCGCTGCCCTGCTTGCTGAAGAAGCATCTACACCGCGTGAACTCGAAGGGCTTCTAATACAGATCAAGGCCTATGTGGAATTCCATGCACGGCATATTACACTTGATTACGTGCAGTACGTGCTGAGCAAGACTAAGGGTGTTTGATCCTTAAATAGGTAACCCCCAGCTCTGCTGGGGGACTCAATTTGACCCTCGTTTTTTTATTCTCATTTTCAGCCATGAACAAAAAATAATATAATGCACACCAATCAATTAAAAAGCAGTGTTCGCCGCGAAAAAACCATACAGAATTTTGGTGCGGCTATAGTAAAAAAGGCCCGGCAAGATCGCTGGCTGATTTCCACTCTTCAGGATGGCCACAATGCCGAAGATGCTGACATTATAAAAGTGATTTTTGATCACTTTGAGGAGGCAGACCCTACCGCGAATAAAGAATATCTGCTGTGGATAGCTGTGCAGTACGCTAAAGGCAATATCCGAAGAGCAGAAGATCTTTCCGCCAGAATTCAGCCAGCACTAAAGAAGTATCATAAGCTGAAGCAAAGCACGAATTTCAGCCTCCGGGATATTACCCAACTGCAAGCAGGGCAACTGGAAACATTGGTCGCGCAGTTTAATGACCGGGATTGGGTGAAAGAAGCAAAAAGGGGATTGTCAAAAGAAGTGTACAATGATGAAAATGTCAGAATCATAGTCCCACAGGACCATATCGCTGCTCATTATTACGGTCGCGGAACACGCTGGTGTACTGCCAGTGCGAAATCGGACTTTTGGTTTTATGGTTATAATAGTTACGGTCCACTCTATATACTAATCCCCCTAACACCCCGGCACACCGATGAGAAGTACCAGCTGCATTTTCCTCATGGCCAGTTCATGGATGAGCAGGATAAGCCGCAAAGCCTTTTATGGCTTATAGAAAAACGCTTTGAGGGTTTGTCGGAGATATTCATAAAACATGAACCTGATATAGAGGACTATATCGCTTTTGCAAGCGATGAGGCGCTTCAGCCTGTAATTGATAAAATAGGAGAGCTGGTTCGGGATAAAATCAAGTTGATTTTGGGCGAATGGGAGACTGATGATGCCGCAGCAACACTTTTTCAAAAAGATGCTCTAGAGGTATTGCAGGTTACTCCGGAACAATGCCGTAATTTTGCCACCGGTGTGACTGCTTATCAAACAGGAGAAACGAAAATATCCGACATGGATAAAGTAATAGCTGAGATAGTTTTTAACGAGTTGTTGGGGAAGGACAAGGGGTTGTCAAGCTGGATCAAAAATAGGGTTTTAATTGAGTATGACCTTTTCACCAAGCAGTGGGCAGTCAGGTTGGTTTCAGAGAAAACATTTTTATTTTAATGATAATTTTATTTGTGTTCGGCAGGGTTCTTCGCTGTGGTGATCCTGAAAACCGCAAAATTCTTAACTCGCTGGAAAACCTGGTCTAGGGGAAGGATTATCAAATCTTTATCTTGACATTCCATAGTTGTTAAAAAAAATAATTGTCAAGATAAAGATTTGACCCTCATTTTTTTGTGCTCAGCTCTCAGATGTAAGAATTATTAAAGTTTAAAGTTGCTCAATATTCAAAATTGTAATAAAATTTATACAAATAAAAAATTCTAGCTCAACTGCATTATTTATTTGAGGAGGTCGAAATGTTTGGAATTAAAACTTTCAAACCATGGGTTGGCAAAAAGTACGGTAAGAAAAATAGTTTCAAGGTAATGGTTTTAGGCTATTCGAGATATGATGAAGACTATACAGATTACGATATTATCAATAACAGTGATGGGGGCCGCACACACACAAATTTCATTCAAGCAGTTCTCAGCAAGAAGTATTGGGAAGATAACTATGACCCTTTCCAGTTTTGGCATGAAACCATTTTCTACAATTATAATACCACTTTTTTCCCTGGTAAAGCTCGTGTAACTCCGGAATGGGCTGATTTGGTCAATAAACAGAATAGTAAGCTTCTTAAAAAAATGTTAGAAAAATATAAACCGACCCATTGCATTGTATGGGGGAAAGCCAATTGGGAAAGCATTGAAGTTGAAGGTGTTGAATGGGGGCTATCAAAAAATATTCCCAATTTGCCAATTGGACACCCATATTGCACTGTAACCATTAAAGACCACACAACTAAATTTACATATGTAAAACATCCTTCAACGGCATTTCTTTATGAGCACTGGCGGAAAGTAATTAAGACATTTTTGACTTTTGATTAGTGCCCACTGGTTTTATATCAGACAGCTCGCAGAAACAAAAAATCCTTTTTATGCGACAGACATCTGACGTCCAGCTGTTCATTGCCTAAGCATAATGGGCTATTTGGTTATGCGTAAATGCAAATCAAATAACCTTTGAAAAGGAGGCAAGCAATGGCGGAAGTAAAAGAAAAAAGCATAGGGCTCGCGATCGGATTAAATTTTTTACTGCCCGGCGCAGGCTATATGTACATGGGCAAAGTTCTTGTAGGTGTCGGAGCTTTGATTTTGGTCTTGGCAATGTTTGCGGTGAGTATTGCCCTTGTATTGCCGACATGGTTCGGCATTAATGTCATTATGGCCATAGACATGCTGATTCTCGGCAAAAATAATCAGAAAGAAGTCGCGGCAAAAACCATGAAGAAATGCCCTAAGTGCGCCGAGCTAATTAAAAAGGAAGCAGCTGTTTGTCGTTACTGCAATACAGCGTTTTAGAACTATTCTTATATTTCCAAAAAAAAGAAACCATACGCGACATGGGTTCTTTTTTTTTGCTAAGTTGCCCGAAATACGCTGCTGATGAATTTCGGCAGATTCCACTAAATGCGCCAGGTCTGGCGCGGGCTCGACTTCAGTACTTCGTTAGGGCAAAAAAATCAAATTTTCAGAAAATCGTCGGCAACACTGGATAGCTTTGTTGAATCGGTAATGGTGAGAAGATCACAAATCTTGAACTTGGCATTTTCGCACCACCATGAATCAAAACCTTCCTTACTTGCTTAATCCCACCAAAATGACCGGCAAATCCGATTGAACGTGACCAATTTTTAATTATTCAAAGACGATCAATTTCCTTTTTGAGATTCTGTCCGCCACAATATAAAAAGCGGTCATTTTG
>Ga0114951_10004646_pt1 | contig 13176 bp, 12 predicted proteins | sample AM7aDNAmetaG_FD_88677 | JGI IMG/M metagenome (GOLD analysis project Ga0114951, IMG submission 88677) | Freshwater microbial communities from Finland to study Microbial Dark Matter (Phase II) - AM7a DNA metaG | ecosystem: Environmental > Aquatic > Freshwater > Lake | place: Finland: Lake Alinen...
CGTCGGCGCGGTGCCGGGCAGCGGCAAATCGTTGTCAATCGTCTTGGGCACGTGCGCAACCTTGATTTTGCCCTTGCTGTATTTGGCCACGTAGCTGGCGGAAAACGCCGTGTCGTCACCGCCGATGCTCACCAGCGCGGTGATACCGAGCTTGTCGAACGCGGTGAAGATGTTCTTCATCTGCTCCTCGGACTTGGTCGGGTTCGTGCGCGCGGTGCCGAGAATGGAGCCGCCCTTGAGATGGATATCCTTCACGTTTTGGATGGACAACACCCGGATCTGCGTGGTGTCGCCCTGCGCTATGTATTTGAACCCATCGCGGAAGCCGATGACTTCATAACCCTGATTGATGCCTTCAATAGTGGCCGCCGCGATGACACCGTTGAGTCCGGGCGCGGGGCCGCCGCCGACCAAGATTCCGAGTCTGCCTTTATTGCTCATAAATGATAATTTGGATTTCTTTGCCAGCGGCAAAGACGTGACATTCTGCCCGTCCGGACAAAAAATTCAATTCCATTCTTGCCGTAATCTGCCCACAATTTGCCCACGAAAATGAACCGCGCCGTATTTCTCGACCGCGATGGCACGCTCATCGTTGAAAAAAACTATCTGCACCGACCCGAAGACGTGGCGATTTTCCCCGGCGCGGGCGCGGCGTTGAAACGACTTTGTGACGCCGGCTTCAAGCTCATCATTGTGACCAACCAGTCCGGCATCGGGCGCGGTTACTACACAATGGCCGAGGCCGAGCGCGTGAACGAGCGCGTTTCCAAACTGCTCGCGAGCGACGGCGTGCGCTTCGAGAAGATTTACATTGCGCCGGAAGCACCCGACCAGCCGAGCCGCGTCCGCAAGCCGTCGCCGCAATTTATATTCGACGCCCGGGACGAATTTAATTTGAACCTCGCGGAAAGTTTCATGGTCGGCGACAAGTTGATTGATCTGGAATGCGGCTGGAATGCCGGCGTGAAAAAAAGTATTTTAGTCCGCACCGGCTACGGCGCAGAGGTGGAACGCGACGAGGCTGAAGAAATTAGGCGGGCGGTCGTCGTAGATGGCTTGAGAGAGATGGCGGAGTGGATTTTGAATTTGAAATGATTCCGCGAATTTCGCCAATCGACGCGAATTTTTAGAAATCAATTGGCGACAATTCGCGTAATTCGCGGATAAAATTTTTATGTGCGGCATCATCGGATACGTCGGTAAAAAATCAGCTTCGCCCATCCTGCTGGAAGGACTGCGGCGGCTGGAATATCGCGGCTACGACAGCGCCGGCGTGGCCGTGCTGGACAAATTGGGATTGGTGGTTCGCAAAAAGCTTGGCAAGATTGACGAGGGCATCGCCCGACTGCTGAAAGCCGAACCCGTCGGCGGCAATCTCGGCATTGCGCACACGCGCTGGGCCACGCACGGCGTTCCTGCGGACAAAAATTCCCATCCACACCTTGATGCGTCCGGCAAAATCGCCGTCGTCCACAACGGCGTCATAGAAAATTACGACTCGCTCAAGCAAAAGCTGTTCGCGACCGGGCACAAGTTCAAATCCGACACTGACACCGAAGTGCTCGCGCATTTGATTGGCGAACACTACGCCAAACGTCGCACTCAAAACCGTAACGGCGACGATGCAAATTCGCTCGCACAAGCAGTGTGCGACGCCTTGCGCGAAGTCATCGGCACTTACGGACTCGCGGTCATCTGCACGGATTTTCCGGACACGATCATCGGCGCGCGACGCGGCTCACCGCTTATCATCGGCATCGGCAAACATGAAAATTTCCTCGCCAGCGACGCCAACGCCATCGTCGCCCACACGAAAAAAGTCGTTTACCTGAACGACTACGACGTGGCGACGATCACGCCGGAACGCTTTGAGGTTTTGAATCTCGGCACGGACACGGCAAACGTGCAGATTAGTAACCTGGAGTTTTCGCAGGAGGACGCTGCGCGCGGCAAACACGCGCACTTCATGCTCAAGGAAATTTTCGAGCAGCCGCAAACGGTTTTGAACGCGCTGCGCGGACGGCTGGATTTTGAAGGCGCGACGGCCAAGTTCGGCGGCTTGAACATGACGGCGGCGGAGTTGCGCGGGATTGACCGCATCGTCATCGCCGCGAGCGGCACGAGCTGGCACGCGGCGCTCGTCGGTGAATATTTGATCGAGGAACTGGCGCAACTGCCGGTCGAGGTGGAATTCGCGCACGAGTTTTGCTATCGGAATTGTCCGCTGGAAAAAAACACCGTGTTGCTCGTGCTGTCGCAGTCCGGCGAAACGGCGGACACGCTGGCGGCATTGCGCGAGGCCAAGCGGCGCGGGCATCGCGCGCTGGCCATCGTCAATGTCGTCGGCAGCACCATCGCGCGCGAATCCGACGGCGGCATTTATATGCACGCCGGCCCGGAAATCGGCGTCGCCTCGACGAAAGCCTTTGTTTCGACCATCACGATTTTGACGCTGCTCGGGATTCACTTGGGCCGGATGCGTCATCTTTCCGCGAAACGCGCTCTGGAAATTTTGGACGGACTCGAAGTGTTGCCGAAGCAGATCGAAAAAATTCTCGCGCAAGACAACGCGTTGAAAAAAGTCGCGAAGAAATATGCGAAGGCGGACGATTTCTTCTTTCTCGGTCGCGGCTACACCTTCCCGATTGCGCTCGAAGGCGCGTTGAAACTGAAGGAAATTTCCTACATCCACGCCGAGGGTTATTCAGCGGCGGAAATGAAGCACGGGCCGATTGCATTGATTGACGTGAAGACGCCGACGGTTTTTCTCGTGCCGCAAGACGCGATGTATGACAAGACAATGGCGAACCTCGCGATGATCCGCGCGCGCCAAGGCCCGATCATCGCGCTGGCAACCGAAGGCGACAAGGCCATCAGGAAAGTGGCGGACGACGTGATTTACCTGCCGCCGACGCTCGACTTGCTGAATCCGATTCTGGCGACCGTGCCGCTGCAACTCTTCGCGTATCACATCGCCGTCGCGCGCGGCTGCGACGTGGACAAGCCGCGCAACCTCGCCAAGAGCGTGACGGTGGAATAAATTTTTCTGTTTTTTGAAAATTGTTTGGATTGCAACACGACTATCACTAGAACGTAATTTTCAACGAATCGCCAGAACGGCTTCGCTCCGCCACGCCGCGCCGCCGGGCAAAGCAGACACGACTTTTTTCTGCTGCGGATTCACCAGCAACGACCGCTGCAGGCTGCCTGCGCCCACTTGCACCAGCAGGGCCTCGGCATGGATTAAATTTTTACCGTCCGCGTCTTGCACGTCTGAAACCTTCAACTCAACAGGCGCTCCGTCCAGTGAAACCGCCCAGACAAAGGCCGTGTTCTGCGCGCGGCGCCGCTGCACCAGCAGCGGCACGAGGTCTTCCGTCGTTTTCAAAATGCCGCTTCCCGTGATGATTTCCGTCAATTCGCCGCCGGCCAAAATTACTGCTGCGCTCTGGTTATCAGCCAATTTCGTCCGCACTGTTTCCCCAGCCGCGCTGTTGCGCGTCGTGGTTTGCGTGAAATATTTGTAGCCGGGAACGGACGGCGGCGACCACGCCGTGCCCGTCGGCAAATTTTTCCACACGCCCATCTGATGATACGCCAGATCAAACGTGTGCGGTGCATCTGCTTGAATTTGATCCACGAACACGACGAGGCTCGCCGTGAGCATCGCCACGGTGCGCGTGAAATGCACATTGGCCGCCGGGTAAATCGGGCCGGCGTCGGTCACGGAAAAATCCACTCCGTTCGTGGTTCCGAATGCGAGGCACTTGCCTTGCGCGGGTTCCTGCGATTTCTCGTCCGTGATGAGCGTATTATGCGCCAGTGTGGTTTTGTCCCAGCCCATATGCACCGGCGAACCGTAGGCGTGAGTGCCAACATCCGGGGCGAGCACCTGGCCGCGCGCGTAGAGAATAAAACTGTTCTTGTCTGGATGACCATGCATACCGCCGTGCGGGCCATATTTGGTGGAGAGCCAGGTTGCATTCGTGCCCGCGCCCTGCTGCAAAATCGCGTAACCGCCGGCGGTAAGATTGCGGCTCTGCGTTTCGCCGACCGCCTGGGCGGCGGGGAGATTCGCCGCGCCAAAGAGCAGCGCCATCCGGTTGTTGCGATTGCCGAAGAGGGAAATGTATTTGGCGTCGTGGAACCGCGCGAAGGCCAGTTCGTAGGCGGCGGTCTGACCGAGCAACGGTGAGAGGCTGCTGTCGTTGAAATTCGGCAGGACCAGATTCGGCATCGCGATCGCGAACGGCCCGTCGAACAGGGCTTTGAATTGCGAGTCATATAAATCCAGACCGCAGTTGCGCGCGCCTTCGGCCAGCGGCCAGAGTCCTTCGATGGCAAAAAAGTGATAGCCGCTGCTGCCTTCGAGCCACAGGCCGTCGGCGTCCACGCCTTTCGCCAACTGCTGGCGGTAGCCCAGCTTCGGATCGTCAATGGCGAGCGAAATCAGTTTCTGGTCGCCCAGCAGAAATCCCGTGAGGCCGATGGCGCTGTTCTCCCAGCATTGCATATTCTGAATGCCGAACGTGGTGGGAATGATGATTTCGTTGAGCGCAGGCCGCAGAATTTTTTCCTCAATGGCCCGGCGATCGTTCACACTCAAGGTATCCCAGATCAAATCCGCACCCTGCACCAAAGGGATGAGCCACATCGCCTCCGAGAGTGCTTGTGACGCGACGCGGCCGCCATGCTTGCCGGAGCGGCCTCTATTACTGTGAATCGGATACGAAAGATATTTGTCGGCGTAGGCGAGCAGAATCTCGCGCGCCCGCCGTGCGTAGTGCGCGTCGCCAGTCATTTGAAAAACCAGGCCGTCGTCCAGCACCTGATTCGCCAGCTTCTCATGAATGGCCATGATCGCGTTGCCGTCAAAATCCAGCGTGGCCTGGGACGGATCGCCCGTAAGGATGTGATGGCCGACGGGACAAATATGTTCCCATTGCCAGGGGCCAATCTGCCGGCCCAGCTCCAGACGCGCCCCGTGAATCGGACAGACATAGTTGTGCGACCAGTTCCCGCCGCGCGGCGGCAATTCGACCGGTTTCAGCAAACTGTTTTCCGCGCTCGCCTTCAATTTTCCCCACGATGCTTTGGCCCAGGGCGCGGTGGCGATGCGTTCACGGAGTTCGGCGATGCCGTTGGAGTTGATCAACAAGCGCGGATGCGGCGGCAAACCGGCGGTCTGCGAGTTGGCCGGAGACAAAACTGTGAACAGCGAGAGGGCTGCCAGGACGAACATTTTTGGGTGAATTATTTTCATTGAGATTCATGCGTTCAATGCGAAAGAAAAGACGCCCGCCAGCAGCGCATTTATTTTTTCACATTGATGAATTTTTGGCGAGCCTTTGAGCTTCAAACCAAAGCAGCCCATTTCACAACTGCGCCCGATTGTGCAAGCAAACAATCAGTCGCTGCCGTTAGACTCCTCGCCAAAGTGTGCGCCGGAGCGCCAGTGGCCCTTCTGCCAGACAAAAACATCGCCTTGTTTCTCCCATTTGCCGACGATCCAGACATCGCCTGAATGCGGACGCGAACGCCAATGGCCGGAAACCCAAACCCACTGGCCGCGCCACGCCCAATGCCCCGGAATGAACCACCATTGCGTAATTGCGCCGGGCGGAGGCGGAACCACATCTTTCTGATCTTGCGGCGGCGGCTGGTTTGGCTGCTGGGAAAGATTGGCATTGTCCGCCGACGCCACCTGCGGCCCGACATTGGTTGGTTGTTCCGGCGCACACCCGGCCAGCAACGCGCCGGCCAGCAGCGATAGAAGAATTTTCGAAAAAGCAGTTTTCATGGTGAGATTAAAATTTTTTGGATTAATCAATTCATGGCACTGGGCGCAGCCGATTGCAAATAAAATCTGTTCACCACCACCACAAATTCAAAAACCATTGCCAGAATACATCGAGAAATATCGCCGCCAGAATTCCCGCCACCAGCGACGTGATTAAAATGGGGATCCAGTCGCCGCCAAAACTGAATGCTGCCAGTAACGCGCCACAAATAATGCCGCAGAAAAAATGCAACCACGTCTTTGCCCAGTCGCGTTGCGGCCCGTCGCTCATATCACTTCATATTTCAGTTTGCGCTGGGTGTTTCCGGTGGCGGAACAGGCGTTTCTTCATTCTGGCTTTTTACCGCTTCATCCAAACGCAGTTGTTCCGGCGGCGCGGTGGCCAAACCCACATCCACCGTGACCGGCGCGGGCGGGCGCTCGATGGGAATTCTCCGCAGCTCATCCGCCGCCGGCAAATCTTCCAGGCCGCGCAAACCGAAATATTCCAGAAACAATGGCGTGGTGCTGTATAGCGCGGGTCGGCCGACCACTTCAGCGCGGCCGCTCTGCTCCACCAGACCGCGTTCCAAAATCGTCTGCATCGTGCCGTCAATGTTCACGCCGCGCACCTGCTCGACTTCCGCGCGCGTGACCGGCTGGCGATACGCGATGATGGCCAGCGTCTCCAGCGCCGCCTGCGAGAGCCGCGACGGGCGGTTCTTGACGCCGACCAACGCCTTGAGCCAAGGCGAAAATTCCGGCTGCGTGACGAACTGCCACGCACCCGCGACACACGCGAGCCGGTAACTGCGCGCGGCGGTCTCGTGTTCGCACGCGAGTTCCTCGAGCGCGGCGGTCACATCATCGTCCTTGGTTTTTTTGAACGGCTTGGCGGCTTCGTCTGCGTCCTCGGCGGTGGCGGCGTTGGCGAGCAGGTCGCGAAGTTCCTTCACGCTCATCGGTTTTTGAGCGGAAAACAAAAGGGATTCGAGAATGAATTTCAGTTCCATCTTAATTGTATTTTAGGGATTAATTTGAACGGAAAACTTTAATGGACATGGAAGCGTGTTATCATTTCCGATGATTGCCCGCAAACCAGCACTAATCACCTTATCAATCACATCCTCCTTTTTGAGTTCGACCCGTCTTGCAACCTGATCAAGCAAAGATTTTTGTGTGAGATTTAAGTCCAAAAATGTTTTTGGAGTTATACCAACTATTAAATTCTTATCCTGCTTGTCTTTTATCAGTGACAATGAGGTGGATTCTTTGCCGTCATTGGTTGCAGAATCGCAAATTTTCTTTTTTTGAATCAACCCATTGGCTTCAAGCTCATGGTAACAATCCCAATACAAGTCTTGAATCATGACTGCGACAAAAGCGTCATCCAATCCAGCCTTCTTTAATTCTGCCGCGTAAAAACAAGCTCTCGAAAAAGACGAAAGTGAAGTCGGTGTTTTTTTCGTCAACCATTTCCCACCAAGCTGAATGTGGGGGAAATCAGATTGAGAAAAAAATGCCTGGTCAACCTTTGAACTCTTATTGTTTTTTATTTTCCGTGTCTTCATTTTCATCCTCCTCTTCTTCTTCGTCGTCGTCATCATCGTCGTCGTCGTCATCATCGTCGTCGTCGTCATCATCGTCGTCGTCATCATCTTCATCGTCAAACTCATCTTCCGCTTCTTCTACTTCGGTTTCAGCAACGACTGGTTCAGCCAATGACAGCGCGGGTTTTACTTCGGTCACAACTTCGGCTTCCGCTGCGGACTCACCCATTTCCATCTGCACGGCGGAAGTAACGGTGGATGGAACGGCCTTGCCAATTTGAATTTCATCAAACGGCTCCGGCTGGATGCAGACGAGCTGCTTGAGGCGGATTAATTCCAGCAGCGCGAGAAAGGTGCAGACGACTTCGGAACGGTTTGCCGCCGTCTCGAACAGCTCGGCAAAACGCACACTGCCGCGCTCGGTGATTACCTTCAGCACAAATTCAATTTTTTCGCTGACGGTCCATTTGTCCTCAAAAATCTCGCGCGAGCCGGCGGTTTTTTCCTGAAAGCGTTTGAGGACGGTGTTGACGGCATTCAGCAAATCGAAGATACCGACATCCGGTTTCGTCACCGGCGCGACGGATTCAAATTCCAGTTTTCCCGGCAGGCGCGGAAAAATATTTTCCTGACGCGCTTCGAGCGTTTGCAATTGCGCAGCGGCGTCCTTAAATTTTTTATATTCGACAAGCTGGCGGATGAGCTCCCAACGCGGGTCCTCGCCTTCATCTTCATCGCCCTCGACGACAACCTGCTGGTCGGCGGGCAGCAGCTCGCGGCTCTTGATATACATGAGCGTCGAGGCCATCACGAGAAATTCGCCGGCGACCTCAAGGTCAAACGCGCGCATCAAATCAATGTATTCGATGAATTGCGTGGCGAGCTTGGTGAGGTTGACCTGGTAAATGTCCACCTCCTCCTTCTTGATAAGGTAAAGAAGGAGGTCGAGCGGGCCTTCGAAGACCTCGAACTGGACTTTGTATTCGGACATGAAACGGGTGCCAATCCTAGATTGAAGCGGGCGACTTGGCAACGGCAGAACCGCCTTGGCTACGGTAATTGCTCGACGCCCCCGTGCGTTTAGCACAAAATCAGGCTATGAATACGGACGAGCGTGAAATTTTTAATTATCTTCAGACCTGGGGCGCAGATTACGTCGGGGCCATGGAAATCTGCCGCCGGGCGGCCACAAAAAAACGTTTTCACGACGATCCTGACTGGGCCAAGCCCCTTCTCCTGTCCATGAAAGATCGCGGCATTCTTGAAAGTGACTTGCAGGGCCGCTACCGCATCAAGCCTGTCAGTAAAAAAAAGGCCGGCAAACTCTGGGTCGCGCCCGACATTGAAAAAATTCTTCAGGATGGCGGCCAGGAAGTTGACAGCGCGGCCTCGGAACTGGGCGACGACGAACATTACGAGCAACTCTGATGCTCGCAGCGCTGCTCACCACCTTCCTCTTTGCGACTTCCGCCGTCTGCGGTTATCGCACCGCCAAACAAGTCGGCGGCGTTGAGGCGAATTTCTGGCGCATCACGCTGGCCACGATTTTTCTGACAATCTGGGCGTTCACTTTTGGCGCGGGTTTCGCCGGCGCGCCCGGCTGGTTCATGTTGAGCGGCCTCTTCGGCATCGGGCTCGGCGACTCCGCGTATTTTCAGGCGCTGCCCCGGCTCGGCAGCCGCCGCACGGTTTTGCTCACGCAATGCCTGACCGCGCCGTGCGCCGCGTTCATCGAATTTGTCTGGCTCGGAACCAAACTCAATCTCGCGGAAATTTGCTGCATCGCCGTCATCCTCGCCGGCGTCGCCGTCGCGCTCGCACCCGGCGACCACCTGAAAATTTCCGCGCGCGACTGGAAAATTGGCATTGTCGCCAGCGTGTTCGGGGCGCTCGGCGCGGCGCTCGGCGCAGTCGTCATCCGTAAGGGTTACGCGGAGATTCATGCCGCCGGTCTGAATGTGGACGCGGGCACCACCGGCTACCAGCGAGTGCTCGGAGGGATTTTGGTTCCGACACTGGCCCTGCTCATTTTTAAATGGCGCTCCGCCCACGCCCACGGCCCGGCCTTTTCCAGCGACACGCTCCAGATCTCCCGCGATAAATGGCAGCGTATTTGGCCGTGGGTTTTGGCGAACGCGCTGGCCGGCCAGACGCTCGGCGTGACGTGCATGCAGTGGGCGCTGAAATCCACCCAAGCCGGCATCGTCACCGCCATCATCGCCACCACACCAATTGTGCTGCTGCCGATGACCCGCATCGTCGAGGGCGAAAAAATCGGGTTCCGCTCCCTCGCCGGCGCGCTCATCGCCGTCGGCGGCGTGATTGGCCTGACTTTTTTCCGTTGATTTTCCGCCATTGAGTCACCGGGAAAATTTGTCTGAATTTTTTCTGTGTTCTCCGTGGCTCTGTGGCAGATTCTTGGCAGATGAAAGATGAACTGCAAGCCGCTGTCGAAAAGCTCGGCCTCGAAAAATTCCGGCGCCACATTTTTCTATGCGTGGACGCGGACGAACCCAAGTGCTGCCCCCGCGAAACCAGCCTCGCCGCGTGGGAGTTTCTGAAAACCCGCCTGAAGGAACTGAACCTGGTCGGCCCGAACCCGCTTGTCTTCCGCTCCCGCGCAAATTGCCTGCGCGTCTGTGTGCGTGGTCCGGTGGCCGTCGTCTATCCCGAAGGCGTATGGTATCACAGTTGCACGCCGGAAGTTTTGGAACGCATCATCAGCGAACATCTGGTCGGCGGGAAAACCGTCGCCGACTTTGCCTTCGCCGAAAATCCGCTCTGCTGATTTCATCTCGACTTAATGGCCATGCCGATGCATTGTTTATAAACAACCGAAATTTTCATGGCGCGCTTGTTGGTCAAAACCGACGGTTTGAAGCTGCGCACGCTGGAACTCCGGCTCGGAGCCAACCGCGTGGGCCGCAACCCCGACGCGGAATTCACCCTGACAGATCCGTCGGTTTCCTTTACGCACTGCGAATTCATTCTGTCGCAAGACGGCGTGTTCGTGCGCGACTGCGATTCCACCAACGGCACCTTCGTGAACAATGAAATGGTCAAGGCCGCCCGCTTGGAATCCGGCCAGACCGTGCGCCTCGGCGATGTGGAGCTGACGGTTGAGTCCACCGACGTGACCATCGCCATCCCGAAAATCGAACATGAAAAACCGAAACCGCCGCCGATGCAGGCCGATGGCTCGCTGCTATGCCGCCGACACCCCCAGGCTCCAGTAACTTTTCACTGCACCCATTGCGGCGAACAGATGTGCACCGCCTGTATCCATGTCATGCGGCTGCAAAGCAGCCAGGCGCTTCACCTTTGCCCGTTATGCAGCCACAAATGCGAGCGGATCAGCACCGCGGAACCCAAAAACGAGAGAAGTTTTTTTAGGGACTTGCATCAAACGGTCAGGCTGAAGTTCAGCGGCCGGCCGCAAGACTAATTCCACCGCTCAAGCCGCCAGAAATTTTCCCGCCATTTTCTCCAGCGCGTCAATCCACGCCGGATGCTCGTTCATGCACGGAATCCGCGTAAATTCTTTTCCGTTCCCCGCCATGAATTCCGCGCAGCCACGAATGCCGATTTCTTCAATCGTCTCCAGACAGTCCGAAACGAACGCGGGACAAATCACGAGCATCCGCTTCTTCCCTTCGGTCGCGAGGCGCGGCAATTCGTAATCCGTGTAAGGTTTCAGCCACGGATCTTTACCCAGCCGTGATTGAAAGGACACCGACCATTTGCCCGCCGGCACGCCGGCCTTTTCGATGAACAGCGCCGCCGTCTTGAAACATTGCGCGCGATAACACGTCGCGTGCGCCGGGCTGGGCGTCTCGCAGCAATTCGGCGTGGCGAGACAATGACAGCCGGTCGGGTCTGACTTTTTAATGTGCCGCTCCGGGATGCCGTGGAAGCTGAACAACAGATGGTCAAAATCCTTTTTCAGAAAATCCGCCGCGCTCGCCGCCAGCGCAGCAATGTAATCCACATCGTCAAAATACGGCGGCTGCACGGCCAGCTTCATCTGCGGCGCGAGTTTGGCGACGATTTCCTGCACGCACACGACGGCGGTTTCGTAGCTGGACATCGCGTAATGCGGAAACAGCGGGATCAACAAAACTTCCCTCACGCCTTTCGCCGCCAACCTTTTCACGGCGGATTCGATGGACGGATTCTGATAGCGCATCGCCAGCTCCACCGGCACGCTGACACGCTTCTGCAACAACTCCTGAACATGTCGGCTCGTGACGACGAGCGGCGAACCTTCCTTCGTCCAGATTTTTTCGTAGGCGTGCGCGGACTCTTTCGGACGGTTGATCAAAATCATGCCGACGACGAACCGCCGCACCAGCCACGGCGTGTCAATCACGCGCCCGTCCATCAGAAATTCATTCAGATAGCGCCGCACGTCCGGCACCGCCGGCGAGTCCGGCGAGCCGAGATTGACCAGTAAAATTGCTTTGCTCATTGGTTTCGTTGAATCGTTAAATTGTTCAATGGTTGAAATGTTACATTCCGCAGGGTTCGCAGTCACGTTTCAACGATTTAACCACTCAACCATTGAACGCCTTTGCCACCCGCTCCGCGATGTTCACGCCCGATACAATCGAATCGCCCAGCGAAACACCGTCGCGGTAATGCCCGGCGAAAAATAAATTTGAATTGTTGGATTCGATGTCCGTCAACAGCTCGCGGTATTTTCCGTAGCCGACGTTGTATTGTGGAATCGCCTTCGGATAAACGACGCAATGCGCGAACACCGGCTTTCCTTTCACACCGAGCAGCGCGCGCAAATCCGCCAGCACCACATCCACCAGCTTTTCGGTCGGCAATGAGGCGAGTTCCGGATAACGCGCGCCACCGACATAGCTCGTCAAATTCAAATGCCCGGCGGGCGCGCGGTTCGGAAACAGCGACGACGAAAAAATCGTGCCGAGAATTTTGAAGCCCTCGATTTTTGGAATCAACATGCCGAAGCCCTGGCACGAATGCGCCACGTCCTCGCGTCGGAAACCCAGCACCACCGCCGCCACCGGCGGATAGCTGATTTCGGAAAATGCTTCGGTAGGGCGGCGCTGCTGCGCCGCCTCAATTACCAACTCCGCCAACCGGTGCGCCGTGCCGCAATAAATAACGGCGGCAAATTCAGCTTCGCCATCGGTCGTCGTCACGCGCCAGCCAGCGCTGGTTTGCGTCAGCTTCGTGACCGGCGTGTTCAGTTTCAACGAGTCGCCAAGCTGCACCGCCAGCGTGTCCGGCAAAACCTGCAAGCCCTCATCAAAGGAAAATTTCGCCGCGCGGTCTTTGGCGACTTCGCCGGATTTTTTCCGGTCGCGCGCGCCAAAAATCTGGCCTTTGATCATCGAACCGTAATTATCTTCCAGCGCCTTGAGCTTGGGAAATGCGTGCGGCAGCGAGAGCTTGTGCGGATCGCCGGCATAAATTCCAGCAACCAGCGCGTCAATCGCATGATCCAAAAATTCCTGATTGAAGCGGCGCACAACGAACTGCCCGATGCTTTCTTCCACCCCGTCGCGGCGCGGCGGGATGAACGGCTCGCGCAGCACAGCGAGCTTGGCCTTGGCAGTGAAAAGTTTTGTCGTGAGAAATCCCGGCACGGAAGCGGGCATCTCAATCGGCCGACCGTAGCGCACGACGTAGCGCGCCTCGGCGTTTGGGTCGGTGGCGAGCTTGCGTGCTTCGAGGCCGGCGTCGCGGACGAGCTGGGCGATCTTCGGCGAGGTTTCGAGAATGGTGTTCGGCCCGAACTCGGCGAGAAAACCGTCCTTGCGGATGGATTGAATCACGCCGCCGACGCGCCCGCCCGCCTCATAAACCGTCACC
>Ga0114951_10004647_pt1 | contig 13174 bp, 13 predicted proteins | sample AM7aDNAmetaG_FD_88677 | JGI IMG/M metagenome (GOLD analysis project Ga0114951, IMG submission 88677) | Freshwater microbial communities from Finland to study Microbial Dark Matter (Phase II) - AM7a DNA metaG | ecosystem: Environmental > Aquatic > Freshwater > Lake | place: Finland: Lake Alinen...
CCGCAGCAGCCGCGCAGGCCGGAGATGATGGTGGTGGGGTTCTGGAGTTTGTCGTCGTATCGGGAAACTGCGAAGCCGGTCTTCGACATGCAACAGACGAAGATGTCCTTGGCGCCGGCGCCGACGGCGGTGGTGGCGGCGGCGCCGACAGGGAGGTCGGCTCCGAGTTGTTTCGTGCCCTGCGCGTCGAGCACCGCGATCTTGCCGCTGCCGGCGACGAGGATCGAGCCATCCGCGCGGCAGGCGACGACTTGCGGGCCGAAGTCGAGGTCGTAGTCCTTGACGAGCTTGTCGTCGGCGGTGACGACGCGGAGGCGTTTCTTCATTTGGTCGCAGAGGAGGAAACGGTCCTGCGAGTCGAGGCAGAAACTGGAGAGCAGCTGGCATTTGGTGTCGGAGGAGACACCGATGGAGCCTGCCGGTGGTGGAGCCTGTTTCGTGACGGGGGCGGCGGCAAGGAAAACAGAAGCTACGAGCAAGAGGGTCGTATTCATGGCTGCGGAGGCTATCAGATGAGTTGACGCGCGTCAATACTACAGTCACGATGCGGGTGTAGTGTCGCTGCGATGAACACAACCGACCGTCCGCCGATGCCGCGCGAGCACGGCGCGTGGGGCATGTTGCTGGTGCCCTTCGCCACCGCTGTCGCCACGAGCGGCGTCCTCGATGGGAAGGTGGCGCTGCTGTTGGTGAGCACGCTGACTTTCTATATCGCGCGCACAAGCTGGTTGAAGCGGCAGTTCAAGTGGATGGCGCTGTTGCTGGCCGCGAGCCTCGCCGCCGCCGTGCCGCTGTTTTTCGTTTGGGAACTTTGGTGGCTCGCCGGGTTCAGCGCCGTCACCGCCGCGCTCGCGGCGCGGCCCAATCCGCGCAGCCTGGCGATGCAACTGGCCGCGACCGCCGGGCTGACGTTGACGGCGCCGGCGGCGTGGTACGCGGCGACGGGACGGCTCGATGCGACGGCGTTTTGGCTCTGGTTGTTCAACGCGCTCTATTTCGCCGGCGGCCTGCTCTACGTGCGGATGCACATCGAGCCGCCCCAACGGCGCGCGCTGGTGCTGGCGTATTTCGGGGCGGTCGCGGTGTTCGTGCTTGCGTTGGCGGCGGGCGGCGTGGTTTCATGGCTTGTGGCGCTGGCGTTCGCGCCGGCGGTGGCGCGGGCGGCGGTCGGCACCGCTCGTCTCGCGCCGCGGGTGCGGATCAAGCGGCTCGGCTGGACGGAAATGGCGCACTCGGTCGCGTTCGGCGCGCTGCTGGCGTTGGCGCTGCGGTAGATGAAATCAATTCTGGCAATCCTGTTCGGCATGTTGGCCGGCGCGGGTGGATACACGTTCTTCTACGCGCGCGGCTTGTCCTACCTTTCCAACGACCCGCAGGCGTGCGTGAACTGCCACATCATGCGCGAGCAGTTCGACGGCTGGCAGAAAGCCAGCCACCACGCCCACGCGACCTGCAACGACTGCCACGTGCCGCACGATTTCGCCGGCAAATGGTTCACGAAGGCCAGCAACGGCTGGCATCACTCGAAGGGGTTCACCCTCCAGGATTTTCACGAGCCGATCCGCATCAAGCCCGGCAACGCCGCCGTGCTCAACGCGAACTGCCGTTACTGCCACAAGGATTTCGTGCGCGAGATCACCGCGCACCGCGTGTTGAAAGACGAGGAACTCTACTGCGTTTGCTGCCACGACAACGTCGGCCACGGACCAAGCCGCTGAAACGAAGGGAACACCATGAAAACACTCAAGTACTTCCTGCTGCTGCTGGCCGCCACCGCCGGTACCGTCGGCGTGATGTTGTTGCGCGAGAACATCGCCACGCGCAAACAGGAGGCGAGGCAGATCGTCTTCAAGATCGTCAACCTCGACGAGACGACGACCGACCCCGCGCAGTGGGGTAAAAATTTTCCGCGCCAATTCGACGGTTACCAGCGCACCTCCGAACGCACCGGCACCAAGTACGGCGGCGGTGGCTCCGACACACTCGCGACCGACAAACTCGAAGCCGACCCGCGATTGAAAACCATCTTTGCCGGTTACGCGTTTGCGATTGACTACCGCAACCGCCGCGGCCACGCCTACATGCTCAGCGACCAGCGCGAGACCAAGCGCGTCACCCAGAAACCACAAACCGGCGCCTGCCTGCATTGCCACGCCGCCAATACCGTCGCCTACCGCAAAGCCGGCATCGAAGCCGGCGCGCCCGGCACTCTTCAGAATGCGTTGATCAGCCCCAACGGTTACGCGCAGCTCCAGAAAGGGTTCGAGAAGGTTTGCGCGATGTCGTACACCAACGCCACCAAGCTCGTGGAGCACTCTGTCGCCTGCCTTGACTGCCATGATCCCGACTCGATGCAGTTGCGCGTCACCCGCCCCGGTTTCCTTAACGGTATCGCACGCCTTGCCGAGTCCAGCGCGCCCGTCCCGCATCTGCCGTCCATCGAGAAATGGCGCACCGGCGACCGCGCGGTACCGTACAACCCCAACACGCGCGCCACCCGCCAGGAAATGCGCTCGATGGTCTGCGGCCAGTGCCACGCCGAATACTACTGCGGCCCGAAGACGACACTTTTCTTCCCGTGGAACAACGGACTCAAGGCCGACGAGATCGAATCGTACTACGACAGCTACAAGTTCAGCGACGGCCACCGTTTCTTCGACTGGAAACACGCCGACACCGGCGCGGAGGTGCTCAAGGCGCAGCACCCCGAGTTCGAGATCTGGAGCCAGGGCATCCACGCCCGCAGCGGCGTCGCCTGCGCCGATTGCCACATGCCGTACAAACGCGAAGGCGCCATCAAGATCAGCGACCACTGGGTCCGCAGCCCGCTGCTCAACATCAACAACGCCTGCCAGGTCTGCCATCACTTCCCCGAGGATGAAATTAAGGCACGTGTCGCGGACATTCAGAAACGCAACCACAACCTACAAGTGCGCGCCGAGGACGCCGTCGTCGCCCTCATCAACGCCATCGCCTCCGCGATGAAACACGGCGCGACCGACACCCAACTCGAACTCCCGCGTGAACTCCAGCGCAAGGCACAGTGGCGCGTGGATTTCGTCAGCGCCGAGAACTCGATGGGGTTCCACGCCCCGCAAGAAGCCGCCCGCATCCTCGGCGAGGCCATCGACTACGCTCGCCAGGGCCATCTCGCCGTGGCCACGCTCGGTTCTCTCGCTCAGAAGAATTGACTTTCGGCTTGATGCAGGGCAGTAGAACAAGCTGCGGATTGCACTGGTAAAAAAGTTTTAAGAAAGGAACTACTCTAATGAAAAACAAAGCAGACATCGGTTTGATCGGCCTCGCCGTTATGGGCGAGAACCTCGTGCTCAACATGGAAAGCAAAGGCTTCACCGTCGCGGCGTTCAACCGCACAGTGGAAAAAGTGGACGCCTTCGTAGCCGGCCGCGCCAAGGGCAAGAACATCATCGGTTGCCACAGCATCCATGAACTGGCAGATAAGCTAGAGAAGCCCCGCAAGATCGTCATGCTCGTCAAAGCCGGCAAGGCCGTGGATGAGTTGATCGAGCAGTTGATTCCGGTCTGCGAACCCGGCGACATCCTGATCGACGGCGGCAACAGCCTGTTCACCGACACGATCCGCCGCACCAAGTACGTCGAGAGCAAAAATCTTCTCTACATCGGCACCGGCGTCAGCGGCGGCGAAGAAGGCGCGCTCAAAGGCCCGTCCATCATGCCCGGCGGCAGCCCGGCCGCGTGGCCGCACGTCAAACCGATCTTCCAGAAAATCTGCGCGCAAACGACGGACGGCGAACCGTGTTGCGACTGGGTCGGCGAAAACGGCGCCGGTCATTTCGTGAAGATGGTTCACAACGGCATCGAGTACGGCGACATGCAGTTGATCTGCGAAGTGTACGACTTGATGAAACGCGGCCTCGGCCTCACCAACCCCGAGATGCACCAGATCTTCACCGAATGGAATCAGGGTGAACTCGACAGTTACCTCATCGAGATCACCCGCGACATCCTTGGCTACAAGGACGAGGAAGGCAAAGAAGTCATCGACCTCATCCTCGACGCCGCCGGCCAGAAGGGTACCGGCAAGTGGACGGTCGTCGCCGCGCTCGACGACGGCATGCCGCTCACGCTCATCGGCGAAGCCGTGTTCGCACGTTGCCTCTCCGCCGTGAAAGAAGAGCGCGTCGCCGCCAGCCAGCAGATACCGGCCAAGGCCAAGCCGTTCAAAGGAGACAAGGCGAAGTTCGTCAACGACCTCCGCCAGGCACTGTTTGCCTCGAAGATCGTCAGCTACGCGCAAGGCTACCAGCTCATGCGCGCCGCTGCCGCGACCTACAAGTGGAACCTCAACAACGGCGGCATCGCCATGATGTGGCGCGGCGGCTGTATCATCCGCTCCGTCTTCCTCGGCGACATCAAGAAAGCGTTCAAGCGCAACCCCAGCCTCGTCAACCTGCTCCTCGACCCGTTCTTCCGTCGCGCCGTCGTCAAACGACAGGCCGCGTGGCGACGCGTGATCATCCAAGCCACCAAGCTCGGCATCCCGGTACCGTGCCTCAGCAGCGCGCTGGCGTACTTCGACGGCTACCGTAGCGACCGCTTGCCCGCGAACCTGCTCCAGGCGCAGCGTGACTACTTCGGCGCGCACACCTACGAGCGCGTGGACAAACCGCGCGGCGAATTCTTCCACACCAACTGGACCGGCCGCGGCGGCACTACAACGGCGAGGACATATACCGTTTAGTAAACACGACATTGCCGGTAGTGGCGCTTGCCGGAACGGGAGGAGCATGTTAGCGTTTGGCGCATGAGTACGTTGACTGAAATCGAAGCAGCGGTTGAGTCATTGCCGCCAGAGCAGAAGGAGGAGTTGTTCACCTTTCTCGCGGAGCGGGTTGGCGGCAAGCCTGCGACTGCACCCGCCGCAGTGTTGCCACATCTGTTGACCCATCACTTCGGCTCGAATCCATCTGTTGACCTGAACAAGCTCGGCCAGTTGGTCGAGGAGCCTTGAGAGGCGGCGAACGGATGGTGCTGGTGGATGTCAATCTGCTGATTCACGCCGTCAATGCTGATTCGCCGGACCACGACCGAGCCAGAGCTTGGCTGTTGGAATTGCTGCGAGGGTCGGAGCCGGTCGCCTTGCCGTGGGCGGTGCTGATTGGTTTCGTGCGGATTACCACGCACCCGCGCATCTTGCCCAATCCATTGGACTTGGTGGAAGCATTGCGGCAGATCGATCACTGGCTGGCGTTGCCAAACGTGGCCGTGCTCCAGCCGACCCAAGCCCATTTGCGACACTTCGGGGGCCTTTGCCGGGCGGCAAACGCCACCGGGAATCTGATCACCGATGCTCACTTGGCCGCGCTGGCAATCGAGCATGGCGTGGAACTCGCCTCCTGCGACACGGACTTCAACCGGTTCCCCGGTCTGCGCTGGTTCAACCCATTGGCGAGTTGATCGGTTACTTGCCTTTCTTCGTGCCTCTTCTCATTGGCCGGAGAATCACGACACCTTGCAAACGGTCGCGCGTGTCGTATTCGAGCATGACGGGAAACTTCTGGAGTTTTCGTTTGGGCAGTTCCCAGACGAATGCGCTGTAGGGAAGCGGTTTGATCGGCTTGCCGTGTGGCGGCAGTTTCAGGTGGAGGCTGTACGAGTCCAGCCAACATTCCATGCCGTTTTCCAACAGGCGAACGATGCGGTCATCGGCGATGGTGATGTCGTGTTTGCCACGAAACAGTCTCGATTCGTACCGGTTGTGGACGGACACATGCAGTGTTGCGCCGTGAAACTGGATGCTGTCCTCCGTGATGGTCGCGGCCTGTTTGCTGGGAAAGACGTGTGATGAGTTGGGGCGGGTCTGGCGGCCGATGATTTTCTGGCCTTTGGCTGGCAGCAACAACCAACGCGTTTCTGTGCCCTTGATCGTGCCGCAAATTCGGCAGGCAAGTTTGCCGCCGCGCACTTTCCGATAGCCATCCCAATGCCGGCATTGCAGGGCGAGATACTCCCACGCGACACCCAATTGCTGGTACACATCGTAGAATGCCGCCGCAAGCTTGGCCGGTAGCCGTTTTCGTGCCAGATACCGGTTGCTGATGAAATCCATCGCATGGAACAATCGACGGAATTCGCGCTTGAGCGATGTCCTGGCGGAGTCAGCCGTCATGCCCACCAGCTTCCCGCAATCTGTCAGGTTCGTCCACTGAAAATTCCTTCGCGTCTCTCGCGTCTTTCGTGGTAGAAAACACCCGCATGAAAGACGGCTTGCTGGCAGTGTCAAAGGAACGCATCGAGGAGTGCATCTACACGGTGCGCGGGCAACGCGTCATGCTCGATGCCGACCTCGCCGAGGTCTACGGGGTGGAAACGAAGGCGCTGAACCGTGCGGTCAAACGAAATCGTGACCGGTTCCCTGATGACTTCGCCTTTCGGCTTACCCGGCAAGAACTTACAAACTTGAAGTGCCAAATTGGTACTTCAAGTTTGCAGCACGGTGGCAGGCGTAAACCCACCTTGGTCTTCACCGAACACGGTGCGATCATGGCGGCCAATGTCCTCAACAGCAAGCGGGCGGCGCAAATGAGCGTGTTTGTGGTGCGGGCGTTCATCAAGATGCGCGCCGCACTGTCGGACAACCGGGAACTGGCCCGCAAACTCGCCGCGCTGGAGAAAGATTCGAAGGACCGTCTCGACGTCCACGAAGCCGCCATCGTGACCATCCTGCAGCGCGTGCTGGCCATCATCGACCCGCCTGGACTGCCCGCACCGCCCAAGAAAGAAATCGGATTTCAGGTCAAGGAAGGCAAGGCCCGGTATGTCGTGCGAAGGAAGACAGGATGAAACCATCATCGATGGCACACAACACACGCGCAATCACAGCAACAGGACTTAATCAGATTGAACAGCCGAAATGCCATCGCTAGACTCCACCATGCTATGAACAACAAACATCTATCACAGTTTATGCTTGTCGCTTGCTGCGGGTTGTTGATGGTGGTTGACTCAGGTTGCAGCAGAAAGCAACAGGTCAACTTCACCGAAGAAACCATCGTAGATATTATGACTCAAGGTGTGGTTTATCGAAGCTTTGCATCGTTCTTTATCGAAAACGGGAATGTCTGGAATCCGCCTCCAGACACCCCGGTTGTTTTAATAGTTCGCGATTTTGCTAAAGCGAAGACAAACGTGTTGGAGATGGCAAAATCAAAAGGGCTGAAAGAAGGCAAGGCGTATCTTCGTATGGGGTCTGATAAGTACACGTACAAGTACATCCGTGATGTAGATCCCAGCCCTACGAATGAGTATATCGCCGTTTCAATTGACAAGCTATGTCAGCAGTTTAGGACGCAGGGAAAAAAAGAATGTTTCTATAAATTGGTATTCCTGCCAGAACGGGAGCTATGGGAGCAGCGCAAGGAGAAGAATCCATGATACCCATGAAACTCAAGAGATTGCTATACAGTCTGGGTGCGGTTTTGGTGTTTGGATGTCAATCACTCCACGCCCAGCGAAGCGCAGATGACACCAAGCAATTGACCGAACTACGCGCCAAGGCGGAAGGAGGCGATGCCAGGGCCCAGTGTACGCTGGGGGAGGTATTCGCGCTCGGTAAGCTTGGGGTGGCAAAGAATGAAGTCGAGGCGATCAAGTGGTGGCGGAAATCTGTTGAGCAAAACGACGCCTTGGCACAACGGCAGTTAGGCATCTGCTACCTTGCCGGCGAAGGCGTGACAAAGGACGAGGTAGAAGCAGCCAAGTGGTTTAGGAAGTCTGCTGAGCAGGATGACGAGGTGGCACAGAACAATCTGGGGACATGCTACGCCCTTGGCCAAGGCGTGGCGAAAGATGACGCGGAAGCGGTAAAGTGGTACCGGAAAGCAGCTGAGAAGGGTAACGCATATTCACAAAACTATCTCGGTGTGTGCTATTTAACCGGAAAGATCGTTCAGAAGGATGAGGCGGAGGCGGTAAAATGGTTTAGGAAGGCTGCTGAACAGCTTCTCGCTGAAGCGCAATGGCGGCTTGCTGTCTGCTACAAGAAGGGCATCGGCGTCACGAAGGATCTGTCAGAAGCTGTGAAATGGTATCGCAAAGCCGCCGAGCAGAACTATCCGTCGGCCCAGCATCAGTTGGGATTCATTTATGGGGAAGGAAAACTCGTAGCGGAAGATGTTGCCGAGGCTTACAAGTGGTTCTTCTTGGCGGAAGCACAAGGGTATCAGCCCTCAAAGGAAATCATCGCCGACATGAATACCATGCTGTCACGCGACCAAATCGCAGAAGGGAAACGGCGCGCCAATGAATGGCTGGAACGGTACAAGAAGCTCTCCGCAATCGCCGATCATTTCAGATCAAGCGGCGGGAAGGATCAGTAATCCCATGTTCTCAATTTTGAGTTTTCGAAGACGGAAGAGCTTCTGGTTTCTTGTGGCCGCAGTGGTTTATTGCTTACTGTGGTTGCTTACCTTGCTGATTGGCGTACCACAGATTCGTTCGTCCACAGTTACCGGCTTCCGTACCAAGAACCCCTCCTGCCGGGAAGTGCAACCGGGTGATCTGGTTTCAAAGGAAGGCAACGATCCACTGTTCGTCTGCAAAGTGGTGACATACGCCCCCTTCCTTGTTAAGGAGCAGTTCTCCGAAGCAAAGCGAGACGAGAATGACATCTTGCAGGAATCCGGGCATGAGGCTCTGCATGTATGGGTGTTTGGGTATCACAAAGTTGTGCGCGGAGTGGGCTGGTCCAAGTATAGGGGTAGCATTTTATCGATGCCTTACTGATTGCAGCGAGTTCCATCGCAAGGCGCGCATCGCCTTCACAACTGTCTTTCGCGGTTTCACATCTAAATAAAAGGAAACATCACATGAAGATCGAGCTGAAGAAGAACTGCAAGTACGCGCTCGTCGTGCCGACGAGCATGGGCATCCGCATTACACCGCCTGCCAGTCAGCCGGTGAATGTCGGCGGGACGTTCATCATGCAGGCGACCAGTGCCGAGTCGAATGTGGCCAGCGTGTCGTCCTACCTCGGTCTGCCGGTCAAAATCCTGACGACGTTCGTCAAGGGCAGCCCGATCGCCCAGATCATCAAGGACAATCTGCGCAGTCGCGGCATGGACTTCGAGGGACCAGAAGTGCCGCAGGGCGGCCCGTGGGGTTACCGGCACCAGTTCAACATCGCCGACAGCGGTTACGGGTCGCGCGGCCCCCGCGTGTGGAATGATCGCGCGGGCGAAGTCGGGCGAACGCTGAACGTAAAGGATTTCGATCTGGACCGGATCTTTGGCAAGGAAGGCGTTCAGATCCTCCACCTGTCGGGCCTGATCGGCGCGCTGTCGCCGGAAACGGGGAAGTTCTGCCTCGAACTCGCACGGGCGGCGAAGAAACACGGAACCAGGATCTCGTTCGACCTGAACTACCGCGCAACGTTCTGGAAGGGCCGCGAGAAAGAACTCGCCGCCATCTTCGCCGAAATCGCGAGCCTGGCGGACGTGCTCGTCGGCAACGAGGAAGACTTCCAGCTCTGCCTTGGCGTCAAAGGCCCCGAAGCGGGCGGCAAAGGACTCAAAGCAAAAATTGACGGCTTCAAAGGTATGATCGAGCGCGTCAAAAAAGCGTACCCGAACGCCTCGACGTACGGCACCACGCTGCGCGAAGTCGTGGACACGAATCACCACCTCTGGGGCGCGATCATGGCTGCGGGCGACGACTGGTTCGTCGTCGAACCGCGCGACATTACGGTTGTGGATCGCATCGGCGGCGGCGACGGATTCGTCGGCGGTATGCTCTATGCGATTCTCAAGGGCTGGGAGCCGGAGAAGTGGATTCAATTCGGCTGGGCCACCGGCGCGCTGGCGACGACGATGCTGACTGATTACGCACAGCCTGCCGACGAAGACCAAGTCTGGAGCATCTGGAAAGGCAACGCCCGCGTCCAGCGGTAGGATATGCCTCTCAACCTGCGCAACAAATACGCCTTCGACCCAGGCGAGGCGCGCAGTCCGCGTGTTGTGCGCGGCCTGATGATGGCGGTTGCTTTTGGATTTGTTGGACTGTTGGGCGAACACGTGTTGGCAGCCGGGGAGGGCAATCAACCCTCCGGTCCGAAGATGATTAAGAAACTCTTCGTTGATCTACCGTCGTCGGTGCGTCCATTGCCAGAACCGCTGTCAGCCCCGCATGAAAAGCCAGGCTTTGCCATTCGCGGCATCAAAGGCTGGGCGTGGACGCCGGAGCAATACCTAGCCGAGATTCCATATCTAAAGCGGTTCAAGATGAATTTTTTGACGAACTGCTATGCCTCGATGTTCGACGTTGAGCATCACCCCAATTGGTTTGACGGCGATTCGAACCGTTGGTGGGAGGATTTGCCGGTGGGGAAAAAAGCGGCTTACGAAAAAGTCGTGAAATCGGCGCAGGAACACGGGTTGCAGTTCTGTTTCAGCATGAATCCGAACCTGTGTAGCAAGCGACTGGTCAACGACGGTTCGACGGCAAGCGTGGATTTGTTGTTCAAGCATTACGCATGGATGCAAAGTCTCGGCGTGAAGTGGTTCAATATTTCACTCGATGATATCACCAGCGGCATCAACGCCTCGACGCAGGCCAAGGTTGTCAATGAGATTCTCCATCGCCTGCGCGCCAAAGACCCCGAGGCGCAGATGATTTTCTGTCCGACGTATTATTGGGGCGATGGCACTTTGCCGAAACAGCGGTCGTATCTCGAAGAACTCGCGCGCGACTTGGACCCGGATATTTACATTTTCTGGACCGGTGATGCCGTGGTGACTTCCCGCATCACCCGCAGGGCGGCGGAAATTTTTCGTGGCATCGTGAAGCATCGCATGATTTTGTGGGACAATTACCCTGTCAACGACAACCATCCCACCATGCACCTCGGCCCGGTCACCGGGCGCGACGCCGATCTCTGTGAGGTGGTTGACGGCTACATGAGCAACCCGATGCGCACACAGAACGAGATCAATCGTATTCCGCTTGCGACGTGCGCTGACTATGCCTACAACCCTTGGGCTTATGATCCTGTGCGTTCCATCGGCCAGGCAATTGTCCACTTGGCTGAAACAGATGCGCAACGCCTCGCACTCAAGAACATCGTCGAGGCTTACCCTGGCATGTTGATCTTTGGAGGCGGAACGAGTGCAAACCCCGTTCGCGAGCGGTTCAAGCGGAAGGTCGGTGCTGATTCCCGTCTCTGGCGCGAAGGTTATGTACGACGGATGGAGGCGCTTGCTGGACAATTCAGAGAAGCATTTCCACAACAGTTTGGAACGGCGAGAAAGTCCCTAGCCGATGACATTGAATGGATGAAAGCGGCTCTCAACGCCAAACCATCAAATTAGCCACCGCAATACGTTCGTATCTTTCCATCTCAAACCTTGCGTCCGAACTTCTTCTCCAACTCGATGTAGCTGAGCTGGATCATCGTCGGACGACCGTGCGGACAGGTGTACGGGAGGTCGCAACGGTGGAGTTGCTGGAGCAACGCGCGCAGTTCCTCACCACGAAGCGGGTCGTGCGCCTTGACGGCGTGACGGCAGACCGTCGTCGCGATCTTGTCCTCGCCGAGCCGTCGAGCGTGGATTTGTTCGCCGGTCTGGCGAAGCTCGTCCACGATGTCGCGAAATATCTGCAACAGGTTCTCCAGGCCGAAGTACGGTGGTACGGCGTCAATAAGGAATGTCTTGTCGCCGAACTCACTAATGCCGATACCGAGTTTGTGGAGCGTCTTGAGATTGCCACGGAGGAAATTAGCATCGTGCGCGTCGAGTTCAAGCGTCTGAGGCAACAACAACTTTTGTGACGGCGCGTTCTCGGCCTGCAAATCCTTCAGCATCTTCTCGAATAGCACACGCTCGTGCGCCGCGTGCTGGTCGAGCAACACCAGCCCTTCCGTCGATTCCATCACGACGTACAACTCACCAATCGCGCCGAGGATGCGCCACGTGCCTTCCTCGGTCTGCACCTCAGCGGCGGGCAGCGCGAGTGAAGATTGCTCTGACGGCAGCGGCGCGGACACACCTCTCGCAAAAGGTGTTTCGATGTTCTCCGCACCGGTAAGTGTTGCTGGCAACGGCTTCGGCGTGACGCCTTTCAGCTCGATGGCGGCGCGGACGGCGTCAATCACGGCTTGGCGAACGGCAAACTCATCACGGAAACGGACCTCGCGCTTGGTCGGGTGGATGTTCACGTCCACGAGCGCAGTGTCCACTTCGACGAACAGGAAGGTGACGGGGAATTGTCCGCGCATCAACGCGGTGTGGTAGCCTTCGCGCAGCGCGTAGTTAATCCCTTTGCTGTCAACGGGCCGGCCGTTGACGAAGATGTGTTGCTGGCTGCGGTCCCTGCGGCTGACGCCGGGTTTGCCGATGAGGCCGGTGACGCGCATGTCGCCGCGCTCGAGTTTCACGGGAACGAGTTGCTCGCAGAGTTGGGCGCCGTAAAGCTCGCGCAGGCGCGTCAATAGGTCGCGGGCGGGGGCGAGATGGAAGATTTCCCGGTCATCGACGGTCAGCCGGAACAAAACCGGAACATGAGCCAGCGCACAGAGCGTAACGATGTGCTCGATGTGCGCGGTTTCGGTCGGCGGGGACCGCATGAATTTGCGCCGTGCCGGCAAGTTGAAGAAGAGGTTACGAACTTCGACAATGGTTCCTTCGGCGGTGCCGGTGTCCTTGACGGAGAGAATCTTGCCGCCGGCGATCTCGATCCGGGTGCCGCTGAGTGTGCCGCGTTCGCGCGTCGTCAGCGTGAAGCGGGAGACGGCGGCGATGCTGGGGATGGCTTCGCCACGAAAACCAAGCGTGCTGATCTCGTGAAGGTCTTCGGCCTTAGTGATTTTGCTAGTGGCGTGGCGTTCGAGCGCGAGCAACGCATCGTCGCGGCTCATGCCGAAGCCGTCGTCGTTGACGACGATGGAGGTGCGTCCGCCGTTCTTGATGGTGATGGTGATTTGTTTCGCTTCAGCATCGAGGGAGTTTTCAACAAGTTCCTTGACGACCGAGGCCGGTCGCTCAACCACTTCGCCGGCGGCGATCTGGTTGGCGACGTGCTCAGAGAGGAGTCGGATGCGGTTCACGCGCGGCTAGAATTTCTTTTCGAGCGCGAGGCTGATCTCATGTCCGCCGTGGGTGACGTGGCGGACGGCGTTGATGCCGTAGCCGTAGCCAAG
>Ga0114951_10004648_pt1 | contig 13170 bp, 12 predicted proteins | sample AM7aDNAmetaG_FD_88677 | JGI IMG/M metagenome (GOLD analysis project Ga0114951, IMG submission 88677) | Freshwater microbial communities from Finland to study Microbial Dark Matter (Phase II) - AM7a DNA metaG | ecosystem: Environmental > Aquatic > Freshwater > Lake | place: Finland: Lake Alinen...
ACTTCCGTCTTCCCATGGCAGACTCCTTTCAGACAGCCATTATGCTGTCCGGCCGGCGCGCCCACCATTCGCTGGGAACCCCACCTTGTCTTACCCCGCAGGATTACTCCGCACCCGTCTCTCCAGGAATCTGTGTTCATGGGTGGTCATCTGCCTGGGCTACCTCATCGTCTCGTGGTCCTTCGCGTCTTCCTGGCTTTGGCTCAATCTTCTCCCGGATTTTCCTTGCGTTTCAAATGATGTTCGGGTAAAATTAGGTTCTCGCTCGACAGGGGGGATCGATGCTCAATTCGACGTGTTACCGTTACATCATCGCCACGCGCCTGCCCCGTTCCGTCCCCACGCAAGTGCCACCCATGACACCTCTCGCGCCCACAGCGGTGTCACTGGTGGCCTCATTCTCTTCCTTCACCCCCCTTCCACCCTTCAAAAACCCAAATGTGCCACCCCTGGCCCCTTTATTAACTCTCGCCACGGGGGCCACCTGTGGCCCTTTTCTTTCCCTCCCGACGTCCCGCCAGTCTCGCCTTTTAACCGCAAAATCGGTACTATGGTCCGACTATACACTGCGTGGTTGTGTCCGTCTTGCTTCCTACTGCTTGACTCTTGTTTCTCCAACCGCCCCTGAGGCTTTTCGTATGGATATCCGCCAGTTCATCCTCCCCGCAGGCGTCGGGCTTACCCATATCCGGATCTACGCCGAGCCCGGACCCGACGGCATCCCCGGCGGGGGTGCTCACATCCACCTCGTCTGCTCTGAGATTTACTACATCCTCAAAGGCACCGGCCAGATCGAAATCCTCGGCATCGACGGCCTCGAAACCATCGACATCGTGCCCAACAAGGTCGTCTTCTTCCGCCCGGGCGTCTTTCACCGCGTTTTGAATCCCAACAAGGACCTCGAAATCCTTGCGATCATGCAGAACGGCGGTCTCCCTGAACGGGGCGACTTCGTCATGTCCTTTCCCGCTGACACTTTGAACTCCCCTACCGCCTATAACCAAGCCCTGCGCGTCACCGACCATGCCGACGCCATTCGCCGGCGCGATCTGTCGCTCAAAGGTTATCTCGAACTGAAGGCGGCATTTCTCCGCAGCAAAGAAGAAGGCCAAGAATTGCTTCGCAGTTTCTACCGTTCGGCCCGCAACTTGATTGCCCCCAAGGTCGACGGTTTTGAATGGGTGCTCAAGAGCGGCGCCCAGAACGAAGCCAAGAATTCCCTTGATGCGTGCGATTTTCTCCGGATCGGCCGCACGGATTATCTCGAACGTTCCCGCCATGCAGCCCTCTATCCGATGAACGACCCCACGCGTATGGGAATGGCCGGCGAATTGCATCCTTACGCCCTCGATGAGACATTTCTCACCGAAGGCCAAAAGGTCGCCTGAATCTTCGTTCCCGTTTAATGTTTTGTGTTTCGTGTCTTTTTGTTTCCCGAAAGGTTCCTCAGATGTCGCTCCCCGTCGTTGCAGTCGTTGGCGCCACCGGTGCCGTAGGAGTCGAATTTCTCTCCTGTCTCGAACAGCGTAAGTTTCCGATGAAGGAACTGCGTCTGCTCGCCTCGGCCCGCTCCAAGGGCAAGAAGATGACATTCAAGGGAACGGAAATCACGGTTGAGGAACTCACCGAATCCAGCTTCCAGGGCGTGGATATTGCCCTATTTTCGGCTGGGGGATCGATCTCCAAAAAGTTCTGTCCAATCGCTGCCAAGGCCGGTGCAGTTGCGGTCGATAATTCCTCGGCGTTTCGTATGGACCCCACGGTTCCGCTGGTGATACCCGAGATCAACCCGGAGGCCGTGAAGCTCCATAAGGGCATCATTGCCAATCCGAACTGCTCGACGATCATTGCTATCACCCCCCTATGGCCGATCCACAGGGTCAACCGCATCAAGCGTCTGATCGCGTCTACCTATCAGGCTGCCTCCGGCGCCGGTGCCGCAGCCATGCAGGAACTCATCGACTCGACTCATGCATACCTGCACAACCAGCCCTTTGAACCGAAGATCATTCCGCACCCGTACGCGTTTAATCTCTTCAGCCACACCAGCAAGATCGACGCTGCCACCGGCTACAACGAAGAAGAGATCAAAATGGTCAAAGAGACGCGGAAAATTTTCGGTGACAACGACATCCGCATCTCCGCCACCTGCGTCCGCGTGCCGGTGCTTCGCGCTCACAGCGAGGCACTGACCGTCGAATGCGAACGGGCGATCACGCCGGACGAAGTTCGCGCCCTGCTGAAGAACGCCCCGGGCGTGAAGATCGTTGAGGACATTGAGAAAAATTATTTCCCGATGCCCAAGGACGCTTCCGGCCAGGGAGATATTCTCTGCGGCCGCATCCGTACGGACTCCAGCGATCCCACCGGCCACAGTTTCTGCATGTTCGTGGCCGGGGACCAGCTCCTCAAAGGCGCGGCCCTCAACGCGGTGCAAATCGCGGAGTTGCTCGTCAAGTAGATGGATTGCAGCCCAACGGCTGTTTAACAACGGAGATTCAGGAGGGGTCGAGATCGCCCGCGATCCTCGGCCCCCCTACCATTTATGGAACCCACCACCACCACAGTCCTCGCAGCCGCAAACGTGCCCGCCGAGCCGGTTATGCGTCGTTTCCGCATGACCATCGCCTACGACGGCACCGCTTACAATGGCTGGCAGCGCCAGCCTGAGCCGGCGCTTACCGTTCAGCGTGAAATTGAAAAGGCCGCAGGAAGCGTCGTCAGCCATCCGGTCACCGTCTGCGGCTCCTCGCGCACTGATCAGGGCGTGCATGCTCTCGGCCAGGTCGCCGTCATGCAGTCGACCACTTACCTGGAGCCGGAAGTGCTTCGCCGCGCGATCAACAGCCGCCTGCCCGCCGACATCCTGATCCGCACCCTCGACATCGCCCCCACGCACTTCGACGTATTCATGCCGGTCAGCAAACGCTACCGTTTTCTGATCTGGAACGATCGCGATCGGCCCGTGATGAACCGGCAGTACGTCTACCACTACTACCAGCCGCTCGATCTAGCCGCGATGCAGGCCGCATGCGAGCGATTCGTCGGCACGTTCGATTACGAAGCCTTCCGCGGCCGCACGGACGACCGCGACAACACCGTCCGCACGATCTTCCGCTGTTCCGTCCACCGCAGCCGCGGCAACAGCCCGCTGGTGATTTTCTCCGTCGAAGGGAGCGGATTTCTCTACCACATGGTCCGCACGATGGTCGGTACCGTTCTGGAAATCGGGCGCGGACACTGGAAACCGGAACGCATCAGCGACATCATTGCCAGCAAGGACCGCCAGCAAGCCGGACCTACCGCCCCGGCGCAGGGATTGTGTTTGCAGTGGATTAGGTATTGAATTTCATTTTCGAGGAGCCGCAACATGTTCGATTACAAGACTGTGCTTCTTCCTGCGAAAGAATTTCAAATTGGAGCAGAGAGCATCATCCGAGGTTATGCCGAAAAGGGTTGGCGTCTCGTGCAGATCCTTCCACCGCCATCTTCGACGCCCAAGTCTTACATCTCACTGTTTGGTTTGCCACTGCTGGCCATAACATCTTCTTCGCCTCCGGCTGAAACGTCATTTACGCTGATACTCGAGCGTTCCGCATGAAGATATTGCACATCATCACGCGGCTTATTGTCGGCGGGGCACAGGAGAATACCCTGCTGACCTGCGAGGGCCTGCATGCCAAGGGGCATGAGGTGACGCTGCTCACCGGGCCGAGCCTCGGGCCGGAGGGCTCGCTGATGGAGCGGGCAGAAAAGGGCGGTTATCGCGTGATCGTCACGCCGCATCTAGTCCGTAGCCCGCATCCGTGGCATGACCACGCCGCGTACCGGGAAATCCAAAACCTCTGTCGCGAACTCAAACCGGACGTGGTTCACACCCATTCCAGCAAAGCCGGCATCCTCGGCCGCGCCGCCGCGTGGAAAGTGAAATTCAGAACTCAGAATTCAGAATTCAGAACTCCGCTCGTCGTCCACACCATCCACGGCCTTCCGTTCCATCCTTACCAGAGTGCGGCCGCGCGCAAACTTTGGATCGCGATGGAACGCTGGGCGGCACGGCGCTGTGATGCCATCATCTGCGTTGCCGATGCTATGACGAGGCAGGCGCTCGCCGCAGGCGTTGGTCAGCCCGAACTCTTCACCACCATCTATAGCGCAATGGAAGTCGAGCCTTTCATCCATCCCGGCATCACACGTGATGAGGTACGGACCAAGTTGAATATCCCCCCCACCGCGTTTGTTTTCGGAACCATCTCGCGTCTGCAACCGCTCAAAGGCCACGATGATCTGATCGCACAGATGGCTGACCTCTTCGCGAAAATTCCCAGCGCCCATCTGCTCTGGATCGGCGATGGCGTTTTCCGCACGCGTTTCGAAAAAACGCTGGCGGATCGCGGCTGGCGCAATCGCGTGACGCTTACCGGACTGGTCCCCCCTACCGAAGTGCCGCGGCTACTTCCGGCAATGGATGCGCTCGTTCATCCGAGTTATCGCGAAGGACTGGCCCGTGCTTTGCCGCAGGCATTACTCGCCGGCGTTCCCGTCATTTCCTACGATTGCGACGGCGCTGCTGAGGTCTGCATCGAAAACAAGACGGGCTTCCTCGTAAAGACCGGCGATGCGTATTCACTGCGCGACGCGATGATCCGCATGGCCTCCGATCGCGCCGCTGCGGTCGAGATGGGCCGCTACGGCCAATCGTTCTGTCTCGAACGATTTTCCGCGCCATTCATGGTGAATCGCATCGAGGCTCTCTACCAACAATTGGCCGCAAGGCGGAACGCAGTATGAGTATGGATTCCGTTCCCTACTGGCGGGCCATTGCCTGCGATCTCGACGGAACGCTCATCGGTTACGACCACAAGGCGAACGATCGCGACTTCGATGCCCTGCGCCGGGCGCGTGATGCCGGCATCCACGTCGCCCTCGCCACCGGCCGCAATTCCCGCGAATGCGCCGGCCCCATTGCCGCACTAGGACTTTCCGGTGCTGGCGTCTTCGTTAACGGCGCGATGATCTGCGACATGGCTACCGGAAAAAGCCTTTCCTGCCGACACATGACTTACGATCTGGCGCTGGAAATCATGGATTTCTTCGGCAGCCGCGGCCATGCCGTCCTGGTTCTTGCCGATCATCCCGAGACCGGCCAACCGATCTACTTCCGTGCCGACCACGGGCCACCGCATCGCGCCACGGTCGAATGGCTGCTGGCCAATCGCATGGAAGCGACAATTGTTGACGACATTCCGCGCGCGTTTCGCCGGCATGTGATTCGTCTCGGCATCGTGGTGGACGTTCAAAGCAGTCCCCCGCTGGAGCGTGCCCTCGCAGAGCAGTTTGGCACGCGAGTTTCGAGCCATTCCATCTACTCGCCCTACTTCGATTGTCAGATCATCGAAGTGTACTGCGAGGTAACGAGCAAATGGACGGGCATCGAGAAAATGTGCGAGATGATGCAGATCCCCGCCGACCGTGTGATCGCCATCGGCGACGACATCAATGATATTGCCATGCTGCAGCGTGCTTCACTGAGCTTTGCGATGGGTAGCGCTTCGCCCGTGATCCGGAAATTCGCCACGCGGGTCACCGCATCGCAGTCCGAGTGCGGCGTCGCCCAGGTCATCGACGCCCTGCTCGCCGGTCACCTGCATTCGTAATACCGGCAAAAAAACGGGACGTAAGCCGTCATGGCCAACGTCCCGGCTTCTCTATTCACTATTCTCTATTCCCAATTACCGTATCCCGTTGTACCGGTATTCCATCTCCATCGATTCGGCCGGCCGTAGCGATTTCGGATCCACGCTAATCTCCACCTTGCCGCCACCCATTGGGGCATGTGCGCCAAGCACTTCGAACAGTCCATCGCGTTTCTTCAGCCTCACGATCGTCGGATTCTTCAGGTACAGTTCCGACGCCGTCTTTTCCCACACTTCATCTTCGTAGGCAATTTCATCCACGAGGCCGAGTTTGAGTGCGTCATCGGCGGTCCAAATTTTCCCCACGGCGATGTTGGCGATCGGTTCGGTCAGCTTTCCGCTGCGTCCATCTTCGACGATCTTGGAAAATTTCACGTGCGCCTGGTTGATCAGATTTTTGAAATACGCCCGGTCGGCATCCGTGAACGGCCGAAACGGAGATCCGGCATCCTTGTATTCCTCGGCCGCATCGGATTTCACCGTCTCCGGCTTCAGGCCGATCTTCTTCATCATTTCCGTCGCCTCGAACGTCGACATGATCACGCCGATAGATCCCGTAAGCGTCGTTGGCTCGGCATAAATTTTTTCCGCCGGCATCGACACGTAATAACCCCCCGAGGCCGCCAGCCCGCGCATGCACACGACCAGCTTCCGATCGGTGGCGCGCAGCTTCTTGAGCAAATGGAATATCTCATCCGAAGACGTCACCCCGCCGCCCGGTGAGTCGACTTCCACGATTACGGCCTTGATCGACCGGTCCTCCTTGATGTACTCGCAATATTGGTTGACCCGTTCTACCTGCGCAGTGTCGATCACGCCCTGGATCGGCAGGATCGCGATTTTGTCTCCCCCGCCGTGAACCAGCCGTTCCGCCTGCACGTGGGCCGAACCGCCGCCGTCGCTGGCGATGCCCAGCAAGATCACCAGGATGAACAGGATCGCATTACCTGCCAGCGAAAGCAGCAATAGGATAAAGCTGATCAAACCGAGGATGCTGAAGCGTTTTCGCGGCGCTGCGGGCCGGCCTTGAGGCATCGTGCCGGGAGCCGGCGGCATCGGCGGGACGGAAGTAATAACCGGCGGTTGATTCTCTGGCATGTTGCGTTCCTTGTGCTAATCGTGACCTGATCCGCCGCGACGGACCACTGACTCCGCCGCGGCTCTCCATGGCGACCGCCGCGCGGCCGCCTTTCATCATACGACGCCCAGCTTCCGCAGGTTCTCCAGGCTTGTGCGAATCGCATCCAATGGCGAAGCTCCGTAGCAATCGTCCTGCTCAACCACGAACCATTGCACGTCCAGCGACGGCGCGATCTTCACGATCTCTGCAATATTCACCAAGCCAGTTCCGACCGGCGCAAAGTGTTTCTGGCCATCGGAAGTCATATCCTTCATGTGCAGCAACGGCAGCCGTCCCTTGTACTTCGCTGCGTAGGTCGCCGGATTTTCGCCTGCATATTGGGCCCAGAAGACATCCAGTTCCATTTTCAGATTCTGCGGCTCTGCACTCGCAAACAGTATGTCTAGTCCGTACTGGCCGTCAGTCTTGGCGAACTCGAAGTCATGATTGTGATAGGCCAGTGTGATCCCGCGGGCGCGAAGCTTGGCGCCGATGTCATTGAGCTTCTTGCCGAGTGTTTTCCAGAAATCCGTGCCGGTCCGTTGATCCGCCGGAAGCCACGGCATGATGATCGTCTTGACGCCCGCCTCAGAGTAGTAATCCGCAGTCTTGTCGAAACTTCCTTCCAACTCTCCAAGGCCGACATGCGCTCCGCAGGCACGCAGTTTCAGGCGTTCGAGAAGCTTCTTGAGGTCCGCTGCCGAAAGCCCACCCGTACCGGCCAGTTCGACGCCTGCGTAGCCGATCGCCGCGACCTTCTCCAGCGTTCCCGAAAAATCCTTCGCCGTCAGATCGCGCAAGGTGTACAACTGAACCCCGACCGGAATATTCGCCATGGTTTCCTCTCCAGAAAAAAAGACATTACGGTCGCATGTTTTCTCAGTAATCCGCGTCGATTGCAAGTTCCCGGGCCGAAGTGTCGATCAGGGCGTCCCAATGGCGGTTTTCCCGCTCCATTAACGTGCCGCCTTCCGTCGGCCCCCAAGTGCCCGGTGCGTAGAACGCCAGTGGAGGCGTACCCTTGGTCCACGCCGTTTCGATCGAATCGATAATGCGCCATGCCGTTTCCACTTCATCGTTGCGGATGAACAGGGTTGAATCGCCAAGAATCGCATCCAGCAGCAGCCGCTCGTAGGCCTCCGGTGAATAGGATCCGAATGCCAGGTCGTAATCGAAATCCATGTGCGCCGGGGCAATCCGCGTCACGTTCCCCGGCGTCTTGGCATTGATGAGCAGCGAAATGCCTTCGTGCGGCTGCACCCGCAGTACCAGCACATTGTTCACCACTTCGCGTCCGCTCGAATTGAACAATACCCCCGGAGCCGGCTTAAAATGAATGCAGATCTCCGAGCCTTGCTTGGGCATCCGCTTGCCGCTTCGCAAATAGAACGGCACGCCGTTCCATCGCCAGTTGTGGATGAAAAGCTTCACTGCCGCAAATGTCTCCGTCTGGCTGTCCGGCGCAACCTTCTCTTCCTGCCGATATCCTTTGACGTCCTTCCCTCCGAACTTCCCCGCGAGGTACTGCCCGCGAATCGTGCGCTGGCCCACTTCGGCCGGCGTCAACGCCTGAATGCAGCGCAACACTTTCACTTTCTCGTCGCGGATCGATGTGGCATCCAGACCCACCGGAGGTTCCATCGCCGTCAGCGCCAGAAGCTGCATCAGGTGATTCTGAATCATGTCGCGCAGCGCCCCGGCCGTATCGTAGTACCCGCCGCGGGCTTCGACGCCGAGCGTCTCGCCCACGGTGATCTGCACGTGGTCGACATGGTTGCGATTCCAGATCGGCTCGAAGATTCCGTTGGCGAAACGGAATACCAGCATGTTCTGCACCGTCTGCTTGCCCAGGTAATGATCGATGCGGTAGACCTGCGACTCATCAAAGACGCGGCTGATTTCCTGGTTCAGGTCGCACGCGGTCTTGCGGTCGCGGCCGAACGGCTTCTCTACGATCACCCGGCGCCAGGCCTTTGCATTGAAGGGGTCAATGTTTCCCAATCCCGCATCGCCCAAATTCTTGATGATCGGCGAAAACTCGGACGGACTGGTCGACAGGTAATACATCCGCCGGCCTTCGGTCTGAAATTTCTGGTCGAACTCGGCCAACCGTTTCGCCACGCTTTCAAAACCGGCCGGATCCTCGAATGTCGATTGATGATAAAACAGTTTAGCAGCCACCTTCTCCCATACCGTCGCATCCACGGGCTTGCTGCGTGAAAACCTCGACACGCCGTCCAGCATCTCGGCGCGGAACTGTTCGTCAGTCTTGGGGCGGCGGGCAAATCCGATCACCACCGTGTTTTCGTGCAGCAGTCCCTCCCGCTTTAGATTATAGATCGCCGGCAGCAGCTTCCGTTGCGTTAGATCTCCAGTCGCTCCGAAGATGACGATGGCGCAGGGCTCTGCGCTGGCGAGTTCATTGGTGCGCGTGGCCGCAAATGAATCGAGTGGCATGTTTGGCTCCGTTTGGCGTTTCTGATCCCACTACAAGCTGTTTCATAACCCGGGTTTCGCATTGAAAACAAGTTGTTCCCAGCGATTTTTGGAGTTACGAAACCGCCTCCCGTCGCGTTATCCGTTTGGCAATGAAGAACGCGAAGAGAGTATTGACGATACAAGCGAAACTCTCGTCTGTCACGCAAGAGACTCTCGGTAAATCTATGCATGGGCGGTTCGCCATCCGATTGCCGGACGAAAAGCTTGCAGGCGGTCACCCATGCGTTAATCTTAGGCATTGTGTGGGCAGTTCGCCCGCGCATCGGAGGCTCACATGAACCAGACCCTCTACGCCCCTTGGCGGCTCGATTACATCAAGGCCGTCGCCGACGGCCCTAAGGAATGCTTCCTCTGCGCCCTGGCCAAAGCCCCGGAAAAAGATGATGCCCACTATGTCCTGGCTCGCACGGCCCATTCCGTCCTGCTGCTGAACAAATTCCCCTACGTCAACGGCCACTTGCTCGTCGCCCCCTACCGCCACGTCGCCACACTGGAGGAATGCACCTCCGAAGAACGGACAGACATCATGGAACAACTCGTCCTCGGCCAGAAGCTCCTCACCCGCGCCATGAACCCGCAGGGCTTCAACCTTGGCGTCAACATCGGCAAATGCTCCGGCGCCGGCGTCCCCGGCCACATTCACGCCCACATCGTGCCCCGGTGGAATGGCGACATTAATTTCATGTCCATCATCGGGAACGTACGGATCATTCCGCAGGCCCTCGAAGAAGCCTTTCGCCTGCTCAAGGAAGCCAACGCCCAGCCCCCATTAACCACCGCCTGATCGCCGCTTACGTCGAGTTGTCATTCCTTTACGTCAAACCCGCTCTTCTTCTGTTGCCGCGAATAGGTCCGCGTGATGTCCAGCGTTCCTTCGCCTTCGCCCTCGGCATGGGGGCGCCCGTGCATCTGCAGCCACTTCTGACCGCGTTCGAAAAACGCATTGAACTGCCGCGGCGTCATCGGCTTGGCCGCATATTCGCTGCGTTTTACCGGGATCACCCGGCAGAGCGGTTCGCCCCGCTCGATCACGATCCGCTTGGCCGCTGGATCCAGCTCCAGCACGCAATGCCATGGATAACTCGCCGGGTACCAGTCCGTCTCAATCAGTGCGCTCATCGCCCGGAACTTTCGCCGCTGGTTCGGCACCTCCGTCACCAGCAGCATCTCATCTTTGTCGCTTTCCAGGTACAAAAACGTGCTCACCTTCACCTGGTGCCGGATCACCTCGTACACGTTGTCTGTGATGACGTGCGGCAGCGTCTGCCCCTTCTGCCAGAACCACGCATATTCCTGCGTCAGAGGCAAGCCGCCGCTCCGCGGGTCCGGCGCCCAGACAAAATCGCTCTCGATCACCAGCGGATGTTTCACCACCCACGTGTCACCCACATAGCGGAAGTCCAAATCGAAATTCGCCAGCATATCGAACCCAAACGCATTGGCCGCCCGGATCGGCGGACATTCCTCCGGCCACCCCTTGCCTTTGCCCGGCTTGTGATAGATCTCCTGGCCCGGCACCGGCCCAAACAACTCCTGGCGAAACTTAGCAAATCGTATCATTCGCGAACCTTGCCTCTCATACGCGCCACGATATCCACCATCGCAGGTGTAGATTAACCGCGAAATCAGAATCGCGTCAGCATCACCTTACGTTCCAGAAAGTGCTCCATCGCATACCGCACCCCCTCGCGCCCGATGCCGGAATCCTTCACTCCCCCGTACGGCATATTATCAATCCGCGTCGTCGGCACATCGTTCACCACTAGTCCGCCCACATCCAGCGTCTCGAACGCCTGCCGCACCTTGAACAGGTTCCGCGTGAAGATCCCAGCTTGCAGCCCGTATCGCGTCGCATTCACCTGTCGCAGCACGTCGTCAAAATCCGAATAAGTTTCCAGGATCGCCACCGGACCGAACGCCTCTTCACATCCCAGTTTTGATCCCGCCTGAACGCCCCGCACCAGCGTCGGTTCAAACATCGTTCCCTTCCGCGACCCACCGTAAAGCACTTCCCCGCCGCTCTCGGCAATCCATGATTCCAGCCGGGCTGCCGCGGCCTCGTCGATCATCGGCCCAACATCCGTCGCTTCATCCAGCGGATCGCCCACCTTCAGTTTCTGCGTAGCCTCGACCAACTGCCGCGTCGCTTCCGTCGCGATCGATGCGTGGAGGTAAATGCGCTGTACGCTGATGCAACTCTGTCCCGCATACCCAAACGCCGCCGGCACAATTCGTTTCACCGCTTCCGCCACATTCGCGTCCCCCTCCACAATCACCGCCGAATTGTTCCCCAGTTCCAGCACGATCGCTTTCTTCCCGGCGGCCGCCTTGAGCTTCCACCCCACCTCCGGCGATCCGGTGAAACTGAATACCTTGATACGCTCATCCGTCACCAATGGCCGCGATGTCTGGCGATCGCACGGCAGCACCGACCAACTCCCCGCCGGAAACTCCGTCTCGGCCAGCAGCTCCCCCAACAGTAGCGCCGTCAGCGGCGTCCGCTCCGACGGCTTCACGATGAACGGACACCCGCACGCCATCGCCGGACCCACCTTGTGCGCCACCAGATTCAACGGAAAATTATACGGTGTAAAAAAGCTCGCCGGTCCGATCGGGACCCTTTCCACCACAGCGTGATAGCCTGTCCCGCGTTCATCAATATCGACTGGCAGTTGCTCCCCCACAATTCGCGTCGCCTCTTCCGCCGCCAATTTGAAGGTTGTGATCGCTCGAGCGACTTCTCCCCGCGCTGTCTTGATCGGCTTGCCCGCCTCAAGCGCGATCGTTCGTGCAAACTCTTTCGCTCGCTCGATCAGCCGCCGGTGCACATGCTCGCAGGCCTTCGTCCGCCGCCAGCTCGGCCATCGGCGCAACTCCGCATAGGCCTCGACCATCCCGGCAATCGCCCGTTCCACCTGCTCCGCGTTCGCCTGGCAGACCTCCGCCACCATCTCCCCATTGAACGGATTCCGCACCCCCGCCTTCAGTTCTGATGACGCCGGTTTCCCCACCAGATAAAAGTATCGCCCGTCTTGCATTAACTACACCCCAGCCGTTATGTGACAAAGTGTAGGGCTGAAACGGCGAAGCGCTCGCAGCATTTCACCGGGTCATCCTGTCACCCCTTCCCCTTGTCACTATAGACCCCCTTCACGCGGAGTCGCCACTGCAAAATCGGCCGCAGCACCAGCAAGGTCGCCAGGTAGATGCAGGTCGATCCCGACGCCATCACCCACCCCAGCGAACGCAATCCCCGGTGATCCGCAATCATCAGAAATCCGAAGCTGCACGTCGTCACGATCGCACAGAGCAGGAGCGCCCGATCCGATACATCCCATGCCCGCCACACCCGCCGCGGGTCGTGCAGCACTTCCCGGTACCGATGGATCATGAACACGCCATATTCGTGACCGGCGCCGATCAGGATCGGCAGGGCAAAGAAGTTCGCAAAATTCCACGACCCCACAATTCCGAACAAGTCCCTGTTCAACGCCGCTCCGGTGGCGCGCCACGCCCACATGAACAGCAGCAGCATCGGCAATCCCAGCGCCAGCACCGATACTGCCAGCAAGGTTTGCGATAGCTTCCGCAGATCCAGCCATACCAGGATGAAAATCAGGATCAGCGCATACATCGTCGACTGCATGAACGCTTTGTGAATTGCCAGTGTCGAGCCCTGTAGCTGCGGCGCCAAGCCCGTCAGCATCACATCGGGTGGCACACGCTCCCGCAATTCCGCCACAAACTTGTCCAGTTCCCGCGCCTTCCACAAATCCTGTGCGGGATAGATGTGCAGCGCATAAGTCCCTTGCCCCACCGCCTGGTTCTTCGTCACCGGCCCATTTGCGATCGCCC
>Ga0114951_10004649_pt1 | contig 13167 bp, 16 predicted proteins | sample AM7aDNAmetaG_FD_88677 | JGI IMG/M metagenome (GOLD analysis project Ga0114951, IMG submission 88677) | Freshwater microbial communities from Finland to study Microbial Dark Matter (Phase II) - AM7a DNA metaG | ecosystem: Environmental > Aquatic > Freshwater > Lake | place: Finland: Lake Alinen...
AATGCCCATTTCACAGGCGCTTGCTCAACTTCCACCCACCACACAACCGCCAGACACCGAAAACCATCAATGTTTACTGGGTTTCTAAACCGGACAGCAGTGATTTCACAATTAGTATTTCTTGCTATAGTGGCAGGCTTTAGCCCGGCCAGAACTGAACTTCAGGGCTTCCCCCGTTGCAAAGCTTGCAAGCAGGCTTGCAGCACTGTTTCCACTTGGATGTTCTTCATGCAAAGAATGTCGTGAGGGCATCCGTCAATCCAATGTAATCTGGGCTGACGATGATGACAGGCCAGGCACGGCGCACTGCTGGCAAGAAATAATCGCGTTTTTCTTGGCGAGAAACGCAACAAGGGCGCGGTTGGTCCCCATAAGCTAACCGAGGGTATTTGCATCGAAGCGGCGATGTGCAACAGTCCAGAATCGATGCCAATGAACAAATCCGCCTGCGAAATGATGGCGATAGTTTCCGGCAGCGTCAGTTGATCCACCAAAGAAATGGTTCCGGGAATTTCAGGAGCCTTAGCCTCCGTCAGACTCTGGTGACTATTGGTGCCCAGTTGGAAAATCTTCTCAAACCCATTTTCCCGCAGGGCGGCAACCAAATGGATCCAGTTTTGACGTGGCCACTCCCGGATTGGCCAACTGGGGCCGGGGTGAATAACGATGAGTGCTTTCTGGCGGGATTTGGCAGAGCCAATATCATGGTTGGCCAAGAAAGATTGCATGCTCCGCAACGCAGCAGGATCATTGGTCAATCTCGGGTGGTCATCATCCACCGAAATCTCGTAAGGCCGAGCGAATTCCCGAATCAATATTTCCGTGGAGTTCACACCCGGCAGCCGGTCAATGTATTCAAATGGATAATAAGGCCCCATCATCCAGCCATACCAATGATGCACAATCTCAAGGTAAGGAGTAGAGGTGACCTGAACCTGCAGGCCAGCCATCGGCGGGAGACATTTAAATTCAGCATGACAATTAAAAATATGAACCCGGCCGGGATGCCGCTGGATCAAAGGCAGCACAGCCGGAAAACTGCACAGAATGTCACCGATGCCCGCATACCGGGAGAAGATAACCGGCCGTTTCCGGAAGCGCAGTATGGCCGGTAGCAGCACCGCGACCACAAACCGCAGGGCTTCCAGATGCCGCCGAAGTAAAGAAGAGTTTTTTTTCACACGACATCCTCAAACCCAGCCAATGCCATAGCCAGATTGTTTGGTAAACCCTCAAGTTTCAGGGTGAGATTCGCCATAAAATTTGGACGGATGACCAAACCGATAGGTCAGAAAATAGCGGGGTGGTTCATAGTGATTTTCCGCCGTGAATGGGGCTGCGAAATGCTCGCCCACCAGATCATCCCGCACAAAGAAGGCATTAAGGCCCGTTAGGTCACACCCGACTAGGCTGTAACCCCGCGCTCGGCCCAAGCTTTCATAAGCTTTCAAGCTGGCTCCCTGCGCTTGGGTGACGTCCCATATCCCCGCATGATCAAAAGGATGAATCCACGCCAGTTCCGGAGGGATTCCGGCATTATATTCCACCACCACCACGCGCGGGCGGAACTTTTCCAGGGCCGCCCAGATATGATAGGTGTTCAGGTCAATATCCAGGGAAAACAAATCAATCTCAGCGGGCACGCCCAAATTCGCGAGCAACCCGCCAATCTCATCCGGTTGCGCAAAAGCCTGCCGAAGCTGCAGCCGGGCGGCGAGCGTTGGCATGACGGCGAGCCTTTGGGTAATGGACTGGCAGGATTTTTCATCGCATTCAATCCACCACCCGCGCCAGCCGGCGGCCAGCAGCGCCGTGGTGTTGTTTTCCGAGCCGTCGCCCACGCCAATCTCCAAAAAAGTTTTGGACGTAACGCCAATCCGGCGAAAGATTTCGGCAATCATCCCGTCTTCGTGGTTTTGCGACCAGTATTGGGCCCCATACACCAACAGCCGTTTGGGATCGCGATAGCGGGGATTGCCCGCCTTGATGGTCTCCATGGCCGACACCACCGCAGCGGCTTCGACATGGCGCAGATAGCTCGGCAAAATCTGGTTCAATCGCGCTTCCAGCTTGACCTGCTCGCGAACCAGCGGCAGGGCCTGATAGATTTTTTTGCAGAGGGATTTGATGGGGTTGGCCATAAGAAATTAAACGGTTGCCGCCGGACTGACCGGCTTCCATGCCACGGGAATCCGGACAAAGCCCCAGCGATGGGTCTCCATGTGCGAATCGGCGGCCTCGTTGACCAATTCGGGCAATGGGAGACCTTCGATAAAATCCCCGTAGCGCGGGCCGTCAAACAGGCCCACCGCCAGGGAATAAGCTTCCAGCTTGAGAAATTTCAAGGGAATGGAAAATTGCACGGTATATTCCCCGACACCCAGTTGCAGTTTGGGAAACCGGTCGGAATATGATTCGGAAAAAATCTTGATGCCTTCCGCATGGACAATGGCCATGGGAATATCGAGCGTGTCCGTCGGCTGGTCGATGCGGAACCGGACTTCCACCAGCAGGTCTTCCGTGTGGTTCAGGCGGGCCACCTGCTCGCCCTGCTGGTTCATGAACTTCAAGCTCAACAGCCGGCCGACCTCTGCGGCCCGCTGCCGGGGATGGGTGGTCAGGTCGGTGGTGCCCGCCTGCGCCGACGCATTCTGATCCAGATACATATTGATGCCCAGGTGGGCTTCGCCCACACAGGCAACCTTACCCTGCTTCAACAAAATGACGCTCCGGCACATCTGGCGGATGGCCTGAAGATTGTGGCTGACAAACAGCACGGTCCGGCCCGCCTGCGCCACGGTTCCCATCTTGCCCATGCATTTCTTCTGGAATTCCGCATCCCCGACAGCCAGCACTTCGTCCACAATCAAAATCTCCGGCTCCAGATGCGCCGCCACGGCGAAGGCCAGCCGCATATACATGCCGCTGGAATAGCGCTTCACCGGCGTGTCCAAAAACTTTTCCACCTCGGCGAACGCCACAATCTCGTCAAATTTTTTCCGGATCTCCGCCCGGTGCATCCCCAGAATGGCACCGTTCAGATAAATGTTTTCCCGCCCGGTCAGCTCCGGATGAAAGCCCGTGCCCACCTCCAGCAGGCTCGCCACACGGCCGCGCAGGCGGATGCACCCGGTGGTCGGCTCGGTGATGCGGCTCAAGATTTTCAACAGGGTGGATTTGCCCGCCCCGTTGCGGCCAATGATGCCCACCGCCTCGCCCGCCTTGATCTCGAACGACACGTCGTTAAGCGCCCAAAACTCCTCCACTGATTTCCGGTTTGCGATTTCTGATTTCCGATTTTGGAACAGGGATCTGGCCTTGTCCGCGAGGACATCACGCAGCGCCACGTAACGCCGGCCCACCGCCTGATGCCGGAGCAGGTATTTTTTGCCGAGGTTTTCAACCTTGATGGCGTAGTCGCTCATTTTTTAAAAGCTGAAATCTAAAATTCTAAAAAGCTTAAAGGTAATATTCCGGTTCGCGGGCATTCTGTTTGAATTTCAGGGTTTTAGCTTTTCAGAATTTAAGTTTTAGATTTTAGGCGAAGCCGCGACACCATGGTTATGAAAATCGCCATCAATTCACCGGTTTCACGCTGGAGCTGATCCATCCGCCCGTTTTGGATGCCACAGTCTTCCCGCAGCAGTTCAAGCCATAGTTGTGATTCATCCGCCTCCTGCAGCAGTCCATCCAGCTTGGAGCAAAACTCCGAATCGGAACGCGCCCGGGAAGCCTCGCGGGCATGGGCCGCCACCGAGGTCCCCGAACGCAGCAGTTGGTGGCCGAGCACCTTCACCTCTTCGCGCGCCTTCGGCAGGCTGACATACAAACGAATCATTTCTGATGCGTATTGTTTTGTCCGCTGGCGCAATTCTTCGGATAAACGGCTCATGTTTTTAAATGCTAAAATGAAAATGTTTAAATAAATTTCAGAGTTTTCAAATTTTAGCATTTCAGCTTTTTAAATGATATCGGCAAACGCCTTTTCCGTGGCCCGAAAATATTTCAGGCCGGAAAACAGCAGCAGCGCCGTTACCGTCAGCGCGGCGGCCAGGCCCCAGGCGTCAAACGCCGCCGTGCCGCCCAACGCCCACCGGTAACCATCAATCACCGCCACCATCGGGTTCAGGTCATACCACAGGTAGGCCGGGCCGACGTGCTTGGCGTGGAACACGCTGCTGGTGAAAAAAACCGGCGAGACAAAAATTCCGAACTGGACGATGAACGGGATGACGTAACGGAAATCCCGGTATTTGACATTAAGGGCCGAGAGCCACAGACCGACGCCGAACGAGGCGAAAAACGCCAGCCCCGTGAACAGCGGCAGCGTCAGCAGCCGCCACGTCGGCGGCACGTGATACCAGACCATCAGCCCGGCCAGGATGACCAGGGAAATCAGCAGGTCGCCGAAGCTGACAATCACCGCGCTGGCCGGCACGATGATGCGGGGGAAATAAATCTTGGAAATCATGTTGGCGTTGGTGATGAGGCTGTTGCTGGCCTCCGCCAGCGCCGAGGCGAAAAACTGCCACGGCAGCGTCGCGGCACAGATCAACACCGGATACGGCAGGCCATCAGACAGCATCCCGCCCATCTTGCCGAAGATGACCGTGCCGATGAGGATGATGAGCAGCGGCCGGATTAGCGCCCACAGCACGCCGATGACGGTCTGCTTGTAGCGCACCAGCAGGTCGCGCCACGAGAGGAAGAAGAACAGCTCCCGATAGCGCCAGAGGTCGGCCCAGTAGTGGCGCTCCGTCTTGCCGGCTTCGATGACCATTTCATTCATGCGTGAATTAACATCCTGCCAGCCGGCGGCTAAAAGCGGAAGCCAAAACCGGAAAGTTGAGACCGAAAATTTGAAGCGCCGCGAATTGCTGGTTTCCGGTTTCGAGACGCCGGTTTGTTCGAGCATTTTCCTCCCGGCCCGATTCCGCCGGTCAGCAACCCTTCAACCCGCCACCACCGTCACGGCGGGCAAGGGATCGCTGCCGCTGACCCGGGTGAAGACGCCGGTCGGGTCGTTGCCGCCGGCCTTGGCGCCGGTCCACACTTCCACCACGGCCAGCGTGACGAACCGCGTGGCTTCGATGACCAGTTGCCATTGCTGCGGGGCGACGTCGTAAAAAATCCGGGGCGCGGCGCCGGACAACATTTGCGCCGGGTCGTCGTGGTGCAAATGCGCCCAGCCGGCGCCGAAGTTCAGCCAGAACCCCTGCTTCATGCCGGGCGCGCTGCCGGGCTTGAGATACGCGCTCCAAAATAATTCCCCGCCGCCGGCGTAGCGCGCGAGGTCGCGATAAAACGCGCCGTCCCACGTGACGCCGCCGGCCACGCCTCGGCCCCAGCACGGGTCGCCGGGCTGGAGGTTGTTGGCGTCGGCCCAGCGTAGGCCGGAATCGAAGCGCGGGCGCAACGCCTCGCAGCCGTTCACGCCCACGAGGCCGTCGGCATAATTGGCGATGCGGTAAACGTCCGCCGTGGGGCCGGACGGTGACGGCGGCGCCAGTTCCTGTGCCAGTAACCGGCGGTGCAGAAACTGGTCGGCGTGTTTTAATTTCGTTTCGCGTTGCATGGAAAATAAGTGGTAGGGCGGTGCTGCCGCACCGCCAGCCGGCTGACCGGCAGGTCAGCCCTACCGTGTGGTTGTCCCCCGTTACTTCGCCGGGGTGGCGGCTTTCTTGGTCTTGTTGGTCTTGCCTGTGGCGCGGTCGCTTTTGCGCACATAGCCCATGGCGGCATATAATTCGCCGTCTTCGCCTTCGGTCGGATCACCTTTCACGGCGTTGACCACCAGATTGACCTGCTTCATGCTTTCCACGTCGGCATTGTCGCGGTCAGTCTCGGCGGCAATCCGTTGATCCTCCAGCGTGTCCAGTTGGGCGCGCGCGTCCAGGCTGGGCTGCACCTTGGCCGTGAACTGCGCGAGCGTCATGCCCGCGAAGCTCTTCGCGGCGCACACGTCCTTCCACGCTTTCAGCACGACGGCGATTTTATCGCCATAATCTTTGGGACTTCCTGCCATATGTTTTCACCTCCTGTTCACCGAAAAAGCATTGAAAACCGGTAAATACCGGCGTTGGGATACAAAAGTGGTGGCTTCGGTCGCACGCGAGCCGCCTACGATTGCGGTAGCAGGGCTTTCGGTTGCAACCGAGGGCTTTTCGGTTGTAATCGAGCCGCCTTCGGTCGCGGTAGAAGGGCTTTCGGTTGCGGAAGAGCAGCCTTCGGTCGGGGTAGAAGACCTTTCGGTTGCAAAGGAAGAGCCGGCTATCGCGGCAGAAGGCCTTTCGCTGGCGATAGAGGCGTCCGCTGGCGTGGAAAAAAATCCCGCTGTTTCAGGGAGCCGCTCGCCGCCTGTTCCGGAGGCATTCACGGTGTCTATTGAAGCACACCAACTCGCCCCGGTGAATGTCACAATTGTGGCATTTTTGGCAGCCCGCCGGCAGCCGGCGGAGCCAGAACTCGGCCTCCAAGGCCAGTTCGCTGCCGGTCAGGCCAAACCCGGCGGCCACCTGTTCCAGTGCCCGCAGACTCAAATGACGCCGGTCATCCTCCACATAGCCGATGGTCTGGCGCGAGAGGCCGGCCCGGGCCGCGAGTTGCGCGGGTTTCAGGTGGTGCCGTTCGCGCCGGCGGCGGATGACGCCGGCCAGGGCTTCATTGATAAGGGCGAGCAAGCGGGGCGGTAACGGCGGAAAAACTTTTGCGCGCATAAGCCTGAAGGATTGAACCCAACATGACACGCCGGCGGAAAAATTCAAGCCGCCGCCGCGCGCCGGGCGGGCAAGGGGTCAAATCCCCTTCAAACTGGATGATTCTCGCCCTGACCCAGCACGGCAGAATCTTCCACCAACTGGAGGATGCGCGCGGCGGCCTCCGTCGGAAGGGTGATCCGTCCGGCATTGGCACGGATGGCCTCGCTCAAGCGGGCATCCCATTGCTGCGTCAACGGCGTTTCCATGTAGCCCGGCGACACGCTGAAAACCCGGACGCCGCGCGCGGCATATTCGGCGGCGAGCGCCAGCGTGAAACCTTGCAGCGCGTATTTCGCCGTCAAGTAGGCGGCGAAACCCTTGGGCGGCGCGCCTTCGATGGCGGAAGTCAGGACATTGACGATGGTGCCATAGCCTTTTTTTAGCATGAGCCGGATCAAGGGCTGCGAGCAGCTCCACGCACCCTTGACCGCGACCAGAAAATTTTTCTCGAAATCCGCCCAGCCCAATTGGTGCAGCGGCATCGGCGAAAACGCGGCGCAGGCATTGTTCACCAGCGTCAGGCTGTCCGCCGTCTGAATTTCCGGGCGCTGCCACAGCGCCGGGTCGGCGGAGCAAACGTCGTGACGCAAGGCGTGGCCGGAAATTTTTTCCGACGCCATGAGTTCGACCAGTTCGCGTGCCGCGTTTTCATCGGCGGCATACAACGCCAGCACGTCGTAGCCCGCGCGACCGAAGGCGAGCGCGATTTCGCGGCCCAAACCTTTGGTGCCGCCGGTGACGATGACGGTGCGTTTCAAATTTCCTCCTTGAGCATGACTTGGATTCGCCCGCGCGCCGCCGGGCATTGGCGCGTGGTGTTGGTGAGCGCGACATCGAGGACGACGACTTTTTGCGCCTCCATTTTTTGGCTGACCGTGGCCGCCAGTTGAATCGTGTCGCCGAGATACGAAGGATTGGCAAACCGCAGATCCACCGACAGCAGCAAACTGAACCGGCCCGGAAAGTGCATCCCGACGAAGTGGGAAATAAAACCGTTCAACACAGAGCCGTGCATCACCTTGCCCGCGAAGCCGCGCGACTTGGCAAACACCTCGTCCACATGAACCGGGCTGTGATCCTGAAACGCGGCGAGAAAGTGCGCATACACTTCCGGCGTGATGACGTAATCGTGCGCCACCTTCATGCCCACGTTGATTTCGTGGTAATGAAACGTGCGCAAGGCGTTCGGGGCGTCGCTCATTTTAACTCACCGCAGCGCGGCGAAAATTTCCTTCATTTGCGGAAACGTGTTGGCAAACAAAAACAGGCTCGCGGCGCAGTAGCCAAAAGTCAAGGTCACGGCGACGGCGCGAATCCAACGGTTTTAATTGTAGGCTTTGAATTTTTCGCGCCCCAATTTCTTTTTCAGAAAGATGGTGTAGTAATGGTTCGCCACCACGCCGAGCGCGTGGACTGCGCCGAACGCGGCAAAATTCCAGCCGACCCCGTGCCAGATGCCCACAAGCAGAAACACCACCGTGATCGTCAGCGCTATCGCGTGGTCGGCCAGCTTGATGCCCATCTTGGTGACGAGGAATTTGGAGAGCGGCGAGAACACGACGTCGCGCATCCACACGGACAGCGTGATGTGCCAGCGATTCCAAAAATCCTTCACGTTGCGCGCGGCAAACGGATGGTCGAAATTTTCCGGCACAGGGATGCCAATCAAACCTGCCGCGCCAATCGCCATGTCGCAGAAACCGGAAAAATTCAGGTAGAGATACAAATAGAAAAACAACATCGCCACCGGCAGGTCCACCCAATGATGCGGGTGGTCGTCCAGCAGCAGGCCGGAATACGTGAGCTGGTTGCAAAGGCCGGCGAGGAACTGGTATTTGACCGCGCCGACGAGGATGCGGAGCGCGGCGCGGCCGACGGGAACGTCGTAGCGCTCGATGAAGCCGCGGCGGAAATTGGCGTAGGTGTTGATGGGCCCGACGGACATCGTGGGCAGGAAAAAGGCAAAGTTCACATATTCGAGCAAGCTGGGCATTTTCACCACGCCGTTGCGGACTTCCAGCACCAGCCGGCTGCAGCGGAAGGCGAGGTAGGAGATGCCAATCATTTGCGGCACGCCGCGCCAGCTCTGGCCAAAGGCGTGGCCGAACGCCACATAAAATTCGCCCGGCACATAGCGGATGACGATGAGCGCCGCAATGGGCGCGAAGAACGCCAGCCACGGCCAGGCCCCGCGCTTGTCCGCAAACAGCAGCACGACGAGATAAAGGCCGACAATAAGCCCGACATAGATTCCAAATCGCAGGGCGAAGTGCTCCTTGCCGCCGTAAAACAGGAAAAAGAAAACGCCGCCCAGATTCAAGGCGGCCAGCGCCGCTTCGCGGAGGGCACCGTTAAGCCGGCGCATCACCACGCGGCCCGCCAGAATGTAGGCCAGCAATCCGGCCAGCTGATAAAGCGAGTTCATAAGTTAAAATCCCTGATAGACCACCGTGTTATCCAAGGCATAGGAATACGAGATCACCGTCGCAGTCAGCGCCGCCAAGGACAGGACGACCAGCAGACCGACCAGCAAATTTTCAATGATGGGTTGACGTATCATAGGCTGATAAAAGGCTGGGGGTAATCAGCGCGGTGAAAAAATCCTGCCCGTTTTTACTAAAATGATCCGGGCCGGAAAAGCACTTAAACGCGTCCTCATCATTCAGGCCCTGAAACATGGCAGCCGGCGGAACGCCGACCAACCACGGATGGCCGGCCAAAATTTCCGGCCAACATTCGCGTTCATGAATCAGCGGAGAACGGATTTCGCGGTCGGTGGGGAAATGCAGGAAGACCACCTGAACGTGATAAGATTCTGCCAGCGCCATGATTTTGCGGGCAAAATAAAACTGCAGCGGGGTCGTGGCGGGGCCGGTGAATTTGAAGCTGGCCGCGGTGGCCGGGGAGTAAATGCAGGTGGCGGCCGGGTTGACCCCGGTTGAGGGCTGAAAGGGAACAAAACAACCGCCTACTTGGTAGGGCAGGCAGACGCCCAGCGAACCCATGGTGGTGGCGGGATTGGCGGCGTGATACTTGTCGTTCAGATAGGGAGTGGCGGTCAGATCGGCGGGGAGATTGGGGCGCACAAGACCCAGCAGGTTGCGCGGCAAACCCAGAATCGCCCCAGAATAATAGGCCGCCTGGAGCGGCAAGGACAAGCCGGTCAGATCGGCCCAATCATCGCCATAGCGGAACCAGCGGTGGGACATGGTTTGCGGGCGCCGATAGGGAATGGGCTGTTCGTCGCAGATGACCAGCACCTGCAGCCGCCGGTGTTGCAGCAAATCTTTGGCGATGAAATAGACGGCATCAAACCCCGGCCACTCCCAGCCCAAAGTGACCACCGTGGCCGGCCGGCCCACATGCTGGCTCAAGGCGGCCTGGACATACGGAGCGTTGACGCCCCACCACATATGGGAGGAGCCCAGAAAGGCGATGTCGATGGCATTCGTTTCCTTGAAAATTTGCTGCTCCAAGTAGGGATATGCCCCGAAACGCCAGGCGACGGAAGAATAGCTTTCCTCCCGTGGCGGCAGGAATCTTTGGCCGGCCAGCCAGGGTGCCAGCAGCACCAGCAGCAGCAGCCCAGTAAAGGCCGCAGTCTGTTTCAGGGATGAAAAGGCCGATCGCATCATGGCTGATTTTGGCATTTCAGGCGGCTGACCCGATGCGATGGAAGTTGAATGCGCACAAGAAAAATTTCCGCTCTCAAAACCCCTGATAGACGGCGTGGGCATCCATAAAATTCGCCGGGACACTCGCTTCCAGCCACAAGGCGGCCAGAGCCAGGATGACAATCAGCGCATAGATAAGGGATTCAACTACCGGCCTAGTTTTCATAAAGGTTGAGCAACGCTGGAGTGATCAGTGGGGTGAAATAATCTACGCCGTTTTTGTTTAAATGGGCCGGATTGAAATAGAGCTGGCGGACTTCGTCATCGGTCAAGCTGCCAAACATTTTGGCTGGCGGAACTCCTAGCAGGGTCAGGCCGGGCATGATTTCCGGCCAGCACCGCCGCTCGCGGATTTCCGGGAGCCGGGCCTCGCCCAGCACTGGAATATGCAGCATCACCAGCTTGCACCCATGATCCCGGGCCAGCGCGGCGAACAGTTTTGCAAAATGCAGATGCCAGTCCGGCATGGCCTCGCCGGTAAATCGAAAGTCATTTTTCCGAGCCGGCGAATAAACCTCCGCGTCCGCCGCCGTCACCCCGGTGGCCGGCTGGTAGGGCAAAAAGAGGGTGAAATCATCCTGATCCAGCCGCCGGGTAAAACCCAGTTCTGAACGGGTGGCTCCGAGCAATTCCACGATGCTGGGCGAGCCGTAACTCCGCTCCCAATAATTGGGCTGGGCGGTTACCAGCGGCGCGGCGAGGTTGGGCCGGAATATTTCGATCAAATTGCGCGGCATGCCGACGATGGCGGAAAAATAAAAATGGCAGGCATCGGCAAACGCCAGACCCTGAAGTGAATCCGCATTCTCGCCGTAGCGAAACAGAAATGTCATCAGCGAGTTGCGCGTGTGGAGAACATTATTCTCGTCGTAAAACACCAGCAGCCGCACCCGGCGATGCGTCAGCAAATCCTGAGCGATAAAAAAAAAGGCGTCGTAGCCACCGCCCGCCCAGCCGATCGTGCGGACGACGGCTGGACGATGCAACTGCTCACTCAGCCGGGCTTGGACATACGGCGTGTCGATGGCGTGCAAAATATGGGATGAGCCGACAAAGGCGATGTCAATGTCGTTGGTCTCCTCGTAGATTTCATGGCGAATCCACGCCACGGGACCCATGCGCCAACCGCAGGTGGAGTAAGCCTGCTCCCGTGGTGGCAAAAGATTTTTTCCGACGATTACCGGCGAAAGCAAAACCACCAACAGCAACAACGCGAACGCCGCCGCCTGCTTGGTGGAGGTGAACGCCGGACGCATCATGCGAAACGGGGAATGCAGAAGGCAGAAACAGTGACCGCAATAAAGCGCAAAAAATGATGGCGGAAATTCAATGTTAACGCTTTACCCATCGCACAAACATGACGGGGTGCCAGAGAAAAGGTTGTATTCATTTTCTTCGCGTTTTGGCGTCTTGGCGGTTCGTATAAATCACGGCTCCTGCTTGCGCTTGAGAATCAGGTCGGCAAACTCGCCGACATTTTTGGTGTTCTCCACCTCGCCGACGCGGAAGCGCACGCCGAAAGATTTTTCCACCGCGACCATCAGCGAGATGTGCGTGAGCGAATCCCATTCCGGCACGTCCTTCGCGCTGAGGGCGGGCGTGAGCACCACCGGTTCCAGAAACACAGTGTCGAAAATGGTCTGCAATTGGGCGATGACTTCAGCTTGGGTCATAAAATTTCAAAGGATGGATTTCAAGTGGCGAAGCTTCGCGCTTACTTTTCCGCATACGCTTGCCGGACAATTTTTATTTTGGTTTCACGCGGCGCAAAATTTTCCAGCCGCAGTTCAAATTCGCGTTTCGCCTCGGATTCGGCGGTGAGAGTAAATCCCATCTTGCCGTAAAAATCACGCACCATTTCGTTCTTCGGCGTCGGCAGGTAAACGCCGGCGAGGCGCGGGCAGTTTTTCCATTTGGCCAGCCGCACCAGCTCGTTCAAAACGATTTCTTCCACGCCGCGCTTGAGCACGCGGCAGCTCATCAGCCAGGTGTCAATGTTCAGCGTCTCGCCAACTTTTTCACCGATGACGATGGAAATCAAACCGTGGTCGCCAAACCGATCCTTCAGCCGCACGGAATAGCCGATGAAATTTTCATCGTTCATCACGGCGGTGACTTCCGCCTCGCTGCGGCGGTGCGTGGTGAGATTGAACTGGTTGCTCTTGTTGATGAGCTGCGACAGGCGCGGCACATCCACCGGCGTGAATTCGCTGATGACCGCCTCCATCTGCAGCGATTCGAGATACGCGCCCATGTCCGTGACCGACGATTCCAGCGCCTTGCGCTGCACATCGGAACGATACTGGCTCGTGCGCTCGGCGTCCTCGGCGGTGATGTTGCGCGGCTCGAACAAACGCGAATCGGCGAGCTGCCCGACGTATTCCGACGGATCGGGGCCGAGCAGAATCGTCGTCACTTCGGGCACAAATTGCCGGACAATTTCGATCTCCGCCGGGTTGTCGTCCACGAACACAAAACTGTCCAAGCCCAAATTTAATTCCGGCGCCATCGCGCGGATATTTTCCGATTTTGGTTCCCAGTTCGCCTTGAACGAAACGATGTCGTCCAAACGCAAAACCATTTCGGGATGTTTCTGAAACGGCTCTTGCGCCTTATCCAAATCATTTTTGCTGCAAACCGCGAGCAGCACGCCGCGCTGCTTGAGCGACGCGATATATTTTTGAAACGCCTTGAACGCTTCGCCGCGTGGCGAAGTGTCGCCCAGTTCAATGCCT
>Ga0114951_10004650_pt1 | contig 13167 bp, 14 predicted proteins | sample AM7aDNAmetaG_FD_88677 | JGI IMG/M metagenome (GOLD analysis project Ga0114951, IMG submission 88677) | Freshwater microbial communities from Finland to study Microbial Dark Matter (Phase II) - AM7a DNA metaG | ecosystem: Environmental > Aquatic > Freshwater > Lake | place: Finland: Lake Alinen...
TGAGCACCTGCACCTAACTGAGCTTGAGCAATACCCATCTGCTGGTTGTACTGCGCAGTACCTAAACTACCAAGCGTGTTAGCACCTTGGATACCAAGACCATAAGCGTTCTGCGCACCGGAAACACCTTGCAGCCCCGTGTTAACGCCTTGCAGCCCCGCATTGATACCTTGCAACCCAACGCCTGCGCCCTGCATACCGAGTTGAGAAGCCGCCTGCATGTTTTGATTAGCAGTGTTGTATGCGTTGTTGTATGCGTTACCAACTAATTGATTCCCAGCCAACATACGATTCTGTTGGTTCAAACCTTGCATTAATGCTTCACGACTACCACCAAAAGCACCCGCAGATGTAGCCGCGCCTTGTTCTTGAGCGCCTTGCATACCATATTGCGTGTTCATTATATCTAGCGCAGGGGCTAACGTATTTTGAATGTATGGATTCATGTACCCAGCAACGGCATTGGGATTAGTTGCATTTTGACCGTAACTCATACCGGCTTGCATACCTTGTTGACCAATACCTACACCTTGTGCGCCTAACCCAGCACCAGCAGCGCCATATCCCATAGCAGGAGCCGCCGTACCCATTGCACCTTGTGATGCTTGATTTGCAATGTCCGTAGCTTGACCAATCTGCGGAGCAACCTGCATGTCGCCAAGAGAAGTAAACCCTTGGTTTTGTAGCGGCGAAAACCCCGCAACCTGCTGTCCTTGGTACGGTTGATACGGGTTATTGGTAATATTAGTTAACGCACTTGTCTGCCCCAACATGCTTTCGGCATAAGGTTGTGCGTATTCAGGTATGCTGGTGCTTGTGACCGTTTGGCTCGATGGTGCGGAAGATGTGCCACCACCTTGAGGTTTAATTTGCCCGCCGACTTTGATAAAAGCCTGTTCCGGCAGAAGAGTAAAGTGACCGTATTTCATAACGTAACCCCAACAATTTTGTATTTTTCAGTGAACCCAAAGCGTTACCATAGTTTTGCAACCGCATCATTGACTGCGCCTTCAATAGACGTAGCACCAAAACTTTTTAACACCGCGCACATTTGTTTATAAGAGTCATCGCCGGTAATCAGCCGACCCCCAATGTACGTTACAAAAGCAACTCTGTTGCTAGGGCGGTTAAACAAATGCACTATTGCTGCCCCACAGATAACGCCTTCTTCATCCACTGCTACTAACAATACCCACTGCCCAGTTACTACGTACACTTGGACTTGCTCTAGCGTATAGTCTGGTACACCCGCTTGTTGGGATACTGCTGCCCCAAGAAATCCTGCAACTTGAGGCCATACTTGGTTTACGTATTCAACCGGTACATGCTGTACTTTCATGCTGGAAGATGTTTGTACGATTTAGAATCTACTGCAACTTTGTCTTTACCAACGGACTTTTTACGCCCACTTTGCACACGTTCCATCATGGCATACAGTCGCTTAGCACCGGCATCTGTAGACCCATTTCCCAATTCAGAAACAATCCTAGCAGGAACGACAAACTCACCATCAGCAAGACGAGCAGGCTGCTTAGCACCAATTTGAGCAGGAATATCATCGCTGACTCCATCGCCGGGGCCTTTTAAAAGCCTGCCACCGTCAGAATAACCGCCAAGGTTGTAGATGCCACCACCTGCAGCATAGTTCTGATTCGGTGTGCCTTGCAAGTTATTCATGGCAAGCATTGCATCATAGTCGCCGCTTTGCGCTTTAGCCATCAACTCTTTCATACCTTGCGGGTTATTCTGCGCAGCAGCCATATACGACTGAACTGCCGCCATGCGGCTATTGGTAATACCACCACCAGTAGCGTAACTACTTTTGATACCTTGCATAGGATAAGCAGGTCCCATACTAACTGAAGGATGTGCGCCCATCATTGTGTCTTGTGGGTGTTGCCCACCTTGACCATCATCTGGGCTTGGATAATAAGAACCAATACCTCCGCCCATTGCGTAAGACTGCATTAAGCCGCCATTGGCTTCGCCACTCCCTACACCGCCCCCGCCATCCACATTAGTAGCGTTTGGTATATAGCTTGAATATCCTTGATTACTAGCCGCATCGGGTAAAGGCGCAGGAGTAACAGGTGCAACGGGTGCGGGGGCAACAGGCGCAGTGGGGGTTACATACTGCTTAGTAACAGGGTCGTACACAGGAACTACGGGTTGCGCAAACATGGAGTTATCTGCGGCATATGCTGGTATACCTGCGTACTTAGTGGTATCAACAATTCCGGGGGCGTCAGCAATCCCGCCTGCAGCCATCTTACGGGTGTCCATAATGCCGCCTTCAGCAGCTAATGGCATGAGTTGCGAACCATAATCACCCGATGCAATCGGCGTGCCGGGGGTCATTGTTTGTGTAAAGTACGGAGTGCCCGCACCGGTGTAGTTAGGATTGCGCACTTGGCTGTAGGTGTATGGGCGGATATACCCAGCATTTGCCGTTTGTTGTTGCTGTGCAGGGTTACCACCAAACAAGTTACCACCACCCATAAGCGCAGGAGCGAGCGCCGCACCGATAGGCAACATGTTCTTTTTAAGAAAATCCGTATCAAAAGTGGTGTTTTTAAACCCAGCCTGTAATTTATCCCATGCGCTTGGGTCAGTGATCCCCGTAACATTTTTTGCGGTGCCACTAATTGCACCTTCTGCGGGTTGATACCCTGCGGCGGTTTGTTGCGCGGAATTAGCCGCAAGTGATGCGTCAGAACTCCAAGCGCCAGCACCTACACCATTAGCAGTTTGCCCTGCAACTTCTGTTCCTGCGGGGATTGCAGCATCAGCAAGAGATGCTGCGCCAGTGCTCATAATCCCACCAGCCAAGCCCGCGCCACCAAACGCGCCGAGGCCAGCCATCAAGCCTTTGTTCAAGTCTTTAGTGAGCAACGCTGTGCCGCCACCAACAATACCCGCTGCCATAAGAGGACCAATGCCGGGAATTAAGCTAAGCCCTGCACCAGCAACCACAGGCAAAATAGCGTCTAAGAACCCAGCTTCAGGCAACCCCGTTTGCGGGTTAATCGACAGACTACCGCCGTGTTGCTTAGCCATATGCTGTAATGCACCAACTTCTTTTGGTGACATGTGCACGAGCACGGAGTCATTGCCGCGCCCTTGGGCGGCTAAGTGTTGGGCGACTTTATCTAGGCTCATACTTTGACCTTTAAAACGTTACCCGCAGAGGTGTCTACATACACATCGCCTACGCGCAACAAGTTAATTTCTGCTTGTGTTGGGATACTTAAAGCTTGGGTATTTGTGGTTGTATTGTATTGGCTAAAGTTAAGCGCAGCAATGACTTTGCCGTTTGTTCGCTGTGTAGCCATAACGCTTGGACCGGGGTTATCAAGCTGAGCAAAATACAAACGGAATGCGTTATTTAATTGCTGTTGGTACAGCGGGTCGTACTCCACAGGAGCAACTGGTAAATTTGGTGCTTTTGTTGTGCCTGTACTCATACCCAATGCCTCGCTTCAAGTTCTTTACGGGCTGCGGCAGCTTCTTCAATAGTCAAGCAAGCGGATGAGTAGTATTTTTTCTTGTGCGCTGTTATTTCTGCGTACCATTTGCCATTACGCAAATGTATTCCCGTATGTCCTGATTTTGTTGTTTTTCGTACAGAAACATTTCGTGCCTGCACGGTTGGCGATGCCCATCTAACGTTGCTGGGTTCATAGTTGCCGTTGGGATTAATGCGGTCAAGTGTTTCATCACCCGATGGTTCACCCATATCGACGGCAAAATTACGGTAATCCATCCAATTTTGGCAAACGGAAATACCCCGCCCACCGTAGCGAGGGTAGTCTTTATCTGTCGGAATTGTGCATCGTCTAATCATTGCTCGCCATGAATTGTAAGAACTTTTGCCTGTGCCACCATGTTTATAACTACCACTCTTGCAACCACACGATATTGTATTGCCTGTTACCAAGCTTCCTGACACTACTACGGCTTTGTTGCCGCAACTACACTGGCACTGCCACAAAACTTTTTTATGCTTATTGCGACCCGCCTGCATCAACACAACTAACTCACCAAATGTTTGCCCTGTTCTGTCTATGAGTTTCATAAAAGCCCCTTTTTAGAGCTTTTAGTATACACTTTATTTTTACATCAGTATACATGTCAACGTCGGCCATCATTCCTGATATCAATTCGCGGAGTACCCAATTGCCAAGCCACGCCAAGCGTGTTGGACTCAATCCTAAAGCTCATCTGGCGACCCCGCAGGCGGGTATAGACCTGACCATCGAACTGCTGAATGTTATACGTACCACGGGTGCTGTAATTGTCGTAACTTTGCACAACAGGATTATCTGCGCCGCCATAAGGCGTACCGGAGTTTTGGCGAGGTTTAACCGTCATGGTTACATAAGGCTCATTAACGTTTGAGCCATTAAAGTTTACGTCAGGCAATATGCGCCAAACAAACCCAAAGTTGTGACCATCACCAATATCGAAATCTGACGACTGCACATACGCATCAATAGGCATTGACTTTGAAGTTGATACATCATCAGTGCCAACCTCATGGTTAAGCAAACGATTATTGTAATCCGCAGCAATCGGATGAGAACCAACACCTAACCAAGCAGTACGACCCATTGTGCCGTAATACCAAACTTTATCAAGGTAATTGTAAATAACGTACTTATCAATCACTGTTGAACTTTTGGAACAGTAGAACCACCAAACTTCATTAAAACCTTCGTTAGCACCTGCAAATACTTGATATGCTTGGTCTTGGTTAATGTCGTCAAAAATGTATTGGCGTAACGAACAAGGCAGCGTTTCAACGCGACCCGAATACGTGTAAAACTTCTCAAGCCCCATCCAGTACGTTACGTTGTTGACCGTAATCATGCAGTTGGGCGACATAACGGAGATGTTGTCCATCAAGATTTGAAAGCCCCACACATACGGCGCACCAAGGTACTGCATCGAATAAAGCGCAGAATCAGTCCACACCAGAATCTCTTGGCGGGTTGCGCGAGCGCCCATGATGTATGAACCGTTAGTTAATAAATACTCACCTGATTGATTGGTTAATTGCGGGACCCACTGATACGGGTTGTCTTGATCTGACCAGCGCACAAGCATTGGGTCAAACGTTGAGTTAGGCACATCCGGTGTGTATGGGTTAGAGCCAAAAGCAATCACAAAACGTTGGATAGCCGACGACACAATTTGGTTGGTGTTGTTGGGGATGTACTGCCCAGAGTAAGACACCGTGTAGCTGCCTGAGCTGGCAAGCGTTGTAGCGTTTGAAATTGGCACGCTAGTAGAGCCGGAGATATACGCCGCAGTCACAACCGTATTGGCAGGGATACCAACGCCACTAATATAGCAACCGTCTACAAGATTAGTTACATCAGCTAGTGTGATGGTGCTGACACCGGAACCGAATGTCGCCGTTGTTGAATACAGCGTTGCAGCGTTTGCCAAGCTTTTAAGTGTGACCGCACGATAGCCTACCCCCAAAAATTGTTGCCAATAATAAATTGGACCGCCGCGCTGAGCAAGAACCAAGTCTTGACCAAAGTTGTCGTTTGACCAAAGCAGGAGTTGTGAACCAATACCACCCGTCGAAGATGCAGCACCCCAACCACCAAGACCCCAACCACCCGCGCCCCAACCTGTGCCAATAATGTAGATTGGCAAGCCAGTATTGATTTGGTAAACAGCAACAACCGCTGCGCCGCCGCCCACAACGTATGATGTAGAAAAGGTATTGGCAATAACAATGGTGTAGTTGCTGGCATCAATCAGGTTAACAACTTGTTGCTCGGCGTTTAAACTCCCAGCAGGAAAACCATCCACAGCGGCTGAACCGCTAAAGGTTACAAAGTCGCCTTCTGTAGCACCGTTAGATACATCAGTCACAGTGACTGTAGAGCAACCAACCGCTGCGCCCGTTAAGTGAGAAGCTGCCGTAGTACCGTTGTACCCACGGGTTAACCCTAGTAAGATATTCCCAGACACGGCGCTGTACGTCATCTGCTCCGAATCAATATTAATCACACCCGGAAAGTTTGGGAATGACGCACCAGAAGCCAGAGTTAAGGTTGTATCAGTGGCTGAGATACCGCCATTCAATGTGCTGTATGCAGTTTTAAACGGGTTTGCCGCCATTGGGTTGACGGTCTTACGAATTGGGGTAATGTCGTTGAACGTGCCGTTCTGGTTGATGTAATACTTTAAGTTTGTGCCGACACCAAGATATTTGTTTTGACCGCTTAGGTCAACCCAGCTCCACAACGCACGGCAAATGCCTTGAAAAGTAGAAGTCGAAAGCTGCACCCAGCCGCCAAGCTTTTCAGGAAAGCCTGAACGAAACCGAATCTTGTCGCCATCGTACCAGCCACCCTCATTGGAGTAGTCAGTACCCTCGCGGTTTAAACCCGGTCTGAATGTCAGTTTCTGCAACGGCATAAGTTACCCCAACATGCTAGAGGCTTTTAGTTTAACGTCTGCAACACGATTAAGCCAGCCTGTACCGTATACGGGGAAATCGTCAAGACCACGGTAAAAATCTTCTTTGGCTTGGCTGAAGTCTTCAATTAATTTAACAGGGTCAGCAGCTTGCACAGCAGCCATTGTCATCGGGCCAAAACCACCGTCAGGCGTTACACCTACGGCAGTCTGCAAAAGCTTAACGGAACGACCCGGCCCAGCGTTCACCCCCATATCGAACACCAAATAATCAATCCCACTTGGTAGCTCATCCGCTCGCACAACGTCCCAGTACTTCTTCTTGTATAGGGGTTCCACATCCGCAGGGGTTAGCTTACGCATATCATCGTGAGTCACTTGATGCCCAACGTGTGCTTCCCAGTTGTATTGAGTCACACCAAGCATGGTCGAGCCTTTACGCCCGTTTGGTAGCTTGTTGCCTTTATCACGTTCGTCATCGGTGAAACCACCTTCACTTTTAAGCATCTGTTCGAATGCTTGCTGCCAATTTGCGTTCATTTAATACTCCGCACCCAGTTTTGTAATTCGGTCAGTTGGAGCGTGGTTTCAGCACAGCGTCTAACAAGTCCTGCGTCGGGGGCGGGGCTAATAGGGCAGGCGGCGGGCTTGGAAACGGCGGGCACACTACCGCTACTGGGACGGGGGTCGAGCATCCGCTCAGCGTAATAACTATGAACAGCACTGAGGCGAGCCTCATATTGATTTGCGATTGAAGTTGTAATAGTTTCATGTTCCTTGGCCTTTGCTTGATTGACAATTTCCTGCGCCTTGCCTACTGCTGCTACTTCGGCTTGATAGGCTACTAGCTTTTTATGCTCATGGTTCCAGCCTAAAAAGTACATGACTGCGCATAGGGCTAAAGCTGCGCCAATTTTCATCCATAAAAAACTAGGGATAGGAAACATTACGTTGGCTCCGCATCTTTTTTAGCCCACACACTTGCGCCACCCGAAGCAGACACAATGCCAAGCGACTCAGCAAGCTCTCTCAAGCTCACAGCCCCGTGCATAACTACTTGATAACCCGCAACAGCTAAGACCGCTACCATGCCCACAAACCACGCTACACGAGCTATGTCGTAAGTCTGATTATCTTTGCCAGTAAGCAGTTGTTTAATCATGCTTGTAAATACCCAGATGAAGTAAATGTGTGGATTGTGTAACCGCCGCTAAATGTAACTACGCCGCCTGTAGCTCTTTGTGTTCCCTGATAGCGCAGAATGACAATGCCTGACCCGCCATTAGAGCCAACTGCTGCTGCGGATGAACCCCCGCCGCCACCGCCAGTGTTTGCTGTGCCTGAAAAACCCTGACCACTATCGTTAGAATAATCTCCACCTCTACCGCCACCACCAATTCCGCCCGGGGCTGCACCCGCACTGCCGCCGCCACCGCCGCCGTAATAAGTAGAAGCGCCAGAAATACTAGATGCTATGCCTGCGCCACCTGACCCACCAGAAATGTACCCGCTTCCGTTGCCGCCATTAGCTCCTGCGCCGCCACCGCCACCTGATCCTGCATCAACGGAACCAGCACCACCACTGTTACCTTGACCCGAAGTGCCCGCACCGCCACCGCCTGCGCTTCCGCCGTTTCCAGCAACGCCACCGCCGCCGCCAGAACCGCCAGTGTTCCCATTTATATATGTATAACCATACGGCCCAAAACTATCGTACCAACCTCCTGAGCCACCACCAATAGCAACAATAGCACCAAGAGAAGAGTTGCCGCCGTTAAGCGCACCGCCACGCCCATTGCCAGAGCCACCAGCACCCACAATAATCGTATACAAAGTGCCTGACGTTAAAAACACTGAGTTAGTTATAACGCCACCAGCGCCGCCGCCACCGCCGTTATAAAAACCATACGACCCGCCGCCGCCACCGGCAACCACAAGGTAACTGATGGGTATGACCGAATTGGTCTCAAAGCCGTAGGCTCCAGACGCTGCTGCACCAATGACGGATATGCGTGGCATGATTAAGCGAAGTGCGTATTTGAAGCAAACACAGAGAACGTGCCTGATCCGGTTTTGATAATAGCGTAGGTATAAACATCCACACCGTTTACACTGCCTGCTGTAGGAGCAATACCATTCTGCCATTTTGCAGTTACTAACGACCCATCAACGTACACGCCGCTGTTGTAATAAGCGGTTGACCCTTGAGTTGCCATGAACGTTGCAGTAAACGACTGGCCTGTGGACATTAAGCTGTTGAGCGTGGTTGATCCATCACCAGTAAAGTTAATTGTCCAATTCCCCGTTGCGTTTAGTGTGTAGTAACCAATTGCTTGATTTAGGGTGTAAAAGCTAATCGCCCCAGTAGCAGGACTTGCCGACACTGTAATTGTTTCACGGATACCCGTAATCAGTGGGTTTACAAATGTTTGATATGTTGGGGTACTAACCGCAACGCTTGCACCCGCAACGTTACCAGCACCATCGCAATACACGTTACTAACCGTACCAACAGGGCATGTATACGTTGAACCACCAGATGCTTGTATTCCAATCTGGTACGACGAGGTGTTGTTTACTAAGTATGTCTTTGCTACGTTTGGAATAACAACATTGTTAGTCGTTACTTGAGTTCCAGTTACCACAATGACCGCGCATCGTGATTGATCGGATACACCGTTGTAAGAAGTTAACGTCACGTTGCCAGCACTCAGGCTAACTGTAATAACGCCCGTAATGGACTGCTCAAGCAGTGTGCCTAAGTTGGTGTTTGTTAATTGACCCCATGTACCGGCATCTTCACCGTTACCAAGAAGTGCAAGCCTCAACGAGGTCGAGTAGGTGGTTGGCATGTCTTATCCTTGTGAGTCGTCAATATCAACCCAGCCGGGGGTTTGAGTGTTGTTAATAATAGACCATGAAGTTGTACCAGTTGGAATGCCTGTCCACACACCGGACTGATTGTCATTTATTTTAATCCAGCCACGCTGAATTAGAGTATCGGCTAAAGCAAAACTTTCTGCGTTAATTGACCGAAAATCTACCTGTGCTGAGTTAGTGTCAATTGTATAAATTACTTCGTTAATTCGTACAAAATAACCTGTCTTACCCGTGTAATTATCAGAATAATCTGACGTATCTGAAACAGTTATGTAGAAATTAAAGTCTGCGGGTTCAATATCGGTTAACCCAACGGTATCAACCACAATGCCAGAAAAAGTAACATTAGCTGCTTGGGTATTGGTTACGGTAATTGAATCTGTGACAAAGTTGTATGTACCCCACCCACCAGCTTGTGCATCGGTTAGGGTAAATGTTTCTGCCGTTGTTGCGTAGGCTGTCCATGCAGCAGTTTGTGCGTCGGTCAGGGTAAATGATTCTGCGTTTGCGCCTACAAAAGATGCGGTAGCTGTTTCAACATCAATTAAAGATACTACCTCCGCTATACCAATATTAAATCCAGCAGATGCCGCCTCAACGTCTGACAAGCTAAAAGACTCAGCCATGCTCATGGCGTACGCAGCTCCGCCCAACCCAGCAAAGGGCGATTGAGCGAAGGCAGTTATTCCAAACATTTATAGTTCCGCTGCGGCAGTGGCTGTAGAAATTCTTAGCAAAGAACTTGATGGTCCGTACCACTCAACACCACCAGTCTGTGCGGATTGCACGGCTGTAATATTTAAACCGCTTTGAGTAATAGTTGGCGTACTACGTTTTTCAACTTTAAATAACCAAGTTGTATAGTTAGTGCTTGTAACAGAGGTGTTAAATGCTGCGTCTAAACTGCTGTTCATTACTTCATAATACCGCTGGCACAAAGCCAATTCAGTACCATATGGGCGTACATCAAACGATGTGGCGGTAGAACCCAATTCAAGCTGAGCGTTGTTGATTACCCAAGTGCCTGAAGTCTGTGCGCCGACTGAAAATAAAATCTGTATGCCTGTAGTTGCAGCACTTGGTATTGCAATATTGACACTGTAGTTAGTCAACGTACTGTTAACTGTAAACGTACCCGTGGCAATAGATGTAACCGTTGGGCTGGCAACCGTACCAAATGTATCGGCAGTGTTGGCGTAATACGCAGTCCATGTCACAGTGGTCAACAACGAATTTGACAGGTTCACAGATAACGTACAGGTCTGCCCGGCTAAGTCATAACTGTTTAAACTCTCAATACGTTGGGCAAAGTTAATAGCCGTGACGCTTGCAGCGCCTGTGAATTGGTAGTTGTATTGGTTATTGCCTGATCCAGCAACCCGTTGACCCGTGACGTTAGCACCCGTGCAGTAGGCATACCAGCGATCAACTGTGTAAGCTAGAGCCGCCGCTGCGGTAATGGTTTGTGATGCTCCAGCATTACGTTGGTCAATCTTCATCCCGCCGTTAATGATACGGTTCTTAAACCCAGTGTATTGCGCTTGGGTTGTTAGCATACCTTGCTGGACTTGGGTTAATGCCATGTTAAATCCTTAAGCTGTGTATGTGCCAGATGATGTGAAGGTGTGGATGGTGTTACCACCTGAACTTGTGACCGTGCCGCCTGTGCCTCTTTGTGTTCCTGCGTAACTAATGATGACAATACCTGAGCCGCCTGAACCGGAGGTTCCGCCACCTGCTCGAAGTACGCCGCCGCCACCGCCACCACGGTTGGTTGTTCCAGCTACGCCCGGATCGCCAGCATTTCCGCCGCCGCCATTACCACCTGTACCCGCAGTTCCACCATAACCGCCACCGCCGCCACCACCTGCGTAAAAAACAGCAGCGCCAGAAATTGATACAGATAAACCAACCCCACCATTACCGCCATTTGATGATGTTGATGTTCCGCCTATACCACCGGCTCCACCGCCACCGCCTGATGTGTAATTGGCACTAGGTCCAAAAGAGTTGCCACCGGCATAACCTTGCCCAGAAGTTCCTGCTGCACCAGTTGTAGCCCCAGAAGTTGAACCTCCTCCGCCACCAGAGCCACCCGTAGCAGGACCATCTGGGCCACCGCCGCCTCCTTGACCGCCATACCCACCGCCAATAGCAGTTAAACCAAAGGCGGTGCTATTAGAACCTGATGCAGCACCAGCACCGCCGCCACCAACCGTGATTGTGTAATTATTAGAACTTGTTAAGGTTGTTGAATTGGTCAACAACCCCCCTGCACCGCCGCCACCAGCGCAATAAGTGTTTCCGCCACCGCCGCCAGCAACAATTAGGTAAGTTACTGAATAAGTGTTGGTAGTAACAGCCTGCCAAGTACTGTACCCAATATAAATCTCAAAAACACCAAGCGTAGTGTTCCACCCAGTTTGACCCACAACAGGCGAAGCCGGACGGTTAGCTGTTGTCCAGCTAGGAGGAGTAGATGCTGCAACGTTCGCTGCCTGACTCATGCTGCTACCTCCATTGCGGTAAGGCTATATAAAGATGTTCCATCGCCGTTTAAATACGCTGTACCTGCTGTTGCAAGGTAGTAAAGAGTGTATGTAGTTGCCGAAGTAGAAGCAGGGGAATCTAAATAAGAAATAGCTGACGAACTTAAATTCCCAGAAAGCGCAACCAAAGACTCACAAATTTTTGTAGCCCCACGATAAATAGCGTATTTTTCGTTACCGCCTACAGCATAAGCATAGCCAGTATAAGTAATTAAAACCTTATTGGTTGCTGACGCAGGAGTAATGGTTAGAGTTAAACCTGTTGTTACATATGATGTGCTTGTTGTACTTTGGCTTGCAGTGCCAGTTGACTGAACAACTTGCAAAATACCGCCAGCGCCCCAGTTTGCCCGTGCTGCACCCGAAGCCATCTGCGTGTTACCAACTGCACCAGCAGCAATGTACGTCGAACTAACCGCCCCAGCCGTAGCAGGAATGGCATTCAGCACCGAGCTTACATAAAAACCAATAGTGGTTACAAGGTCGCCAGCAGTTGCGCCAACAGCCAAGACCACAGTAGTACCGTTACTAGCAGTGTAGTCAGCAGAACCCAGAAGAACGCCATTGCGGAATACCTGTATGAATCCCACCGTGTATGAGGCAGGGGTAAATGTAGTTTGTGCTGCCGTGGCAGTGAACTCAGTGATTGTGCGGTAAGCCGTTGTGGTCACGCCCGATGCGGGGATGCCAAGATACCGTGCTGAGATGTTGCCTGTAGCTGTTGGGGGCGCAGCAGAGAAGGTAAGCGTTGTGCCTGATACCGAGTAAGTCGATGGGTCTTGTAATACACCACTGACAGCTACCAGAACAGACGCAGTGTTGGCAGGCGCAACAGACATTGTAAAAGCCGTGGTCGAACCGTTACCACTGAATTGGTCAGTTACAAAAGCCTGCGATAACGGTTGATTGCCTATGTACATTTTTTTGCCTTAAGCAACTGCGAGTTCTTTCCACGACTGGGTAGCTTCATTCCATGCGTAAGGCTTACCATCATCGGGCATTGCAACAGGTGCTTCCCACAGGAAAGTCTTTGGACTCAGTACCCATGAAGTGTATGGCTGTGGCGGAATGAACGCATCAGCTTGAGTGTCGTAGCTGTAACCTACGCCCGCATAATTGCCACGCAGAGCCACGCCACCATCAGGTTGACCGTCTGCCCCGTAGTGAACATTGCCACGGGTGTTGTACGAGGTCTGTAACCATGTGCCGGGTGAAGTGTCTACGAATGTTTGAAAAAACTCAGGCTCAGCCACAATAACTTGTGTCACTTTACCGTCTACTACTTTTGCAAAATGTCCCA
>Ga0114951_10004651_pt1 | contig 13163 bp, 8 predicted proteins | sample AM7aDNAmetaG_FD_88677 | JGI IMG/M metagenome (GOLD analysis project Ga0114951, IMG submission 88677) | Freshwater microbial communities from Finland to study Microbial Dark Matter (Phase II) - AM7a DNA metaG | ecosystem: Environmental > Aquatic > Freshwater > Lake | place: Finland: Lake Alinen...
AAGTATACATAGTATACACAAGTATACATTGTACCCCAACGAGTTGAACCGATGATGCATCGGCTTATACCGATGGGCCTTAAAATCATGTATAGTTTTTTCGGGGGGTACATAACTATACATTTTGACCAGTTCAGGCCAACTGGTCAAACTTTCAGGCTCGCTTACAGGCGTATCGAGCGCCTTGTGGAAAGGGCCGCGCACCTGGCACTCCATCACACAACTCGTGGGGTCGTTGGCCGAGAGCCCACCCGAAATCCACCCGAACAGCGCCGGCAGCGCGCCCTGGCACTCCTCGCAGTCGACGGTCCCGGTCGGGCCGAACCGCTTGTAGAAGCCCGGCGCGCAGTCGAAATAGGGCGCGCAGTCGCTGCCCGCGGCCAAAAACGTTCCGACCGTTACAACTCTGGTTGTATCCGGCGCAAACGGGCACAGGTAGGCGTCCTCGGCGTACTGGCCCAGGCAGATGGGCGAGTACCCCGCCAGCGTCACGCCGGTGCAGCGGGTGAACCCGAGCGAGTCGCAGACCTGTAACACGCGTTAGATCGGGTTTAGGACGGGATTCATCAAATCGTACCGCGACGTTCGGGCACGCGAAGCACTCCAGGCCATTACTGGAGTACCCAGCCGGACACGTCCCGCACGCGCCCAGAGTCGTCAGGTTCGCCCGCGCCAACCCGAGCGCCGTGAAGTCGCAGTACGAGTTCCGATCCACAAGGTCCGCGCATGGCGACGCGCCGCTGCAGGTCCCGCCGCCGCACACGGTGTCCGCGTACTGCGTGCAGTTCCCGATCAGCGTGAGCCGCGACGCGCTGCAGTTGGTGCACGGGAGGCACACGCCGTCGCTGTAGAAGCCCCGGTTCCGTAACGTGGTGACTCCCGGTATACATTGTGTGTAGGGCACGCACGCGGTGTCTTGTGTGATATTGCAGGGCCGTTGATAACTGGTCGAGGGGCAGTTGATCACCGAGCAGACCCTATACAACGGGTGGTCAGATTAAATCAGTCCAACAAGTTAATCAAGTCATACCGGCACTGCGCATCCGCCGCACCATTCCCGGGGCACTGGCCCGCCGGCATGAACGTGTTCGCCGGGCAGATCCCGGGCGACGCGCACGCGACGCAGGAAATCGTGTCCGCCGAGCCCGTCCCGTCGCACACGCCGCTCATGTAAAATCCAGCATTGCACGTCGTCTTGCACGCGACGCACACGCGATCCGCGGTGGCTGTACACGGCACGATGTACTTGCCGGCCGGGCAGTTCCCACTACACGGGCTGCACTGGGTATTCTGAGACACCGTGCACGCCGATGCGACGTATGAGCCGGCGCCGCACGTCCCGCACGCCGAGCACGCGCTCGGGTACAGCGGGCTGTTGTCCGCCGTCGGCTTGCCCGCCTGCAGATTGAAGGTCTGTCCGGCGATACATTGCACGCAGGACGTCCGCGCGGCGTTCGGGGCGTACCCGACCACGCAGTCCCACGGGCACCCGTTCCACGACTCGTTGAACAGAACCGGCGTCAGCCAGTACGCCAAACCGGCGTTCACCATATTCGCCCCCGCGCCCGTGCACTGCGAGCACACCGTGGCCCCCGCCGACTTGTAATAGCCCTTTCCGCACAGGCTGCACACCGTGACCCCGTTCTGCACCTGCGGCGCATACCCGGCGTTGCAGGAGATCGGGCACGTCGCGCTCGTCGCGGGGACCGTCCAGGCCGCGTACACCCCGTTCGCCGGCGCGCTGTTGCTGCAAATGAAGCACCGGGCTTGACCGGTTAAGCTCGTGTAAAACCCCGGATTGCAGTTGCTGCAGGATGGAGGGTACGCCGTCCCCGCGGCAAAGCTCGTCGCTTGGTACGTCCCGGCCGCGCAGCTCGTGCACACGGGCGGCGACGCGTACAAAGTTGGCGTGCAGGACAAAGTCTGTCCCACACCGCACGCGGGGCAATTGACTGGCATGTAGTTCGCGGTGCTCGTGCACGGCTGCACATACAGGCCCGACCCAGGAGCCGGCGGCGTGTACGTGCAGTCTTGGCACGCGATCGCCCCGGCGGACGAGGAGTACGTGCCCGGCGGGCAGCTCTGGCACACCGACTGCGCTGTGCTGCCCGCGTACGCGCCGGCGCCGCACTGGCTGCACGCGTTTTTCGCCTGTGGAAAAAAGTTTAGCATGTCGAACAAACAAAATAAAATATCAAGTTTTGCCTGCGCCGACGCGTACTGCCCCTGGTCGCACGCCTCGCACAGCCCCGTCGCGCTGTTGTACCCGTACCCATAGTTGCACACAAACGGGCACGTGCTCAACGACGTGTCCGTGGCCACCGTGTACGCCACGCTCGTCGAGCCCGCGCTGCCCTGGCCGTTCGTGCACGCCGTGCACGCCGTCGATCCGACCGTCGGCGCGTACGACCCGACACCGCACGCGACGCACGACGCCCCGCTGGGCACCTTCCCAGCCGGGCACTGGCATGTGCTCGCCATCGGCTCCCCGGAAACACACGGCGCGCTCGTGCAGATCCCCGTCGACCCCGCGATGTTGTTGCTGTAGAACGTGCCCGATCCGCCTCCGCTCGTGATGAATCGGAACCCGTTGAGCTTGGACGTCATGGGACAATAATTCGTCGACGCGGCGACCGTGTAAGGCGCGGACGTCGACCCCGTGTTTAACCCCATCTCGCACACGTCGGACTCCTGTATAAACCGTCAAATCGGTTTTCGCTGCATGAAATGTTTTAAAGTCGTACCGGGTCGACAGGAAACAGCGTGAGCCCCACGATGCGTGACGACGAGCCAGTTGAATAGTAGTACGCAGTGTATCCATAGAAACCATACTGTGACCAACACGGGCGTATCGTGTAACTTCCATCGCTGTATTTGTAAACGCTTGTAAATGTGTACGAGTTGCCGTCGTACGGCCCGATCGGTTGGTATAGCACGGCAGCCTTTCCCGCCGACGCGACGTAGCACGCGCTATCGGTATAGGTGGTTAATGCACAGCAGTACATGTACGCATCCAGCTGGTTGTTCTGGTCCGCGGCCGCGTACCAGCTGATCAGGATCTGCCCATTGTTTCCACAGTACTGATTCGAGGTGTACGCGTTGTTAATCGACGTCCCAGGGTTTTCGATCGGGTTCAAGGGACAATACCCGGGACTGCCGGCCGTGTACATCTCCGAGGGCGCGCTGCAGGTGTACCCGTTTACCCCGTACAACACGCATAAAAGGCACAGCGCGCGTAACATCATTTTTTATCCCTTGTATCGTTTTTATAACCGTTTGCGCGCGCAAACCCTCCCGGCCGTGTATATAAACGTCCCAATGGAAAACCGCCCGAATGCGCTTTTCCAACCATTTTCTGGGCGGCGAGGCCTTGCGCCGGGAGCGTTTCGCGCGGATCCTCGCCCAGGCCGACGCGGCCGCGCCGGAGCCACCCTCCCCCGCCTTCGTGTTCCCGGACCTCCCGCCCCCGTCCGCGCCGTCCCTCGCGGTCGGGAACGCCATCCGCCTGGCCGACAGCGTGCGGATCTTCGAGCAGTACGCGCGCACCCTGGCCCGTGGATACCGCGAGCCCTCCAGCCCGATCGGGCAGTTCCTGTCGTTCGGGCTCGCTGGCGACACCCTCAAATGGTTCGACCGCCTCAACCGCGACGCCACCTACAGCCCCGCGATGGTCTCGGTGTTCCGGCGGCAGCTCGACATGTACGCGCCTGAACCCAATTTGCCCGCGGAGCAGCAGTACTACACGATGCTGCGGGAGCTCCCGTTCCCGGACCTCCAGCTCGCGCGCCTCCTCGTGAACCTCGCGCTCCCGGGCGCCAAGGAGTACCACGCGCACGTCGCGCGCAACCTCGCGGGCGAGGGTTTACCCTGGGACGAGTTCCGGAATCGGGTCGAGGGCTGGCGCGACGCCGGTCTCCTGCACCCCCTGCTCCTCGCGGCGCGCCACATGCCCACATTGAACGACTGGCTCCCCGTGGAGATGCACGAGGAGGCGGGCGCGTGGGCGGACATTTTGACCCGCCTCAACGGCGCCCGCGACTCGGCCGGTTTCAGCGCGGCGTTGGAGGGCATCGACACCCGCGTCGACTGGGGCGGCCGGGCCGGCCTCGCCATCGCGGCGATCCTGGACTCCCTCGCGATCCGGATGCGGCTCCTGTCCCACAAATGCGAGCCGCTGGACCAGAGCATCGCCGATTTTCCGGACTTGGACGCCTGCACCACGCCGCAAATGTGGAAACGCATGTCCCAAACACTAGAGAAACACGTTCCACCCAGCGCGCTGTGTCCACGTTTGACCGGGTTCAAGCAGGCCACCTGGGGCTACGAGCGCCTCACGCCCGTCTGGGACGGCCGCTGCCTCCGTTTCGCCGAGCAAACCATGACATGGGTCGAGCCCCAGCCGGGGCCCCGCGCGGCGCCCCCGCAGCGCCTCCCGGAGGTCCTGGCGCGCATGGGCGTCGTGGCCTTATCGCGGGAATTCGGGTACCTCATGAACCTCGCGATCGATGGGTGCGACTTCATCGCCCGCGGCGAGACCACGATCACGGACAACGAGCGGCAGACGTGTGAGACCCCGGAGCTGCTCCTGCACTTCATGCGGAAACCGGAACTTTTAAGCGAGGACCGCGATGTCGAGGACATGATCCTCACGCTGTTCTCGAGTCTCCCGGGCGTCCGGTGCGAGGAAAAGCCTGTGCAACTCGCGGCCTGGCGCGTGTCCCCGCCGCCCCGCGTCGTGCTGGCGAGGAACATGATACTGGACGAGCGCAGCAGCGCGGAGCCGGTGGGGCGGATTATCACAGGAGACACGGGCCTCCACGCGAGCCTGCGTTCGGAGCTCCGGACCCGCATGCGCGAACCGGTCGTCGAGACCACCCGGCGCGAGGCCCGCTGCACCAGCACCGTGTTACACGAGGCCGTGCTGGAGTTCGGCCGCGGGCCGCCCCCGCTCCACACACGCCTCAGGCTCCACGACAGCAACCCGTGGAGCAACGAGCACGAGGACCGCCGCTACGCCGAGACGCAGGTCGCCGCCAACGGCCACCGCTTCCGCGACTGGCTCGCGGTGCACCCGGAGGCCAAGTGCCGCCTCGAGTCCCACACAATTACCGTCGATCGCGTGTTCTACACGTTCTTCCCGCTGCAGGATAAAGCCGGCTGCCACGAGTGGGTTAAAGTTGCCTCGTCCGTCCGGCCCGACCTGCGCGTCCTGCATTGCAGGACAAACGGGAACCAGCCGGTGGACCGGCTCGCCACGGGGGTCAAGGCCCGTTTTTTGCAGGTATAACTTGTTTTTAACTTGTTTTAAACCGTTTTTAATCGCGTTTCCACAGGACCTAAAACTGCTGCCCCTGCGCGACCCAAGCCATTATGTGGAGAGGATCAACACCAGCGTCTACTGCGATCGCGAGGCCAAGCAGGTCATGCTCGTCTACGCGCCTACCGGGGGCGACCGGCTCGAGTTCATGCTCTTCGAGACGGCGGGAATGCCAGTTCCGATTATTTAAGGCCCGCGCTGCCCCGCGTCGCGAATGCTACGCACCGTCTTCCTCCTTTTAACCGCCGTCGCGCTCGCCCTCGCCACGGGCGCCCCGTTGACCTTCTCGCCGCCGTCGAATGAAGCGTTCGACATCCCGGCCAACGTGGAAGACATCACGGATAACGCGAGCGACCTGAGCGTCGCGGACACGCCCGACAACGCGAGTTTCGTGGATACACCCGACAATGCCAGCGACACCGAGACCGAGGCCCATTTTGCCGGAGCCGCTCCAGCGGCTCCGGCCGGAGACGCGCCGGAGATCGAACCCTCGCCGGGCCCAACCACGACAACCCCGAATTAAACCGTTATAAAAACTGTTTTTCCCCCGCTTCAAACATGATTCTAGCGTTGATCTGGTTTTTCCCGATCGTCTCGGCATCCACGATCATCCACACTCAAGTGTTTCCCGTCCCGCTCGCCACGCCCGTTCCACAGGCGATTGCCCCGGTCCTCGCCGCGTTCAATCTATCCCTATCCTCGTTCTCCGAGTCAAATCCGTACCTCTCCGTGTCCGCCTGCCCCGCGGGCGCGTTCTCGTATAACCAGACTTGCAGTTTGTGCCCGGCCGGCACGTACCAAAACGGCACAGCCCAGACCGCCTGCCTCAACTGCTCCGCCGGTTTCTACGGCCCATCCGGTGCCGCCGTAAACGCCTCCGTTTGCCGCGCGTGTCCCGTCGGCACATTCTCGTCCCTCGGCGCATCGGTCTGCACCAATTGCTCGGCCAACACGTACAGCCCGGGCTCCCTCTCGTCATGCCTGCCCTGCCCGGCCAACACGTACAGCGCGGGCGGCACCGGCGTCTACGGCTGCCTGTGCCTCCCGGGTTATTACTACGACTACACCGTCGCCCCGTTCGCCTGCGACCCGTGCCCCGCGGGGTACTGGAGCAACACCGGCGCCTGCCAGGCCTGCCCCGCCGGCTCCGCCAGCCCCAGTCCCGCCGCGCCGTCTGTTTTCTCTTGCGCCCCGTGCAGCCCGGGCTACACAGCTTTCTCAGGCGCATCGGGTTGCACCCCGTGCCCGGGCGGAGCCTACACCACAGGCTCCGGCCTCGGCTTCTGCCTCAACTGCAGCGCGGGCCTCTACGCGGCCCCACCGGCGACTTCGTGTGGAACGTGTTACCCGGGCCTTTACTCGTTGTTCATGAGTTCCACGTGCTTCTCTTGTTCCACCGGAACGTATTCCACAGGATCACAACAGTCGACCTGTTTAGCCTGCATCGGCGGGTTTTACTCCAATTCCACGGCGTGCATGCCGTGCCCGTACGACTTCTTCTCCGAGAATCGCTCTTCCGCCTGTTCCGCCTGCCCAGCCAACAGCACCGGCCCGGGCCAGACCGTCGCCTCCGGCTGCGCGTGCAACCCGGGCTTCTACCCGTATTATCGCACGCGCGGCGCGGGCGGCGCCGAGAGCGTCCTCGGCGCCACCTTCAAGCAGCACGTGTTTGCGGGCGGCGCGGGCGTCTTCGTGCTCTACATCCAGACTTTACTCTCGATCTACTGCGACACCACATATCTCGGGCAGTTCACGTGGCAGCCGGGCACGTACACTCTCAATTACGCCTGCACGCAACTGACCGTCGGCTACACGATCAGCGGCTCGTTCTACGCGGGCCTCAGCCCAACCTATTTCCTGTGCCAGCCCTGCGCCGCGGGCACCTACAATGTAAACCAGTCCACCTGTGCCGCCTGCCCGGCGGGCTCTACCTCCTTAATCGCCAGTTCCACCTGCCTCGCCTGCGCCCCGGGCACCATCGCGCCCGCCCCGGGCACCCCCGCTTGCTCCCCGTGCGCCGGCGGCTACTACGACACCGGCACCCAAACCCTCTGCGCCCCGTGCGCCCCGGGCCTCTACGCTCCCGGTTCTACTACTTCATGCCTCGCGTGCCCGGACAACACGTATTCCTCCGGCGCAGCCCCGGCCTGCGGGCCCTGCCCGTACTTCTCCATCAGCCTCGGCGGCGCGACGCTCACCGGCTGCCTGTGCGAGGCCGGCTACCTCCGCCAATTAATCCCGTTCTTCGTCTGCTACCCGTGCGCCGCCGGCACCTTCTCCCCTGTCAACGCGACCGCCTGCGCCGCCTGCGACCCCGGTTTTTACTCCCTCTCCGCCGCGACCACCTGCGACACCTGCCCCGCCGGCTCCTACCAGGCCCTCCCGGCCTCCGCCAGCTGCGAGCCCTGCCCCCCGGGCTATCTCGCCGACGCGGGTAGCACCGTGTGCCAGGCCTGCCCGCCCCCATTATATTGCGCGGGCGACGGCCAGTTCGCCGAGTGCCCGCTCGGCACCTACTCGGATCTGTACGGCCTTCAGGCCATCACGGATTGCCCGATCTGCCCGGCCAACAGCTTCTGCGTTAGTTCCAGTCAAATCGAGGCCTGCCCGGACCACACCAGCTCCCCGCAGGGCAGCGAGTCCATCCTCGGCTGCCAGTGCAACCCGGGCTACGTCTGCACCTACACCAAGGCCGTGCGCGTCAACATCACGCTCCCGTTGACGCAGGCATAACCCGTTTTACCCATTTTCCACATTTTACGCGTTGACCGTTTCAGCAGGCCCAGTTCGACCATAACCTGTTTCATCCATTCGCGCGTTAACCCGTTCCACAGGCCCAATTCGACCTCATCGAGCCGCAGTTCCTCCAGGCCGTCGCGGCGGCCGCGGGCGTCGACGTATCGCAGGCATAACCCCGTTTCACTTTAAATCCAGTTTTACACCCGTTAATCCAGTTTCGCAGGTGAGTATCGTGGGCATCACCCTCGCGGGCGGCGGACGGCGCTCCCTCGACCCCGCCCTCGTCGTCGCGGCCCACGTGCACGAACCCGTTCATCTCCAGTCGCTCGCAAGTCGCCTCGCGTCACACGGCCTTCCGGACGCTGACCTGGGGCCCACCATCTCCACAGTCGATGCGTGTCCTACTTGGCTCAAAAGGGTGCTCGGGTACAGTATTTAAACACGCGTCTTCCACTCTACCAACAAGCTTTTGTCATGAAGCGTTATGGTCCATCCGATCCCTCCCCCACTGCCAAGCGCGCCGCCCCTGCCTCTGGCGAACCGGTCATGCCGGCCCTCGACCCAAAAATGAAGTTTGAAAATGACTGGGCGAGAAAAATTCGAGACTACACGCCTGACGTCCACAAGGAATTCCTGGGACATCGGGCCGCCGTCGAGAAGCTGCCGGATAAGGTGTCCCTGTCCGATCAGGTAGCCAAGACGAAGGAATACTACGAAAATATAGCCAAGATCAACAAAGAGCGTTTTTTTGTAGACGGCAAGAGGTCGGCGATGGTGGAGATCGCGAATCATCTGCCCACAGCAAAAGAGATGGAAGAGTTCGATCAGTTCGTTGCCATTGCCCAAACGGCGTTCGATAAAATCGCGAAAGGACAGAAGAACCCCTATATCGACGGCGTCAACAATCTCAGGAGCAAGATCCATGCGTGTTGGGACGTTATGAGGGAGATCCTCAATAAGAAGGAACCCATGCCCATCAGGCATCCAGACAACCAGATCGAACTGATGGGAGGTAAAACGAGTAACCCTCAGGCCATCGTCGACTACGCCCATTACATCGTCGATAGGTTTGGGGGAGCCGAATGCCCTAACGCGGCCGCATTCATCAAAAGGAACAAGACAACTTTACCGAACCCGGCCCCCGAGGTGGCTCCCGCTCCGGTCCGTGCAGGTCGCGGCACCAAGGATGTTCCGGCTCCTAAGCCAGTTCCGGCTCCGGTTCCGGCCCCGGGTCGTGGACGCGGTCGCGGCGCCAAGGCTACCTCGGCTCCGGAGTCAGTTCCGGCGCCGGTTCCGCCCCTGGGTCGTGGAGGCGGTCGCGGCGGCAAGGCTGCATCGGCTCCGGGCCGTGGAGGCGGTCGTGGTTCCAGGCCCGCTCCCGCGACTCCGGTGGTCGTCGGCGAAGACCCTGCGGCCGCCGCTGCCCGCGCGGCGACTAAGGACAAGAAGAAGAAAGAGGAACAGCAAGCGATCCGGAAAGCGCTGGAATTCCAGAAGCGAATCAAGGACGCGGTGTCCGCAGCCCTCGACAAAGCCGCGGAAACACCCGATCTCGCCAAGGACGACCCCCGTTACTACTGGAACAGCGCGTGGAGCGCGGCCATTGGGGTTGCATACAAGATGTTTCCCGACGACAAAGCGAAGTTAGAACAAGCTCGTCAGATGGCGCTGGTTATCTTCCGTGAGTTCGCCAAGAAGCACGGCAAGGACGCCGCTGGAGGCGCTGCGGGCCCCGACGGCGAGGAAACGGATGCCGAAGAGGAGGCCGAAGAGGAAGAAGAAGAAGAGGAAGAAGAGGAAGAGGAAGAAGAGGAGGAGGAAGATGGTCTGGAAGAGGAGGAGGAAGAACGCGTAGCAGGGGGCGACTTACCTGATCGCGAGTAAACCCTCGTTATCCGTACTGCCTTGCCGGCCTGCTGTGCCGGCCTTTCGGGCCCCACACGCCCACGCAATAAAACCCGCTTATTAAGCTTCCACCGCGCCCTCGCGCGCACCCGATGCGCAAGATTCTGTCGATTCTTTTGATTCAGAATGCGCTCTTCGCGCGCATTCTGTTGTTCGCGCGCGCGTGCCCGCCCACGTATTACCTCGACCCGCCGGTGTGCCGGGCGTGCCCGGCATGCCCGCTGACGCCGGTGATCCCGTGCGGGCCGGGCACTCCCGGGCTGTGCGCGGCGGGGCTCGTGGTGTCCCTGTGGATCAACGGCACGGATACCCAGAATATCACGTTACACTGGCCGAATGCAAGCGTCACGGGATTTTCGGGCGCAGACGCGGTCGCGCCCAAGGAGCTGGCCTGTGTAACCGGGTTTTACCGCTCCAACCTCGACGGCGTGTGCCGCCCCTGCCAAAACTGTACGCACCCGTTGAGCGTCGAGGCGGTCCCGTGCAGCACCAGTTCCAATCGGGTCTGCGTCCCCGAGTTGCTCGTGGAGATCGTGGTCAACGGTTCCGCGGGGCTGAACGCGTCACTCGTGCCTGGAACCATCGTTTATCAAGTCCCCGAAATCAGCGTGTTGGTCCAGAAGCGCCCGTGCCCACCCAATCAGTATCGCTCCGACTTTGATTCATTGTGTGTCCCGTGCCGCACGTGCCCGGCCCTCGAGTTGAGCCCATGTACAACCACATCGGATCGAGTCTGCTCCGCGGGCCTCCAGGTCGACACGTGGATCCAGGGCGTCGCGTTCATCCCGAACCTCCCGGCGCTCGCCGCGCTGAATCTCACGTATTCCACATTGATAGGCGCCGCAGGCGCCGTTATAATAGATGCCACACGGTTATCCGTGTCGCTTTTACCGTGCCCGGATAATCATTACCACCAATTAAGCACGTGTTTACCATGCACCCCGTGCGCCCAGAATCAATCCGAGTTGAGCCCGTGCACCCAGACCGCCGACCGCATCTGCAACAGGACCCTCGTGATCAACCTCGAGATTCTCGGCGCCAACGGCATCGACCTCGATTTACTGGACCTCGGGCGGCTCGCGCAGGGCCTGATTTTCACTGCAGCGCAAGTCAAACCCTCGCCCACCGTCGTCGCCACGCCGATCCCGTGCCCTTCTGGCCAGTACATCGATACCGTTTTGCTCCTGTGCCGCCCGTGCTCCAACTGCTCCGCGGGCCAATACCAGTTGCAGCCCTGCGGCCCGGCCAGCGATATCGTCTGCGCCAACTGCTCCGCCTGCGCCTCGAGGGATATCGTGTTACGCCCGTGCGCCGGCGCCCACGACCTCACCTGCGCCTCCAGCGTCCAAGTGACAGTGAACGTAACGGGATCAATCCAGCTCAACGCGACCGCCCTCGACAACCTGTTATTTTCCGCGCTGCTCGCGCTCCACGGGCCCACCGTTGATCCAACGTATCTGATCAATCTGATCCAGCACGGATTGTATCCCGTCGGCCCGCATTTTTTCGCGGGATACGATATCACCACAGTGTCTCTCAATTGCTCAGACGACGAGTATTTCCTGATCGACGAGTGCCACCCGTGCTCCGTCTGCCCCTCGGATTCGTACGAGATCCTGCCCTGCACCAACTATTCCGACACCGTGTGTGAAACCTGTTTAACCTGCGTCTCCGGCGAGTACGAGGCATGCCCGTGCAACGGCGATTACACGAGCTCCTGCCCCACACAGAATCGCGTCTGCTACGCCTACGCCGCGTACAACCTGACCCTCCGGATCGACCTGGTCTCCCTGTACAACGCGTCCACCCTGCAGCTCGCGTACCTCCCGGCCTTCGTGGCGTCCCTCTACGCCCAGACCCTATGCGAGATCGTCGGGTTGGACATATTGGAGCAGGCGGCACGGGACTCCGCGGAGGGCTACTCAATTGGCCCGATCGCCGGATACGAGCCGGAGGGGTTCTTCGTCGCCACAGTGCAACTCGCTATCGCAGGGCTCTTCGCGCAGGCACCTAATCCGGCTCTGGATTTCACAGGCGTCATCGAGAGCGCCCTGTACTTCGCGGATAACTCGGCATCCGTTTCGCGTCGCCTGTTTCAACGGAGAGCTGGCGCCGGATCGTACTGCGCCGCCGACACCTACGCGTACAACTATCCCAACCTCGGCCTCCAGTGCGTCCCGTGCCAGGATAATCCCGTCCCAACCGCCTCAACGGCCACGCCGCCGGCTTTATGGTGGACTCTCGCCCCGTCCCCGTGCAACCCAAACTACGCCCGCGTCTGCTACGGCGGCACTACGCCCCCGATCTGCATTTTACGCGTGTCCGCCGGCGCCGCTTTGATCAACTCGTCCGTCCTGAACGTGACCATTTTAACCTGCCCACCGGGGCAAGAGCAGGCGGAGGACCCGGCCACAGGAATCCCGTTCTGCTATGGTATCCCGTGCGGCCCGGGCTACACGGGCGTCCCGGGCTACTGCCAGCCGTGCCGGCCGGGCCTGTACAAGTCCACAGTTGGACCAGACTCCTGTACCGCCTGCCCCACTGGAACTTACGCGGCGCTTCCCGCCTCCAACAGCTCCGACGCCTGCCTCACCTGCCCCACGGGTTCCACTTCAATCACAGGGAGCTCCAGTTGTTTCTGCGTCGCCGGCTACTACGCTGTTTCCACAAATCCTACTTGTCAAGCCTGCGGTATCGGAACATACCGCCCAAACACTGTTCTAACCAGTTGTATCCAGTGCAGCCGCGGATCCTACGCGTCCTCCACGGGTTCCACATATTGCGTCCTGTGTCCACAAGGCTTTTCACAGAATTCCACGGGCGCCTCTTTTTGCGCCCTGTGTGCTCCGGGCTACTATCAAAGCCTGTCTGCCGCAGCCTCCTGTTTAGCCTGTTCCGCCGGCACCTACGCAATCGCCCGCGTCTTCTGCGCCGGATGCCAGCCGGGCCTGTACCAACCCGCCTCCGCGGGATCCTCTTGTTTAGCCTGCCCCGCCGGCGCCTACTCCCTCCCCTCCGCGTCCGCCTGCGTCGTCTGCCCGGGCGGGACTTATCTGGATACCTCGGGCTGCGCGATCTGCCCGGTCGGCACGTACGGAGCCGGTGGAATCTGTGTAGCCTGTCCAACCAATTTTTATCAGCCCGTCGACGGCTCCTCCGCCTGCCAGGCCTGCGCCGCCGGCTACGCCCCGGACCCGGCCCG
>Ga0114951_10004652_pt1 | contig 13160 bp, 13 predicted proteins | sample AM7aDNAmetaG_FD_88677 | JGI IMG/M metagenome (GOLD analysis project Ga0114951, IMG submission 88677) | Freshwater microbial communities from Finland to study Microbial Dark Matter (Phase II) - AM7a DNA metaG | ecosystem: Environmental > Aquatic > Freshwater > Lake | place: Finland: Lake Alinen...
AAGGTTTTCCACCAAGTCGTTGACTGGAACCAGAGTAGGCCAAGCTGGCAGATCCTTTAGAATAGTACTTAACTGTTCGAAAAAAGCCATTGTGATAAAACCACTTTCAAAGCCCAGCGATTTAATATGCCGATCTTCCAATAATTTGGGGAGCCACTCACGCATCTTGCCGGAGATACGGAAACGCGCATAGTCAGGGGATTGCCTCTGAGCCTGTTCTATATAACGGAAATCAGTAACCATGATAGCCTGATCTTCAGTGATCAGCAGGTAACCTTCCAGTCCCTCGCAGCCAGAGAGGTAATACAGATTTTCCGGTTGAGAAATTATAAAAGCGTCAATTTTATGATCTGAGAATTGTCGCCGGAGCCAGCTTAATCTAGCCTGAATCTGCATCAATCCATCCTTATTCCCTGGCCAGGGGATGCGTGGTGAGGTAGACTTTTCTGGCCTGTTGTTTGGTGACATGCGTATAAATCTGGGTAGACGATAGATCGGCATGACCCAGCAGTTCCTGCACCACCCGCAAATCCGCACCACCATTCAGCATGTGGGTTGCAAAGGTGTGGCGCAGGACATGAGGATGCACATCTTTCAAAATGCCTGCAGCCTGGGCATAATGTTTCAGGTTTTTCTGGATACCCCTGATACTCAACCGTTGTCCCTGCTTGTTTAAAAAAACGGCTTTGTTACCTCGGTTCTTGAGTAATTCCAGCCGCCCTTGCCTGAGATAATTCTGAAGAGCTTTGAACGCTGGCAATCCCATCAGGGTCATTCGCTCCTTCGAGCCTTTACCCAATACGCGGATCTCACGGCTTTCCTGGTCTATATTCTCCAGATTCAACTGCCAGATCTCACTGACTCGCAAGCCGGATGCGTAGAGCAACTCTAACAAAGCCCGGTCGCGCAGTCCCTCAGGTTTAGAAAGGTCAGGCATCGTGAGTAAACGGTTGATCTCTACATCATTGAGAAAAACTGGCAGTTTTTTATCCAGCTTGGGGGAGAGAGCAGAACGATTACCCTTGCGCCCGGAAGCATTAATGGGAATCGGACTGGTCTTAAGCAGACCTTCGTTCAAAAGGTAACGGTAAAAAGATCGCAGGGCTGAAAGTTTGCGCACCAGGCTAACCTTCTCGACACCTTGCTCGATCAACCAGGCCAGATAATCTCGGATGACTCCCTTGTCGACTTCGCTGAAATCGGCAATTTGTTTGATTTTGAGGAACTGAAAAAACCCTTTGCCGGGTCCCCTTTTATAAGTGCCCATCAAATCAGTCCGGTAGTTGCGCAGCGTATAAGGCGAAGCATTGCACTCCGCCTTCAGGTAATTCAGATACCGTTTAAAGACTTCTTGCACTTTTAAACCCTCGAAGGGTAATTGCCTATATGATCGGGCTTACCGCCGTTTTCTCGTCTTCCAGTTTCTCGGTGTGAGAGCACTTCAGACATTTGGCGGTCTTATTGCGCTGAGCAACCATCAGTCCGCCGCAATCCGGGCAGGCTTTCGGAAGGGGTTGTGTAAAAGTAGCGAACTTACAATCCGGATAACCGCTGCAGCCGTAAAAACGCCTCTTTGCCTTGCTAATGCGCTGCACCAGTTCTTTGCCGCACTCCGGGCATTTTGCGCCGGTCTTGACCTGGTAGGGTTTGGTGCTTTTACATTCCGGATAACCAGTGCAGGCCAGGAATTTACCGAAGCGTCCGCTCTTAACAGCCATGAACTTGCCGCATTTAGGGCATTTCTCTTCAGTGATTTCATCGGCCATCTTAACTCTTTCCACCTGTTCCTGTGCATTGGCCAGGTCTTTTGCCATAGGCTCATAATAATCCCGAACTACTTTGACCCAGTCTTTGTTTTCGCTGGCAATCTCGTCCAGTTCCAGTTCCATTCTGGCCGTGAATTCTATGTTCATCAGGTCCGGGAAACTCTTGGTAAGCAAATCATTTACCACAAAACCCAATTCGGTCGGCGCAAAAGCCCCTTTGGTGCGGGTGACGTATTCCCTATCCTGGATAGTCGACAGTGTAGGAGCATATGTGCTGGGACGGCCAATACCTTTTTGCTCGAGAACCTTGATCAGCGTAGCTTCAGTATAACGTGAAGGAGGTTGGGTGAAGTGCTTATCTGCTGAGATTTTTATTAATTTCAAAAGGTCGTTCTTGATCAAAGTAGGCAAAGTCGCGCCTTTTTCATCTTCTTTTTCATCTTCATCACGGCCTTCGATATAAAGGGTCGTATATCCGGAAAAATCAAGTTTGGTGCTGCCAGTGCGCAACAAGTAGCTAGTTTTAGGAGATGAACATTTGGCCTCTACGTCCACACTGATATTATCGTAGGTCGCATTAGCCATCTGGGATGCCACCATGCGTTTCCAGATCAAGTCATAAAGCTTAAACTGGGCATCATTTAAATATTCCTTGACTGAAACTGGTTCGCGTTTTGTACTGGTAGGCCGGATAGCTTCATGGGCTTCCTGGGCACCTTTCACCGTTTTGCTAAAAACTCGTGCTTTTACCGGTAAATAATTTTCACCGTATTTTTCTTTTATAAAATCGCGGGTCTCGGAAAGGGCAGAGGCAGCGATGTTAGTAGAATCGGTACGCATATAGGTTATTAGACCGCCGTTGCCTTCACTTCCCATTGTTAAACCTTCATAAAGCTGTTGCGCCAGCATCATGGTACGACTGGCCGAATAACGCAGTTGACGCCAGGCTTCCTGCTGCAGAGTTGAGGTGATAAAAGGCGGAGCCGGCGAGCGGTTGACTTTTTTAGTTGTAATCTTGTAAACGCCGAATTCGGATTTCTCAAGATTGGTTTTTAGGGCGGTTGATTCCATCTCATTATGGATTTCAATTTTAGATCCATCCATTAAACCGACAAAGGCGGCGGTGAAGGCCGCTTTTTTGGAACTCTCAGCCTGCTTTGTCAGCTCAGCCTGCAAATTCCAGTACTCTACAGGTTTAAAGGCCTGAATCTCTCTTTCCCGGTCGACGACAATGCGTACGGCTACGGACTGAACTCTTCCGGCGGAAAGGCCTCGTTTAACCTTGCGCCACAGCAGGGGGCTTATCTTGTAGCCAACTAATCGATCTACTACACGGCGGGCCTGCTGGGCATTGACCAGTTGAATATCTATTTGGCGGGGATGTTTAAAAGCTTCCTTAATAGCTTCTTCGGTAATCTCGTGGAAGACTACCCGGCTGTAGGGAATGTCATTTTTTCCCTTGATCACTTCTGAAAGATGCCATGATATGGCCTCACCTTCGCGATCAGGATCAGTTGCCAGAAAAACGCATGAGGCTTCTGCCACTGCCACTTTTAGTTCGGTTACCAGCTTCTTTTTATCCGTGGGTATCACGTATTTGGGTGTAAAGTTGTTTTCTGTATCCACTCCGATCTGGCTCTTAGGCAAATCGCGAACGTGTCCCATAGAGGCCTTCAGGTTGAAGCCTTTGCCCAATATTTTTGCCAAAGTTCTGGCCTTGGCCGGGGATTCTACAATAACCAATTTTTCTTTCATCTTATTAATTCACTTTTACAATATAATTTTCCCTGGTTTCACGGGCCAGTACGTAGTTCATAGTACTTACCTGTTTCACCAGGCCTTTCAACTCCATTATAGCCAGATTACTGCTAACTGTAGCCACCGGCAAACCGCTGCTGCGGCATACCGCGTCAACATGGACTGGTTCGCTACTCAACTGCTTTAACAGAAGGTCTTCGGTTTCGGTTGTCGGAACCATCTCTTTCATTTCCAGTTGCTGTATGTTAGCGGTCAAATTCAATTCCTCAAGGATGTCAGTACAATTCCTGACCAGCTTGGCGCCCTCTTGAATAAGGGTATTCGTCCCTCGGCTCATAGGCGAGAGAATGCTGCCAGGTACGGCAAAAACTTCCCGGTTTTGTTCTAGTGCCATATGAGCAGTAATAACGGCTCCGCTAATCTCATCTGCCTCGATAACCAGTACCCCTAAACTCATGCCGCTCATGATGCGGTTGCGTCGCGGAAAGTTATCAGCACGAGGCTTAGCCCCCAGCGGATACTCACTGATCAGCGCGCCGTTTTCAACGATGCTGCGGGCTAGTGCCGCATTTTCCGGGGGATAAACCGAGTCCAGACCGCAGGCACAGATAGCAACGGTGCGTCCTTCAGCTTCAAGTGCTGCCCGGTGAGCTATAGTATCGATCCCCCGTGCCAGTCCGCTTACCACGGTGATTTTATTGCGCGCCAGGTTTTCAACAATCTCCTGGGTCACCTGTTTACCGTAAACAGTCGCACGGCGCGTCCCCACCACAGCTATGCACCATTCATCTTGAAGCGATAATTCTCCCTTCAGATAAATAATCGGCGGGTAATCGAATATCTCGCGCAGTCTGGCTGGATAATCGTCATCCTGAAAAGTGTAGACCTTAATGCCAGCTTTGTCCAGCCTTTCCATCTCGGAAACAAGATCAATATGTGGACGCATTTCCTCGATTGACTTAATTACGTTGCTATCCAAACCGGCCTGCTTGAGATCGGCGGCGCCAGCCTGCCAGGCGGTTTCCAATTTACCAAAATATTTTTCTAGTTGGGAGAACTTTACCCTGCCTACACCAGGTACAATGTTAAAGCCCACCCAGTATGGTAAATCTTTAATAGTCGTCACAGAAAAGTAATTGTAACATAATTAACTGCAATACGATACATTGAGATTATAAAAGCGCAAATCATAACTTATCGTTTAGTTTTTAAAAGAACTGGCAAAGGCTATGTGTAATAGAGAACATTGCAATTTAATGGCGGAGAGGGTGGGATTCGAACCCACGGTAACCTTGCGGATACACACGCTTTCCAGGCGTGCCTGATCGGCCACTCCAGCACCTCTCCATAAAAACGGGGATTGATATCTATGGCACCTCTCGATGGCGGAGAGGGCGGGATTTGAACCCGCGCTCCGGAGAACCGGAGGCCGCTTTTCGAGAGCGGTACCATAAGCCACTCGGACACCTCTCCCTAAGTTTGCCAAAAACTATTATAGCACGTTCGCCCTATTTAGTTAAACTTCATTGATGATGCCCTCAAATTCTTGAAAATTGGGGCATTTATTCAGGAATGCTATACTTACATAAGGAAATGTTTTCTGGAGCCGGAATTTCTCGTGAAAGATTATTATAAAACTCTGGGTGTGCCTGATGATGCTGGAGATGAGGATATCCGCAAGACTTTCCGCAAACTGGCTTTCCAATATCACCCGGACAAAAACCCTGGTCATGAAAAAGAAGCCGAGGAGAAATTTAAAGACATTAACGAAGCCTTTAGCGTGTTAAGCGATACTGTCAAACGCCAGCAGTACGATCAGATACGTCAGGGTGGAATGGCGGCCGCCGGATTTAATCCAGGGCAGGGTTTTAATTATTCTCAGCAGGATATATTCCGGGATGCTTTCTCAAACCAGGCCAATATGAATGAATTAAACCGCATGTTCGCCCAGCAAGGCCTGCGGTTCGATCCCGAATTTCTAAACAGGGTCTTTTTCGGAGCTAATAATGTGGTATTCCGGGTTTACAATTTCGGCAGCGGCGGCAACCGCAGTTATACCTATAGTAATCAAACCACCGCCCAGCCAAATTCTTCGCAAATGACTGCACCTGGGTTTAAACCCAATTTTGTGGAGCGCTGGGCTACCCGAACCACACTCAAACTCAGTCAATACGTCTTGCAAAAGTTGTTAGGGATACAGATACCCGATCCTCCGGTCTTCCTGGATGTCTCGCAGAATTTCGAGATAACATCAACTGAAGCCAAATCCGGAGGCGAGAAAATTTACCTTCACCGCAGGGGTTTGAAAACCCGCAAAATAATGGTCAAAATCCCGGCTGGAATTCAAGCCGGCACATGTATCCGCCTCAAGGGACTGGGTAAAAAAGAGGGGCGACAAACCGGCGACCTCTACCTGGTCGTCAATATTAACCCATCCTGAGCGTAGTTCTGGCCAAATCCCAGGCGTATTCATATACATGCAGGCCTTTGCTCATACCTACCAGTTCGCCGTCCTCCACCCCTATTTCACTGGCCATATATTCTTTTAGTAACTGGATGGCAGCTAGATTGGAGGGGAAACCGGCCCATAGGTCCCAGGAGCGGAAGTAGACAATAAAGTTGAGCTTATTGTCCCTTATTCGGGTATCTATGCCTCTTAAACAGGGCGGATCGCTCTGGAAGACTGATTCCTCGTCACCTACAGTCATATAAGCCTGGTTGGTATTGGGTCCCTGCTCTTTGTACATTTTGATTACTTCAGGAATTTGTTTCTCCAAGTACTGCCCGTAAGTGTACTGCTCGCCCTCAACCCGGTGAGATGTCATCAAATAAGGCAGATAGGATTCGACATATTCCATAGTTGAAGGAGGAGGAACTCCCTGGGGAACATCCGGAACCAGGGGGCGTGTGCCGGGGTTTTTGATACGGACTACTATCAACCCCAATTCCTTACGGTGCTGTCCTGCAAAACTGCCTCGTTCTATTTTGTAAGTATATCCTTCAGTGAGGGCCTTCCTCAGGCATAAAAACCAGGCTTCGGATAAATCACGGGCTTCTAAGACGGTAATATCCAAAAACTATCCCCTTTTTCCGGATGATGCCGGACTAACTTTTTTTATGAAAAATTGAGAAAAACCGGTCCTGGTATTGTTCAAATATATTCCAGCGGTCCAGTTCAGCCTTGAGATCGGCTGGTTCCATTTCGCCCTTTTCCACCAACCCAAACAAACCCTCGATGCGGATGCGGGCATCGGATGTTACACCGCTACCGTCAACATTGAGTAGACCGCGCCGGTTGAGCTGCCGTACGTTGTCCGTTACTGAACGGCTGGTGATCTCATAAATAAACTTCAGAATAGAAACATCCCAAAGAGTATCTTCACCTTTTATGATTGACATCAAAGGATCGCCCTTTTGGTCTATTTTTTCATTCAGTCTTGCCACCACAGCCGCCAGGTTATCTGAGACCACATTCAACTCTTTAGGTTCATTGCGGTAAGCATAGACCAGGCCGGGAGTGTCTGGATTGCCCTGTGTCATCAGCATTTCAAAATATTTTTTAGCCTCGGAGCTGAATCCCTCTACGCGGGAAAGATAGGAAGGAGTCACGATTTTGGGTCGTTCTGCAATCACGCGACCTTCCCGAATAACCGTCTCATGGCTGTTGATCAGCTCGTTATAGGTCGCGTCCGCCACCAGATAATAGTAGACGTTGGTAATACCGAAAGTAGCCAGGTTCTGTTTGGGGAGCCTGATTATCTCTGTATTTATTACCGCATTTCTTATTCTTTCGTCAGATTCCATTTGACTCGTTATTTCCTGTTTACTTGAGATCTGTCAACTGCTGCTTGAGCTCAGCCAGGACATGGAGATATTGGCCTTCCATTTGATTTTTTACTTTGCGCCATTCTTCCTGGAATTGCGGTTGTTTTTCCACATCTATATGCATATTGGGAGCTTTGCCGCCCATCTGCTGACTAATGGCCTGGTCGACTTTAGCCTGAAAATTTTCCTTTAGCATCTCATATGCCTGTTTACTTTGCTGCTCTCCCTGGGTAGTATAATGAGTGAAGATCTGACGGACTTGATTCAAAATCGCCTCCAGCCTGGATTTATCGGTTTTAACAATTTTCAACCCTTCCATAGCGGTCTTATTAACCTTCTGGGCAGGTTCATCTCTGGGCAAATTGATATTTTTTACCAAAACTGCACAGACCCCACGGACAATATAGGGTGCAGCGGTTTTATCATATTTGACCAGTTCTTCCTGTAACTTGGTTTCTCCTTTTAAATAGCGGGCGGACAGCTTTTCACCTTCAGGTAAATATTTCCATTCCAGGCGCTCAGCCGCGGTCGGTTCCCCTATTGCGGCTATTTTCTCCATCGCTATCTCGCGGGCGCTTTTGATATCTCCCATAGCGGACACTCCTTCCTTTAATCTATATTACTATTATACCGGATAGACATTCTGGTGGATAATTTCATACTTAATCAGATGACATCCGTTGATTACGCCAGCGGGCCAGGCTTAAGTTAAACGCGGCGTCCAGTTCATCCGGGCTATAACCCAGGCTAAGTCCCTCATATATCATTTTATTGACCAAACCCTCCAGTTGACTCCGCCGCAACGGCAATCTTTGTGGTGAATCTGTATCTCCCAGGACGATGGTGCCGCGCCGGCGACTGGCCCCGACTATGCCCTGCTGTTCCAGTTCTTGATAAGCTCTGGCCACAGTTGCAGGATTGATCTTTAACGTGAAAGCCAACTCTCTAACGGTGGGAATATGATCACCAACTTTTAACTGTAAATTGGCCACCTCCTGCTTAATTTGTTCAGCGATTTGCTTGTAGAGAGGAATATCAGAATGCGCGTTTACCTTAATATCAGCCATATCCAGCTCCTTTGTACTGAACATATTAGCACATTTTTGATTGTAATTGGACTACAGACAGGTTGCAAGAGCTGAAGGTCTAAATTAATACTTCTCTTATAAAATGTTAAAGAGGGCCGGTCGGCCCTCTTTAACCAAGGAGGAGAGATGAAAGTATCTAAGTTTAACTTAATGGAGGCTTATTACAGGATCGATATAACAGGGGGTAGTGCGTTCTAAAATGAGGGTCGCTCCCACAGGTGGCTTCACCTCAAGAGTAAATGTAGTATTGATACTCAAAGGAATTCCTAAGGCGTCTACTAAATTTCCTCCGCCTGCGCCGGCAACGTCACTACCAACAGTAATCTGGAATATCTCACCTTTATCCAGGATGTTATCAGCACTACTGGCTCCCACTTTGGTCATCGTCCAAAATAAGTCATCTACCTTTTGGTACGGGTCCACGTAACTGATCACAACCTTGTTTTGGCTACCATCGGCACAACGACCGGTGGTATCAGGATCGGGAGGAGTAAAATCCTGGATACTTCCGCTTCCAGAATTAGTGATAGTGAAAGTGAACTGACTGATGGATCCAGCAACTCCGGGTGTCTCTGATACAGCAATGAGAGCGCCTTTCATTTCAATAGTGTTTTGGGCCGTTTTTATACCTGCATAGACCGATTCCTGGCTTTTTTGGGAAGCAAAGAGTCCAGCGGAAAGCACCACATAGGCAAAGACAGATGCCACCACTACAAAGGCAATCATTATGATGGCAGTCTCCAGGCCGGTAATACCCCTTTGATTTCCCTGTATTTTACGCCAGATTACAGTGTACATGTCTGACCTCGTCGTTAATAATATGCAACCACTTAAAAAGATAACACGATCAACCAAGGAGAGACTACTGGCATTTAACCCATCTTTAATGGACAATAAAACCCACAATAAGATCAGGCATCCTCAAAGGAGCTATTTGGTCAATAATATCTTGAAAATAGCAGATATTGCAGATCGGTTACTACCTGATAACCAAAAAGTAGCTCACCAGGATTATGGAGATATCCGCCGCCAGATGGGAGATGAAGGATGACATCAGGCCTCCTCCCAACCGATTGGCTAGCCGCCAGATCCAGGCGGCCGCCGCCAGGACCAGAAAGATAACCACCAGCCAGGCTACCTGGACTATTCCCGCCAGGACTATCATGTGATAACCGGAAAATAAAAAATCATTAAGTACGAGTTTTGTACTGGGGTCACCCAGGAAACTCCGCCAGTAAATCTCTTCCAGGGCAGGACTTACCAGAATAAAATAGGTGATAAATAAAGGCCAGGACTGCTGAGTGAGTCCCAAGGACTGTGTAAACACTTTCATTTCACCGGTTAATAGCACCCAGGGTTTTAAAAACCATAAAAGCAGTCCCCCACCAATTCCGACCGCTGCCAGAAGTGGTAGACGTATTTTATCTCCGCCTTTGAAGATTTGAAAAAAAGAAAGTCTCTTTCCTGATGTCGATATTACCGCCAGCATTACCAGATGATAACTCAAAATGGCCACCCAGGCATTATGACAAACCAGCAGTCCCATGCCTACTGTAATATAGGGTACCAGCGGGGCAATCATCCGAATGAATTTTTTAACTCGGATTTGATGTAAGTCAGATTGAATAAAAGGCTTTAGCATTTCCAAAGTATAAGACTGTCAGTACAGACAGTCAATCTTAAAATACCGCTGGAATATCCCCCTCTGAAAAGGTAATATTAACATGTAAAATAGGTGGGGGTTACTAATGATGTCTGATTTAGAATTTAATTGTTTACCAACTATTATCGGCAGTGTGCCTTTCAAAGATCCCGCTGAAGCTTGCACAAAGGTGTTGCGTTATCTGAAAGATATTCCAGCCTGGCCGCAGTTGCCCAGACGCGCCTTTGTGGAGAACATGTATGTCCAGTTCAGTCAGGGTTTTCCAGGTGTAACAGTCAATGGCGACAAAATCTTCGTCGATCGCAATCGCGATTTATATCCAGAACTGGAGCAGTTGTATGCTGCTTATCTGGAAAATGATATTACCAAATTCCCTGTCACTCGTGATTACGCCGCCGGACTTTATCAGTTTCTGAATTGTATCGACCTGCCGGTGCGGGCGGTCAAAGGCCATGTGACCGGACCAGTGAGCTGGGGCATGACGGTCACGGACCAGGACGGCCGAGCCATCGCCTATGACGAAGTGCTGGCGGACGCCTCTGCCAAACTGTTGAAACTAAAAGCCGCCTGGATTGAGAATGAACTCAAGCAAATCAACAAAAACACTATCATCTTTCTGGATGAGCCATACCTTCATTCCATCGGCTCAGCCTTCTTCGCTCTCAGCAAAGAAAAAGTCGTAAGCCTTATCCAGGAGGTCTTCAACGGCATCCATGGAGCCAAAGGCATCCACTGCTGCGGTCAATCCGACTGGTCGATTGTCCTGAGCACCGGACTTGATATCCTGAATTTCGATGCTTATAACTTTGGACCTTCGCTGGCCCTTTATCCCAAGGAGGTAAAAAACTTCCTCATCAGCGGAAAAGCCATTGCCTGGGGCATAATACCAAATGATGAAGCCATCCTGAAACAGGAGTCCGTTGCCAGTCTGGTGGAGCGATTGGAGGAAACAATATCCCCCTTGACAAGAAAAGGCGTGGAACTCCCTTTCAAACAACTGGTAGCGCAAAGCCTGGTAACGCCCTCCTGCGGTCTGGCAGGGCTCACCGCTGATGGATTTGAACTGGCCATGGAAATGCTTGTTGAAGTCTCGCTGAAAATGAAGCGCAAATGGGGATGATGATAATTCAAATGATAAAATCTAAATTTGAAGCAGAAACTATTATTATGACTAACTACTAAATATTTTACTTAGACATTACCCTTTATTTCTTTTCGATGTACTGTCCTAACAACAAATCAAATTTCTTCTTCTGCTCCAGGGTCATGATAGCGGGCGCAGTGACAATCGCCCTCTTCAAAGCTGAGGCGCATTCACAACCGCGCTTGAGCTGAATCTTGCCCGCTGCCAGCTTGATTATCTGTTTGGCGATGGCTACATTCTGCTTTATGAAACCGATTATTATTTCCGCAGAGACGTTTTCCTCTTTCCAGCAGTCATAGTCCGTGATACAGCAAACACTGGCATAGCAAATCTCCGCCTCACGGGCCAGTTTCGCTTCGGGAAAGATGGTCATGCCAATAACGTCGGCGCCCCATGACTTATAAAGAAGCGATTCACCGCGGGTAGAGAACGCGGGGCCCTCCATGACCACATAAGTACCCTTTTGATGAACAGTCGCACCGCTTTCCCGGGCAGAATCCAATAACACTTTGCTTAAAACCTGGCAGAAGGGATCGGCCATCGAGACATGTACCACTACACCATCGCCGAAGAAGGTACCGACCCGACCCTGCGTGCGATCTATCACCTGATCAGGAATCAACAAACTGCCAGGCCTCACTTCTTCCTTGAAACTGCCGCAAGTATTGATTCCTATAATATGCTCAACCCCCATTGCTTTTAGCGCATAAATGTTAGCGCGAGCAGGAATTTCTGAAGGAATTATACGGTGGCCGCGGCCGTGGCGAGGCAGAAAAGCAATACCCACACCGTTCAGCTTTCCAAAAACAATGCTGTCACTGGGCTTGCCGAAAGGTGTGTCCACGTCCATTTCGTGAATGTCGGTCATACCCTCGATATGATATAACCCGGTGCCCCCAATAACTCCGATTTTAGCCTGCGGCATTAAAAGTTCCTCCCTGTTCAACTGTGCATCTAAAGATTATATCAGAGATCAAACTAATTTCAAGAGTTCCTCTTCAAAGCGGCCTCGAACAATGCCCTTTTCTGTGATAAGGGCGGTAATATACTGGTGCGGAGTAACGTCAAAAGCAGGGTTATAAACATGGGTGCCTTCCGGCGCTGCGCGCACACCTTGAAAACTGGTAACCTCGTCAGGGGAGCGTTCTTCAATAACGATTCCCTCCCCGGTGTGGATGGAAAGATCGATGGTATTGGTAGGCGCAGCAATATAAAAAGGCAATCCGTGTTCTTTGGCCAGAGCCGCCAGGCTGTAAGTGCCTATTTTGTTGGCAGTATCTCCGTTTCTCGCTATACGGTCAGCGCCCACAATCACCGCGTCAATCAGTCCCTTGCGCATCAAAGACCCTGCCATAGAGTCAGTAATCAGCGCAAAGGGTATAGACGCTCGCTGCAACTCGAAGGCAGTCAGTCGCGCCCCCTGCAAGAGCGGTCGCGTTTCGGTAGCAATCACTTGAATCTTCTTACCTTCAGCAAAGGCTTGCTTAATCACGCCCAAGGCAGTGCCGTAACCCGCGGTTGCAAGCACACCAGTGTTGCAATGGGTCAAGACTGTATCACCTTCATCCAGCAATGTCGCGCCTAAAAGACTGAGATTTTTGTCCGACTCTAGTTGAGCGCGGTGGATCTGCAACGCTTCCTCGATCAACCCAGTTTTGATTGATTCAGGATCACTCCCCCTCTGTACCGTTTCTTCCATGCGTTCAATAGCCCAGAAAAGGTTGCGAGCCGTAGGTCGGCTCTCGCTGATAGTCTGAGTAATCCTTTTAAGTTTTGCTGTGAATTCAGCTTTAACTTTGGTCTTAATGGACAAAGCCCCTAAGGCCACGGCGTAAGCGGCTGCCACCCCAATAGCCGGCGCACCGCGTACAGCCAGCCGGTTAATGGCTTCAGCAGCCTCTTTATAATCTGTTATT
>Ga0114951_10004653_pt1 | contig 13158 bp, 20 predicted proteins | sample AM7aDNAmetaG_FD_88677 | JGI IMG/M metagenome (GOLD analysis project Ga0114951, IMG submission 88677) | Freshwater microbial communities from Finland to study Microbial Dark Matter (Phase II) - AM7a DNA metaG | ecosystem: Environmental > Aquatic > Freshwater > Lake | place: Finland: Lake Alinen...
GACCGTTTGTTTGCTCACTTGGTTCAGCCGGGGACAAAGGCAGATGAAACGTCAGTGAAGAACTTTCAGAGGTTCCTTACGATGGACGATATTCCGGAGGATTTGAGGCACAATCTCTGTATGAGGCTTTCACGGGTGAAGAACCAGAAGGATCATCAGTGGATTCTGAGAAACGAAAAACTGACCAAACTTATTATGCAGGTCATTTGATGGATCGGAAAGAATATAATCGAGAATATCATTTAATCCATAAGAAAGAGCATAATATTCGATCAAAGGCATGGTATCAGGACCATAAGGATATTATCTCAATAGATGGAAAGGCATGGAGAGATTCTAATCCCGAAGTTGTGAGCAAGAAGAATAAGTTGTATGTATTAAATAATAAAGAAAAGCATAAGAAGAGATGTCGAGATTATCAGAGAGATCGAAGGTCAGTAGATCCTTGTTTTAAGTTGTTGTCAAATTTAAGAAGAAGGGTTTGTCATGCGATCACTGATGGGCATCGTTCTTTTCACACAAAAGAACTGGTCGGTTGCGATATTAAAGAATTGATGAGACATCTTGAGTCTAAATTTCAGTCGGGAATGACTTGGGAAAATTATGGAGAATGGCACGTTGATCATATCAAGCCTTGTTCTTCTTTTGATTTGACCGACATTAATCAACAAAAGATGTGTTTTAACTGGATGAATTTGCAACCATTGTGGGCATTAGAGAATATCAGGAAGAGTAATAAGATTTAAGGAGTGAATATGATTATCAAAAGTAGAGTGACGGGGAAGAATGTCTTGGAAGTCCTGGAGAATTTCAGGATGGATGTGACATTGCCGAAGTTTGCAAGGCCGAAGCAGGAGACGACTAATCATTCCAACTATAATGGGGCTGTGAAGATGTCCAGTATGTCCGGTATGGCAGGGTTCGGAATTGAACCGTCTGACGATGGAGTGTCAGAATCCTGGGACATAGCAACTACTCCGATGTTCTTCAATACAGCCCAGAGCATAAATGGAGACTCTAAGACGGCCTACAGTATTGGTTGGAAGCGTCGGTTGGTGAAGAGGCTTGAGAAGATGCTCAAGTTGAACAGGGAAGAGAAGAGGATTTACGGCAAGGTGAGTCCGATTGATATCTTCCTGTCGGCTCGTGGTTCCTTACAGGAGATCAAGGACTATATTGACCGGGTGAAGATCTATGACGCGGTCATCAAGGATGCAATGTTGGCTGGGCAAATTGGTCGGGCGGATCAGTTGAAGAAGGCACGGAAGATTGTTCAACAGGAGAGTGTGCTTCGGGCAGCCGGGTTTAAGACCTTTCTGTCTGAGGAGACAGTCATTGACTTTGCGATCAAGTGTGAGAAGGGGTTGAGATTGGATTGGGTTGCCAATTTTAATCGTCCCGTGCCGGCAGAGGTTTTGGCTAAGAAGGTTGAGGCAGATGCCTTGAAGATGTTTGACAACTATGCCATCCTGCATTATGACCCGAGTCAATCGGCGTTTGTCTTGACCCCGGCAGAGGTTCAAAAACGGAAGGACCCGATCTTGTTCGGACTCCTGGAGAATTCCCGGAAACTGTATTTCATTGGAGACTGGAAAGACGATGTCTGTCAGTTGACGATGGAGGAAGTTGCTCGGGTCCTGGGGCATCCGGCAGGGGAGATCCCGGAAGATCCCACGGCCATTTAGCCGGATCGTCATATTAAAGTTGAAGTGCTCGACCTCGGGAAAACTGGGGGCGAGCATTTTCTTTTCCGTATTCTGGAGTTGTTTCTGCAATGTATAGATGTGCAGGTAACAAATAACAATAACGGAGAAGAAAAGATGACCTTGACTATAAATGACTTGAAGGTGGGTTCGTTGGTGGTTGGGATGAATGGTAAGATGGGTGTTGTGGTTGGGCATGAGTTGAATCGCCCGAAACATCCGATTATGTATAAGAACAGTCCGGATGGGGCTACTTATATCGCCGGGGCGGATTATTTCAAGGCGATTCTCGGGTCGGTGGATATGGATGCCTTTAACAATGCGGCGATTAAAATGCCGATTTTCCCGAATATCCCTGCCTTTGTCCCGGCCTCACGAGAGCCTCTGTTTGGAACGGATATTGAGCACATCGGGATCGTTCCCGTCCAGATTGCAGAGATGAAACTAAAGTCTGGCGACCAGATTCAGGTCAGACACGGGTCACGAGTGATTACGGTCGAGTTCTCGGGGTTCAACTGGAACCGTCCGAAATACCCGGTGTCTTACACCATCAACGGGAAGAAATGGAAAGGGCCTTTGTCAGTAATCATCGGTAAGGCCTAAGAAGCCTTCAGAAGACGAGTTGTAAAGCCCTGTAGTCCAACCTGATACGGGGCTTTATATTTTCACTTTTCTTTCGTATTATAGTCAGGTTTCGGCAATGTATAGGTATGAACATTACATTCGATCTTGGACCGGACATTGAGGTTGAGGGTGACGAGTGGGAATCGCTAAAGATGGCCTTGGATGACATTGAACGGTTGGAAGATGAACGGAAATTGGGAGAGTTTCTCTCAGGATATCAGGTGCAATTATGACCAATGAAAGACAGGCTTTTAAACAGGGTGAGATTATCTCGTATTGTGGAGACACCTTTGAGGTTATCGAGAACTTCGGGGATACTGGGACGGTTAAAGAGACCGGGAAGGGTGGCACAGTGGTCACTGGGTTCCATTGGAACTTTGCCGGGGAGAAGAGTGTCAGGTTGGATTCGTGTGAAGCCTTGAGGATTCTGGACGGTGTGAAATGAGTCAAATCGGTGAAATAGCGAAGGAATGGCTGAAAGTTAAAAAAGCCAGTTTGGGGACTCGGGATGGACTTCCTGGGGAATTTCATCAAGAATACCTGTTTGCCGGGATCAAGGTCGGTTCCAGGGTGGCTATCAAGACAACTCACGGCAGTCTTTTAGAGGGTCGGGCGGTAATGAGGGGGCCGGCAGGGTGGGTCTTGAACCTGGGAGGGGATCACGGGACTCCTGGGATAGCTTCGGAACGGAATGTGGTTTGGGTGACTGGGGCAAGCAAGATCCTGGGGTTCAAATAAAAACCTTCCGTATTGGGGTGTAAATCTGGCAATGTATAGGTATGAAAAGGAACAACAACATGAAAGAGAATATCTTGAGAGTGACATTCGTCGTGCTGCTGTCGATTGTAGGATATGCCACCTATGACATCGCGGACTCGGTCTTCAACCCGGTGGTTGCTGATAAACCTGTTCTGACGAACACGGTTGCCAAAGTAACTGCGGTTCAAACCGTTGTAACGAACAAGCCTTTACCGGTGGTAGCACCAAAGAAGGTTTCACCTGTGGTCAAGCCGAAAAAGTTTCTGATGGTTGCGGCCGACTTTGATCTGCCAGGGATTGACGGGAATCGGTTGATTGACTGGTTGGAGACGGCAGAGAATCCTGATGGGGACCCGGACATGGTTGGAGATACAAATCTTCGGCATCATGCTTATGGAACTTTACAGATTCGGCAACCTTATTTAACGGATGTGATTCGTTTCGCCAAGAAGGACATGATCAAGAAATATGGTCGGGTTCTGACGATTAAGGATATGAAGGACCGGCAGAAGGCACGATGGGTTGCTCGGGTTTATCTTCATTGTTACGGGAAAGAATACACTCGGCGGACAGGTAAGATTCCGACCTACAAGATTTATGCGAAGATACACAATGGGGGACCGGAAGGTTGGCATCCTCGGAATCTTGACACGAAACGGTATTGGGCGATGGTGGTTCGGGTGAATGGATTGGAAGGGACGGTATAAATGTTGGACTTTTATAAAACAGGTGCAGGTCGAAGGTTCTGTGATTCGACGGTTCCAGATCTTGTGGAACAGATGAAGAGGCTCGCGGACGAGATGAGTCGGGCGAACAATCTGAAAGAGATGGAGTTGAAGAACATTGGACCGTTGTCTGCGACGACTCCTGGGGATATCGCGAAGGAATTCATTCAGCCGACAAACAATTGGAATGAAGACACTCTGTTTGTGGAAAAGATATTAAAGAGTGTTGATTCCGAAGGAGGAAGTATCATTCTTCTCGGAGAAGATTATGAAAAGATCCGTGGCATAAATATTCGTGGAATGCTTTTGGCAGCCGGAGTCAAAATTGAACAAGATGACGATATGAATGAGGCAACCTTAACAAAGGATGAAGGCGGTTGATTATGAATAAGACAGAAATAATGGCAGCGGTTATGAGGACGATGAACAAGGCGAAGTCGGCGGTAAAGCCGGTCCCTGTGGTTCCGGAGATTCAAGCAGTGGGTGGAACAGTCTCCCCGGCAATGAATCAACAGGAGATTCAAACAGTATTGAGACAGGTCAAGGGAGCCTCGGGGATTCAGAATGTCCAGGACGGGACTCGGGTTCATATTCATTACAAATCATTTGGGGTTCCGACTCAACAGGGGATTCGATGTGCCTCTCGTGCGGCTGAACTGGGATTGTCTCGGGATCGGTACACGGGCAGGATTCACCGGGTCTGGACTTCCTCTAAGGGTGATCAATGTGTCACGATGTGGGTGGAACTGGAACGGGATCATATGTATCGAACATTGAACCTGGACAAGGGTGAAGTTTACAAGTTCATCATTCTCGGGGAGTAATCCTGGGTATAATGGGTTATGTATTCACTTCCGGTAGGCATCTCAGTATTGACGAATGGGCAGAGATTGTCGAAACTCAAGGAGACTCTCGACAGGTTTCTGTCCTATTGTTATTACCGTCCGCTCGTTATCGGGATCTTCAATAACGGTTCAACAGATGATACAAAGCAGTGGTTGTATCAGTTACAGGCCAGTGATCCTCCCTATGGAGTGACTTACAAGATTGAACAGTCAGATGTGGACCTTGGTTGTGCGGAAGGCACGAATCGTGCATGTGGTCTGGTTCGTGCCTGTGAGTTCGCGATACACCTGGAGTCAGATTTCTATCCTCTGTCCAATGAGCAATCAGGAGAGGATAAGTTATGGTTGAGACGGGCGATAGAGTTTATGCAGACGGTGGATTGCAATTATCTCTATTTGAGAAGGATGGTCGGGGAGTGGGAGATGATGGCTCACTATTGGTCACAATGGATGCCCAGGATTACGGAGCAGAGGGGAAAGTATTTGAATTGTCCGGATTTCTGGTGGAGTAACAATCCGGCGATACGACGAAATGAGGCTCTTTACAAGAACGGGACATTGCCATTGGATGTCACGAAGGACGGTCCGAAGGGGACACCAGCATGGAGCCAGCCGGAATTGACAACGAAGGCACCTGGTCGAACCTGGATACATCAGTGGGGATTATTCATCCATGATCGGGAACTTCACGGGGATATTTTCGACAGACTGACTTGCAAGAAGATAGGAAAGCAGTGTAAGTATGGGTTTTTCAAGGATGGATCGAAAGAAGATCCGTTCTGTGAGTTGTGTGCGAATACTGAGGGTGGGTACAGGGAGATGCCGGAACACGAGGTTTGTTTCCGGGATTCATTAAGGGGTAAATGAAAGTTGTTTTCGTAAATACTGTTGATTCTGACCAGCCTTCGGGTGGGGCCAAGCAGGCTTATCGGCATATTGATGTCCTCAATCAGTTGGGGATTGATTCCTGTTTCGCACATCCGACGCCGGGATTCAGGTATACCTGGTTCGACAATAATACTCCTACGATTCACACGGATGATGTGGAATTGACGGCAGACGACTTTATGATCTTCGGGGAACTGGTTCATGAGGTTCCCAGGGTCAAGGGGTGGGACAGGTGTGGAAAGGTCGTTCTATGTCAGAATGACTATAATGCTTTGGGTGGATTCAAGTTGGACTTGGCGAATACCCGGCAGACCTATCGGGAGGCGGCAGCAATCTTGTGTCCTTCTGAGAATGCGGTCAGCAACATCCAATTCATATTTCCATCGGCCAGGGTGATGAGATTCAAGTATTCATTTGATCGGGCACCACTGGAATTTAGTGCTGAAAAGGAATCACTTGTCGCGGTGATGCCCCGGAAGAGAGGGCACGAGATTGACGCTGTGCTGGCAGTGATTGGGATTCGATGGGTTCCCCCAGGATGGAATCTGCTACGATTGGACAATATGTCTGAAAAGGATGTCGCCAGAGCATTGAAGAGATGTGCAGCATTTTTGTCTCTGGGAGAGAAGGAAGGATTTGGGATGCCACCGGCAGAGGCTATGGCCTGTGGGTGTATTACGGTCGGTTATACGGGGTATGGTGGAAATGAGTTTATGTTGCCGGGTATTTCATTCCCGGTGCCGGATGGGGACTTTATCGGGTTGTCTCGGGAGTTGATGAGGATTTTCAAGATGCCCCAAGAAGAACGGCTGGAGATTGCTCATAAGGCGTCAACCTTCATTCGGGCGACATATTCTACAAAGGATGAAGTGGAGAGTATCAAGGAGGCTTGGGGGAAGATTACGAGGCCGGTGATAGATCTTCGTTCAGATGCCAGGTCAAGGATGAGGAAAGAGGTCGCGGCTTATGTCCCGGTATACAATGAGGGACCGTATCTGGAGAACATCCTGAAGTGGCTGATACCGCGTGTGGGAGAGATCTTTGTGGCGGAGAGTATTATTCCATGGTCGCCGAATGCGAAGGCAGGAGGGGAATCGAAGGCTATTGTGGACAAGGTGTTGGCTGAATGTCCGGAATCCAAGAATGTCATCCGTTATATGAGGGTTGGGGATCAGGAGGACAAGGATGACCCATTGCTTCGAGAGGCGAAGCAGAGGAATTCGATTTTGGAGAAGATCAGGGAATACGGATTCAAGTTCGTGTGGATGGTCGAGGCCGACGAGTTCTACCGTGACAATGAGGCAGAGGAGATGTGGAGTTGGTTCTTTGACCGGGTGACGGAAGGAGCCAGGACTGCGAATTGCCATTGGCATACTTATTGGCGGTCGATTCATTGGAGGATTGATCCACCGGAGAATTTCAGACCGAATGTCGCGTTTTTATCCGATTGCAAGTTCAGGCACGGAAGGATTCTGGAAGCCAAAGACGAGCAGATGTCTGTGGAAGTCCCGGACCGGGTTTGCATGATTAGGCATTATTCGTGGGCAAGGACTCCGGCTGACGTGAAGAACAAGTTGGCAGCCTGGGGACATTCAAAGGAATTGGACCCGGATTGGTATGAAAAGAAGTTCATGGCTTGGAAGCCAGGGGACGATATGTTCAATGTTCATCCGACGAATCCTGAGAGTTACAAGATGATTGTTCGGTGTGACTTGCCATTGCCGGAAGCGATGAAGGGTCATCCATTCATTGACATGGAGATTATTGAAGATAAGAATAAGGAAGTTTTCGTTATGCCAGAAGTAAAAGAGTCTGTGAAGGTTAGGACGAATCGGATTAAGGTGGTCATTATGCACCACAACAAGCCGGAGAATGCTGACAAACTCTGGGAGCAATTGTCTCCGGTGTTCGATGATGTTGAGATCTTTGACAATGGTTCTGATCCTGGGAAGGTTCCGATTCACACAACTCGTTCAAGGGAGAATGTTTATTGGACAGGGACTTGGAATGAGGTCATGGCAACTTGCCACGAGTATGATGCTGTCTGGGTCATTGGGTGTGATATCGAATTGATGTATCAGCCTGAAGACTATCGGACGGCGATTGAGAGCAGTTTGCCGTTTGGATGTTGGAGTCCCTGCATTGATGGTCGGGCACACGACTTTATGCAGGAAAAACACTATGGAGACAAGCATCCAGAAGAGGTTAAGAACATTGAGGGAATGGCCTTGGCGATGTCTGGGAGTCTGATGAGACAGATCGGGGAACTGGTTCCAGGGAGTAAGATTGGTTTCGGGCAGGATTTCTGGATGTGTTATCGTTCGAGGAAGGCCGGGATGAGGAACATCATTGATGGTCGGGTGTCGGTTCATCATCCTGAAGGGATAGGGTATAATGAGGCAGAGGCTCATCGGCAAATGGAGGAAACATTCGGCCGGGCGTATGGTCCAGACTTTAGAACCACTATTTTTGAATATGATCAGAGATTTGAGAAGAATATAATCGGGGAGACGAAGATGCCAGAGGGAAAGAGATTTACGATTGTCACGGTCGATAATGGCTGGGGATTATCAGAGTTTATTCGGGTTACGTCGAAGTTTCCTGACATTCGCAGGATTGTGATGAGGAAGGGAGTGATTGACAACATTCAGATGCCTGGGATTGAGTTTGTCGAATACAATGAGGATTTGAAGGGACTTGTGGATCAGGCGGATATCGCGTTATTCCCTCGGGTTGGCGTGGCGAATAAGGATGATTATCAGAAGTTATTGAAGGCGGGGGTTGCTACGGTCGTGAGGGAGTCTTGTTCTCAAGGGATGATCGAGCATATGAAGACCGGGTGGTTTTTCCGGGATGAACTCTGGGCAGAACATTGGTTGGCATTTTTGATGAACAACCCGAAAGAGATCTCCAGGATTCGTGAGGAGGCTGGACAGGCTCCCAAAGTGGAAATCAAGAAGGAAGAGAAGCCGGCCGTGATTCGATGCAAGGTGACAGTTATCACTCCGACTTATAAGCGTGATCCGGCTGTGATTCGTCGGTGTCTGGGAAGCATGTTGATGCAGACGGAGACAGATTGGGAGCAATTCGTGTGTTCTGACGGTGCCTTGGAAGAACCCGCTCGTGATCTTGTAAATAAGATTGGAGATCCACGGATTCGGTATTTTTACACGGAAGGCAAGAAGGAAGGGGACTACGGGAACACGGTCAGATCGGAGATGATGAAGTATGCCAGGGGGAAATATGTCCTATTCCTTGATGACGACAACCTGATTCTTCCTCATTACCTGGCGACGATGGTATCAAAGATGGAGAATTCCCCGGACTGTCAATTCGCAGTTTGCCAGATTATGCATTTTGGTCCATTGAATGAACAGGAAGAGGGGAAGGCTCCAAAAGTGTTGCTTGGGGACCCGGTAAAGTTGTATCATATTGATCCATTGCAGGTTCTGGTCCACCGGGATATAATGCAAAAGGTTGGTTGGGACACAAAAGTTGGGTATTTATCTGATGGAGTGTCATTAGAACGATTAGCGTCCTACAAGCTCGTTCGGGTGAATGAGGTATTGGGGATTCATATGTAATACTGGAGGTCTTATGGCAAAGAAAGAGAAGAAGAGAGTTGTCAATGGACGATTGATCCGAGTCTTCGAGTCCAAGAGACCTAAGTTTACGCATGTGTCGAAGGAATGGGACGCAGTTCAGGTTGAGGATGTGAATGGACACAATAGTCGTTGTCTGTTGTTTACGGCCGGTGAGATTGCGGAAGCACAAAAGAGGGCTGCGAACAATGTTGAGGAGTTGACGAAGGAAGGTTTCATAATAGAGATTCTTGAATGATAGACCTGCATAATTTCTTGTTGTGCCAGGTCTGCGAACCTGGCACTTTTGTTTTCGGGCCTTTAGCTCAGATGGTCAGAGCAGGAAATTAAATTATACTTGAGGTCGCTCTTACCAATTGATATGCTGTAAGGATGAAAAGAAATGATGCTTTGTTACCGTATGACAATTATTGGATTTACAATCCAGTTGTAAGTGTGTCTTCAGGAAGAAGAGTTTGTGTTTTAGTTTCAAAGAAGGATGGATGTAAGACAAGTATTAGCTATGCTCGATATTTGATGTCAGTCGCTATCGGAAGAATATTGGATTCAAAAGAGTTTGTAGATCATAAAGATGAAGACAAGTTGAATGATGACATCTTGAATTTACAAATATTGTCTCGTGGTGATAATAATCGAAAATATAGAATATGTGCTGGGATAAAGCCTGTTAGATTTAAATTTCGATGTCCCAGTTGTAAGTGTGTGTTCGAGAAAGATAAAAGACAGTCTCATCTTTCAAAAGGAGGAGTTTTTACGGCATGTTCAAGATCTTGTGCTGGAAAAATTCGGGCAATGATGGGTCATGGATTTTTTATTGATGTCTCAGGAAATGTAATAGGGGAAATCAAGGACCCGTAGCTTAATTGGTCAAAGCAGTTCTCTCATAAGGAATTGAGTCTCAGTTCGAGTCTGGGCGGGTCCACCAATATGAAAAAAAGAAGAGACGGATAAGACTTGTCCTATTTGCAGGATGATTCTTGGATTCAAACCCGGTCGCGGGGACAGATGCCAGGAATGTAAAAACACGGTAGGTGTTGAAGATGCTTATGCCTGGTATAAGATGGAACGTCAGATGGAACTACAGTCGAAGGCTTATGTCTACTTGTTTCCAGCATTGATGATTGTGGCGATGTTTGAAAGAATCTATGTTTACAAAGGTGGATACACCTTGAGGTCATTCTTGATTTACGACCTTGTTCCCTGGGGATTGTGGGTATTCAATGTATTCTTCTTATGGCCTGGGAAAGGGGTAAGTATCCCAGGGATGAAGGATAGATTAAAGAGGGCAAAGGATGATTTGTTTTTGAAGAAGTTGGGTGGCGAGCCAGTTCGTAAAAAAGGTGATTACGATGGGTTCGGGGAGTTGTGATACAGAAGGCATTTCAGGCGTTTTTGTATGGTAATAAAAATAGTTAAAAGATTTGTTGCATCGCGATTCGCGAATAGCGTATAGTGAACGCATGAAGACATCGTTGTCATATCTCTATCTGGTGAGTTGCTTATTTAATAGCAACTTCCGTAGGGGTATGTCCTGATCTGACTTCATAAAACAGGATGTAGACAAGCCCCACGGAGAGATCCGGAGGGGCTTTTGTGTTTTTGGGATTTGGGTTTGTCGTGACAGAATGTCGTGAGAAGTGTCGCGAGATGATATTCGCGAATAGAGAATGAATAGATTGGTGGGGTAGCTCAGTCTGGTAGAGCGTCGGCCTGAAGAGCCGAGCGTCGGGGGTTCAATTCCCTCCCTCACCACCAAAGTTGAATAGATTGCTCGAATGGTGGAATGGCAGACACGTAGCCCTCAGAAGGCTATGGCCGTAAGGTTGTGGAGGTTCAAGTCCTCTTTCGAGCACCAGTGGATAGGGTGGAATTCCCTCGTGGGTCCGAATCCCACTCCGAGCAATCGGATGGCTGAGTGGTTTAAGGCAATCCACAGTTTTGGAAGGATGGCAGAGTGGTCTAATGCGGCGGTCTTGATTATTGCAATTAAAAGTTGATAATTCAACTCTTGTAGAGAGTAGTCAATACTATAAGGGAGAATTATTATGCCAAGCAGGCTGTATTCGAGGGAAGTTCTTGAGCCGGTTGTTATAAATAGCAGATCTTTTCGAGATTTGACGATAAGGCTGGGTAAGAAACCACATGGAGGGTTGATAAATCATATAAAAAAGATTGTTGTTGGATTGGGAATAGATTGTTCGCATTTCAATCGTGGGGCTTGGAATAAGGGAGTGGTTTGGACTGGAAGAAGATCGGCTGAGGAAATTTTTTCGGGAGGAAAGATAGAGCCTGCCTATCGGTTGAAGAGGGCGTTATTAGAGATAGGTCGTGAGTGGAGTTGCGAGGTTTGTGGAATTAAAGATTGGATGGGGAAAGAAATAGACTTTGAGATTCATCATATTGATGGGGACAAAAAGAATAATACAATTGTAAATTTGAGGATTGTTTGTCCTAATTGTCATTCTCAGAGTGGAAATTCAAGATTCAAGGGAAGGAAACATGGCTGAGTGGTCTAAGGCGGGTGTTTTGAAAACATCAGATGTTAATAGCATCCGTAGGTTCAAATCCTACTGTTTCCGCCAGTTGAAAACCGGAGTACCGAGAGGTATCGGGGGTTCAAATCCCTCTCCTTCCGCCAGTTTTTCGAGGATCTTTTCGAGGCATTTAACTCGTTGAGATTCAAATGTTTGTGAGAATTTTCAGTCAAGATTTCGAGGATCTTTTCGAGGATCTGATTGAAGACCTTATCCCTGGTGGATATTGTAATGGCAAATTGACAACTGAATAGTGAATAGCAAGGCGGCTGATCCGGGTTCTTGTACCGGGTCAGTCGTTGTATGGGCGATTAGCTCAATTGGTCAGAGCGTCTGGTTTACACCCAGAAGGTTATCGGTTCGACCCCGGTATTGCCCACCATTTTTTTTATTTCCGTATTCTGGGGAAGTTATGGCAATGTGTAGGTATGAACTACTACGATGAAATGAATAAAGTGCCGGAACATCTCAAGGGGATTGCTGATGTCGTTAAGACACACACCCATCGAGATGTAAATGAGAAAGAGGCGTCCGAGATTGCCTTCGCACTCTTAGAGCTTGAAGGGAATAAAGTCATAATCAAAAAGATTGCGGATTACATTCAGAGTCAGAATCAGCAGTTGCGATGGGCTTACGAGAGACACAACAAGTTCGCCGATGATGTTTTTCAATGGGTTCGCTGGGCGGCTAATTGGACATTGAGGAAATAAGGGAAATATATGGCACACAAACGCAAAGACACTTTGACGAAGTCTCCGGACTGGTGGAGACATCTTCGGCCTTTCAACAAACGGAAGGTGGCCAAGGCGGAACGTCGTGCAGCCAGGGCGGAAATCACGGAAGAGGACTATGAGGATGCCAAGGGGCTTGGTCTTCACAAAGAGCCATCGAAGATGAGATGGTTGAGGGAGACGGATGGGGATTCGATTATTCCCCAGGGTTGTTACTGTTACGATCAGAAGGGAATTTGTCCTTACTGGGACAAGGCGGAGAATAAACAGGAACAGAATAACGGGTATTGCTGGTTTCAGATGAGCGGGGATTGGGACGAGAAGGGCTGTGATCTTCTTTGGGATCAGTGTAAAAACTGCGGGAAGAACGATGTTGATGTTCCCGAGGGTATAATACAGGTGATAGCAGAGAAAGATGAGGAACCAAAATGTTAGAAGTTGATTTAAGGAATGCTTTTGAGCCGGGGAGTAATGCTGACAATTTCTCGGTGTTGTTGCTTCGGTTGATTGCCAAGGCAGACGGGGACAACAAACTGAAGTTAAGTTTGGGTTATCCTGTTCATGTGAAGGCAGTTTGGATTTATCAGAATCAGTGTCCGTATCGGGATATGAATCGGAGTGTGGTTGACTGGGCGGCAATCGCAACCCAGGCTTCCGAAGGAAAGGATTGTGATGAATGTCAAAATCATTTGGAGAGGCTTTAAGCCAGGGCATCCCGATAGTGTTGCTTCGTAAGGGTGATTGTCC
>Ga0114951_10004656_pt1 | contig 13152 bp, 8 predicted proteins | sample AM7aDNAmetaG_FD_88677 | JGI IMG/M metagenome (GOLD analysis project Ga0114951, IMG submission 88677) | Freshwater microbial communities from Finland to study Microbial Dark Matter (Phase II) - AM7a DNA metaG | ecosystem: Environmental > Aquatic > Freshwater > Lake | place: Finland: Lake Alinen...
GACGACCCTGGTGCCGGCAAAACGATCATGGCTGGGCTACTTATCAAGGAACTTATTATCCGCGGCGACATTGCCCGGTGCCTAATCGTGGCTCCCGGCGGGCTTGTTGAACAGTGGCAGGATGAATTGGATGAGAAGTTCAGTCTGGCGTTCGACATCATGACAAACGAAGGGTTGCAAGCCGCCCGGACTGGCAATTGGTTCCAAGAGCACAACTTGTGCATAGCGCGGCTGGACAAACTGAGCCGCAACGAAGATGTCCAGGCAAAATTGTCCTCGGTGGACTGGGATTTGATTATCGTGGACGAATCGCACAAGATGTCGGCGTCCTATTTCGGCTCCGAAATCAAATACACCAAACGATTCAAGCTCGGCCAAGTTCTGTCCCGTTGCACCCGCCAGTTTCTGCTACTGACCGCCACTCCGCATAACGGAAAGGACGAGGATTTTCACATCTTTTTGTCCTTGCTCGATGGCGACCGTTTTGAGGGCAAACCCCGCGACGGCGCGCATGTGGCCGACGTTTCAGACGTGATGCGACGCATGGTGAAGGAGCAGTTGGTAACCATGGAGGGCAAACCGCTTTTTCCCGAACGATTTGCCTACACGGTGGATTATACCTTGAGCGCCGAGGAAGCCGACCTTTACCGCCACGTCACGGAATACGTCCGCGAAGGATTTAACAACGCGGATAAGCTCAATAACGAAAAACGCAAGGGCACTGTGGGCTTTGCGCTTACGTTGCTCCAACGCCGCCTCGCATCTTCGCCAGAGGCGATATATCAGTCCCTCCGTCGCCGGCTGGAACGATTGGAAGACCGACTGCGGGAGGAAAAGCTGCTGCGCCGCGGGTCGGCCACGGGGAACACCCGGCTTGCAGATTCGCCTGACCTCTCAGAGGAAGACATTGAAGATTTGGACGAGGCGCCTGAAGCCGAGATGGAGCAGGCGGAGGAAAAAATCGTCGATCAGTCCACGGCGGCGCAGACAATTGCGGAACTGGAAAAAGAGATCGCCGAGCTGCGTTCGCTGAATCAGGAGGCTGCCCGCTTGCGGCGATCGGGCAAAGACGAGAAATGGCAGCGGCTGTCCGAAACTTTGGATCTGCCGGATATGTTCGATGCCAACAAGAACCGTCGGAAGCTCGTCCTTTTTACCGAGCATCGTGACACGCTCAATTATCTGGCTGAGAAACTCGCCGACCGGTTGGGCAACCAGAACGCCGTTGTCGTCATCCACGGCGGGACCCCACGCGAGCGCCGGCGCCAGGCTCAGGAATCTTTCGAGAACGATCCCGAAGTGCTCGTGCTCCTGGCGACAGATGCCGCCGGTGAGGGCATAAACCTACAGCGGCGGGCGCATCTCATGATCAACTACGACCTGCCGTGGAACCCGAACCGCATTGAGCAACGATTTGGGCGTATTCATCGCATCGGCCAGCGCGAGGTTTGCCACTTGTGGAACTTGGTGGCGTATGAAACCCGCGAAGGCGAGGTCTGGCACCGGCTGCTTTCCAAGCTGCGGACCCAGAGGGAGAGCCTCGGCGGCGCCGTGTTTGACGTATTGGGCCAGGTCTTTCGCGACCAACCGTTGAGGGACCTGCTCATCAGGGCGATCCGCTACGGAGACGATCCGGCCAATAAGGCCAAGCTTGAGCAGATCGTCGATAGCACACTCGATACGGAGAAACTCCGGGCACTCATCGAAGACCGGTCGCTCGTTCACGAACGCCTGGACCCTACGCGCGTCCGGAACATTCGCGATGAAATGGAGCGCGCCCAGGCCCGCCGTTTGCAGCCGCACTACATCGGATCATTCTTCCTGCGCGCTTTTGAGGAATTCGGCGGCAGTGTGCATCGACGTGAACCTTTCCGTTACGAAATACGCCATGTGCCTGCCCCAATCCGTCATCGCGACCGGGTTGTTGGTCAGCGGGCTCCCGTGCTTAAGGCGTATGAGCGAGTCACATTTCACAAAGAATATATGCGCATGGACGGCAAGCCGCCGGCTGCACTGGTTGCGCCTGGCCACCCGCTGCTCGATTCGGTCGTGGACTTGCTGTTGGAGCAGCATCGCGACCTGTTGCGACAAGGAGCCATTCTGGTGGACACGAACGACAACGGGACCGAGCCGCGCGTGCTTTTTTATCTGGAACACAGCATCACCGACGGACGCCGTGATGCTGCCGGCAATCCGCGCATCATCTCACGCCGTTTGCAGTTTGTCGAAGTCGTCCGGGATGGGCGGCTGGTGAATGCGGGCTACGCTCCCTACCTTGATTACACGCCACTGACAACGGAGCAAATGGCTGCTGCGCAATCCCTCCTTGGTGAAAGCTGGCTGGGCGAGGGATTGGAGGGCCGCGCCAGTGCCCATGCCATCAAAACCATCGTGCCGGAGCATCTGCGCGAAGTGAAGACGCGCCGGGAGGCTCATATTGATAAGACCCTGATGCAAGTGAAGGCGCGGCTGCTCTCTGAGATTCGCTATTGGGACCAGCGTGCAATTGAAATTCGAGCGCAGGAAGAGGCCGGTCGGAACAAGGGCAGCCTGAACTCCAACAACGCGAAGCAGAGGGCCGACGAATTGAGCGGACGATTGCAAAAACGGGAAGATGAATTGAATCGTGAGCGCCAGATTACCGCTCGTCCTCCGACTGTGCTGGGCGGAGCCCTGGTCATTCCGGCTGGTTGGTTTGCGCACGCGGCTGAGATGAACGGGGCGGCGATGCTCCGGGAAACACCTCCGTCTTACGGCGCTCCGGATAAAGAAGTCGAGCGCTTGGCAATGGAAGCGGTGATGGCCTATGAGCGGGAACAGGGCTTCGAGGCTCGGGATGTGTCAAAGGAGAATCGTGGTTATGATGTAGAATCGCGTTATCCGGCGAACCATGTCAAATCAGGTCAACTGCGATTTATTGAAGTCAAAGGTCGGGTGGCTGACGCGGACACGGTGACCGTGACCAAGAATGAAATCCTCACCGCTTTGAACAAACCCGACGATTATATTCTCGCCATTGTCTTCGTCAGTAATTCAGGAGTAACTAAGCCTCGCTATCTGACCAAGCCGTTTGAGCAGGAACCAGACTTCGCAACTGCAAGCGTGAACTTCAAATTGTCCGATTTGTTGGCAAAGGCGTTGCCACAGAAGACTTAAAACTCTTACTAATTAAGCAGTTTTTACAATATGAATAAACAAGATTTTGTCAAAACGATTCGATGCGGTGACCACAAATTTCACGCTGATAAGATTGAAATTACTGCCAACAACGAGAAGATGTGTGGCAAAGGCACTATTGAGGTCAAGAATAGTAAGTTTAAGATTTTTGTCACCTTGCCAAGCGATTCCCGTCCGCCGGCAATGACTGCAGGAGTAAAGTTGCGAAAGGATTTTTGGGCTATTCAAGGATTGCTTGAGAACAAAATTGGTTTTATCGCGCATTCTTTGCCTTTCAACCGCGTAGAAAATTACGGTTCAGGCCAACCTTCGACGACCCTCCAGTTTTCTACCGACCGATTGGACCTGCTCCCTGAGGGTTTCGATTGCATGACCAGCAATGAAATCAAAGCAGTGCTCCAGGAAGTAAGTCGTCAGGCCGGCGTTGTCCAGGCCGGATCAGAAACTCCGCGCGTCGTAGAGAAAACGGAATCTACCAATGTTCAGGTGAGATTTCACGCGATTTTGCCTGGATTTAGTCTCATTGAACGCAATGGAAGCACACAAACAACAACGAGCAATAGTTTTCTTGGTGAAAGCAAGAGCTGGACAATGGATACCTTTCAATGCGAAATGGAATATTGGAAATGCGGTTTAGTAGAACGGCAAGGGGATTTGCATGTGCATTTGATTTCCAAACCTGGGTTTCAATCGCAGGGCCAAGATCACGAGCAAAGCGTTTTTCACGCCTTCCTGCACGCATTGGCGTTTATACACGGCCGACACAGCTGGCCGTTCTCTGTTGAGCATCGCCGCGACGAAAAACTTGTCCTGAATTATATTCAGCTCAACGATGAAATTGCTGCTTCGCCCCATGCGCCATTCAGCGAAGCACTCGCTTTTTTTAACAAAACTAAAAGTCTCGGCTGGAACTTTCAAAACGTTTTGGAAAAGGCGTTCATTTACTTCAATACCGAAACAAAATTGGCGCGCGAATTGGAGCGACTCCTTTTCATCTTTCGAGAAGCAACCATTCCAGGCGTTCCCAAGCCCATTGCCGTCCTGAGTCTTTCCAGTTTGATGGAAAGCCTGGTTCGCGCAGTCTACGCAGAAAGGATTGAAGCGTGCGCGACGACAGATGTCGCTGAGTTCGAAAAAGTGAAGAAAGTAATTTGTGAAGAACTGAAATCGACAAAAGACGTGGCCCACCAGCGGTTGGCAGCCATTTTGGATAGTGCTGACCCAATAAATACTCGTTTGCGATACGATGCAGTTATTCAAAATCTGGGGCTTACGCCCGAGGACAAGTGGAAGGATTTGTATAAGGTGTGGCGTGATGCTCGAAATCCCCTGAGTCACCGTATGTCTGGCGGCGGGGACTCTGAACAATCCATCAAAGACGAAATTGTTGCGGAATCCAAAATCGCAGGCGCCATAAACTGCATGGTTTTGAAACTGATGGGGTATTCAGGCTACGTCCGCGTCTCAACGGTTGGTGACGAATACATCCAAATTTGAAGGTCACAGAATTATGAATAAAAAGACACCCTGTCTCGATCAAATCCCGCCCTCGCTGCCCAAGGAGCAGGGCCGAAAAGCACTCCTAGTGATGAAGGAAAAGGGCGAAGAAATCTTAAAAGCTCGCCCGATCCCCGAAGCCACGTTCGACACATGGTCGCAAAGCGCGTTTGATTACATCAAAAAGACCTTTGGCTCGAGAAGCGGTCACTTAAACGTTTTCAATGGCGAAGGTCGCGTTTATTTCGGCGACACTAGCGAGCGCCAAATGGAACAGGACCGAGCGAAATCGCTGCAGCATCGGATTTCCGTTCTTGCTAATCTCATTGACCAACTCGACACCGAAATCAGGTTGGATACCCCCGATGTTCCAATCCCCGCGTCGCCAGAAACGACGATGTGGTCTCTGTTACACTCAAAAGTCATAATCGCCGCGAAACCGCGCCTTGACGCGGGCCACTATGCTGACGCAGTCGAAGCCGCGTTTAAGGAACTGAATGGCGTCGTGAAAGAGATGGTGATTAAGAAGACGGGACAGGAGTTGGACGGCGCTCCTCTCATGCAGAAGGCGTTCTCACCGAATCCGCCATGTGTCGTTGTATTAGACGACCTTTCAACCGAGAGCGGACGAAATATTCAGCAGGGCTACATGCAAATTTTTGCTGGGGCGATGACCGGCATTCGAAATCCGAAGGCACATGCAAACATGACCATAACCAAAGAGCGCGCAATTCACTTTCTGTTTCTTGCGAGTCTTCTGTTTCAGAAACTTGACGAACGACCGTAGTCATCAAAAGCGTTGTTTATGATATCTGATTCTTTTTTGGAAATTCTCACAAAGTGGAGCGACTGAATTCAAAAAAACCATACGTCATGAAAGCACAACCACACTTAACCATCGCCAGAGCGGAGCTTAACGAGGCGTTCCGGCTGCTGAAGAAACTTTGCAAACCTCGGCCCGACGAGGAAGCGGTTTTGTCCTACGATGGTGGTTGTCTGCACATCGAGCTCGGTGGAATGACCGTCACGCCGAGCGCAACCGGAACGTGGGCCGGCCAAGTCAGAATACCCGGCTCGTATCTGATGGGGCTGGTGAAGATGCCTCCGGCTGGCGATCCGCTGGTGGTAAAAGTTGAAAATGGGCGAATCCACTTCGGCTCGTCCTCAGTCGGGTGCATATCTCAGGATGCCTGGAGTCGCGTGATCGAACTGCCGATGAACGCGACCCCCGCTCAAATCCTTAGCCTGCGGTTCGAATATTCCCACGAAGAGATCGAAACGTCTGGTTATGCCAAAGTCGTCAGTGAAACTGAAGAGCGAGTTGCCCGTAAAATTGCGAAGGCCGCACTGGAACTCGAAGGTCTTCAAATTTCTGCCGATGCCATTCGTGAATTTGTTTACGCCCAATTGAAGCGTGGTTATGAGGGCGGTTTTCCACAAGATTAATCCAGCAATAAAATTTCATATGACCTACAAAAAGAAGTTGATCGAAGTGGCGCTGCCGCTGGCGGACATCAATCGCGAGGCGGCGCGCGCGGACCTTCAGTTCATGTCCAATCCAGGCCGGGAAGACCGCGAAAAGTGGGTTCTGGCACGCTGGTGCGCACTTACCGAACGTCCCGAGAATAGTTTTCAGAAAGGCGAACGCCCGGATTTTGCCTCTTCCAAGGAGGCGGTGGAAATTACCGAAGTTTTGCTGCCTGGGCGCAAGCGGACGGATGAATATCGTGAAGCTATGGAGTTCCTGCAACAAGGCAATCTTCCCGAACCATCCGAAGAATCGGCCATAAAGACGATTATCGACCATGCCCACACTTGGATTGCGAATGCCGTCAAAGACAAGGCTGCAAAATACAATGCTCTCTCAAAGGGCTGGATTCTAATCGTGTATGCCAATTATCCGTTTTCTGATCGAACCCAATGGGACCTCGTGAGAGACCAGATGGGCAAAGTTTCAAATTTTAGAGAAATCCACTCCTTGAGTGCCGATGGGAATAATCTTCAGATACTTAAACCATGATTTACAAAAAGAAACTGATTGAAGTGGCGTTGCCGCTGGAGGACATCAATCGCGAGGCGGCGCGGGAGAAATCCATCCGGCATGGGCATCCGTCCACGTTGCATTTGTGGTGGGCGCGGCGTCCGCTCGCGGCATGTCGGGCGGTGCTGTTTGCGTCACTAGTGGACGACCCGTCCGAGTGCGTGAAAGAATTGGTGGGCGATGGGCTCAAGCGGGCAGCGGCGGAGAAAGAACTCAAGACGCGCAAAAAAGCGTGGGCCCAACTTAAAGCGACCTTTGACAAGGCGCGCGGCGCGGGCATGAAATCAGTCGCCGATCCTGGATTTGAGCCAAAGTTGGAAGATGTCATTATCGAGTTGGAGCGGGACCGGTTATTTAACCTCATTCGTGAATTGGTGAAGTGGGAGAACTTGAACGACGAGAGCGTAATTAATGCCGCCCGCGCCGAGATCATGCGTTCGTGCAACGGCAAGCTGCCGCCGGTGTATGACCCATTTTGTGGAGGTGGATCGATTCCGCTTGAAGCGCAACGGCTCGGACTGGAGGCGCACGCCAGCGATTTGAACCCTGTGCCGGTGCTCATCAACAAGGCACTAATTGAAATTCCACCAAAATTTGCTGGAAAGCCGCCCGTGAACCGGGAGGCAAAGAGTAAGCTGAGCGCGTCAGGCTCGTGGAAGGCGGCGGCAGGTCTAGCAGAGGACATCCGTTATTACGGCGAGTGGATACGCGATGAGGCGGAGAAGCGGATTGGCCATCTCTATCCCAAAGTGAAGTTACCGAAAGAACATGGCGGCGGTGAAGCGATGGTTATTGCCTGGCTGTGGGCGCGCACTGTTGCTAGTCCGAATCCAGCAGCCCGAGGCGCGCATGTGCCATTGGTGCGGTCGTTCTGGCTATGCACCAAGTCTGGCAAGAAAGCGTGGGTCGAGCCAGTGGTAGACCAGACCACGATGACTTATCGGTTTGAAATTCGCACCGGGAATGGCGAACCACGCGCTGGAACGGTGAACCGCAATGGTGGCGTATGCTTGCTCACAGACAGCCCAATGCCACTCGATTATGTTCGCGGAGAAGGCAGGGCGGGACGCTTTGGATCACGACTGCTTGCCATCATCGGGGAAGGGGCTAGATCAAGAATTTACCTTCCACCTAACAATGAGCAAGAATGCGTCGCAAAAGCCGCATTCCCTGATGGTGTGCCCGACACCGACATGCCAACCCAAGCCCTCGGCTTCCGTGTCCAGAATTACGGCATGACTAAGCATAAACATTTGTTCACACATCGGCAGTTAGTTGCTTTGACAACATTTGCTGACTTGGTTGGTGAGGCAAGGGAACATGTCCTTGTGGATTCGGCAAATCAAAGCGAATATGCCAACGCCGTTGCCACTTACCTCGCCTTCGCGGTCAGCAAGAGCGCGAACTACTGGTCATCTATCTGCAAATGGCATCAAGCAAAGGAACTTGTTGTCAGCACGTTCGGTCTGCCCGTAATGCCGATGACCTGGGATTACATCGAAACCAATCCATTTAGCAGCTCGACAGGCAACTGGGTTTCCGGTGTCGAGCAAGCTGCCAAGGGCGTGGCCAACACGCCAGCCACCGGCAAGTCAGTCGCTTGGCAGGCTGACGCCGCCGCACCGAAAAATCCTAAAGTGCCTTGGGTTGTCTGCACTGATCCCCCGTATTACGACAACATCCCTTACGCGGACCTATCTGATTTTTTCTACATTTGGCTGCGAAAAATCTTGGGAGCGATTTATCCCGACCTATTAAGCACCGTGCTTGTCCCCAAGGCTTCAGAGCTGGTTGCTGATCCATTCAGGCACGGGGGAAGAGTTGGATCCCAGAGATTTTTTGAGGCCGGATTGTCAAAAGTGTTTGAAGTTGTTCGCGCCGAGTCGTCTTCAGAATATCCGTTCACAGTATTTTATGCTTTCAAACAGCAGGAAAACGAAGACGAGTCAGAAGCAGAAGACACGTCTGGTTCTCTTGCGTCAACAGGCTGGGAGACGATGCTCGAAGGTCTGACTACCAGTGGGTTCTCGGTGGACGGCACTTGGCCGATGCGGACGGAACAGCCGGGCGGATTAAGGGAAGCCGGTCGAAACTCCCTTGCTTCCTCTATCGTTCTAGTCTGCCGCCCGAGATCGAAAGACGCGAGCGTCGCGTCTCGTCGCGATTTCTTGGCGGCATTGAAGAGGGAATTGCCGGACTCATTGCGGAATTTGCAAAAAGGCAATATCGCGCCGGTGGATTTAGCCCAGGCAGCCATTGGGCCAGGCATGGCGGTGTTCAGCCGTTATGCGCGGGTCTTGGAAGCGGACGGTTCGCCCATGAGCGTGCGCACCGCGCTATCTCTAATCAACCAGTCGCTGGACGAGGTTTTGGCTGAACAGGAAGGCGAGTTCGATGCGGACACGCGTTGGGCGCTTGCGTGGTTCGACCAAAATGGATTTAATGAAGGCGCGTATGGCGTTGCGGAAACGCTTTGCACAGCCAAGAACACGAGCGTGTCTGGGATGGTCGAAGCCGGCATCCTCACCGCCAAGGGAGGCAAGGTGCGCTTGCTGAAGAAGGAGGAATTGCAGGCTGATTGGGACCCGGCCACGGACGAACGCCTCACGGTCTGGGAGGCGACCCACCATCTCATTCGTTCCCTCGACAGCGGCGAGCAAGTGGCCGCAACCTTGCTGAAGAAGCTGGGCGTGCTGGCGGAGGTTGCTCGCGACCTCAGTTACCGCCTTTACACCGTCTGCGAACGCCGCAAATGGTCGCAAGACGCCATCGGCTACAACGCGCTGGTCCTGAGCTGGCCGGACCTCAAACGCTTGGCCGAGGAGCAAAAGGCGGCTGGCCCGTCACAAGGGGATTTGATATGATGCTTGGATCTTGCGATACTGAATCTGGATTCTGAATGACGCCCTTGCAACAGAGCATGTTTGAGTTGAGTCTGCGCCTCGCTTTTCACGAGAAGCGTGGAGATGAATTCCAGGTGTTTTTCAGCCGGTTAATGGGTTTACGTTTTCCGACGGATTTCGTCGCCACGCGACCTTGGGGCAGCCTCGGTGATCGGAAGTGCGACGGTTACCTCCGATCAGCACGGACGCTTTTCCAGTGCTTCGCCCCAAACGATGTGGCCCTGGCGGACACGCTCCGAAAAATGAAGGAGGACTTCGAGGGTGCGTTGGCGCATCAGGAGGCATTTTGGGACAAATGGATATTCGTTCACAATGCGCCTGAAGGACGACTGCCTACGGACGTCGTGCAGCTACTTGCCAAATTCCAGCAAGACCGTCCTGCGATTTCAACGGAGCCCTGGGGTTATTATGCGTTCCGGAAGATTGCCATCGAGTTGAACGAGCAGGATCTCCGAGCGTTGTTACCTTCAATTCCGACGCCGCCCGACTTCGCCGACCTCGGATTGCGTGACATTAAACCCATAGTGGACCATCTGGCGGCGGGGGAGGAACCGGCAGAAGGGCAAGTTACGCCGCCACCGCCCGGGAAGATTGCACACAACCGATTATCGCAGGCCGCGGCCCGGATGTTGACATTGGGGATGGCTTACAGCCCATTGTTGAAGCAGTATTTGTCCGCGCATCCTGACAAAGCTTACGGCGACAAGGTGGCGGCGCTGTTTCGAGCAAAGTATCAAGTGCTCGCGGCGAATCGGGCCGATCCGGACGGGGTTTTGATGGATCTTTTTGCATTTGCTGCCGGCCCGTTGCCGAGCAACAACTTGCGCCGGGATGCGGCAGTGTGGACGGTGCTGGCTTATCTGTTTGAACACTGCGAGATTTTTGAGCGACCTGGGTCAACAAACGCTGCACCATGATTCTGCCGACAAAACGATTGAGCATCGAAAGCTCCCTCCTCGGAGTGGGTGCTGACGTGTTGCGTCTGCTCAATCAGCCCAAAACCATTTCCCGGATTTGGGAGGAACTGAAAGACGTGCGCCAACATTTGAACGACCGTGGGGAACGGCTCACGTTCGAGTGGTTTGTGCTGGCTCTGGATTTCCTGTTCCTGACGGATACGGTTTCTTTTCATGAGGGTCTATTGGAACGGAGGCGACCGTGATCCACGAGGTATTCAGCACCCTGCCATCGTTCAAAAGGTTGAAATTTCAGCCAGGGTTGAATGTTCTCGTTGCCGACCGCACGGAAACTTCTACCGACCGGCAAACGCGGAATCGTGCAGGAAAATCGAGCCTGGTCGAGGTGGTCCATTTTCTCCTCGGCGCGAAAGCCGACAAAGATTCCATTTTCCGGAACAAGGACCTTCAGGAATTCAAGTTTGGGTTGCGGCTTGACCTTGGCACACAAGAAGTGGTTGCTCAACGCACAGGAAGCGAGCCATCCCGAATTTACATCGAAGCACGCGATACTACGGAGTGGCCCGTTAAGCCCAAAGCCAGGGACGGCGATGCTCCCGCACTCAGCAATGAGGACTGGAAGGATTTGCTTGGAAACATCTGGTTCAAACTTCCTCCTGGAGAAGTGTCGGGCGGTCCACACCAACCGACATTGCGTTCGTTGATCAGTTACTTTGTCAGGCGTGAATCAGCGAAGGCGTTCCTCGAACCGGTGCGTCAGAGCGAAGATCAGAGCAAGTGGGATCAACAGGTCGCCCTGTCGTATCTCATTGGGCTTGATTGGACAGTCGCCCAACGGCTGGAACATGTGCGACGGCAAGAAAAAGCCCTCGCGGAACTGCGAAAGGCGGCCAAGGAAGGCGTAATCGGTGCATTTATTCCGAAAGCGAGCGAGCTTCAGACCCAACTGGTGCTCATCGAGAAGGAGGCAGACAGGATTCGCAAGACCCTTGAATCGTTTGAAGTGCTGCCTGAATATCATGAGCTTGAACGAGAGGCGAGCCAACTGACGTTGAACATCAATGGCCTTGTAGATGAAAACACTCTCGATGCGCAACTTCTCGGAACAATGGAGTCCGCATTGCGTGAAGAAGCTACCTCATCGGAAGCTGCGGTGGAAAGAGTTTATGGCGAGGCAGGTATGGTGTTGCCTGACGCGGTTCAAAAGCGATTGGAAGAAGTCCGCGCCTTCCATCGGTCTGTCGTGTCGAACAGACGCGGGTATCTACAGAGCGAAATCACAGGGGCCCGAGACCGAATGATGAAGCGGGATCAGGAAAAGGCCAGGCATGACCAACGGAGAGGTGAGATCATGCGTCTTTTGCGATCGAAGGGTGCCCTCGATCAATTCCAGCAACTTCAACGGGAACAAAGTCGACTTGATGCGACCGTTGAGTCACTTAAACAGCGATTCAGGGCAGCACAACAACTCGAAAGCAGCAAGGTTGATCTCGATATCGAACGACGACAGTTAGAAAGCCGACTACGGATAAATCTCCAAGAACAGAACGTTCGTGTCGAAGAGGCGATCCGGGTTTTCGAGGAAATATCTGAGTCTCTCTACGAGGATGCCGGTAACTTAGTGCTCACACCGACCCCCAACGGCTTGGAGGTTGAGATCAAGATCCAGGGACAGCGCAGCAAGGGCATTCAAAATATACAGATATTCTGTTTTGACATGATGCTCATGCAGCTCTGTGCGGCTCGCGGCATCGGTCCAGGCTTTGTGATACATGACAGCCACCTGTTCGATGGCGTTGATGAACGACAGGTAGCCGGGGCGCTGGCAGTCGGAGCAAAAAAGGCCGCAAATTGCCGATGGCAATACATCGTCACGATGAATTCAGACGTAATGCCAAGAGCTTTTCCGGACGGTTTTGACCTAGCGCCGCACATTCTGCCCGTGCGACTTACTGACGCTCGCGACGACGGTGGATTGTTCGGAATTCGATTCTGATTTATGGCACTGAGCAATCATGAACGAGTCGGCAAGGCGCTTGAGGTCTTAAAGGCCGGCCTCCCCGCGTTCGTCGAACGCGAGCTAAAGAGCGCCCACGGAGCGAGGTGGTTGGCCACCGCCAAACAGGTCATCGGACCAGCCATACAAATTGGCGGAACCGAGAACGCTCCGGACTGGGACGCCGCCGGGTTGCTGCGAGTGATGTGGGAATGTTGGAATGACGTGTTCGGGAAGACGCTGGGGCGCGCCGAACGGAGCATCGTGAGCGAGTTAATGGAAATCCGGAATAAATGGGCGCACCAGAAGCCTTTCAGCACCGATGACGCCTATCGAGCGCTCGACTCCATGCATCGCCTCTTGAACGCCGTGGGCGCAGTAAAGGAAGCCGAGGAGTTGGAAGGGCAAAAATCGGAGCTGATGCGCGTAAAGTTCGACGAGCAGGCCCGCCATGAAAGGCGCAAAACTCAGGCGACCTTGGGCTTGGAGGCGGGAACGGTCGCGGGGCTAAAGCCGTGGCGGGAAGTCGTGACACCCCACCCGGACGTTGCGTCGGGCCGGTATCAACAGGCGGAATTCGCGGCGGATTTGTGGCAGGTGTATCGCGCCAGTTATTCGCCA
>Ga0114951_10004657_pt1 | contig 13150 bp, 9 predicted proteins | sample AM7aDNAmetaG_FD_88677 | JGI IMG/M metagenome (GOLD analysis project Ga0114951, IMG submission 88677) | Freshwater microbial communities from Finland to study Microbial Dark Matter (Phase II) - AM7a DNA metaG | ecosystem: Environmental > Aquatic > Freshwater > Lake | place: Finland: Lake Alinen...
AATTGGACATATCCGATGCAAGACGATACTCCTTACAATCGTACGGTGTTGCTACGAAACTATCGCCCAGATATGATTCAAAAGGTAGATTTAAATCGAGTACAGAATGACGATACGAGTTTATATTTGGACGGAAGTAACTATGCAGAAGTGTTGTTTACTAGTGATTTAAATATTAGTAATCAGCTAGCTGTCACTACATGGGCGCGCGCAGCCGATTGGAATAACGTACAAGGACATGAGATCTTGGGCAAATCGTTTCGCGGCGGATGGACTATCCGATATAGTAATGGATTCTTTACTCCTACATTCTCAATAATGGGCAGTAGTAATGGAGTATTGATGCAAGGAAATAGTGATGGCGATGTGATAAATTTGAAGACATTGCCTGGTAATTCACAACCAATAAATTGCGCAATCGATCGCGATCTTTACACATGGATCATCGACAACACATCAAAAACACTTTACAAGGTAGATTATGAAGGCACCATAGAAACGCAGGTGGCATTTAACCCGTCCGTAAATCTATCGGACATCACTATCGACAACAATAGTAACATATGGGTGTTAGATACGAATGCCCATTATGCATCGGGATTTGACGCGCAAGGAAACTATGTTTCTCGTGTAGCACAAACGGGATCTAATCTAGACGTTTCACTACAGGGTACTATTACCTCGCTTAACTGTATTGATATGTGTTTTGATAATACAAATACATTATATCATGTTACTTCGGGTGGCCTATATCAAAATGCCTCACTTATTTATAGTGATCCTGGTTTGTATCGTATTAAGTGTGATAAAGATAATAATCTGTGGTTAATTAAGAATCCGAATATATTTGTAAAGATGAATACCACCGGTAGTGTAATACTTTCTGGATATATAGATTCTATGATTGCCGACGATTCGTGCAATCTAAGTTTAACAAATGAATATGATACGACAGTATCACATCGCAGAGATTTTGTGTGGTTTATATCTCCTCTTGCTAATCGAATGTATAAATACGATATAAATGGAAATCTGATTAAATCGTTTAATCTGAACGCATTCAATATCGCACCAACAAACCGAGACTTTACTAGTTACGATTGGAACCGTAAATTTGATTATATCGCACACAACGGCATCCCACAAATTAAAGCCGAAGTATATATGGGTACTATTACCTCGCCGGTGTGTGGACGACAGACAATTTCATTCCCCGTTAGTGGATTTAATAACAATGAGTGGCATCATTTTGCGCTAGTATATGATAATGTTGCAGGAAACTTTTCGTTTATGGTGGATGCTGTTAATCGTGGGACTATTTCAGTAACTCCGGGCTATTACATTTATTACAACTATGAAAATAGTATTTCTGTTGGAGCCGATTCTGGAAAACTGGATATATTAGACAAGCAACTAAATATAAGCACGTTGTTTTTTAACGGATACATCGATGATGTGAGAATTTATAATTCAATATTAGATCCGTCTAATGTACGAAATATTATGATGACAAAATATTCATACAATAATTTGAAGTGGAACATGCCTACGGGATCACAGAATTATCTGGAAGGAATAGAACGCTTCTTTAAGTTTAAGACACCTGGCGCAAAGTCACAATATTACAACATCAGACTAACGGGTTTGCAGATAACCGATCCTAGCGTGCGTGGAATGATCGAGGATATAATAAAGCAAACGGTCATAAAGATATCACCACTTCATGCAGAGTTGTATAAAATAATCTGGGAATAACATGTCAACATATACATTAGTATCATATTTATGTTCTGATAATACTGCGAGATTTACAATAGTGGGATCACCCGCAGCCTCATATGCCACTACCTACTGGAACATATCATATTGGAATGGAAGTAATTTAGTACCGGTGCCATCCGGATCCGGGGACATTTATACTTTCCATACAAATAATAAAGGCACTTTTTTTCAGTGGAATTCAGGTTTATCATCCGCAACAAAGGCAAGCTCTAGTATTTTAGTTTCCGCTATCAAAGCCGATTCATATTACTTGGTGCAAGCGGCTAGTGCATTTAATATTGCCGGTCCTACTGCCATATGGATGCCTTTGGTATTGGATACTATTGCAACTAGTATAGATGCGAATCGTGCAAACTTTTCTGCTATATGGGTACCGACTTCAGGCAATGCCTCTGTACTAGGTACACCGATATATCCAATTCCAATTACTGCCACACGAATCAGCTGGAATTATACCGGACCAATCGGTCTTAGTGCAACACTTAGTGGAACACCTTATGTGTGGGGTGATAATGTATGGGGCGCACCGTCATCGACATATCTTCAATTGTCGGCAGATCCCACCGCGGGCGCTGCTGGATATCGAATTAATTCCGTAATATATGACGGTATGTCCAGCTATCGCACACCACAGAGTTTTCTATTTTCAACTGATAATACGTCAAGATTTACTGCTTCGGCAGGTGTATTGCCGTTAACTGCATCGCTAAATGCATATTATGGAAATAATCCAAGTAACGAATTTCCTATTAACTATAATTTACAGTGGAGCATTACACCCAATGATGGAAGTTTCTATGTATTGAGTGCCGGCGGACCAAATACGTATCAAATACCTATCACTGGAGGATTTGGCCCAGCTGCGAATGCAACCTCACTCCAAAATCTGATATTTATAACGACCAATTATGCCGGTACATATACGATATCTGTAAGTGGAAGTGATGGTACTATATATACTCCTCCGTCATATATTACGTATGGTGATATAACAGTACCTGGATGTACTCTACAAACGACAGTGGTCCCTATATGCGCAGTAAAGCCCATCAGTTATTTTTCATTGTTGGTTAATGGCATTTCGAGCGATGGAGTAACGCCGTTTAATTTAAATCCTGAACGTTTGATGATGTACTCGAATAACTGGATTACTGATGGTGTAGATGCGTTGAATAGTAATAGGACGAATCAATACATATTCGGCACAACCGACACCGTTACAAATATCGATCCTCTCAATTTGCAGGTCATAACAAAAATAACAAATTCACCCATAACATGTGCATACAATATTGGCGTGAGCGCAATTGATAATTTTTCACTGTCCGCAATTGCTAATACCAATGTGACATTTTTTGCCAATGAGTGGTTGGATGATTCGGCATACTATCCGTCTTTTGGTATAAATAATGAACCCGCGGGCTCTGGGGATCTGTGGCGTTTGAATGGTACGCAGCCATCAAATCCGTGGACAATTACCATCAGAAATTCATCTATTACACCATCCGGGGCACAGGGAAACATTGTATTTTCATTTTCAGATGGAAATACATCGGTGCAACCAATCAACTTCAATAATTTTACATACGGCGTTTCGATTGTATCTGGTTCCGGGCCGACTAATTTTACTATCAGTTCACTCATGACCGATCTAATCGCACCGAACCAACAGGCAAATACTACATATAATAAAGTGGGCGAAACACGTACTATCCATTTCCTTGATTACTTCCCAACCGCTAATATGGATATCTACCCCATGAGTGCATGGGACGCCACCACCCATGCATTTTCTTCTGTGCAATTGAATTCTTCCAATATGGGGGGCACTAGTGCATACGGATATTGTCATACTGAGATATTTACATTAAGCGCATTATCCGCGGTTGATGTTACATATAATTGGAATATTAGTGGATATGCTGGTACATATATAACTAATACAAATTCAAACTTATTATCAGCAGCTGTAGGATCCAATGCATATACATCTAGTTATCCAGTCGAATTAAAACTATGGAATGTATCAATGCCATTATCTATGCCGAATTATCATGTTGACGATAATTCAGGTTTATTAGTTCCATACTACAATTATACTAATACATCTATTAATACATCGAAAACCAAAAATGCTATTTTGATGCAATCTTTCGATGCACAATTGAATGGAAATGTGCTGGTGTCGGCGACATCGTTTGGCGTATCGGCACAAGCTTTACAGCTTAGTTCGACATTTATTTCACTACCAACTAATTTGCCGGTGGTTCTTAATACTAGCAATGGCACTACTACATGGGTAGTTAGTACCCCAGGATGGACACACGAATATCCAAGTATCCCTGGAGTAACTAATATATACATGAATACGGATGATAACGGTTCAACACCAGGAATTATTCGTTTATATCACCCAACACAAATGCAAGTTATCGCGGACTCTTTTGTGTCATTGCTGCCGTCACAAGTGCAAATTACCGATTATTGTACGGGTTCTGACTCTGTTAATATGCCAGTTACACCGGTCACCGCATGGCCGTTGACACCATTGGTATACGTATCGAACAAATATGTGTTGACTGGCGAAAATGTATCATTCTACAATCTCGTTCCTCAAAGTCCATATATTACTGGATTTGGATGGAATAATGGTTTTGCATCTACCATTCTCCATACTAATGTCCCATATGTTACTAGTTTTACAAAGGCCGGCCGTCAGGATATTAGTCTGACTACATACTATTCAGCATTTAATGCCACATATGCTGAAACGTTAATGCACAATAATATTGTAACCACATTAAGCGAATTTCCTAAATATGATCCCAATAACAATCGCGTATTCGGCGCAACACAATTGATACTTCCATACAGTCTCGCTGAATGTGAAATTCCGCCGAATGAATGGGCTACGAGTAACAATATCAATAAATGTTTCGATCGCCTACAGGCGAACTTACTATACATCAATAATAATGCGTTAATCTATAATAAACCACCTACCGAATATCATGGATGGTTGGGATCGCTAGGGGAAAGCGATGGAACGATTCAGTATCACTGGAGAGTAAACCAACCAAATAATGCATATAAATACACTCTTTCGAAGAATGCGATATCTGATTACTTTACCGATGTGACGGATTGTGAAATTCAAAACATACCCGGAGTTATGAATGATGTTATGTTCGTAGCTAATACAACATCGGTAAAGATATTATCTGCAGATTTCTTTGCCGGAGAAATCTCTTCCAGATCATATAGAGGAATTGGTGAGAATTTTGTAAATCTACAGGCTATTGGTTTAGATGCCAATTTCGTAACTGATCCGCGTATCTATCTATTAGACTCAGCACGTAATCTAGTCGTAGTGTTTAGTTATAATCATAGCGACAATATATGGAAATTATTGTATAGCTGGGGCGGACTCGGTGGACCCAATGCACAGACTAAGTTCAATACACCTAGCGATATGCTAGTGGATTCGTCAAACTTCGTGTGGGTTACCGATACTAATAATCTCTGTGTTAAAAAATTCACAAGAACGGGTACATGGGTAGCCACTATATCAGATCCGAGTTTTACCATAACGGAAAAACCTATCAGTACTGCGTTGGACGCAGATAATAATTGCTACATACTAACATCAAATGGCATTAGCATATTCGATTCAAACAATACGTACATGCGTAGAATTGCATTGGACGCATACAGTCTAGAGGGATTGAAATCTATCGAAACTTGTCGTGACGGAGGTTTCCTATATGTGACTACCAGTAATCGGATTATAAAGATTGCATACACTGGTGTTATAGCAGGGACCTTTGGTGAAGAGTATGGTGGAACATTTAAGAAGACATTCCACGACGCACATCGTAATCTATATATTTCAAATGGCTTGTCGATATTGAAGTATATTGATAAACTAGATTTGATAGGTCTAACTAATGCAGACACCATCTTAATGGGGTGGCCAATGGATCATGTATATGTACAATCTGATGAGTATATTCAAGATTGGGTACTTAATCGAAGTTTTGCCCGTTTCTGGGATAACTTAGAATTATTCCGTCGCTCACTAGATGGTAAATTTGATCATACAACAATTAATAACATATTGTACCCTATAATTCGTTCATTTGCAGTGAGTGAATTTAGTACATTTACATTCAATAAGAATGACATCTTCGTGGGTATTAATGAATTAGTAACCGCTGATGTATTCAATAGATGTATCGGAAAATTATATAATTGTGAAGTTATTCTGTCAAATATGATCAGTGATTGATAAGTATTTTCACCTAACATTAGTAACCAGTAACGGTTCCTACGAAAGTAGAGGCTTGAAGGAGAAAAGACATGTCCAATCGTTTTCATAATAAATTTCATAGACACAATCATCACACATATAACTCAGTGGACGCCGATAGCGGGCACGATTCGATAGCATCACCATCCGATCCATTTAAAGGTGACTTCGTTATTAACGGTGCTTTAAGTGCAAACGCCGCGCTGAGTGCATATGCCGGTTTATTTAGATGCAATAGTGTGGCACTATGTGCGATCGGTGGCATTGGTATTAGTACCAATAGTATGTATGCCGCAAATATAACGGGTATAAATATAAACGGTACCAATCTTTCCGTGGGTACGATCGCCGCAGGCAATCTTAATATACCCAATTGGAATTCAGTATATACATCAGTAAACTCAACAAGTGCTAACTGGAACTCAACATATAACTCAGTGAATCCTGTAAGTGCCAACTGGAACTCAACATATAACTCAGTGAATCCTGTAAGTGCTAACTGGAATTCAGTATATAACTCAGTGAATCCTGTAAGTGCTAACTGGAATTCAGTATATACATCGGTAAACGCAACAAGTGCTAACTGGAATTTAAACAGTGTTGGTGGTGCACTTGCGCAAGCTTCTTATAGTGTATTGACGGCAGCAAGCGGAAATTGGAATTCAGTATACAGTAGTGTAACATCAACAAGTGGAAATTGGAATTCAGTATACAGTAGTGTAACATCAACAAGTGGAAATTGGAATTTGGCATACACTAATGTGAATCTTTATTCAAGTAATTGGAATTCTGTATACAGTTCCGTTGCATCTACCAGTGGAAACTGGAACGGAACTACAACTATAGTAAACAATAATGCACCAAGTTGGAATTCAACATATACCACTGTATATCAATACAGTGGCAATTGGGGATTTCCGCGGAATCGACCGTATTATACTGCGCATGCCGCATCTTCCATTAATCTTTTTTCACCAGTACAATTCGCTTCAGCTGCCATAGTTGGAATGCCACAATGGGCGGAATATACTGATCGTGGCGGCATATATTACGATGGAAATTATAATTCAACATATCAAACAAACGGCGCTGCAAATCGTCATCGTGGTTCGAATTGGTTTCAAATGCGAATATATGTAACAGATCCATCACAATACCCAATACAAGCGTTTCTTTTCAGAGTAGATGATCAATTTTATATGTATGCAAATGGAAATTATACAACGCCAATAATGAAATGGACTGCCGTATTTTCAAGGGGTGTCACCCAAGCACCTATAACTTCTTCGTTTTCACTAACCGCAGGATATAACACTATCGATATTGTTACTAATAATAGCGCCGGTGCAAACTGGGGATTGGATATGTCATGTCCTATGTTAAATCCCTCATATGCTATCTGGGTTGATCCTAGCCCCGGGTATTAATAAATATCTACACAAAAAAACCGATGTCATTTACGACATCGGTTTTTTTATTTTATGTAAATTGATCACGTAGTCGTGGCCATCGTAAATACGGTGATCATCGAAGATATCTGATCGAGTGTAGTAGGAACAAGAGCTGTAGATAGTTGAGATGTACTGAGTGTAGTTGTAATCCATTTTGGAGTAGGGCTAGTTTGACTATATCCTTGAATGGCTTTCATACCCGCATTGTCGAGAATGATATTGCAATTGCCGGCAACGCCAGATGGAATTAGAGACGATAGAGACGATAATATTGGTGCAAAATCTTGGCCATATGCACGAAATGCAGAGATTAGCTGTGATGCAGTATATCGATTATTTCCTGTCCGAATATCCGTATCCGACGAATCCGTCCATGAAAACGGAACTATGATTGAAAGTTCATTATTAGTATTGGACAATATGATATTGTTTATCTTGACGTTCGCCACACTATATGATACTGTTTTATTTATTGGAATGTTCATTATGTTCTCCTTAATTATTTATCACTGTATACCTTGAAGAATAGGCTCTAATTGCTTTGCATATGCAAAAAATGTAATTTCGCCGTGATATATGCCAAATCCACTATCAAAATATGTTGTACTTAAAGTATAATTCATTGTTCCCTCGGATAATTCTGATTTTATACTTGCTCCCCCAAATGATCCCCCTCTAACGGTGTCATTACCGAACGAATCATAACCTAGCGAATTGATAATTACCGGGCGGAGAAATACACCTCCACCTACTGTTCCATCTAATGTATCCACGATTCCATTAAATATGCCACCATATATGCCACCATGTATACTGAGCGTATATCCAGTAAAGTCCCCACCATAAATTACACAACCATCACTAAGATTTAGATCTGAGATAAAGGTTCCGCCTGCTATATTACCAGCCCAAAGTGTGATATAACTGCAATTAAATGTACCGCCATATATAGTCTCACCGCCATATATAGATATAGAATCGCAAATCCAATTTCCGCCACGGATCGATAGATCGCCATACAGTGTGATGATTCTATATGCAAGTGATCCATAAAATTGCCCGCCATATATAGCACCACCAGGGGATCGCCCATCTACGGGACAATTAAAGATTCCACCATACACTCTGCCGCCTATAAGCCATTCATTGTTATCAAATGTACCGTTGGAGATAATACTTGATCCATCGATATTTCCACCAGCTGCGAATTCGCCACCAGATATAATACTACCGTTTGCGGAATACACAACCACAGCGAATGAACCGCTATCTATTATACCATCATTATCTAAAGAACTTGTTGCACCATAAAAGAATCCTCCGTGTATGTGTGCGCCCGAATAATTTCCGAAAGTTGAGTAATTAAAAGATCCACCAAAAATAGTGGAATAATTGATAAATAAACTTCCGATAAAATCGCCATTATATATAGTACCGAAATTACTGAAATTACTGCCATAAAAGATACTGCCGAAACCGGGCCCATTGCCGATATCGCCATTATTGGTGAACCAATCACCACTAAAATTACCCCCAATTATCGTACTATAATTGGTTAACCACTGAATATCACAATTACCTGATATGAATATAAACATACCGATGGGAATGTCTATATTGGGGCCAGAGCCAAAACCCGCCCACACCCCATCAGCCAGTGTGAGATCATACATCGTTAGCGGATCTTCCACCGTCCATGGGGCATTATCCGGGTGAGGACCTGTACCGTCGGAAGAAAACCACCAATTAGTAGTATCCGACCAATTATTAGACCCACTATCTTTCCAATAAAGCGTTGGCATATTTAAACTCCATTATAGCAATCCACCACCCATAACATCCAGTTTCGGTATATTTTGATACATTGTAATTCCGAACCCTGATATACTTAAGGTTTTGTTTATTATCGATAAACGCACCACATCAGGACCGAAAGCGCCGCCGTATATCACTGCATTGTTGGTAAAACCATTGCAGTAGAAAGTGCCGGCATACACGATTCCATTATTAGTAAAATTCGATCCATACCAATTTCCACCCGAAACCGCATTAGAATTGGTAAAATTTGTCCCATACCAATTTCCACCAACAATTATACCAATACCGTCGATATTACTTGCGTAGAAATTGCCACCACTAATGGTATCGTTGTTGATTATGTTGCCATTAAATATACCACCGTCTATAATACTAGACGCATTGTTAGTTACATCACCATTAAACGTTCCTCCATGGATGTAACCTTGATATTTTGTACCACCGTCGCCATTCATAAATCCCGAACCGTTAAATATACCACCGTCTATTTGGCCGTAATTAGCTATATTATCGGATAAAAATATGCCACCCTCTATATAGCAACTAATATAGAAGGTGCATGGACCGCTAAATATTCCGCCATATACGTGCGCATCAGATGTAAGCAGAAGTCCACCGTTAAATGTTCCGCCATATATAACGGTTCCGCCATAGTAATAGTCACATTCACATATATCGGAAAATGATCCATTAAAGATTGTTCCACCCAGATTCTGCACACTTGTAAATGTTCCATTATTGATTATACCATTTTGGTTGACAACACTAAAAATTGCCCCACCACTAACATCAAAAGAGCCGCCATTAATTATCCCGAAATTATTAGTAACATTTACGAAACTACCACCATTAATTATCCCACTGCCGTTTATAAAATAATTACCAGTGAATATTCCCCCGTTTATGATTCCTTGATGTTGTAGGCCGCTATGTACAACGGTTGCATTGCTGAAATGATCGCCACTGAACGTACCACCATAGATATACCCTCGGTTAACTATATAATTGCCGCTGAAGTTTCCGCTGTATATGTTTACCATATTAGTAAGTGAATTGATATTACATATACCTGAAATCGTCCATGCACCAGTAGAACTTCCTATATTAACATCTAATGCAGGAATAGAACTACCAAGACTTAATCCCAGATCATCACCTGCCGTATCTACAGTAGTCCACGGAACATAGGTTGGAGTTGTTCCTGTAAATTTGAAAGAAGAATTCCAGTTACGTACATCGCCCCAATTAGAAGAAATGATATTGCGAAAAAACCATGCCATATTAGTATCCGCCTATTACCGTATTGAGGCACCATTTGTCACCGCTTTGAGATACTCCATATCTCATCTGAATGACGTATGTCAAATATGCAGTCAGCACTTTAGGATTAGTAAAACCACTATCACTGGGGAGCAAAACAGATGCCGGAAATGTAAGATTACGATTAACACTATCCACAGACAGATAACAAGTCCATATACTGCCAATAACCGGATTTGATGGACCATAGAGTAGAATATCGCCATATAAATTGCACTTCCTGAAACTACCATCATTATAATCCGGCGTCGATATAAGTGCGTATGGAAGATCAATAGGCGAGGTTGCCGCTGCTGCGACGGCAAGTGTATCGATTAGATCTGTAAAATCTTTTTGACTCGGATGCTTTCCGCACGCGAATAAACTCTTTAAATATGCGATTGTTTGAATGCTCATGTTTTACTTCCTTGAAAGGGTATAGTCTCTATAATATATTTATGATTGTAGCCTCTGTTTTGCTAAATATTTATACAGTTATCAAATTACACATATGGGGACTATATGGAAGAACTAATAATACAGTTACACACATTTTGGCCTGAGTTCGCCGCGATTCTTATTTTGACAGTTATTAGCGTATTTTTCAAGGCACTTAAAAGACACACAGCAGAATTTGCGTGCTTTGTGATACGGATTACCAAAACGCCGGTAAAATGTGCATTTGAATCGACCGTAATGACTAAACTTGATAAGATACAGTCCGAATTAAAACCAAATGGCGGATCAAGTCTGAGAGATGCAATAAATCGAATTGACGATAAGGTAACAAAGGTAAGCAATAAAATTAATACAATACAAGCAAGCGCCGATATTACTTCAGATACACTGAATATATGTCGTTGGTCCGCAGACAAAAATGGTCTTTACAATTTTATTAATCGTCCGTTTAAGAAATTAATTGGTGCTGTAGATGATGAAAGTTGTCTCGGCGATTCGTGGATCACTAATATAGTTCATATGGATGATCGTGCAATGGTTCAGTTGGAGTGGAATCGTGCAGTTAATTCAAAATCTGAATATCATCATACATTCAGAATAGTAAGTATATCCTCGGGCGAGATTATCAAAGTTACAAATCACGCACGTCTGGTTATAGATGATCACGGTATGGTAAGTGGATGGGTTGGTGTTGTGATTCCACACGCTAAGTAATTTTCCGGGTGATTTCTTGTCTCTTGTGTGATATTCTATTGCATAGGAGAAAATAATATGGGTATGTATGATACTATCAAATGTTCGTTTCCACTTCCGCACCCACCAAATAGTGGCGAATTAACTACGTTCAATTTTTGTGATTTGCAATATCAGACCAAAGATCTTGATAATGTATTAGATTATTACGAAATTCGCGCAGATGGTACTATCTGGCATGAGATTTATGATATCGAAGATAAGCATGATCCTGATGCAAAAGGTATTAATAGTTTAATCGGTATGCATACAAAAACAAATATTCGCTGGGAACAGTTGATGCATACTGGCGTTATTAAATTTTGTGACTATCACCAGGATGATTTTCTTCAGAATGATTATTGGATTGAGTTTTGCGCAACATTCTATTTAGGAAAAATGACCGCATTATCTATTGCAAAGTTTGAAATTACCCCCAGTGCCGATCGCAAGGCGCGTGAAGCACAGTGGCAAAAAGAAAGTGAATGCGTTAAAATTTTGTGGAATAGATGGTACATGAAGTATGGTTATAGGTATTATGACATGTTAGTACGACAGTTATTTATACTGTGGAATCGTGTAAAGAATGAGATTCCAGAATCACATCAAGTAGAAAGGTGGCTACGGCCTCTGTAATATGACCCAGAAAAAAGAACGTGAAAAACAAATTCTTGAATGCTTTGACAAAGTATTCGATGCGTACAATAGTAAAACAGTAACAAAAGAATATATGTTGAAGAAGTGTAAATTTTTACATTCACTTCTCCCAACATCTAAGACGGTAAAGAAAGGTAGTTAAGTATGAGTTTCATGTGTGCTGCGACCCGGGAATTGGTTATTGGTGAGCGTTGTGTTCAGGTTCCCATTAAGATCCGTAAGGTTATTTATATTTCACAGACAAAGCCTGATCCACAGTCTGACTTTTTAAAGTTTGCTGGACAGAGTGAAGGCTGGGAGATTGTAGAGACTACTCCAGTACGTCAGGGTTCAGCTGAAGTATTTGCGATGCTTCATCCGCCTGTGATGGTCGGTGAAAAGGAAGTACGTTTCATGCTGCCGAACAAGCCGCGCGAACGTTTCATTCGTCATAATGACGATCCGGCTAATGATAAGCCTGTATAATTTATAGTGCGGCTAGAATTCTTTCTAGCTGTACTACTTCCGGTGCTTTAACGACCGTGCGCATAGCATACATCGTAAACTTGCGCACGAAGTCGTTATATTTGATTAGATTACTAAACGCAATTGCAACACCTTCGGGTTTGTTGTGTTTGAATTTATTTGTCACATCATCGCCCAT
>Ga0114951_10004658_pt1 | contig 13147 bp, 13 predicted proteins | sample AM7aDNAmetaG_FD_88677 | JGI IMG/M metagenome (GOLD analysis project Ga0114951, IMG submission 88677) | Freshwater microbial communities from Finland to study Microbial Dark Matter (Phase II) - AM7a DNA metaG | ecosystem: Environmental > Aquatic > Freshwater > Lake | place: Finland: Lake Alinen...
GTCGCCAACAACTTCACGAACCTCGTCACCTACACGGTCACCGCCGCCGACGCTTCCACGCAGGCCTACACGGTCACCGTGACGCTCGCCGCTGGCAGCCTCGCGATCGGCGACCCCTACCAGGGCGGCGTCGTCGCCTACATCCTGCAGAGCGGAGACCCCGGGTACGTCGCCGGACAGACGCACGGCTTGATCGCTGCGACAGCCGACCAAACCCCCTCACTCTCAGGAATCATGTGGGCGCTCCCAGCCTACCAAGGCACATCCGTACCAGGAGGGACAGATACCGCACTCGGCAGCGGCGCAGCGAACACGACCAAGATCATCGCCCAGAACGGCGCGGGCGTCGCCTACGCGGCCGGTCTGGCACGAGCCTACAGCGGCGGCGGCTACAGCGACTGGTACCTGCCCAGCAGGGATGAGCTGAACAAGCTGTACCTCAACCAAGCCGCGATCGGTGGTTTCGCCCAATACCTTCACTACTACTGGAGCTCTTCCGGTTACGAGAACTACCTGCACTACGCGTGGGGCCAGAACTTCGACGACAGCTACCAGTTCACCGACGACACGTCCTACGCGGCTAGGGTGCGTGCCATCCGGACTTTTTAGCCATTCATCCGTGTGCGCCCAGACAGTTGGAGGTGAGGCCCTTCGGGTGAACCAACGACGATAGGCTCGTCGTCGCCTTCCTGCGTGAGTCCGGTCCGAGTAGCTGCCAGGAAGCCCGCTGGCAGGCTGGCGGCCGGGCCGGGAAACGGGCCCGCTCGAAGCCCAGAGTCAAAGGCCCTTGCAGGGGCAGCGACTGAGCGGTCCGTAGCATCAAGCGAAGTCTGCCGCGTCGCGTGCGGCCCCGCCTGCAAGGCCGGGGAAAGGGAGCGCGCCCATCGCCGGCCGGGCCGTGGCAAGGGTGCCGTCGGGCGGCCGGCGTCACTGATCGTCAGTCACGACGGCATGCCACGCGCAACGCGGCCGCACATCGTCTGAAGAGGATGATCGCGGAACAGGGAGCAAGTGGTCGGAGCGCCGCCCGCTCTCACGGATCGTCAGGGGCTTCGGGCGCGGCACGCGCGCCCGGGTCAGACGCGTCAGCCACCGCCGGAGGCGACGCGCACCGAGCCGTCCTCCTCGACGATCACCGGCACCATCATGCTGCCGAAGGTCAGCTCCGCGAGCCGCTCCTGGCCCCCGGGCGCGGTCGTGACATCGATCTCCTCGTACTCGACGCCGCGCGCGATCAGGTCGTTGCGCGCGGTCATGCAGTACGGGCAGCCGGGCTTGGTGTACATGACGACGCTCACGGTACCTCCTCGCGTGACCATCCGGATGCCCCGGACCGGCACCATTGTACGTCGGAGGGGCGTCAGCGGCGAAAAAGGCGCAGGCCGTTGGCGGTGACCAGTAGCGAGGTGCCCATGTCGGCGAACACCGCCAGCCACAGGCTGACGAGGCCGAGCGGCGCGAGCACCAGGAAGAGCGCCTTGACGACGATCGAGAAGACGATGTTCTGCCAGATGACGCGTGTGGTGCGCCGTGCCAGGCGGATGGTATCGGGCACGGCCGACAGGTCGTCGCCCATGAGGGCGATGTCGGCGGTCTCCAGAGCGGCGTCCGTGCCGGCGGCGCCCATGGCGATGCCGAGATCGGCCGCCGCCAGGGCCGGCGCGTCGTTGACGCCGTCGCCGATCATTGCGACCGCGCCGTAGCGGTCGCGCAGCTCGGCGACGGCGGCGACCTTCTGGGCCGGCAGGAGGCCGGCACGCACGTCGTCGATGCCGGCTTGCGCGCCCACCGCGGCCGCCGTCTCGGGATTGTCGCCGGTGAGCATCGCCACGTGTGCGACGCCAATTCGGCGGACAGCGGCGATGGACGCCGCGGCGTCGGCGCGCAGCGGATCGCTGACGGCGATCACGCCGAGTGCGCCATCCTCGTCGCCGACGGCGATCGCCGTCTTGCCCTCGCGCTCGAGGCGCGTCACGGTTGCCTGCAGGGCCGGATCGCCGCCATGGACGCCGAGCAGCTCCGGCCGCCCGACGAAGAACAGGCGGCCTTCGATCTCGGCGCGCACGCCCGCCCCGGGGATGGCGCGGAAGCGCTCGACGGCGAGCCCGGGCGCTGCGGCCGGGGCGGCTTCGCAGCCGGCCTCTCCGCAACCGCAGGCGCTGTGCGCCGGCGCCTGCTGCGCGCCCTCAAGGTGCAAGCCCTCCGGGTGCGCGCTCGCGGCGTGCTCCACGATTGCGCGCGCCAGCGGGTGCTCGCTGAAGCGCTCAAGGGAGACGGCGATCTCGAGCACTCGTCCACGTGAGGTCTCGCGCAGCGCGACGATGTCGGTGACCCGCGGTCTTCCCGCGGTGAGCGTCCCCGTCTTGTCGAAGGCCACGACCTGGAGCCTCGCCATCTGTTCGAGGTAGACGCCTCCCTTGATGAGCACGCCGTGCCGGGTGGCGTTGGCAAGTGCCGCCAGGATGCTGACCGGGGTCGAGATCACCAGCGCGCACGGGCAGCTGATGATGAGCAGCGCGAGGCCGCGGTAGAACCAGGTGTCGAAGGACGCGCCGAGCAGCGGCGGCACGAAGGCGACGGCCGCCGCCAGCGCTACGACGATCGGCGTGTACCGCGCCGCGAAACGGTCGACGATGCTCTCTGCGGGGGCGCGTTGCGCCTGCGCCTCCTCCACGAGGTGGACGATCTTGGCGATGGTGTTGTCGGCCGCGGCGGCCGTGGCGCGCACGCTCAGGGTGCCGCCCTCCACGATAGAGCCGGCGAACACCTGGTCGCCGGGGGCCTTGGAGACCGGACGCGATTCGCCGGTCACCGGCGCCTGGTTCGCGGCCGCGGTCCCTTCGAGCACGACGCCGTCGACGGCCGCCCGCTCGCCGGGGCGGATGAGGACGATGTCGCCGGCGACGATGTCGGCGGCCGGCAGCGTGACCTCGGCGCCGCCGCGCAGGACCACGGCCTCAGGGGGCGTCAGCGCCATGAGGCCGCTGATGGCGCGGCGCGTACGCTCCAGCGTGGCGACCTGGAGCCAGGTGCCGAGGCCGAAGAGGAAGACGACGAGCCCGGCCTCGGACCACTGACCGATGGCGGCCGCGCCGAGCGCGGCCAGCGTCATGAGGACGTTCATGTCCACCTGGCGGGCGCGGAGGCTGAAGAAGGCGGCGCGGGCCACGTAGGCCCCGCCCGCGATCATCGCCGCGGCGAAGAGCCAGGGCGATGCGGCCGGCGCCAGCGCTTCGGCGACGAAACCGGCGACCACGAAAGCGCCGGACAGCAGCGTGAGGAGCGCGCGACGCTCGCGGAACCACGGGACCCCGCGTGCGGCGGCCAATCCGGCCGCGGCAGTGCCTGACGGGGCGGCCGCCGCGGCTCTGCGCTCCATTGTGTCGTAGCCGAGGCGCCGCACGGCGGTGAACACGCCGCCGAGGTCGGTCTCGGCCGGGTCGATGGCCACGGTCAGCGTCGCCGCGCCGAAGTTGACGTCGGCGGCGCGCACCCCGCGCTCCTTGCGCAGCGCGCCCTGCAGCTTGGTGGCGCAGTCGGCGCAATCCATGCCGGTAACGTGCAGGACGCGGCGCTCGGAGCCGTCTTCACCGGGGAGAGGCGCCAGCAGATCGAGCTGCCCGTGGTCGTGGACGGCGAGGGGGCAGTGGTCGGCGCAATGCGCCTGGGCGCCGGCGCGGCGCGCGAAGGTGCGCACCTCATCGACGCCCAGGGTCGACTCGTCGAACTGGACGTTGAGAAGGCCGCGAGGGACGTCCGCCTCAACCGCGTGCACGCCGTCGAGGCGGCCCAGCTCGCGGCCGACCTCATCCACGCACTTGCCGCACTCGGCCTCGCGGGGCAGCAGCATCGTCAGCTCGAGAGTCTGCTCGCTCACGATGCCGCGCCTCCCTCGTGCCCGTGACGCACGTGCTCGCGGGTGATGTCGAGGAGCACGCGGATGTGCGCATCGTCCGGCGAGTAGAACACCATCTTGCCCTCGCGCCGGGCGCGCACCAGGCCGTGAGTGCGAAGCACGCGAAGGTGATGGCTCACGTTGGACTCGCTCATCTCGACGGTCGCCGCGAGGTCGCAGACGCAGAGCTCCCCGGCCTCGATGATGGCCGCGACGAGCCGGCAGCGGCTGGGGTCGGCGAGCACCTTGAAGACGGCCGCCATCTGCTCCGCCTCCGCGGCCGTCACCAGGCGCTCGCGGACCGCACGCACGCGCTCCGGGTTCACGACCAGCACGTCGCAGCGGTCGAGCGCGTCCATGTCATCCTTGCCGCGGATCTTCGCGTCGGGCATGCTGTCTCCGATCCCTGAACGTCTGAACGGACGTTCATATGATACCCCCGCTGCAGCCGTACGCCAAGTGCTCCTGTCGGTGGACTGATCGACAGAGTACTATTGAGCGCCCGCGGGCCCGCAGTGCCCCGCCGCGGGCGGACTACGATGTGGTCGCCGGATCGTCCGTGCCGTGCACTTGAGGAGGTGCGATGAGCGTCATCACGCTCTACGGTGTGGTCGTCGTCACGTTCATGATGGTCATGTACGCGCTCGAGGGCCGCGGCCGCGTGTTCGTCCTGGCGTTCGCTGTCGGCTGTCTGCTGTCGAGCCTCTACGGATTCCTCTCGGGCGCCTGGCCGTTCGGCGTCGTCGAGCTCGTCTGGGCCGGAGTCGCCGTGCGGCGGTACCTGGCGGCCGGAGGCGGCGCCAGAGTTGACACCAACTTTTCTTGATGTATTCTAACATCGAAAGAAGTTGATACGGTCTGCGCGAGACGCGCGGAAAGGAGCCGGGATGAGCGACGCGACGACGGACGAAGGCCTGAAGGAGCAGATTCGCGAGCACTACGCCGAGCGCGCGGTCGCGGCGAGCCAGTCGCAGCCGTGTAGCTGCGGCTGTAGCCGCGGCCCCGCTCAGGTCGAGCCGCAGGACGAATTGGCGCGCGGCCTCTACGCCGTGGACGAGACCAGCGAGCTGCCGTCAGAGGCGGTCCTTGCCAGCCTCGGTTGCGGCAACCCCACGGCGCTCGCCGACCTGCGGCCCGGCGAGGTCGTGCTCGACCTCGGCAGCGGCGGCGGCATCGACGTCTTCTTGTCGGCTCGTCGCGTCGGTCCCACGGGCAAGGCCTACGGCCTCGACATGACCGACGAGATGCTCGCCCTGGCGCGCGCCAACCAGCGCAAGGCCGGCGTCGACAACGTCGAGTTCCTCAGGGGAGAGATCGAGAGCGTGCCGCTGCCCGATGCCTCAGTCGATGTGATCATCAGCAACTGCGTGATCAACCTCTCGACCGACAAGGACCGTGTGCTGGCCGAGGCCTTCCGCGTACTCAGGCCCGGCGGCCGCTTCGCGGTTTCCGACGTCCTCTTTCAAGGCGACATGACGTGCGTTCCGCAGAGCCTGCTGGGCGACGTCGAAGCGTGGTCCGGCTGCATCGCCGGCGCGCTTGAGGAGCAGGACTACCTGGCGCGCCTGCGCAAGGCCGGCTTCACGGACGCCGCCGTGGAGGTGACGAACGTGTATGAGGGCGCCCCCGAGAACGCCTGTTGCGCCCCGCCGGAGCTGCCCGACGGCGTGCGGCTGATCAGCGGGTTCGTGCGCGCGACCAAGCCCGCCGCCTGAGGAACCTCAGCGCGAAGAGGGCGGGGCGCTCGCGAGCGCCCCGCCCTCTTCTTTGCGTGCAGCGTCGCGCAGCCCGTGTGCGGTCTTACGGCCCGCTGCCGACCCAGGTCGCGCCGCCGTCGACGGTCTTCAGGACGACGCTCTCCTCGCCGACGGCCCAGCCCTGCTGGGCGGAGACGAAGCAGACGGCCTGCAGCCCGGTCTTCACACCCGACTTCTGCGCCGCCCACGTGGCGCCGCCGTCGGTGGTCGCCCAGATGGTGCCCGCGTTGCCGACTGCCCAGCCGTGCTCGGCGTCGAAGAAGGAGACGTCCTCGATGTCCTTGTCCTGGCCATGGACGACGGCCACCTTGGTCCAGGTCGCGCCCCCGTCGGTCGTGCGCAGCACGCTCTTGTCGGCGCTGGCCCAGCCGTGCTCGGCGTCCACAAAGCAGATCTGCAGGAACCACGTGCTCTGCGGCGTCGGCTGCTTGCGCCAGGTGGTGCCGCCGTCACTGGTGGCCAGCACCACGCCGTGGCCGGTCTGGCCGCTGTAGCCGCATGCCCAGCCGGTCTCGGCACCCACGAAGTCGACTCCTGTCAGCACCGTGGTCTTCCGCCCCGACTGCTTGAGCTGCGTTTGCCAGGAGGAGCCTCCGCTCGTGGTGCGCACCACGACGCCGTAGTACTGGATCTCGCTGACGGCGCCCACCGCGCACGCAGTGTCGGCATCGACGGCCACAACCTGGTCCATCTCGCCGTTCACGCTGGGGAGGACCCGCGACTTCTTCCACGTCGCGCCGCCGTCCGCTGTCGAGAAGAGCAGGGGACCCGCCTTACCCAGGTACTCAATCGTCCACCAGTTGCCGCTGGCGTAGCCGTGCGTGGAATCGGCGAAGCTCACGCTGTTCAGATTGACGCGCCCACTCATCGTCGTCTTGGTCCACGTGGCGCCGCCGTCGGACGTGCGCAGGACGTACCCCGCCTGGCCGGCGATCCAGCCGTGCGAGGCATCGGTGAAGCTCACGTCCGTCAGCACCGTCGACATCCCCTGGTGGCCGGCGCCGCGCTGCGTGGCGACGTGCGCCGGGCCGCGGGCTGCCGCGGCGACGCCCGCCACGACCAGCAGCACCATCAGGCCCGCGAGGCCAATCATGATCGCGCGCCGGGGTCCCGAGTACGTCCGTGGTCGCCGGAGTCTCGTCACGACCCGCCCTTCGCCCGCTTCGCCCATTGCTCGCCCTCCATCACATCGTTGCCGGATCGGCGCCGCTCGCTCTGCATTCTCGAAGCCACCTGTTGCGAGCGGCCGTCCGTGCATGTATCGGCAGGGCCAGACCAAAACGCGACCCGGCGCGGCGAGAGTGCGCGGCCAGGGCCGGCGTCCGCAGGACCGCCGGCATCCGTGGACTCACCGGCAGAAGCGTCGCGGACTGAATCGTCCACCTTCCCCGCGCGCTGCCCGGGACGTAGCATGCCGTGGACGCCGCTCACCGCTTCGAAGCTGGCCACACGGCACTCCAAGCGGCCAAGGGTCGCTGTCATATTGAATGGTATACTATAGCAGATTGTAACATTTGGCTGTAGTATGAAGGAGGCACCTGCACCTGTGAATCTCTCTGCTCTCGAGGCGCAGAACCCCTGGTGGGTCGCAGGGCAGGTGCCGGCGGCGATGCGCGACACGGTGCCCCGCCGGCTCACGCCGTCGGTCGCCGCGGGGCTTTCGCCCGACCTCGCGACGGTGGTCCTCGGTCCGCGGCGCGTCGGCAAGACGGTGCTCCTTCACCAGGTCGTGCGGCGCCTGCTCGAAGGCGGCGTGGCGCCCCGCTCGATCGTGTATCTCTCGGCCGACGACCCCCTTCTCGGACCCACGGCGACCCTTTTCGAGGAGCTCCTCGCCTTCGTCGAGGAGCGCTTGCTGGGCGGGTCCGGCGAGGTGGTCTACGTGCTGGTCGACGAGGTCCACGTGATCGCCGACTGGCCGCTGTGGGTGAAGCGCTCGATCGACAGAGGGCGGCCGCTGGTCTGGCTGGTCACCTCGTCTGCCGGCTCGATGCTGCATCGTGGCTCGCGCGAGAGCCTCGCCGGCCGCGCCCGCGACGTGCGCCTCCTGCCGTTCTCTCTCGCCGAGGCGGCGGCGCTCGTGCGCAGCCCCGCCGCGCCGCTGCTGGAGCGTTGCGCCGGGGTGTGGGAGAGCCAGGGCGTCGGCGCCCTCGTCGGCGAGCGAGCCGCCGCATTGAGCCGCCTGAACGACGAAGCTCTCGGCTTGGGCGATGAGCTGACGCGTCTTTCGCGCTGGTACTTGCGGAGCGGCGGCTTTCCCGAGGCACTGGCGGCCGCGGGGGCGCTGTCTCCACGGGAGTACTTCTGGCAGACGCTCGTCGAGCGCGTGCTCTATGTGGACGTGCCGGCGGTCGCACGAGTGCGCCAGGCCCACGTGCTTCGCGAGCTCTGCCTCCGGCTACTGAGTCAGGGGCCCGCGTTGATCAACATCGAGCGGCTGGCGTCGGAGCTGGGCGTCACGCACGTCACCGTCGCCGAGTACCTGGGGATCATCGAGCGCACGATGCTCGACTTCATCCTGCCAAGGTACGCGACCACCCTGGCTGGGAGGCAAAGGGGCGGCAAGAAGTCGGTGCCCGTGGACACCGGCCTTGTGGTCGCGCTCAGCGGCTGGGACCTCGGCGGCGCGCAGGGCGCAGCGTTCGAAGGCCGTCTGGCCGAGGTCGTCGTGCACGCGTGGCTGCGGCGCTGTGCGGCTGCCGGCGACGTCATGCACTGGCGCGCGCGCGAGGGCGTTGAGGTCGATTTCGTGTTCGTGCCCCAAGGAGGCCCCGTCTTGCCGATCGAGGTCAAGTGGGGTCAGAGCCAACGCGGCCGGCATCGCGGCCTGGCTGAGTTTCAGCGGCGCTACGGTGTGGCGGAGTCGCTCATGGTCGTGCGCGAGGGGTTCGACGTCGCCGCGGCTCAGGCCAGCCTGCCGCTGTGGATGCTGGCCTGAGCCGCGGCGACGTGCGCAGCGCGCCTCAGGCGCCGTTCGGGCGCGCGACCAGCGTCACCTTCACATCACTGGTCTTGCCGCCGCTGACCACGGTGAGCGTCACGGTGTCGCCCGGCTTGTGCTTCATGATCGCCGCGGCGAGCTCGTCCATGCCGGCCAGCGACTGGCCGTTCATGGCCGTGATCACATCGCCGCCGACCACGTAGAGCTGTCCCTGCAGGTCGGTCTGCTGCGTGCCGCCCTTGATGCCCGCCTGCGCCGCGGGGCTGCCGTCGCTGACGGCGGCTACCAGCACGCCCTCGTTTTGCGAGAGCCCGAGCGCGCCGGCGATGTCGCTGGTGATCGTCTGGCCCTGCACGCCCAGGTAGGCGTAGGTGACCTTGCCGGTCGCCTGGAGCTGCTTCATCACGCTCGCCGCCGTGTTGATGGGCACCGCGAAACCAAGCCCCTGGTTGCCGCCCGACTGCGAGGCGATCTGCTCGTTGATGCCGATGACCTGACCGGAGGCGTCGATCAGTGGGCCGCCGGAGTTGCCCTCGTTGATGGCCGCGTCGGTCTGGATACCGTCGGGGATCACGGAGCCGTTGGGCGACTGCAGATTGCGGTTGGTGGCCGAGACGATGCCGGAGGTGACGGAGAAGTCGTAGCCAAGCGGGTTGCCGATGGCGACGACCGCCTCGCCGACCTGGACGGCGCTCGAGTCTCCCAGGGGGAGAGGGTCGAGCGCCGGGGTCTTGGCCGGGTCGACCTTGAGCAGCGCGACATCGCTGGTCTCGTCGATGCCGACGACGGTCGCGGCTACGGTCGTCGTGTCGGTGCCTGTGCCACTCTGCGTCTTGAATACGACCTTGACCGCGTCGGCGCTGACGCCGTTGTCGGAGACCACGTGTGCATTGGTGAGGATGAAGCCGTCGGCGGACGCCACGAAGCCCGAGCCCAGCGCCTGCGCGCTCGACGAGCTCTGGCCGTACGGGCTCATGCTTGCGACGTTGTTGAAGGTCGAGAGCACCTCGACGACGCCGGCGGAGTACTTGTCGTAGATCTGCGCCGGCGTCATGTCGGTGCTCGTCATGGCGACCGTGGTCGTGGCGGCCGCGCTCGTCACGGACTTCTCGCGGACCACCGTGGTCTGCTCGGTCTTCACCGGCAGCACGCCCGTGGCCATGAGCGCCACGACCACGAGCACCGTGACGGCGCTGCCGGTGGCGACCGCCCACCTGCTCGACCAAAGCCTCTTCATGACGGACCTCCCAACGGTGGTTCATTTGTTCTCGTCCACCGTTGTAGCGCGTCGACCTTGGGGTTCGCTGGGGAGAGGCTGAGAGTGGGCTGAGAGACTGCGAGGGCGGCTTACCAGCCCCAGCCCCCCCACATGCCGCCGAGGCCCATCCAGCCGCCGGCGCCGGAGCGCATCATGGCGGAGCCCGTCGGCAGGTGATGTTGCTTGAAGAAGCTCCGGACCTCAGCGCGATGGTGCGCCGTCATGTGCTTCAGAGCCGTCGCGGCGCCGGTGCTGCGCGGGGCGCCCTGGTACTGCTGCATCCACGCGGTGACGTCGGCGGTCTGCTTGCCGCGCAGGTCGAGCCACTGGCCGAAGCCCGCCACGTGACCCATCATCCACTCGGTGCCGTAGCCGCTGCCCCACATGTGACTCGCGTCCCAATGGTGATCGCCCATCATGCTGCCCATGTCCCATCCGCTCCACATGCCGCCTGAGGGGCAGGTCCAGGTGGCGCCGCCTCCGTACTGCTCGTAGAACGCCTTCATGTCATTCCAGAAGGCGGTCCAGAGGTCGTGCAAGGCCTGCTGCGCCGCGGGCGTTGTGAGGTCGGCCTTGTACGTGTCGTACCACGTCTGCATCGCGGCCTGGTGGTCGCTGCGAAGCTGCAGCCAGGCCTGCATCGCCGCGGGGTTGTCGGTCAGCCAGCCCGCGCCGGTACCCATGCCCCACATGCCGGTGCCGCCCCAGGAGCCGGTACCGTTCCACATGCCGCCGCCGCACCAGCCGCCGCCGGCCGCGGGCGGGGATGACGCCTGCATGGCGGCGGAGGCCGACCCGGCGGCCAACGCCGGGGCGGTCAGCGCGCCGAGGGCGAGCGCCAGCGACGCCAGGGCGATCAGCGCAGCTCTCGAGGGGTGGTTCATGGGTCGTCCTGCCTTCCGTTCGCTTGCATGAGTGACGTTGTCTCTCACAGGTCCTTGAGCTTCTGCAGATACTCTTCGCGGTCGATCTCGCCGCTCGCATAGCGGCGCTGCACGATGTCCCGCGGGCTTTCCGCGCCCAATGAGGACAGCATGCCCCCTGATTGAGAAGAAGTTGTGAAGGACTTCTGCCAAACTTGTGGCGGAGGCGTTCGCGGTGTGCGCAACGTCAACCCTGCGATGTATTGATGTCATGATGCTGCAGCTGCGTACTCAGGCCATGGAGACCCTCATGCGCACGACCTTGAGCATCGACTCGCAGGTTCTCGCCGAGTTCAAGCGACGCTCCGCCGAGACCCATCAGACGCTCAGCAGGCTCATCGAAGACGCCTTGCGCGAGCACCTCAGTCGCGGGCGCGATGCCGCGGCCACCAAACCCGTGGGGTTCCCCATCGTCGGTGGCCGGGGTGTCGCGCCCGGCGTCGACCTGTCCAGCTCGTGCGGCCTTGCTGAGTACCTGTACGGGCCGGATCCGGGCGACGGCTGAAGCGACGGTGCTCCTCCCCGATCTCAACGTCCTCATCGGCGCGCATCGTTCCGATAGCCCGACTCACGCGCGCTGCCGCGACTGGCTGCTCGCGGCTTATGCGGGGGGCGAAGCCTTCGGCATCTGTCCCCCCGTGCTTATCGGGCTCGCGCGCATCCTCACGCATCCGCGGGTGTTTCGCCCTCCCGATACGCACGGCCAGGCCTTCGCCTTCGTGCGCTCCGTCATCGGCCATCCGAACGCGCTTCTGCTCAACCCAGGACGCGAGCATCTCGGCCTCTTCGAGGATCTGTGCCGTCGCGCCGACGCCCACGGAGACCTCGTGACCGATGCCTATCTCGCGGCCCTCGCCATCGAGACCGGTGCGGTGCTCGTCAGCGCCGACCGTGACTTCGCGCGGTTCCCCGGCTTGCGCCGGCGGGAGCCGTAGGGCGGCGGGCGCTGTCGTCGAGGGCCTTGCCCGCCCGCCCGCTAGCCCGCCCGCGTAGGCGGCGTCCGCCCCTGCGGGTAGACTGGCAGGGCGATGAACCCTCCCGAGGCCTACCTCGCCGAGCTGCGCGACATCCGCGCCTCCGGCGCCGCCGTGCCCGAGACGTCCGGCTACGGCGCCTTGGCCAATCTGCTGAATGAAGTCGGCGGCAAGCTGAGGCCCAAGGTGCGTTGCCTCATCAACCTGCAGAACGCCGGCGCCGGCATCCCCGACGGCGGGTTGTTCACGGCCAATCAGTTTCCCAAGGGCGCGGCGGAGCCGCTCAGCGGCCAGCTCCCCGCCCGCGGCGCGCTGGAAGTGAAACCGGTGGCAGACGACGTGCACGTCGTCGCCGAAAGCGAGCAGGTGCGCCGCTACCTCGAGAAGTACCGCCAGGTGCTGGTCACGACCTATCGCGAGTTCGTGCTCGTGGGCTTCAATGCGGAGGGCGAGGCGGCGAGCCTCGAGAGCTTTAGCCTCGCCGCCGGCGAGCAGGAGCTCTGGGCGCTCGCCGCGCATCCGGGCAGCGACGCTGCCCGGCAGGCCGGCGAGCGCCTCACCGACTTCCTGCGGCGCGTGCTGCTGCGCCAGGCGCAGATCGCCGCGCCCAAAGATCTCGCCTGGTTCCTCGCCAGCTACGCCCGCGAGGCTCGCGCCCGCGCCGAGGAGCGCGACCTGCCCAACTGGGTGAGCACGCGCAAGGCCCTCGAAGAGGCGCTCGGCATGAGCTTCTCGGGCGAGAAGGGCAAGCACTTCTTCCGCTCCACGCTCGTCCAAACCCTGTTCTACGGCCTCTTCGCCGCCTGGGTCTTCTGGGCCGAGCATCACCCGCCCACCGACGCCGGCGCCCGCTTCCGCTGGCGCGAGGCCGCCGGCTACCTGCACATCCCCATCCTGCAGAAGCTCTTCTACGACTTCAGCAATCCCGGTGCGCTCGGCCTCATGCGCATCGACGAGGTGCTGGACTGGGCCGCGGAGGCGCTCAACCGCGTCGACCGCGCCTCCTTCTTCAGCAGCTTCGAGCAGAGCCACGCCGTGCAGTACTTCTACGAGCCGTTCCTCGAGGCGTTCGACCCCGAGCTGCGCAAAGAGCTCGGGGTCTGGTACACGCCGCCCGAGATCGTGCAGTACATGGTCGCTCGGGTCGACGTGGTGCTGCGCGAGGAGCTGGGCATCCCCGACGGCCTCGCCGACCCGCGCGTCGTGGTGCTCGACCCGTGCTGCGGCACCGGCGCCTACCTGGTCGAGGTGCTCAACAAGATCGCCGCTACCCTGGCGGAGAAGAGCGGCGGCGTCGACGCTCTGGCGGCCCACGAGATCAAGCAGGCCGCCATGAGCCGCGTCTACGGCTTCGAGATCCTGCCGGCGCCCTTCGTCATCAGTCATCTGCAGATCGGCA
>Ga0114951_10004659_pt1 | contig 13144 bp, 7 predicted proteins | sample AM7aDNAmetaG_FD_88677 | JGI IMG/M metagenome (GOLD analysis project Ga0114951, IMG submission 88677) | Freshwater microbial communities from Finland to study Microbial Dark Matter (Phase II) - AM7a DNA metaG | ecosystem: Environmental > Aquatic > Freshwater > Lake | place: Finland: Lake Alinen...
ATACCGCAGGGAACCATCCGAAACGACTTGGTCGAGCAAATAGACATGGCCGCCCTCTCACTAGCGGCGGCAGGTCTTCCTGTACCTCCCTGGATGCAGGGACGGGACATCTTCGCAAAGGACTATCGCCGGCGGGACGCGGTATTCGCAGCGCGCGACCGCTGCGGTGAGACCGTGGATCGCATCCGCTCGGTACGAACCGAACAGTACAAGTACATTCGAAACTTCTATCCGGAGCGGCCGCTGCTGCAGCCAAGCAATTACAAGGATAGCAAAGCCATTCTTAAGCGTCTGCGTGAGCTGTACCAAGCCGGGAAACTCGATTCCCTCCAGGAGCAAATCCTGTTTGCCCCCTCGCGGCCGAGCGAAGAGCTTTACGATATCGAAAAGGATCGGTTTGAAACTGCCAACCTGACCGGAAAGTCCGAGTATGCCAATACGCTGCGCCAGCTTCGTGCGCGCTTGGACCAATGGTCTCGCCAAACGAATGATCCGCCCCCCGAGTCGGCCGAAGAATATGACGTGGAAATGCGGTGCCAAGTGGCGAACACAAGAGACCTGGTCCAAAAAGCTGCTGTGCAGAAAAATATCCTGCTGATGAAGCAATGGTCAACGGACCGTCCTTTGCGCCTGGCCGTGGATTCTCCTGGTGGCGTCCAAAACTGATGGCCCGAGTTCTTTTATGAAATGCTTGGTATTCCTGGCACTGTTTCTTGCTCTGAACGGTTGGTCGGCCGTGACTATTTCTCCGGTCACGAATAGTGCCGGCACGAAGGAGTTGGCCAGCATAGCGAACGAACACTTACAGCTTTCTTTCCTGCCTGCAATCCGGGGCGGCCAAGTCAGTGCCCGTCCAGTCGTGAAAGTCCGGACTGAGACCGGCTGGGCGGCAGTGCCTTTGGACGCTTCGGCGGATTCCTACCAGGTGCTTTCGGCTTCACCGGGAGTCAACCTGGAAACCACAATTAGCGGGTTCTATCCGCGCTGGACCGACAGTTCAAGAACCAACGGCGGGTTCTCACAAGTTATCTGGAATGCGGGAACGAATCACGAGGCGATTATCGCTTCCGTGACTCAGTTGGACGCGCACCAACTGAGGTTGCGCTTCCACCCGCTTTCGGTTGGCTCGCTCGAAGCCGTTTTGAGTCTGGCCCAGGGCGAGAAGGCGATTAAGGTTGCCCTGGAGTTCATCCCGGCCCGGGATGGGCAATTTGCCTTGGGTTACTTCCTCTTCAACCGCAAGCCCATAGGGGAAGTTGACGAACTGCTGATGCCCATGCTGGTGCAGCGTAAACGCTTCCCAACCAAGGAGTATACCCTTTTGCAGACGCAGTGCCCTACGCCCATGTCGTTGATGCAATTGGGAGCGTTTGTCTTGGCTGTTTCCGGGGATCGCACCTCGACCCCCTTTGAGTTCCCGGTTCCAGCCCAATCGCGCTATGGCCTGCATATTCGGAATCCGCAAGGCCAGGTTCAGCCTTCCATCTATGGTCCGTTGATCGGCACTCCGGATGCGCGGGCCAGCAGAGGGCAGCCAATAAGGTTCACCTTTCGCGTGCTGGCCCAGTCGGGGGACTGGTATGCCGGGTACCGCACGGTGGCGGATGAAGTGTTTGGCTGGCACGATTACCGCAGGAATGGAGAAGTCTCCCTCACCCAGGCCGCGCTGAACATGATCGACCTCTACATGGACGATGAGCACGGGGGGTGGTGGGACCGGGCCAAAGCTCCCTACCAGGTCGAGTCCAAGAACGGCGCCACGCTATCCTCCCCGCTGACAGCAGTATCCCTCTATTACCTGACGGGCGATACCAACCTTTACCAGCGGCGCACCTTGCCCACCCTCGAATTCCTCTTGTCGCGGGATGGACCACATTTCTCCCCGATTCCCGAGAATACGGGCGGTTACGCCAAGGGCTCGATGAAGGGGCCGGTGAATATTTTTGGCGGCACAGTCTACGCGGGCCTGTGGGAAATGATGAACCGGCGCACCCCCGTATTCCACGACATTGCTTTTCCTGGGGGCGGTGTGCGTTTGACCACCACCCAGCAGAATTTTGAAACTCATAACCAACCCTTCGATGAGTGGTTGGGGCGCTACCTGTTCGCGGGGGACAAGGCGGCATTGGAGCGGGCGATCCGCGAGGCGGACCGTTATATCGCCGAGGCGGTGAATACCCCTCCCACACGCGAGTTGGGAACGAGCCCGTTTTTCCTGATGCCCTACACGCCGGCCTGGGAAGGTCTTTTGCGCCTGTATGAAGTCACTCATGAAAGACGATTCCTGGACGCTGCCGCAAAGGGAGCGCACATCGTGATGACCGGGATGTGGACGCAGCCCGCGCCTGCAGCGGGAGACGTGACCATCCACCCCGGCGGTTTTTGCCACGGTGACAAGTTGCACCTCCTGCTGCACAAAGGCGCGGAGGAGTTTCGATTGGGTTGGCCCCGCAAGGCCGGCGACACCCCCGAGAGATTAGCTCCCGCCTGGATGGTTTCAAACGTTGGCCTCGGTTTCGAGCAGCCGACCACCTACACCTACAAGGATAACGGCGGGCGGCTGATCTTTCAGGCCCCCTGGGCCTCTGGTTTTCTGCGCCTGGCCCAATACACCGGCGATCAGCAGTTTGAGACCTATGCTCGCAACGCTACGTTGGGCCGCTGGGGCAACTACCCAGGGTACTACTACACCACCTTCACCGATCTCATGCAGCACCCCCGCTACCCTTGCGAGGGGCCGGATATGAGTTTTGTCTATTATCATCATATCCCGGTTCACCTCTCCTGGACGCTGGATTATTTGGTCAGCGAGGCCCTGCTGCGTTCCGCAGGCGGGATCCGTTTTCCTTCGGTGCGCCAGTTCGGCTACGCCTATTTCGATAACCTGGTGTACGGACATGAGCCCGGGAGGGTCTTTGGCACAGAGGGCGCCTGGCTGTGGCTGAGCAAAGGATTGGTCACCTTGGACAATCCGCAGATCAACTACCTGATGGCCCATACACAGGACAAATTCTTTCTCATCCTGATGAATGAAAGCTCCCAGCGGGAGACGGTGGTGCCGACGTTTCATCCGGAGAACATTGCGAAAGGATCGGGATATTTCGGTGCCGCTCGGGTGATTTCAGGTGGGAGTGGCGAGGTGCCGTTGGTCCAAAATGCCGGGAAGGTTAGCCTCAAGGCTCGCGGCCTCACTGTCTTGCAGGTGGATGGCCTGAGCATCGAAGTGCCCGGCCATCGAATTCATCCTCCCCCGGCTTCCAGGCAGCCCCGCGGCTTTGTGAAAGCATTCGCGAAGGATATCGAAGTTCGTGCGGCTGCAATCCAGATGGAGCCTGGGCCGTGGGAGGCGTATGTCTGGTGCACCGCGGGATCAGGCGACCTCAAGGAAATCAGCTTGGCTTGGAGCACTGGGGAGCAGTCTGGCGCGGTCAAAGATGTTGATTATCCTTATGAGTTCTCCATCCCGGTTCCGAGAGGGCACACCAATTTCAGCTTTAGTCTGAGGGGCCTCAAAGCCGACGGCACCAGGTTCAGCATAACCGAGACCAACATTGGAACAAGTGAGATTGAAGGCGAGACTCGATAAGTTGGGCGTTGAATGCCATGTGACCTACCCGGGCAGCACTCATATACTGCTTCGTGATCAACTTGATTTCCTAGTTCAGAAACTTAAGCCATGAAGAATGGAATATTCCGGTTCAGCAGCATCCTGACATTGGCCGCACAGTTGCTGGCTTTTCATGCTGCGGCAGACAACTCGTTGCAGCCCGGTTTCATGGTGCCGCCAGATTCGGCGAAGCCCAACGCCTGGTACCATTGGATGAATGGACATATCAGCCGTGAGGCGATCACTCGTGACCTTGAGTCCATGAAGCAAACCGGCGTCGGCGGGTTCACCCTTTTCAACACTTCTGAAGGCACTCCGCCGGGTCCAGTAATCTACCTGAGCGATCACTGGTTGGAGTTATTGGCCCACACTATTTCTGAGGCACACCGGTTAGGGCTTGAAATGGGGATGCACAACGGCGCTGGCTGGTCCTCCAGTGGCGGGCCTTGGGTCACGCCGGACCGGGCGATGCAGGAAGTGGTCTGGACTGAGAAGCGGGTGCAGGGCCCAATTGAGTTTGAGGGGGTGCTGGAGATACCCGAACCGGCCTTGGGCATTGAACGGGACATGGCTCGCAATCCGGCAATCAACAAGCGCTACTATGTTTCCCGGGAAAAGGTCCGAGGCTACTACCGGGATATCGTCCTGCTGGCGTTTCCCACTTTGAAAGGGGATACGGAGAATAAGCCTTTCCGGCTGGATAATTGGAAGCCCAAGGCCGGATTTTCCAAACTCAGCGGCGGGTATCAGCCGGGCCTGCGCCCGGCCTCCCCAGGGAATTGCATTAATACTGAGGCGATGGTGAATCTGAGTTCCCGGTTGGACAAGGAGGGACGGTTGAGGTGGCAAGTTCCTGCGGGGGACTGGACCTTGCTGCGGATTGGGTATCAGCCGACGGGGCGGCAAAACCATCCGGCTCCGGTGGAGGGTCGCGGGCTCGAGGTGGATAAAATGTCGGCGGCAGCAATGGATTTCTATTGGCAGAATTCGATCGCCAGGTTTTTGAAGATAGCAGGAGCCCACACCGGCAAGACTTTCAAAGGCTTGGTGGTGGACAGTTACGAAGTCGGCCACCAGAACTGGAGTGCGACGTTTGCCCAGGACTTTGAGCGGAGGCGCGGTTATGATTTAACGAAATATCTTCCGGCGTTGACGGGGAGGGTGGTTGATGATGTCTGGACGACCGAGAGGTTCCTATGGGACTTCCGCAAAACCATCAGCGACCTGATCGTGCAGAACTATTACCGCCGCATCGCTGAACTTTGTCGTCAGAACGGCCTCACATTCTTCTGCGAAGCTTACGGCAGCTTTGGGAACACGGATGATTTTGCGGCGAGTGGGCAGGCACAAGTTCCAATGGCGGAGTGGTGGGCGTTCCGGAACGAACCGGGGCATGCAGCCACGGCTAGGCTGGCGGCATCGGCGGCCCACACGTATGGGCGATCGATAGCGGATGCGGAAGCCTTTACTGGCCCGCCGGACCGGATTTTTGAGGAATACCCCTTCAGTCTGAAGGGGCAGGGGGATCATTTCTTCTGCCAGGGGATCAACCGCTTCAGCTTCCATTCCTTTGTTCATGATCCGTATGGGAAGCTGCCGGGGCTGGGGTTGGGCACATATGGCTCGAGGTTTGGGCCGGCCAACACCTGGTGGCCCTTTGCCCGGCCCTGGCTGGAGTATGTGGCCCGGTGCCAGTATTTGCTGCAGCAGGGGCGGTTCGTGGCCGACCTGCTGTATTACGTCGGGGAGGATGCGCCGCAGGCAGCCAGTCCGCGCGAGGAGTTAAACCCGGTGCCTCCGGCGGGGTATGACTACGACTTTGCCACCCGGGAGGTGCTGGAATCCATCCAGGTGAGCGATGGTCGTTTGGAGCTGCCCAGCGGGATGAGCTACCGGGTGCTGGTGCTGCCGCCGGTGCGGCACATGCGGGTAGAGGTGCTGCAACGGGTCGAGCAGTTGGTGAGGGCTGGCGCGGTAGTGGTGGGGCCCAAGCCGTTGCGCACATCCGGGCTGGAAGGTGGGGACAAGGCAGAGAGCGCATTGAACGCGATGGCTGAGCGGCTGTGGGGCCAGTGCGACGGGAAGGCGGTGACAGTCCAGGAGTTTGGGCAAGGGCGGGTGTATTGGGGCAAACCTATGGATGCGATTTTGGGAGAACTTAAGCTCAGGCCGGACTTTTCGTTTGAAGTGGTGGGAAAGCAGCAGTTTGAAACCCAGCCGCTTTATCCTGGCGGCGGTATGGAATTCATACACCGCAAGGTGGGCGCCACCGACTTGTACTTTGTGAGCAACCAGCATCAGGAGGGCAAGACCGTGGAAGCCCTCTTTCGGGTCGGTGATCGAATGCCGGAGCTATGGCATCCGGACAATGGGAGAACCGAGCTTGCCGCGCGGTTCAGGAGTGCCGGGGAAGGTCGGATGGCGGTGACCCTGAGTTTGGATCCCGCAGGCTCGGTGTTTGTGCTGTTCCGTGACGCGCTGAAGGACAGGCGCGGAATTGTGGCGGTGGAATTCAATGGTCAGGCTGCGAACGTGAGCGCGCAGAGGGAAGGGAACCACTTTCTGATTGGGAGTGCAAAGGCTGGGGAGTTTGTGGTTAAGAGTGCTGATGGAAGCTTCAGGAAAGCAAAGATTGAGGCTGTGGCTGAACCGCTGGAGTTGAAAGGTCCCTGGCAGGTACGGTTTCCGCAAGGTTCGGGCGCTCCGGAGCAGATCACGATGGCCAGGCTGATGTCCCTGGCCCAACACGATGATCCTGAAGTGAGACACTTTTCTGGCACTGCGATCTACCGCACCCAGGTGGAAATTCCGGCTGCACAGTTGGGAAAGGGCCAGCGTCAGGTGCTTGAGTTGGGAGATGTGCAAGTTATTGCGGAAGTTCTGCTGAATGGCAAGAGCTTGGGCGTGCTTTGGAAGGCCCCCTACTCGGTGGATGTCAGCAGGGCGGTTCGAGCCGGGCGGAATGAGATCCAAATTCGAGTGGCCAACCTGTGGGTAAACCGGTTGATTGGAGACCAGCAGTATCCGGACGATTGTCAGTGGACGACCAACACGGGATCGACGGCCAAAGGTAAGGGGCTGGCCGAGATACCCGAGTGGGTGATTAAGAACACGGTGCGCCCGGTGCCGCAGCGCAAGGCCTTCGTGGCCTGGCAGTGGCCTCATCTGAAAGACAAACCCCTCCTCCCCTCAGGATTGATCGGACCGGTCCGGGTGGTGAGCCGGAAAGAAGCAGAAGTGAAATGACCGGTGATTGCTCCATGAGCAGAAGGAAGCTCCTTTGCGCTGGATGTGGCATCGCTGTACGGCCTGCCAATTAGCATTCACACATCCGAGGCCGCGGTGCACCTTCCTTTCCTCAGCCGCATGGTGCAAAACCTGTGTCTCCATGTCCCGAACATTGGGGCGTCATCCGTAACCAGCAACGTCTTGGCAGGGTCCGGCCTTTTCGCGGATGGTGTCGCTTTCTAAGGAATCTTGTTCAATGTGCGCATACCTTCGATGAGTTTGAAATCGCGCTCACGAGTGATGTTGCCCCTGGTACAATTGCTTGAGTAATTCGACTCTCAGGAAATCAACCGGGTCATGATCCGACGCCTTGCCGCTGCGTCCGGTGGCCTTGAGCAATTTGGCAAAAGCGTCCGAGAACTGCTGCACGCCATCGCCGAGCAGCTTGTCGGTGAGTTCCTTGAAGGGAATGCCGACTTGTTCGACCAAATCCATGATGCTGATCGCTGCTTCGACATTCTCCGTCAGAGTGAGCCGAACACGGCCGTGATCACGAAACGCGTCGAGCGTGGCTGGCGGCATGGTGTTGACCGTGTCGGGGCCGATGAGCTGCTCGACGTAAAGGACGTCGGAATAGTTGAGGTTTTTCGTGCCGGTGCTAGCCCACAACAGCCGTTGGGTTTGCGCGCCGTGACGGCTAAGTTCCTGCCAAGGGTCCCCGCGAAGAATGTCCAGATACTTCTGGTACGTGATTTTGGCGCTGGCGATCGCGACCTTGCCCAGAAGGGAGCGCAATCGCGCTTGCTCACCGGGGTTGTGGGAAGCCCCTAACCGCTTGACGATCCAGTTGTCCACAGCGGTATCAATGCGGCTGATGAAGAAACTGGCCACACTTGCCACTTTGCCCAAGTCCGCGCCCCGCCGGGCCAGGCTCGCCAGTCCGCCGTGGTAGGCCGCCGCCACCTGCTCGTAGGCCTCCTGCGCGAATAGCAGCGTGACATTCACGTTGATACCCTCGCTGATCAACTGCTGGACGGCGGGGATGCCCTCCGGCGTGCCTGGTACTTTGATCATCAGGTTCTGCCGGGCCACCGTCTGCCACAGGCGCCGCGCTTCTCCGAGTGTTCCCTGCGTCTCGCGAGCAAGCCGTGGGGAGACCTCCAGGCTCACGTAGCCATCGCGCCGCTTCGACTGCAGGTAAACGGGCCGCAATAAATCGGCCGCGTCCTGGATATCCCTCACCGCGATGTGCTCGTAGAGCGCCTTGGCATCGATCCCTTGCGACTCTGGAGCTTCGAGCATGTCCCGGTAGTCGCTGCTGCCAGCGATGGCCTTTTCAAAGATGGAAGGATTGGAGGTCAGACCACGCAAACCATCCTCCTCGATCAAGCGTTTGAGTTCGCCGCCGGTGATCAGACTGCGGCGAAGATAGTCCAGCCAGACGGACTGGCCATGGTCGTGCAAAGCCTGTAATGAATTTTTCATAGCTCTTTTATCCAGTTCTTTCCTTTTCTTGTTTACCATTAAAGTGGCGGTTGTTCTTCAAGACGACAGTCATCTGCGGAAGCGGGATGCCGATCCCTTCCAGGGCAAAACGTTTCGAGGCCTGTTCGAGCAGATCGCATTTAAAAGCGATCGCGCTCAATGCGTCAGCACACCACACATCCAGGGTGAGCACGACACCGGAACTTCCAAACTGTGTAACCGGGCATCCGCAAACCTTCTTGGCCTTCAGATTCTTGCTGGTCAAGTCGAGTAGAATGCCGCGAGCTTTGTCGATGTCCGAATCGTAGCTGATACCGATCGGCACCGAGCAGATTATGCGCGGGTCGTTCGTGGTCAGGTTGATGGCGGTTTGGCTGGCCATGAGGCTGTTGGGAACAACCACCCGGCGATTGTCATCCGTCTTCAGCAGCGTGTAACCGAGGGTGAGACTTTCCACCACGCCGGTTTCCAGTCCGGTCGGCGCGGTCACCTGCAACCGGTCGCCAAGCTTGAATGGCCGATAGAGCAACAGGGAGATTCCGGCAACGAGGTTGCCGAGCGTGTTTTGCGCCGCGAGGCCAACAATCACCGTGATGACGCTAATACTCGTCAGCGACGCCGTGCCTAGACCGGACAGGGCTGGGACAAAGTGCGCGTAGAAAATGAACGCGAAAATGTAGACACAGTATCGGACCAATTTCGCGAGGAACTTGACGGCCATAAGATCAAGGTTGTCGTTCTTGTCGCCCGCAAGCACCCGTTGGACGGCTAAACGCAACATGCGCCCGGTGAACCAGGCAAGAAACGTAAAGATAATGGCGTAGATGGCGGCACCCAAAAGGGTGGACGGATCGCCAAATCCCCCATGGATGATTTTATCGAAAATGGCCATAATCGAACTATCGGTGGATGCAAATCCTGATTTTCATGGTCCGGTTGTTTCCGAGGATGTTTTGCCAGGAGTCGTAGCAACCTTCGGCAAGTCCGCCCGCTCGCCCAGCTTCCAGTTTCGCCGTGGCAGCTTTGAGGTCCGTGTTGACCGCCGGCAGTTGCCGATAAACTGTCACAGGTCGAAGATCACCTTGGATTCAATTTCGGAAGGAGCGTTTGCTCAGGAGTCCCTCCTCGGATCGAAGGCGGATTCGGTCGCCAGTTGTTTCCATAAACGCTCTGCTTCTTTGCTGACCCGTGCCGGGACCTGGATGAAGACCCCGACGTAAAGATCGCCGCGCTTGGCCCCTCCGGTGGGAAGCCCTTTGCCGCGGATGCGCATTTGATGTCCCTGTCGAGTGCCGGCGGGGACTTTCAAGGAGACAGTACCTTCCAGGGTCCGCACCGGAACTGTTGCCCCCAAGACGGCCTCCCATGGAGCCAAATCCAGATGGCCAACTAGATCCGCCCCCCGCACGCGCCAATCCGGGTGCTGGGCATACCGCACACGCAGGTAGATGTCTCCGGCCCCGCCTCCACCCAGCCCCTCGCCGCCTTTGCCTGGCACTCGAATGGACTGGCCAGCCCGGACGCCAGCCGGAACTCGCACCGAGTAGGTTTGCGTTTCCTCCTGGCCCGTGCGAGCATTGGTTCGCCGCACGGAAATGGCTCGCATGGCCCCCTTGAGCGCTTCATCGAGCGTGATGAGGATGTCCCCTTGAATATCCTGGCCTCGCAGCGTTGGTGCGTCTTGCTCCTCAGATTCATCGGCACGGTCCCCAGACCCGTGCTGGTCGAACGGCGAAGCCCCGCGAGATCGTCCAGTACGGCCGCCAAAGAACTGTTCGAAGAAATCACTGAAACCCGTTCCCTCGAATTGGAAGTCGTAAGCTTCTCCACCCGCTCCACGTCCAGAGGTTCGGCGTCCACCTTGGCCCGGCGGTGGCTGTGGACGCGCGCCCGTTTTCCAATCGGCGCCTAATTGGTCGTACTTCCTGCGGCTCTCCGGATTGCTCAAGACTTCGTGGGCCTCGTTGAGTTCCTTGAACTTCTCCTCCGCCGTCTTTTTGTCCTTGGCGACATCGGGATGATACTTCCGCGCGAGCGTGCGGAAAGCCTTCTTGATTTCTTCGTCGGTCGCCTTGGGCGGAACACCGAGGACCCGGTAATAGTCTTTGAAATCAATGGGCATGGCAGCCTTTCTTGGAATGCGTTGGGTCATTAACTACCACTTTGGCCGGTCGAAAGACCTTCTCGCCTCGCCGGTAACCGCGCTGGAGAACCTCGATAATAGAATGGGCGGGGTGGGTTGAGTCGTGGCGCTGGGAAACCGCTTCATGCCGGTGCGGGTCGAATGGGCGGCCAACGCTCTCCTCGGGCTCGATACCATGCTGTTGGAGCAACTGGCGCAGTTGCCGAAACGTCATTTCCACACCCTGATTGAGCTCCGGGGAGCCTGGGGTTACACCGGCGGCCAGAGCCCGTTCGAGGTTGTCGATTGCAGGCAGCAGCTCATGGATGAACGATTCCTTTTGCGCGGCCGCCCGGGCGTCGCTTTCCTGGCGGCTGCGCCGCTTGAAATTCTCGAAATCGGCGGCCAAGCGCAGGTTCACATCCTTTTGTTCGGCGAGTTGCTCGCGGATCGAGTCCGATTCAGTAGTGGCCGGTTCAACAGTGAGAGCGCCAGTATCCGATCCGGCCAACGGTTGGTTTGGTGATCCAGGGTTCATCGGTCAAATGCTTTTCAGAACGTGCGGCCGTGTTTCTCCCCGTTGCACAACTCGTGAACGGCAAACTCGTGTTCGGCCCGCGAATCTTCGCCGAACGAAGCGACGGCTACCTGGCATGGTATGCCCATGACTTGCCGTTATCAGAATCCGCCGCCCCTGGAACGAATCTGCTCCAGGTAAGTTCTCCTTTTCTCTCTAGCTAATGGGGGGCCAGTTTTGCGCGCGGAGGTCTAACCCATTCAGTCCTGACCACTTAAGGTGCGTAAGGCTGCCTTTTGTGTGCGGTGAACAGTATCTAGTGTATTGCAGTTTGCACGACCATTGGTGGCGCACGATGCACTTTGCATGGTGGACTGGCGGCGTGGATCGGCCCTCTGGAGATCGTTCGGCTGGCCGTTATGAGACGGGTGCCTGCAGAATTGCCAAACGGCGTTTGTCGCTGGCAAGGTGGTTGCGGGTGTTTCGGGGGCGGCCAGCCCATTCGCCAGGCCAATCACCACTTCGCGGCCAGTTTGTCAGGCCCGGAGAAATGTTGTTCGACGGGTTTCATAGATCATCAATGACTTTAGGAGGAAACGCGCCCGCAGAGCATTCAGGACTGCCAGAGCATCGATGACCTCCTGGCTGATCGCGCCGGCTACCGGAGTCAAATGCCCCGTGGCGGCGACGACCATGCCGATGAGGCTGAGCGCCATGCCACCCACCGCGCTCTGGAGCGCGATGATCCGCATCCGGCGGCTGATGTGCGTGAACTCATCCACTTTCTTGAGCGAGTTCTCCATGACCACGACGCCCGCCGCTTCCGTAGTCACGTCGCTGTTCTGGCCTATTGCTATGCCAACTGTGGCGGCCATCATGGCCGGGGCGTCGTTGATGCCATCCCCCACGTAAAGGGTTTTTGCTTTCGCGGTTTCCTGGCGGACGATGGCGAGCTTTTCTTCCGGAGTCATCTGCGCGTGGATTTCGGTGATGCCCACCTGGTCGGCGAGGTAGCGCACCTCCGACTCGCGATCTCCCGACACGATCATCACGTGTGCGAAGTGATGTTTGGGTCCCAAATGGTTCACGAAGGAGCGGCTCTCCGCGCGCGGCGCATCCCGAAAGCGCAAGGCCGCCGCGTAGCGCCCGTCAACCGCCACTACGCACTCGAGCCCGCCGCCGACCGGAGGAAGGCGGTCGTAACCTATAATCGGCTGCTCGCCGAGCTGGCGCCGGCTGGTGATTTGCACCTGGCGGCCAAGAACGGTTCCGCGCAGCCCCTGGTCGGGCGGCTCGCTCACCTGGGTGACTTCCGGGAGCGCAATACCATCCGACTTCGCCGCCGCCAGGATAGCGCGCGCCAGCGGATGCTTCGAGTAGCGCTCCAGTCCCGCCGCGAGAGTCAGCACTTCCTTTTGCGCGAAGCCCGGGGCGATGAGTTGTTCGGTCAGCTTCGGCTCGCCATAAGTCAGCGTCCCGGTCTTGTCGAAGATCGCGGTTCGGCACTCGGTGATCTGCTCGAGCACGACCGGGCTCTTGACGATGATCGCCCGGCGGGCGCACAGGGGAATCGAGCCGATGATGGCGATGGGTATCCCGAGGAGCAGCGGGCAAGGCGTAGCGATCACCAGCACCGCCAGGAAGCGAATAGATTCGCCACTGATGCCCCAGGCCAGGATGGCTACCGTCAGCGCCACCGGAGTATAAATCGCACCCAAGCGATCCCCCAGACGCCGCAACTGCGGCCGCTTGGCCTCGGATGGTAGTTTGGAAGGGCTCCCCGGTCAGGTAGGATTCGTCCATGACGCCATGTCCCTCGGTCACCACGCCGTCCACCGGGCAGATGTCATGCGGATAGATCACGAGCATGTCGCCCACGTCAACCTCATGCAAGGCGACATCCACAATTTCAGATTCCCGTTTACGGTGGGCGATTGAAGGCACGCGTTTGGCCAGTGCATCCAGCACCGAAGAGGCGCTTCGCAAGGCATGAAGTTCCAAGGCCTGACCTCCTGCGAGCATCAACACGATAACAGAGCCCGCCAGGTATTCGCCCAGGAGAACCGAGGTAACCATAGAAATCCCTCCGAGCAGGTCAGAACCAAATTCCCGCTTCAGGAGCTTCCGCAGCAGGTCATAGAGGAGAGGGATACCGCCGAGAACGAGCGCGGCTAGAAGGGGAATC